>Ga0210011_1000047_pt1 | contig 159192 bp, 154 predicted proteins | sample CryGeymeta201502_FD_183972 | JGI IMG/M metagenome (GOLD analysis project Ga0210011, IMG submission 183972) | Groundwater microbial communities from Crystal Geyser aquifers in Utah, USA - Crystal Geyser metaG 2015-02 (SPAdes) (version 2) | ecosystem: Environmental > Aquatic > Deep subsurface >...
AAGGGCTGAAAGGCTAAAGAACTCCGCCGAAAAGCGGCCAATCCCACCCTTCAAGTAGCGTCTCTCGCGGCAATCCCCGCAACCAAGCCAATCACAGCGCAAAAACCACGGTTGTTGCGGGTGTCCAGCTGGGCCGCGACCACAGCGAAGTTCCCTGAAGCGCAGGACGGTGTCTATCGCGATTGGCTGGCAAGCCGCGTGCAGCGCCTGATTACGCCTACCTTTCCGGTTCTCTTGCTGTGGGCGGCGCTCGCTGTGGTGATGACGCAGGTCGGCCTGCCGCGTGAACAGATCCGCATGGCGACCGAGGCGGCATTGATTCCGGTGTGGTTCCTGGCGGTCTATCTGCTGGTCACGGCGTTCACTCCGCTGGCCCACCGCGCCTGGCAACGTTGGGGCTGGCTGAGTTTCGCGGTGTTCATTCCACTGGCGATGCTCACCGACTGGCTGACGTTCAGCGCGGGAATCCCTTGGGTCAATTTCAGCAATTTCCTCTGGGTGTTTCTTGGCATCCACCAGTTGGGCTTTGCCTGGCGCGCCGGGCGTTTTGCACACCCCCTGTTTGCGTGGGGCTGGTTCGCCGTGTCGCTCGCAATCCTTGTCGCGATCACGGTCAATGGCTTTTATCCGGTGGCAATGGTGTCTGCACCAGGCGGCTTTTCCAATTCGCTGCCGCCGACATTGGCACTGTTCGCCTTGGGCGCGGCGCAGGTGGGTCTGGTGCTGGCGCTGGAACCGGCAGGGCGGCGGATGCTCGATCATGCCGGGGTGTGGACGGCGACCGTGCTGATGAATGGGATGATCATGACGGTGTTCCTGTGGCACCTCACCGCCTTTGTGCTGGTGATGACCGTGGCATGGCTGGGTTTTGGCGGGGTGGGCCTCGATACGGTGCCCGGCACAGCCGGATGGTGGGCCACACGGCCGCTGTGGATCGCAATCTACGTGCTTGCGCTGTTGCCGCTGATCGCGCTGTTCGCCCGGCATGAACGCAGCTTCGGCCCGATCCGCGGCGGGCGCACCGTGCCGCGTCTGCGCGCGGTGCTGGGCGTGGTCGCGATCTGCGCAGGCCTGGGGGCGACGGCGGGGCTGACCATCGCCAGCCCCGACAGCGTATCAGGCATCCGCTGGTGGATTGTCGCCCTGCCATTGGTGGGGGCGGCGCTAATGGGCTTTGGCCCGGTTTACCGACCGCGCAATCGCCCCGCTGCGCACGACATCGGCTAGGCCGCTCCGGTTAGCAGATAATCCCGCGTGATCGGCAGAGCGTGGCGGTTGCGCACGTACTGGACCTGGTAATTGCCCATGCCCCCGTTTTCAAAGACGGTGGCGGCGCCGGCAAGATAGAACGTCCACATCCGGAAGAACCGTTCATCATGCAACGCGATGATTGCCTCGCGGTGGGCCAGGCAGTTGTCGTACCAGGCATGGATGGTCTTGGCGTAGTGCAGTCGCAGCGTCTCGATATCGGCGGCAATCAGGCGCACCTTCTCCGACGCCGCCAGTGTTTCGGACAGTGCGGGAATGTAGCCGCCGGGGAAAACATATTTGCGGGTAAAGGCATCCGTCGTGCCCGGCCCCCCCAGGCGGCCAATGGTGTGAAGCAGCATCACGCCGTCGTCCGCCAGCATGGTGGCGCAAGCCTGAAAGAAGGTGTCGAACTGCGCGCGCCCGACATGTTCGAACATCCCGACCGAGACGATCCGGTCAAACCGCCGGCCGCTTGCGGCGGTATCACGGTAATCTTCGAGCAGTATCGTGACCTTGTCCGCGACGCCTGCCGCGCGCACGCGTTCACGGGCAAGGGTGGCCTGTTCTTCAGACAAGGTAATGCCGGTGACGTTCACGTGATGCTCGCGGGCCAGGTGGATCGCCATCCCGCCCCAGCCGCAACCAATATCCAGCACTGCCTGTCCGGGCGACAGCACCAGCTTCTTGGCAATATGCGCCAGCTTTGCGCGTTGCGCCTCGCCCAGCGTCATGTCGTCCTGAGGCCAATAGGCGCAGGAATACTGCCAGTGTTCGGCATCCAGCATCAGCGCATAAAGATCATTGCCGATGTCATAATGGTGGGCGACGTTACGCTTGGATCCCACCCGGTTGTTAATCTGTTCGGCGGCGAATATGGCGCGATTGAACAGATTTTTCAGCGCGGCCGGGGGGTGAATGTCGCCGCCCCTGTCCCACGCATTATTGGCGCGCAGCAGGCTGACAAGGCCCATGACGTCGCCATCCTCGATCAACAGGCGTCCGTCGATGAAGGCTTCCGCCGCGCCCAGCCGAATGTCGAGCAGGATATCGCGTGGCACACGGTCATCGGTAAAGCGCAGCACGATTTCGGGAAAGTCGGGGGCCGAGGCGCCGAAAGTGCTGACCCTGCCATCCGCAAAGACAACGCCAAGACGTCCCTGTTTGACAGCGCGCGACATTAACCGGTCAAAGAGAAGCTTGCTCATAAGGCTCCGTTCGTGGTTCAGTATGATAGAATTACCGCAAAAAATCATGTTCGCAATATCGTGTCGGCACCAGGAAAGACGGCATCATGACAGAGGCGAAAACGACAATTACTGACAGGCGTGCAGAGGATTTCATCGCCAGTGTCGAGCCGCCTGCCAAGCGCGCGGATGCGCTGGTGCTGGATGCCATGTTCCGTCGGGTCACGGGCGCGCAGCCGCGCATGTGTGGGCCGAGCATGATCGGATACGGCGATTATCGCACAACCTATGCCAGTGGCCGCGATGTTCACTGGATGCGCGCCGGCTTCAGTCCGAGGAAAGCCAGGCACACGCACTATCTGATGGGCGGTTACTGCGATGATATCATGGCCGCAGATCGCACAGGGGCGTTGGCGCGGCTGGGCAAGCATACCGTTGGCAAGGGCTGCCTTTACATCAACAAGCTGGCCGATATCGACCTCGCAGCGCTGGAGGACATCATCGTCGTCGATTGGCAGACGATGCAACGGCTGTTTCCCGAAAGCTAGATGCCCGCATACCACTGGTAGCCGGCGACGTCCTCCCAGAACCCGCCCTTGCCCTGGCCGATCTGGTCGAAGCTGGCGACCGCCTCGATCGCCTTGACGTATTTGGCGTGCTTGTAGCCCAATTGCCGTTCAATCCGCATCCTGAGCGGCGCGCCGTTCTTTTCGGGCAGGGGCTCGCCATTCAGGCTATGGGCGATGATGGTCTGTGGGTGATAGGCGTCGACCATGTCGATGCTTTCGTAATAGTCGCGCTCGTACAGCACGTCGGCGCAGCGAAAGACGAGGAAGTTCGCGCTGTCCCGCACCCGTGCCGCATCGAGCAGCTCGGAAAGCTGCGGCCCCTGCCATTCGCCGATCGCGCTCCAGCCCTCCACGCAATCATGACGGGTGATCTGGGTGCGCTGCGGCAGGGCGCGCAGGTCGGCCAAGGTGAGGCGCAAAGGCCGTTCCACCAGCCCACGCACTTCGAGCTGCCAATCGGGAAAACCCTTGGCAAGCTGGTCCTGGTAGAACGGGTCTTCCACTGTGACCGACCCATTGCCGCGGAAGGTGGGCGAGCGTTCGGCGCGTGTATATTCAGGCGCCAGGCCCTGCTTGCCCGCCAGCGCACGGTGAACGGCACGGTGACCGTCCTGCGCGGCCTTGAACAAGCTGTTGGGAGTCTCGCTCTCGTTGATCTTGGAACACGCTGTGACCCCCATGGCCGCGATCCCGGCAAGCAACGAACGGCGCGGCAGATCAACCATGAGCGGGCGTTCCTTCTTCTGCCGGAAGAGTGGCGGGGGAGGGGGCGGGCGCCGCATCGGCACGCTTGCCGCCGGTAAACATCCCGGCGATCAGGCGCCAGTCGATCAACGCCAGCACGATATGGATCACGAAGAAACCGAAGATCGCCCACGACGCGATGAAGTGGAGCGAGCGGGCACTTTGCCGCCCCCCCAGCACTTCGAGCAGCCACGGCGCCGCGGCCTGGATGCCCGGGCTGATCGCGAGGCCCGTGAACACCATCAGCGGCAACAGCACGCCGAACACCATGCCGTAGAGAATGCGCTGCACAAGGTTATAACCCTTCCCCGCGCCGCTGCCCGAATGGGACTTGAGCGACGCGATCACGGCGCTTGGCGTCCAATCACGCGGCGTTGTGGTCAGATCACGGCGGAAATGCCCGTTGACCAGCATCGCGACCCAGATGAAGAGCAATCCCACACCAAAGGGCCAGGCGGCGGTGATATGCCATTCGCGCGCAAGGGCGAGGCTGTAATATTGCGGGATCGTCGCCCAGCTGGGGAACCGGATGACGCTCAGCCAGGCATCCTTGGGATCAAAGCCGTAATCGCCCCAATAAAGATAGCGGTGGGCATTCGAGATGTTGAGCCCCGACATGAACAGCACGATGATCGCCACGGCATTGACCCAGTGCCAAAGCCGGGTTGAAAGTGCGTGTCTTGTCATGCGGTTGCCCCCTGCACTGATGGTTGCGCCTGTTCGCGTGCGAGCCAGATCACGTCACGCGGCTGGTCCAGCAGATGCTGCCCGCTATCAATGAACAGGCTTTGCCCACTGGAGAGCACTCCGCTGGCGAGGAACAGCGCGGCACCGGCAATCTCGTCAGCGCCAGTCTTGCGCCCCAGCAGGTTGAGGCGGTGCGAAATCTCCGTCTCCTCTTCGCGCTGATCGTGGCTCGCCAGCACGGCGCCCGGCGCAAGGCCGTAGACCCGCACGCCGGACTGGCTGTGTCCTTTCGCCAGCATCCCGATGGTGGAGGCCAGCGCGTGCTTGGACATGGTGTAGCTGAAGAAATCGGGATTTGTGTTTTCGATCTTCATGTCGGTGACATGGATCACGCAGCGCACCGCGGGGCTTGTCGCATGCGCGATGAAACCCTGGGAAAGGCGGGCCGGAGCAAGGGCATTGATCTGCATCGCCTGTCTGTTCGTCGCCGGGTCGAGTTCGGTTACACCATCATAATCGAACACCGAGGCCGAGTTCACCAGACAGCGCCAATCGGGAAGGCGCACAGCGAGCCGGGTGATCGCGGCCACGGCTGCGTCATCATCGTTGAGGTCGAAGGCGATCGTCTCGGCTGACGGCAGCGTTTCAGCAAGAGCGTGAGCGGCGGTTCCGGAAGAGCGGTAATGGATCACGACATGCCACCCGGCGCTGGCAAAACGACGAACGATTGCCGCGCCGATTCGGGTGGCCCCGCCGGTTACGAGAACTGCAGGAAGGGTCATGCACGAACATCTGGGATTAAGGACATGATCGAGAGCTAACAGGGCAGAGCCTGCGCTTCAATCGACGAGCGGCAAAGGCGACCACTTAGACCTCGGGCAAACAAAAAAGAACGCCGCTGGCAACGTGGCCAGCGGCGTTCCAGGTTTCATACAGAGAGGGGGCGCTTAGCGGCAGCGCGCATCCCCACGGTCAACTTCGCGGCCCAGAAGGCCCCCGGCCAGACCACCCAGAACGGTGCCAACCGTGCGGTCACCGCGGGTGTCGACCGTGCGGCCGAGCAACGCGCCGCCCACTGCGCCGATCACTAGGCCGGTGGTCCCGTTGTCGCGCTTGCAATGGTAGCGGCCATCATCGCCGCGCCACACGCGATCATTGCGCGAAAGGCGGCGGCCATTGTTGTAGTCCCGGCCGCGCTTGCGATCACGGTCGCGGTAACGACGGCGATCGCGGCGGTCCCGCCAATCGTCATCGTCATAGGCGGCAACATAATTCAAAGGTGCGGCGCCGTCGTTGAAGCCGGCGAAGAGCGTCGCGGGAGCAGCGGGCAATTCCGCCGCCTGCACGGGAGCAGCAAAGATAGCCATCGATCCAGCGGCGGCGAGGAGGGCGAGGTTTCTCATGTCGTTTGTCCTTGTAGCGGCCCCTCGGTGGAGCGACCTCCTTTTCGTTCAGATTACTGGAACGCAGGATGAATAACTTGATCAGGAAACCGGCAGATTTGTTCATTTTAACCATAGTTACGATGAACTGTGGCTCACTTGCGCTTAACTGCAGCCTTGGCGCGCAATTCCGGACTGAGCGGGGCGAGGTTCGCTAAGGCGGCGAGCTCTTCCAGCGTGGCCTTGCCAGCCACCAAGGCCTGAAAGACGCGCGCGACGCTCCATTCCGCAGCGCCGATCGCCACGCGCTCCAGCGAATCGCCCGCTGTGACATCGCCGCTTTCGATCACGCGGAAATACCACCCACAACGGCCTGTGCTGACGATCCGGGCAACCATGCCCTTGTGACCGAAGCGATGGTCGATCTTCCAGCACGGCTGGCGCGGCTGGCTGACCTCGATCAGTGATGTGCCAAGCCGGAAGCGGTCGCCGATGTGAACCATGTCTTCGGTGAGGCCAGCCACGGCAAGGTTTGATCCGAATCCACCGGGCTCGTCCAATGCGGCATGATTACCGATCTGGCCACGCCACCAGGCATGATGATCAAGCGGATAAAGGTGCAGCGCCATTTCGGCGCCGCCGTGTACGCTGCGGTCGGCCTGCTCGTCGGGCGCTAGGCCATCCGGCAGCACTTGCACCGCGCCTTCACGCGGGCGCTTGGAAATGGCGCTCAGTTCCGCGCCGTTGAAGGGGCGGGCGGTGCCGGTGCAGATCGCTTCGACAATGTGCTTCATGGCTTTTTCACCGTGAGATCGATCCAGTCGCGCTGGGTGCCGTCGCTTGCCTTGCCAGCGTAGGTTTGTTGCGCTTCGACCACAAAGCCCGTGCTTTCGTAAGCCGCGATCAGCCATTCAGGTGGTGGAAAATTGTGCAGGCGCCCCAGCAGATCGCGGCCCTCGGCGGCACCCAGTTTGAAACTGGCGAAGTGCCAGCCACCAGGCATCAGCGCGCGACGAATACGCATGAGCACATCGGGCAGAGCGGCGCGGGGACAGTGGAGCAGGCTCGCGTGCGCCCAGACCCCCGAATAGGCGGCGTCAGCCTCAAGTTCATGGAAAGCCATGACCCGCGCACCCAACGCGAAGGCTTGATTGGCGCGCTTCACGAGCGCGGGTGTCGCGTCGGTCGCATCGACAGCAAAGCCGCGCTCCCTGATCCGCGCCGCATCACGCCCGCCGCCGCAGCCCAGCTCCAACACCCGGCTTGCGGGAGGCAGGCGGTCAAGAAAGCCTTCAAGCTGGTGGCTGCAATGCTCGCCCGAATGAAATACCCAATGCGGCGCACGGGCCTGATAGAACGCGATCGTGTCAGGATCGGTGCTCACGCGCCCAGTTCTGCCGCCTCGCGGTCGCGTTGGGCGCGGGACTTCTTTTCAGCGGCGGTTTTCAACTGCCCGCACGCCGCATCAATATCGCGCCCGCGAGGCGTGCGGACCGGCGCGGAGAAGCCGCCTTGAAACACAATGGCGGAAAAGGAACGGATGCGGTCCGGCGCCGAACATTCATAGCCCGCGCCGGGCCACGGATTGAACGGGATCAGGTTGACCTTGGCAGGCAGATTGAACTGCCGCAGCAGCCGGACAAGCTCACGCGCGTCATCGTCGCTGTCGTTCTTGTCCTTGATCATCACGTATTCGAATGTGATCCGCCGCGCGTTCCCGGCACCGGGATAGTCGGCGCAGGCCTGCAACAGGTCTTCGATCCCGTATTTCTTGTTAAGCGGCACCAATTCGTCGCGCACTTCCTTGCGCACGCCGTGCAGCGAGACGGCGAGGTTCACCCCGATCTCCTCGCCGCAGCGCTCCATCATCGGGATGACGCCGCTGGTGGACAGTGTAATGCGGCGCTTCGATAGCGCGAGGCCGTCGCCATCCATCACCAGTTTCAGCGCATCGCGTACATGGTCGAAATTATACAGCGGCTCGCCCATGCCCATCATCACGATGTTGGTCAGCAGGCGGCCATCGGCGGTGTAGTGACCCGCCTCGTCATCCTCGTCGATAAGGTCGGCGTCGCTGATCATGGTGCCTTTGGGCCACTCGCCCAGCGCATCGCGCGCAAGCATCACCTGCCCGACGATCTCGCCCGGCGTGAGGTTGCGCACCAGCCGCATTGTGCCGGTGTGGCAGAACGAGCAGGTGAGCGTGCAGCCCACCTGCGACGAAACGCACAGCGTTCCGCGCGTTTCATCGGGGATGAACACCATCTCGAAATCGTGACCATCGGCGGTGCGCAGCAACCACTTGCGGGTGCCGTCGACCGAATGCTGGGCTTCGACCACATCGGGCCGACCGATTACAAAACGTTCCGCCAGCCACGGGCGCATCGCCTTGGCAATATCGGTCATCGAATCGAAATCGGTGACGCCGCGATGGTAGAGCCAGTGAAACACCTGCTTGGCGCGGAGCTTGGCGGCCTTGTCGTCCAGGCCAGCCTCGGCAAACAGCTCGCGGATGCGGGGGCGGGGGAGGCCGATGAGGTCGATACGGCCATCGCCACGCGGCGTGATGTCGCGCGAAGCGGGGACCGGGTCAACCAGGCCCGGGATCGTCATGAGTGCGGTGTCTGCCATGGAGGCTGCGCGTATAGTCGCGAATGCGCCGTTTGACCAGTCAGCGGCTTTGCGCGCACCCAACGGTTGCCGCATCGATGGCAGTGGCCGCGCCGCTGAGGATATAGCGATCGGTGAAAGCGCCGCCCTTGGTGCTGCGGGCCGAAACGCTCATCCGGGCAGCAGAGCGCAAGGCTGCGATGATCGCCGCATCGTCGCGTGCGTCTTTGGTCCAGGCATTGCGCCCTTTGGCCACCAGATCGAACCGCTGGTTGCCCACCACCAGCCGCGCAGGCCGGGTTTCGGCCACATCGCGCGACAACACCCAATGCACGGCGCCGCGCACCTTGCGGTCCGGCCAGTTCGACACCGTGGCATAGGCCGGGGCAGGCGGCGTGCCTTGCGCCTTGGCAATGGCATAGCAGCGAAGCGGGCGCGCGTCCTTGAAGGCGGCCCAGCCATCATAGACGCCCAGACTTTCCCGCGCGGCCAGCGGCCCTGCGATCATCAGCACGGCAAGCACACCGAGTCTAAGCATAGGCAATCGCCAGCACTTCCCATTCGCGCGTTCCCGAAGGCAGACTGACCGTGCGCAGATCGCCCACCTGCGCCCCGCGAAGCGCGCGGGCCAGCGGCGAGTGCCAGCCGATCCGGCCTTCGCTCGCTTCCTGTTCGTCATCGCCTACCAGCTGGATCGTCTGCCGGGTGTCATCCTCGTCCGCGATGGTGACGGTCGCCCCGAAGAACACGCGGCTCTGGTCGATCTGGGCGGCCGGATCGACCACGCGGAGCGCCTTCATCCGCTTGATCAGATGCGCCAATTCGCGGTCGATCTCGCGCATTTTCTTGCGGCCATAGATATAGTCGCCGTTCTCTGATCTATCACCATTGCCCGCCGCCCAGCTGACGATCTCGACGATCGCCGGGCGTTCGTTCTCGAGCAGGTGGTCGTAGCGCGCCTTCAAACCCGCCATGCCCGCTGGCGTGATCGGCGGCCCCTGCGGTGTCATCGCAGATAGCCTAGCGCAGGAACACGTCGACCGGGCGCGGCAGGCCCGCCTGATCGGGGTACATGTGCGAATAGGTCACCGCATTGCCGATCACGCGCATGATGTAATAGCGCGTCTCGAAATTGGCGGGGATCTTCTCGACCCAGGTGACCCAGTCGATCGCGCCCGTGCGGGGATCGCCATTGAGACGCAGCCACTGGTTCACACGTCCCGGCCCGGCATTGTAGGCGCCCACCGCGAGCGGATAGGCCCCGCCGTAATAGCTCATCATCCGCGCGAAATAAGCGTCACCCAGTTGGATGTTGTAGGTGGGCGACCCGATCAGGTCGGCGGAAAGATACTGTACGCCCAATTTGCCTGCCTGCTCGCGCGCGGTGCCCGGCATGAGCTGCATCATCCCGCGCGCTCCGGCGTGGGACACGCGCGTCCGGTCAAATTCGCTTTCCTGGCGACCGATCGCGTGGACCATGACCCAATCATTCACCACCGAGGGGGTCGGGACCACGGGGAAGCCCACGCGTTCAAGGCCTGACAATCCATTCTCGCCCGCCTTCATGCCCAGCACCACGGCCATTTCGTCAAGCCCGACTTCATTGGCGAGCATGGCGGCCATCAGCATTTCGGTGGGCGTATCGGCCTCGTCACCCAAGGCTTCGAAGAAGCGGCGTTCGGTCCGCCAGTCGCGGCGGTTGACGGCAAGGGCGCGGATGGCCTTGACCAGTGGGCGCGCCTCGAATTCGGCGCGCACTGACGGCTCCATTGCGGGCTGGGGCAGGCCAGCAAAGCCCGGCATGGAGCGGCCCATCGCTGATAACGCCAACTGACCGTAATAATAATCGGGCCAGCGCGCCGCCATTTCGAAATAGCGTGTGGCCTCGGCCGCGTTGCCCGCCTGCCGCGCTGCGCGGCCGGCCCAGAAATAGCCTTTGGACTTGGTCAGCGGTGTGCGCGCAGCATCGCCGTATCGCTGGAACAGCGGCGCGGCAGCCATCCCGTCGCCCATGTCCCACAGCGCCTTGGTCCCGCCAAGCCACATCAGGTCGGTATAACGGTCGCGCAAGGTGAAGCTGGTGAGCGAAACGTCGGTTCCCGGCGCGAACAGATCATCGGTGCGGGCCGCAATCCGCGCCGCATCGCGCGCGCCGACACTGGTGGCGAAGCCGAGCAACTCTCCGACGAAGGTTTCCGCGTCGAGCGCGGGGCGGATGAAGGTGGGGCGATTGGTGAAAGCCTGCACAGCCTCGCTTGTCTGGCCGCTGGCGCGCAGATGCTTCACTAGATTGAACACATAACCTGGATCGGCCTGCGCTGTGGCAGGCACGGCAAGGCCGGAAAACTCGGGCCGCGCACCGCGCAGCAGCGACAGCCGGGCCATCGCCATCGGACGGTCGATCTCGGCCAGGTTGATAAGCTGGCGCGAGGCGGCATCGGCCTTGCCCTGCCATAGCAGCGCGTCCATGCGCACGGCGTGATCATCGGGTGTGAACTGCGCGCCATAAAGGCCGGAGATATATAGCTCGACCGGATCGCTCATCTGCCCGCCGCGCCAGGCCTTTCGTGCCTCGGTAAGTGCTTCGGGACGTTGCGCCCCGGCAAGTGCGAGCGCATAGCGCGCCCGCGCCGGGTTGGTGAGCGGGGGATTGGCATCGAAATAGCCCAGCAGATCGGCCTGCGGCGGCGATTCGTTTTCCAGCGCGGCTTCGGCCCGCAGACGCAGGATCTCAACGCGCGGAAAACTGGGGTAGGCCATCACAAAGCCGGCGTAATCGGCAAAGCTTTGCGTGCGGCTGGCTTGCAACACCTCCCAACGGCCGATGGCAGCGTCGATCGAGCCTGGTTGGCGGGCGACAAGATTGCCGCCGCCGGAAAAATCCTGCGCAGCAGCCGGCAACGGAAACAGCCCTGCGGCGATCAACCCGAATGCAGCACATATCCGTGACGAGAACAAAGAATAGCGGACCATGCTGGACATAGTGCCAATCGGCTCCTTATCAGGCGGTGAACGAAGAGGGCGAGGGATCTCGCTCATGCAACATTATCTAATGATGAAGGCAGGACAAAGGCAATGTTCAGCGGTTCGATACCCGCTCTGGTGACTCCTTTCCGGGCCGGGACGTTTGACGAGGCGGCCTTTCGGCGGCTGGTCGACTGGCAAATCGAAAACGGCAGCGCCGCGCTGGTGCCCTGCGGGACAACGGGGGAGGCCTCGACGTTGTCCAATGCCGAGCATCACCGCGTGATCGAGGTTTGCATTGAGCAGGCGGCTGGCCGTGTGCCGGTGATCGCGGGCTGCGGATCGAACGACACCCGCAATGCCGCGCTACACATGAATTTCGCCAAGAAGGCGGGCGCTGCGGCGGGATTATGTGTTGCGCCTTATTACAACCGTCCCAGCCAGCGCGGGTTGATCGCGCATTTCAGCTATCTGGCGGAAAACTGCGACCTCCCGATTGTGCTGTACAACGTGCCCGCCCGCACGGTGACCGACATTCTTGATGACACGGTGGTGGAGCTTGTCCGGCAATACCCCGAGCGGATCATCGCGATCAAGGATGCCAGCGGCGACCTGAGCCGCGTTGCCGATCACCGCATGGGCATCGGGCGCGAGTTTTGCCAGCTTTCGGGCAATGACGAATTGTGGCTCCCCCACGCGGCGGCAGGCGGGCGCGGGTGCATTTCGGTCACCGCCAACGTCGCGCCCAAATTGTGCGCCGAATTCCACGCGGCGATTGCGGCGAACGAATTGAAGAAGGCGCGCGAACTGAACGACCGCCTGTTCCCGCTGCATTATGCGATGTTCTCCGATGCGTCGCCCGCGCCCGTGAAATATGCACTGAGCCGAGTGCACGATTGGATCGAGCCCGAAGTGCGGCTGCCGCTGGTTGAATGCGCGGATGAAGCCCGCCGTGCCGTGGACGAGGCACTGGTGCTGGCGGGCGTGCTGCCTTCCTAGACCACCTCGTCCTCGTCGAGCAGGCGCTCGGCAAAGCCTTCCGGTTCGCTCGCCAGAATAGCGTCGTTGATGCTTTCGATCTGCGCGCCGACCCTTTCGGGGTGGGCGATTTCGGCAATGTGGAACAGCGCGTCGCCCTGATGCACGACTGGCAGGGTCGCATGACCGATGATGATACCATCGACCGGACTGACCATTTCCTGCGCGTCCTCTCCAAACAACCCCGATACGCAGGCGAGCAGATCGCCCTTGCGCACCGGCGCGCCGGATTCGCGCACCGCCTGCATCACGCCCCCGCGCGGCGATCGGACCCAGACCGAGCGGTTGGCCCGTGCCGGGATGCCCACATTGGCCAACCCGTCATCGGCCTCGATCATGCCGATATGGCCCAGAACACGGGCCACGCCAGCCACGCCGGTCTCAATCGAAAGACGGTCAAACCGCAGTGCCTCACCTGCTTCCAGCAACAGCATTTCCACGCCGGTCTGATGCGCCAGATCACGCAAGGATCCCTCACGCAGCGGGCTTTCGATGATGACGGGCGCGCCAAAGGCCATTGCCAGTTCGGTCAGGCGCTTGTTGCCGGCAGCGATCCGGATTTGTGGCAGATTATACCTGTGGATCGCCGCCGAATGGATATCGATCCCCAACTGACAGCGACCCACCACCTCGCGGTAGAAGATATTGGCGATCTGCCCGGCGAGCGATCCCCCTGAACTGCCCGGAAAGCTGCGGTTGAGATCGCGGCGGTCGGGCAAATAGCGGGAGCGGTTGAGAAAGCCGAAGATGTTGGCGACCGGCACCAACAGCACCGTGCCGCTCAGGTTTTCAGGCCGCAACACCTGTGCAAGCCTTTGAATCACGGCCGTGCCGATGATCTCGTCCCCGTGGATCGCGGCGCTCACGAACACCGCGGGACCGGGCTTGGCCCCGTGCAGCACGCGCACCGCCAGCGACGATGCCATGCCGGTCGCCATCGTGGTAATCTGGAAGGTGACGTCTTGCGCGGCGCCGGGCGCAACGCTGACTCCGGCAATGTCGAATGATGCGGCTGTGTCCATGATCCCTGCGTGTTTCCCCGGTGCCTCCCACCACGGCGTAACCCGCTCGCGGGTAAAGCGCAAAGGCGCGCTATGCTTTCCCCCTCGCTTTTTACGGCGCCCATCCCTACATCGCGCGTCCCATGGCACGCCCCAAACCCGTTACGTTCGACAAGCTCAAGATCGTCGCCGAAAACCGCCGCGCGCGGTTCGACTATTATATCGAGGACAAGTTCGAAGCCGGCCTGGCGCTGCAAGGCACCGAGGTGAAAGCCCTACGTGCTGGCGAAGCGAGCATTGCGGAATCCTATGCCGAGGTGAAGGACGGGCAGGTCTGGCTGATCAACGCCAACATCCCCGAATACAGCCACGGCAACCGGTTGAACCATGAACCGCGTCGCCCGCGCAAGCTGCTGCTGCACGAACGCGAGATTGAAAAGTTCGTCGGTGCGGTCGAACGCAAGGGCATGACGCTGGTGCCGCTGATGGTCTATTTCAACAGCACCGGCCGGGCGAAGGTGGAGCTCGCGCTCGCGAAGGGCAAGCAGAACCACGACAAGCGCGCCACGACCAAGGACCGCGACTGGAAACGCGACAAGGCGCGGTTGATGCGCGATCGCGGCTAAGCTGCACGTCGCAAAAATTTTCGGAGGGGCTGATTCACCTACTGGTCAGTCTTGCCGTGCTACCCATATGCCGATTGTCATGATGGTTGATCTGGTCTTTTGTGCGCACATCGCTTCCACGCGCTTTGGCGTGCAAGCATGATCGTCCCGCCACCTGACAAGCCCACGGTCGGCGCACGATCCAAGACATGGGCGATGGATTTTATTCGCAAGAACACGCCGACACGCGAGGCGATGGCTGCGAACAAGTATCTCGCACCGATCGCGCACCGTTTCCTCTCACCCGAATTGTGGCGCTTTACCCGCCGGTCAGTGCCGCGTGGCGTGGCGCTGGGGCTGTTTGCTGCATTCATCATTCCCGTCGGCCAGATTTTCCTCGCAGCTTTCCTGGCGCTGCCATCACGCGCCAATGTTCCCCTGGCCGCGCTCGTCACGTTTGTGACCAATCCCTTCACATTGCCGTTCTGGCTGGTGGCAGCCAACAAGGTCGGCAATTTCACGCTGAGGCTGGATGTGGCGGGGCCCGCGCTCGCCAATGCCAAGGCTCAGGCGGGCGCGTGGGATATGGTCGTCGATTTTTTCCAGATGGCCGGCGCCACTGCTTTTGGGTTTCTGGTGCTTGCCGTGGTCGCTCCGTCGATTGGTTATCTGGTGGCAGGATGGGTCTGGCGCGCTGTAGTGTCCCGCAAGCGCGCCAGACGGTTGAAAGCCATGGAAGGGCGGCTCGACCAGCGGCTCGGCTCGCAGTAGGGAGCGTCTTTGGTCGCGGTCCGCCGCGATGCCCTTATTCCACAGGAGCCAGACCGCTTGTCCCGCCGCACCGGCACTGATTCGAACGCTCCGATAACCCCCGACAGCGTCGGCGCGCCAACAGACGCGACCGAAGCCAAGCTTGCGCTGATCCTCGGCGGTGGGCTGATTGCCAGCGCTTTCGTGCTGTTTCTCGCCAGTGGCAGCGCGATCGTTGCCTTGGCCTTCATCCTTGCATCGGGCGTTCTGCTGGGCGGGGTGTTTCTGATTGACCGGATGCGCAGCGCGCCAGCCAGTGATGGCGTGAGCGCACCGGACTGGAGCGTTACGGTCACCGCGATCGAGCGCGCGGGTGAGGCCATCGCCATCACCGACCGCGCCAATCGGATGGTCTGCGCCAACCTGTTCTTTCTTGAAAGCTTCGGCGCCAATGCGGCGCCGCCAGCGCTTCCCCTGGAGCGCGATGCGCTGGAGGCGGTCACGCTGCTGGCGCGCAATGCCTGGCGCGATGGATCGGCGACGCTCGACATGATCGAGGCGTCGGACGAAACGCAATGGCAAATCGGCGTAACGCGCGCCGGCCGGGGCGATGATCACCTGATCTGGCGGCTCAGACCGATTGTCCGGACACGCGGTGACAGCCTGGGGCCGATCGATCTGGCAGGCCTGTTTGGCAAGATGCTGAGCCGGGCGGGGATCGAGACGGCGATTACCACGTCCAACGGTGTGATCCGTGCCGTCAGCGCGGGCTTCGCCGACCGGGCTGCTGGCGATGAGCGCGCAACGCTGATCGGACAGGACTTTGTCGGCTTCCTGCGGTCTGACGAGCGCGACCGGATTTTTTTTGCGCGCGAAGGTCGTGGCGGCACGCCGCAAACGTTGGTCGATATCCCGCTGGTCGATCCCGAAGAGCGTGTCACGGCCGCAGGGCCTGACGAAGCGACATCCCTGATGCTGCTGATCGACAGCGGCGTGGGCATCGGTTCGGGCTGGGACGGGACGTCCCATGCCGGCGTTGCGCAGCTGGATGCGTTGCTTGCGCAGCTGCCCCTGGGGCTCGCCATGACCGATCGCGACGGGCGGTTCCTGTTCGGCAACGAGGCCTTCCTGCGCTCCGTGGCGCGTGAGGGGCGGGGCCTGCCGCAGTTCCCGACCGATCTTGTGGTGCGTGAGGACAAGGCGGCTTTGTCAGACGCGGTGCGCCGCCATGGGCGCGGGCCGTCGACCAGTGGCGATGTGACGGTGCGACTGGTGGGCAGCCCGGAAGAGCCGGTGTCGCTCGGGCTGGCAGGGGTGCGCGGTCTTGGCGAGGCGGCGGTGTTGCTCAGCCTTGCCGATACATCTCAGGAAAACCAGCTGCGTCGGCAGGTGGCGCAAGCCACCAAGATGCAGGCGGTGGGCCAACTTGCGGGCGGGGTTGCACACGATTTCAACAATGTTCTGACCGCCATCATCGGCACCTGCGACCTGATGCTGCTGCGCCATATCCCCGGTGACAGCGACTATGACGATATTCAGCAGATCCGTGCCAATTCCAACCGCGCCGCCGCGCTGACGCGGCAATTGCTCGCCTTTTCGCGCCAGCAGACGCTGCGGCCCGAAATCATCCAACTGCCCGATGTGGTCAGCGAAGTCAGCCCGCTGATCAAGCGGCTGCTGGGCGAAAAGATCACCTATTACGTCCAGCATGACCGCAACCTTGGCCCGGTGCGCGCCGATCCGCAGCAGCTGGAACAGGTGATCATGAACCTTGCCGTGAACGCGCGCGACGCGATCCAATCGCGCGGCAACGGGCAGGGGCGGATATCGCTCTACACCCGCACGCTTCAGGCCAAGCAGGTGATCCAGCTGGGCTCCGAAGTGCTGCCCGCGGCCGATTACACGGTGCTGATCGTGCAGGACACCGGCGGCGGCATTCCGCCCCATGTGCTGCCCAAGCTGTTCGAACCGTTCTTCACCACCAAGGAGCAGGGGAAGGGCACCGGCCTTGGACTTTCGACGGCTTACGGGATCGTCAAGCAATCGGGCGGGTTCATCTTCGCCGACAACATCGCCGACAAGGCAGGCCACCCCACCGGTGCGCGGTTCACGGTCTATTTCCCCGTCCACCGTGGTGAAGTGCCCAAGAAGCGCGCGCCTGCGCCACTGGTTTCCCTGGATTGGTCGGCAGGCGGCAAGGTGTTGCTGGTGGAGGACGAGGACATGGTGCGCGCCGTCGCAGAACGCGCGCTGGCGCGGGCGGGCTACGAGGTGACGGCCTGCGCCAATGGCGAGGAAGGTCTGGCCGCGATTACCGAAGGCACGGCGCGTTTCGATATTGTGGTGTCCGACGTCGTGATGCCCGGAATGGATGGCCCCGCAATGGTTCGCGCGATCCGCGCCCGCCTGCCCGACATGCCGGTGCTTTTCATGTCCGGCTATGCCGAAGAACAGCTTCGCCGCGATATCGACATCCCCGACATGCATTTCATCGCCAAACCCTTCAGCGTGGCGTCAATCGGCGACAAGGTCGGGGCGGTGCTGCGCGAGGCAGGAGCCGTGCAGGCAACCAGCGCGTAAACCCCAGCGCCACGCGATGTTTTACTCCGCCAGCGTATTCATTCATCTTGGATAAAGCCCGAAGATCGTTCATCCTGCCTATCGGAGACGTGAGGGGACAAGAGGATGAAACGGTCAATCATCGCTGCGTGCGGCGTGTCAGTGGCGGCGTTGATGGCGGTGGCCGCTGCGGCGCAAACGGCGCAGGATGGTGCTCGTTCCGAATCCGCTCAGGGCGATGTCGCGGTCACGATCTACAACAACCTCGCACTGGTGCAGGACGTGCGTCAGCTTGCGATCGCCCAGGGCCGGGCACGCGTCGAATTTCCCGATGTTTCAGCCCAGATTCAACCCCAGACGCTGAGCTTCGCGGCCGCTGACACCACGATTATCGAACAGAACTTCGATTACGATCTGCTCACGCCATCAAAGCTGATGGAAAAGGCGGTCGGACAAAGCGTCACACTGTTGCGCACCAATCCTGCCACCGGAGTCGAAACCCGCGAGCGTGCCACGGTCCTGTCCGTCGCGGGTGGCACGGTGCTGAGAATTGGTGAGCGGATCGAGGTGCTGCGCGATGATGGCCTGCCGGTGCGCGTGATCTTTGACCGCGTGCCGCCAAACCTGCGCGCCCGGCCTACGCTTTCTGTCAATCTCGATTCGGCCCGTGCCGGCACGCGGCCCGTGGCGCTGCGCTATCTCACCAACGGGCTGGGATGGAGCGCGGATTATGTCGCGCTGTATAACGAAGCCAGCGGCACCATCGACATGCAGGGCTGGGTGACGCTGACCAACAACACCGGCACCACCTTCCACCAGGCCGATACGGTGCTGGTCGCAGGGCAGCCCAGCACGGCAAACACGCAGAATTACGGCCGCCGCTCCGTTGCAGATCGCGGCCTGACCCGCGCCGGAACCGAGGCGGCTTCGCGTGAGCGGCTCGGCGATTTTTACCTCTATCCCATTGCTGCGCGCACCACGATCGCCAATGCCCAGACCAAGCAGGTGAGCTTTCTGGACGTGCAGGCTGTGCCGGCGCGCAAGATCTATGGTTTGGCTGTGGGCTGGCAGCAGAACGATGAACAGCCGGCCAATGTACAGAGCCGCATCGCTTTTTCAACCTCACGCGATCAGGGTCTGGGTGATGCGCTCCCGGCAGGCACCGTGCGTTTTTACCAGCGCGACAGCGAAGGCACCCCGCAATTCATCGGCGAAAAAGGTGTTGGCCACACCCCGATGGGCAGCCAATTGTCGCTTGTGACAGGCGATGCTTTCGACATCACCGTTCAATCCGAAATCGAAAAGCGCGAAACCATCACAGGCGCAGAGTGGGCCAAGAGCGCGCGCTACCGCGTCGTCGAAAATGGCCAGGTGGTGCAGGATGTGACCGTAGAGCGGCCCGAGACCTTTTATCGCACCACCATGCGATACACCCTGACCAACGCCAAGAATACGCCGGTTGATGTCGAACTGGTGCAGACCGGTCTCAGTCGCAGCTGGTGGGCGGACGACTATCGCATCACAGCCGAAGACATTCCCGGCGAGCAGCTGAACGCCGATCGGCGCAAATATGTCGTTCCGGTCCCTGCCGAGGGTGAGCGGGTGATCCGCGTGACCTACGAAACCCGTTACTGAGGCCGTCGGCATGCGGCGACCCGCAGTCTGGATGCTGGGCGCGGCGGTGCTGGCTGCGCCGCTCGCCCCAGCGTCTTGGGCGCGCGAGGTGATCGATGCCGCGCCGCCGTCCGACATCGCCGTGACGATTTACCGCGATCCCGATCGCGAGCTCGACGCGCCGCTCCAGCGTGAATATCCCCGTGGCCTCGCCATGATCAGCGAGACCCGCCGTGTGACACTCCCCAAAGGCGAAACGTCGATCCGCTTTGAAGGCGTGGCGGAAGGCATGATCGGTGTTTCCGCCATCGTCACCGGATTGCCGGGCGGCACGATCGAGAAGAACCGCAACGCGCAACTGCTGTCTCCCGCTGCGCTGGTTGACGGCACGCTCGGCAACCGGGTGACGATCACGCGGACGAACCCTGCAACCGGCACGCAGATCAGCGAACAGGCCGTGGTGCGCACCCGCGCCGATGGCGGGCTGGTGCTGCAAACGGGCGAGGGGTTTGAAGCTGTGCAATGCTCCGGCCTCCCCGAAACGCTCGGCTTCGATTCCGTGCCCGCCGGTCTGTCGGCGCGCCCTGTGTTCTCGGTCGACACCCGCTCGAATGAGGGCGGCACCTATGACGTGACGCTAACCTACCTCGCCTGGGGCTTCGATTGGCAGGCCAATTATGTCGCAACCCTCAAGGACACGCCATCCGGGCAGAAGCAGGGCGGCGCGTTTGAACTTGGCTTGTTGAGCTGGCTTACGCTCGTCAACGATAACGGCCAAAGCTTCGATAATGCCCGGCTCCAGATTATCGCCGGCAAGCTGAATATCGAAAGCGATTATGAACGCCTAGCCGATCCGCCGGTGGCCAAGGGGCTGTATCTGACGTGTTATCCGCTCGGCAGCACCTCAAGGGGCGCGTTCCCGCCGCCACCGCCACCCCCGCCGCCGCCTGCGGCGCCGCAGATGATGGCGATGGATGCCCGTACGATTGTGGTGACCGGCGCGCGGATGAAGGCCGAGCTGCTTGAAGCGCCCGCGCAGGTAGTGACCGCAGACGAGGAAGATCTTGGGGATCTCAAGCTGTTCCGCGTGCCGGGACGCGTCGATGTGTCCGCCAAGGGGATGAAGCAGGTCGCCTTTCTCAACAAGGATGCGGTGACGGCGCGCTATCTTTATCAGGCCGGGTGCAATCGTGATGTCTGGATCGACGCCAAGGGTGAGGAACCCCAAGCCGCCAGCCTGCTGCTGGTCACCAAGAACACCGACGACAAGGGCCTCGGCATCGCGTTGCCGCAAGGGGCAATGACGGTGTATCAGCCAACATCTGAGCGGCCGGGGCGGGGACCGCAACTGGCTGCGCAGACAAGCCTGCGCGATTATGCGCGCGGGCAGGATATCGAACTCGCGCTGGGCGAAAGCGCGCAGGTTTATGCCCGTTGCGCGCGCGTCTCAGAACAGCCTGTTATCCGAGAAGATCGCAAGTGGGTGCCCATGCGCGCAACCCTCACCAACGCCAATCCGCATCCGATCACTGTGCGGCTGCAACTGGGCTGGGCGGGGGCTCAGGACATCCGGTTTCGGGGCAAGACCGTGGTGGTCAAGAATGGCTATCAGACAGTGGAACTGACCGTGCCAGCCAACAGCGACCGGCAGTTTGACTGGAAGCTGCGCGATCGATCTGATTGAGGCGCCCGCGCCCTGTAGGAAATATTTCGTTCCCCACTTGTTCCATGAGAACAAATGCGATACAAGCCGATCCAAGGGTTTGATTGTCGATACTTCGCGATCGCCCCTAGGCAAGTGAAGGAGCGCATGCGATGGCTACGCAATTGAAGCTGGTGGAAGAGGACAAAAAAGCCGTGGACCGTCAGAAGGCGCTTGAAGCCGCGCTCGCTCAGATCGACCGTGCGTTTGGCAAGGGTTCGGCGATGAAGCTGGGCTCGAAAGAAACGATGCAGGTCGAATCGATTTCGACCGGATCGCTGGGACTGGATATTGCGCTCGGAATTGGCGGCCTGCCGCGTGGCCGGGTGATCGAGATTTACGGCCCGGAAAGCTCGGGCAAAACCACGCTGGCGCTCCATGTCATTGCCGAAGCGCAAAAGAATGGTGGGACCGCCGCCTTTGTGGACGCGGAACACGCGCTGGACCCGGTCTATGCCAAGGCGCTGGGCGTCGACATTGACGAGTTGATCGTCTCGCAGCCCGATACCGGTGAGCAGGCGCTCGAAATCGTCGATACGCTGGTGCGTTCCAACGCGATCGACGTGCTGGTGGTTGATTCGGTTGCGGCGCTGGTCCCGCGGGCGGAAATCGAAGGCGAGATGGGCGATTCGCATGTCGGCCTTCAGGCGCGTTTGATGAGCCAGTCCTTGCGCAAGCTGACCGGTTCGATCAGCCGTTCGCGCTGCATGGTGATCTTCATCAACCAATTGCGCATGAAGATCGGCGTGATGTACGGAAATCCCGAAACCACCACAGGCGGCAACGCGCTGAAGTTCTATGCGTCTGTGCGCCTTGACATCCGCCGCACCGGACAGATCAAGGATCGTGACGAGATCACCGGCAACGCGACGCGCGTGAAGGTGGTCAAGAACAAGGTAGCCCCGCCATTCAAGCAGGTCGAATTCGACATCATGTACGGCGAAGGCATCTCCAAGATTGGTGAGATCATCGATCTGGGTGTGAAGGCCGGCGTGGTGGAGAAATCGGGCAGCTGGTTCTCCTATGACTCGATCCGGATCGGTCAGGGCCGCGAAAATGCCAAGAACTTTCTTAAGGAAAACAAAGAGGTTTGTGACCGGTTGGAAGCTGCGATCCGCAGCCGCACCGACAAGGTTGCCGAGGAAATGATGTCAGGGCCGGACGCGGACTCGGGCGACTGATCCTCAAGCGGGGACAGGTCTGGTTGGGTGTCCCGCTCTCCGGCCTGGTTATCGACCCGAACACCCGGAACGCCGGCCTGCGCTCTTCCCCAAGGTGCAGGCCGGCGTTTCGCGTTGGGCAGCCGTGACGCAGGGCCGATCTTGAACGCGTTTGCTGCTGTGTCGATCGTGCCAGACCTCACACAGACCCTCGTGGGTTGCTGCCATTCGATACGTCTTCCTGTGACACGCCTGCAACGTTCATGGCGCGCTTGTATGCGCGCTCCATTGCCTAAATCCCCTGCTTTGCCTAACTGCACGCCATGACCTCGACGAACGATATCCGCCGCTCCTTCCTCGACTATTTCGCCAAGGCTGGCCACGTGGCCACGCCTTCGGCGCCGCTTGTGCCTTACAACGATCCGACGCTGATGTTCGTCAATGCCGGGATGGTGCCGTTCAAGAACGTGTTCACCGGCCTGGAAACACCGCCGTCCCCGCGTGCCGCATCGTCGCAGAAATGTGTGCGTGCTGGTGGAAAGCACAATGATCTCGACAATGTCGGCTACACCGCGCGTCACCATACCTTTTTCGAAATGCTGGGGAATTTTTCGTTCGGCGATTATTTCAAAGAGCAGGCGATAGAACATTCGTGGACGCTGCTGACTAGCGAATGGGGCCTGCCCAAGGACAAGCTGACCGTAACCGTCTATCACACCGACGATGAAGCCCACGGGCTGTGGAAGCGCATCGCCGGCCTGCCGGACGACCGCATCATCCGCATCGCGACGGCCGACAACTTCTGGTCGATGGGCGACACTGGCCCGTGTGGCCCGTGTTCGGAAATCTTCTACGACCACGGCGATCACATCTTCGGCGGTCCTCCGGGGAGCCCCGACGAGGATGGCGACCGGTTCGTCGAGATCTGGAACCTCGTGTTCATGCAATATGACCAGCAGGCCGACGGCACGCGCCGCGATCTGCCCAAGCCTTCGATCGATACCGGCATGGGAATCGAACGCGTGGCTGCGGTGCTCCAGGGCGTCCATGACAATTACGACACCGACACGTTCAAGGCGCTGATTTCGGCGTCCGAATCGCTCACTGGCGTCGCGGCTCAGGGCGAACAATCGGCCAGCCACCGCGTGATCGCCGATCACTTGCGCTCGACCAGTTTTCTGATGGCCGACGGTGTCCTGCCGTCAAATGAAGGACGCGGCTATGTGCTGCGCCGGATCATGCGCCGTGCCATGCGTCACGCGCACTTGCTGGGCGCCGCTGAACCGCTGATGCATCGTCTTGTGCCGGCGCTTGTTACCGAAATGGGCCAGGCGTACCCCGAGCTTGTGCGCGGTCAGGCGCTGATCTCCGAAGTTCTGGAACGCGAGGAAACCCAGTTCCGCCGAACGCTCGACAAGGGTCTGAAACTGCTTGACGAAGCCACTGTGGAGATGGCCGAAGGCAGTGAACTCGACGGAGAAATTGCTTTCCGTCTCTATGACACCTTCGGCTTTCCCTACGACCTGACCGAGGACGCGCTGCGTGCCCGCGGCATCGGGGTGGACAGGGACGGTTTCGATACTGCGATGGCGCGCCAGAAGGCAGCGGCGCGCGCTGCCTGGAAGGGTTCGGGCGATGCCGCTTCGGGCGAAGTCTGGTTCGACATTGCCGAGCGTGAAGGCGCGAGTGAGTTCACGGGCTATGCCGCCACCACCGGCGAAGGCAGGGTCGTCGCCATCGTCAAGAGCGGTTCCGAGGTTCAAAATGCGTCGGCGGGGGACGAAGTCGTGATCCTCACAAACCAGACGCCGTTTTACGGTGAAAGCGGTGGCCAGACCGGTGATGCGGGCCTGATGGCCAGCACCGACGGCTTGCGCGCGACTGTGACCGATACCGCAAAGCCGCTTGGACGGCTCCACGCACACAGCGTATCCATCGCCGCGGGCAGTGTTGCTGTTGGCGATACGGTCGAGATGAAAGTCGATGCCGAGCGCCGCGACCGGATCCGTGCAAATCACTCTGCCACACACCTGCTCCATGCTGCGCTGCGCAATCGGCTGGGCGGCCATGTCACGCAGAAGGGCAGCATGGTCGCGCAAGAGCGGCTGCGTTTCGATTTTTCGCACCCGGTCGCGCTGACGCCGGACGACATTGCTGCGGTCGAGGCTGAAGTGAATGCCGAAATCCGCGCCAATGAAACCGTCAGCACCCGGCTCATGAGCCCCGACGATGCGGTTGCGGCCGGCGCGCTGGCCTTGTTTGGCGAGAAATATGGTGACGAAGTCCGCGTGCTCGCCATGGGCCGCGCGGGCAAGGAAGGCCGCAATTACTCGGTTGAGCTGTGCGGCGGAACCCATGTGAAGGCGACGGGCGATATCGGCGTGTTCCGGATCGTTTCGGAAAGCGCGGTGTCGTCGGGTGTGCGACGGATCGAGGCACTGACTGGCGAGGGCGCGCGCCAGTGGCTTGTGGCGCGAGAGGATGCGTTGAAAGCGGCCGCAAGCGTCATCAGGGCGATGCCCGAAGATGTGCCTGCGCGCCTTGCTGCGCTCCTGGATGAGCGCAAGCGGCTTGAAAAGGAGCTGGCCGAGGCAAAGAAGGCGTTGGCCTTGGGCGGCGGCGGCCAAGCGACGGGCGCTGCCGCGGCTGACGAGACGGTTGCGGGAACGGCCTTCAGCGGACAGGTGATCGACGGCCTCGACCCCAAGGAACTGCGGCCCTTGCTCGATGCGGCCAAACAGCTAATGGGCTCGGGCGTGGCCGTGATCATCGCCGTCAATGATGGCAAGGCGAGCATTGCCGCTGCTGTGACGGATGATCTGACGGCGCGGTTCAGCGCGGTCGATCTGGTGCGCGCAGGCGTCGAGGCGCTGGGTGGCAAGGGCGGCGGCGGACGGCCGGATATGGCGCAAGGTGGCGGCCCGGACGGCACCAAGGCCGCCAGCGCCCTTGCGACCGTGAAAGCGATGTTGGCAGCCGAAACCGCCGCCTGATAGGGCTTGGTCGGCGCGTTCATCCGGCGCCGCGCATCTTTCGTTGCGCGCGAACTGAACGCGATCGAGCGCATTTCAGCCATTGCGATGCGGCGTTGATGATTGCATCGAGTGGCCCGTGTGGCGGGGTTCCGGCGACGCTAAGGGGGGGTGGAGATCTGACGGTATTGCCCCACGCGATCAGGCGATGAGCTGCCTGATGTTCAGACTGTCGTGCTGGTACGCAGTTTGGGTTTTGTGCTGAGGCCGCCATCGCGTTGCAACTGATCGCGGAACTCATCACGCTTGGCGTGGATCGAGGCGATCACCGGGCCCATCGCGACACCAATATCCACCAGCACAGCTTCGGATAGCTGAAGCGAGCTTTCAAGCGTTTCGGGCACAGCATGGCTCGCCCCCGCCCGGTACATCGCCGCTGCGTGATCGGTATCGCGTGCGCGGGCAACGATCAAAAGATCGGGAAACGAATCGCGCAGTTTAAGCACCAGGCGCTGCGCCAGGACGGGTTCGTCCATCGTCAGCACCACCGCCGACGCATTTTCGGCGCCGAGCCGTGTCAGTGTGCCCTTGCGCGCAGCATCGCCAAAGATCGCCAGGTAGCCGTCGACCTTGGCCTGCTCGATCAGATCGGGGTTTGAATCGATCATCACATAGGCTTGGCCATGGGTCTTCAACATGTCGGCGATCAAGCGCCCCACGCGGCCGCCTCCGACGATAATGGTGCGCGGCGTGTCGCTTTCGTTGATCGCGTTCTGCTCTGAGACGCCATCAACCCGGCGTGCCAGTATTCGGCCAAGCTTGGCCAACACAGGCGTAACGGTCAGACCGATCGCAGTCACGGTTTGCCAGAAGCGCGCAGTTTCCACGTCGATGACGAGCGCGCTGGTGGCAGCGGCCAGCACGATCAGTGTGGTTTCGGATGGCGAGGCCATCAGCATGCCGGTTTCCGCCGCCGTACTGCGCCGGGCGCCCATCAAGCGCAGCAGGATGCCCGTGATCAGCGCCTTGAATACCAGCACACCCACGACTGCAAGTGTGATCGGAGCGATCTGGGCGCCGATCTCCATCAGATTGATGCTCATGCCCACCGTGATCAGGAACACGCCGAGCGCGAGACCCTTGAACGGCTCCATGATGAGCTCGACTTCGGTGTGATATTCGGTTTCGGCGATCAACAGCCCGGCGATCAGCGCACCGACGATGGGCGAGAGGCCGACCAGCGCGGTGGCGAGGCTGGCACCGATCACCACCAGCAGCGATGCGGCGAGGAACAGTTCGGGGCTTTTCGTACGAGCGGCTTGCGCGAACAGGCGGGGCAAGGCGAAGCGGCCCGCGATCAACAGCACCGCAATCACCAGTCCGCCTTGCCACAGCGTCGTGACCATGCCGGACCAGCCATCATCCGCCGCATTGGGTGCCAGCGCGCCGAGGATGAAGATGATCGGGACGATCATGATATCCTCGAACAACAGCATCGAAAGCGCCGCGCGGCCCACAGGGGTGCGTGTGCCCGAAATCGGCAAAACGATAGCGGTGGATGAAAACGCCAGTGCAAAACCGAGCGCCAGAGCGCCGGTCCACTCCATGCTGCCCGCCATTCCGAGAAAAGCCGCAAGCGAGCTGCCGATGATCAGCAGTTCCAGCGCGCCCAGCCCGAACACCAGTCTGCGCATCTGCCAGAGCCGGTTGAACGACAGCTCCAGCCCGATGGCAAACAGCAGCAGAACGATGCCAAAATCGGCAAAGGGCGTCAGCCGTTCAGGATCGCTGATCGTGACGTAATAGAGCCAGGGTATTCGCTCGACCAGCGAACCAAGACCAAAGGGGCCGACGAGCACACCGATCAGGATGAAACCGATAATGGGCGTGATGCGAAAGCGGGCGAAAACGGGAATCACGATTCCGGCCGCGCCTAGGATCACCAAGGCGTCGGACAGAAACGGAGAGAAGGTCAGTTCGCCAGCCACGTCAATCGACTAGCGCGTGAAAAGGGCGCTGTCACCCACCGCCTGCGCCGTGCGGCCCAATCGGCTTTGACTGGCCCGTCACATGGTGTTCGCCCAGCGGATCCTTGATGTTGCCAACGCGCTTGTCCCACTCGATCCGGTACAGATCGAAGCGGCGGTCAGCGAGGTTCTGCACGGTCCCTTCGGCCCGTGCCCAGCTCAGATCGGCAAGGTTCACATCGCTGATCGTGAGTGTCTCGACATTTTCCGAGGCTTCTGCCGCGATCCCATCACGCGCAAAGGGGAAATCGCACGGAGTCAGGATACAGGACTGAGCGTATTGAATGTCCATGTTGGCGACATTGGGCAGATTGCCGACATTGCCGCTCATCACCACAAAGCACTGGTTCTCGATCGCGCGGGCCTGCGAACAGTAACGCACCCGCATATAGCCTTGGCGGCTGTCTGTGCAGAAGGGCACGAAGATGATCCGCGCGCCTTCGTCCACCAGGCGGCGCGCGAGTTCAGGGAATTCGCTGTCGTAGCAGATCAGCACGCCGATCGGGCCGCAATCGGTGGGGATGGCGTCGATCGAATCGCCGCCCTTTACATTCCACCAATAAGCTTCGTTCGGGGTGGGGTGGATCTTCTCCTGCGCGTGGATCGATCCGTCGCGCAGGCAGACATAGGCGACATTGTGGATGTCGCCATCGGCCATACGCGTGGGGTGCGATCCGCCGATGATGTTGATGTTGAAGGACAAAGCCAATTCGGACAAGCGTTGCCGGATGCGCGGGGTATAATCGCTGAGTGCTTCGATTGCCTCCGATGGGGACAGCTCGCGGTCTTCGGCTGAGAGCAGCATCAGCGTGAACATTTCGGGGAACACGATGAAGTCCGATTCGTAATCGGCCGCCACATCGACGAAATACTCGACCTGCTTCATGAACTCATCGAAGCCGGAAACGGCGCGCGATTGCAGTTGGCAGGTGGCGATCCGGACGCTTTCGACCCCGCGCGGCAGGCGGTGCTTGGGCGGGGAGTCACTATCGACGTAGGGGTTGCGCCAGACCATACGCACCGCGTTGCCGCGGCTTGCCTTGTCTTCTGGCAGATATTTCGGGAGGATGCCCGCAGGCTCGAACCCGTTGGCCAGCTGAAAGCGCAGCACCGGATCGTGGATCTTGCTGTCGATCACCTGCGACAGATAATCCTCAGGCGTATCGGCGCGGTTTGTCTTGCGGCGTTTGGCCCGAGCGTAGCCCGGCATCCGGCCGCCAAAGACGATCCCTGTCAAATCGAGATGTTCGGCAAGCTCGCGGCGTTCCTCGTAGAGGCGGCGCCCCAGCCGGGTGCCGCGTACCTGCGGATCGACACACATCTCGTAACCGTAAAGCCACTCACCCGTCGGATCGTGACGACTGCCAAAGCCGTTGCCGGTGATTTCTTCCCAGGTGTGATTGGACAGGGCAACACGTTCGTCGAGCCGCATTGACGCGCAATATCCCACGACTTCGCCGTCCAGTTTGGCGACGAAGCAGCCTTCGGGGTAATTGTTGATCTGCCCGCGTATTTCGCCCTGCGTGTAGGCAGGCAGATCATCATAGGCGCGGCGGACGAGCTCTCCAATCGCGCGCACGTCCTTGAGCATGGCTTGGCGAATTTCGAGCCGTGGTTTCGATCTGCTTGCCATGATCCGGGCTCGCCAGGCCTCAGGCCTGGTTCGCCATCTCCTTTTCAAGATTCTGTGCGATCGTTTCGAAAAACTGTTCCGTCGTCTGCCATGCCTGACCGGGGCCGATCAGCAATGCCAGATCCTTGGTCATGTGACCATTTTCTACGGACTGCACGCAGACCCGTTCGAGCGTTTCGGCGAATTTCACCACGTCGGGGGTGCCATCGAACTTGCCACGATACATCAACCCGCGCGTCCACGCGAAGATCGAGGCGATCGGGTTGGTGCTGGTCGCCTTGCCCTGTTGGTGTTGGCGATAATGGCGTGTGACCGTGCCATGCGCCGCTTCAGCTTCGACGGTCTTGCCATCGGGGCTGAGCAGCACCGAGGTCATCAGGCCGAGCGAACCGAAGCCTTGCGCCACGGTGTCGGACTGCACGTCGCCATCGTAGTTCTTGCACGCCCATACGAACTTGCCCGACCACTTAAGGGCCGAGGCCACCATGTCATCGATCAGGCGGTGCTCGTACACGATGCCAGCGGACTTGAACTGTTCGGCAAAGCCTTCGGTGTCGAACACTTCCTGAAACAGATCCTTGAAGCGCCCGTCATAGGCCTTGAGGATGGTGTTCTTGGTCGAAAGGTACACCGGCCAGCCCAGGTTCAAACCGTAGTTAAAGCTGGCGCGGGCGAAATCGCGGATCGAATCGTCGAGGTTGTACATCGCCATCGCCACGCCGGCGCTGGGGAAGTCGAAAACGTTCAGGTCGATTTTCGTGCCATCGTCGCCATCGAACACAAGGCGCAGCTTGCCGGGGCCGGGAATAAGCGTGTCGGTCGCCTTGTATTGATCGCCAAAGGCATGGCGGCCGACCACGATGGGATCGGTCCAGCCGGGCACCAGCCGCGGCACGTTGTCGATCACGATCGGTTCGCGAAACACGACGCCGCCCAAAATGTTGCGGATCGTGCCGTTGGGCGACTTCCACATTTTCTTGAGGCCGAATTCTTCGACGCGCTGTTCATCAGGAGTGATCGTCGCGCACTTCACGCCCACGCCGTACTGCTTGATCGCATTGGCGGAATCGACCGTTACCTGATCGTCGGTCGCATCGCGGTTCTCGATCGACAGATCGTAATATTTCAGATCGATGTCGAGATAGGGCAGGATCAGCCTTTCGCGGATCCACTGCCAGATGATGCGGGTCATCTCGTCCCCATCGAGTTCGACGACGGGGTTGGCGACTTTGATTTTGTTCATGGCTGTTGCCCTATCCTTCTTGCCCCGTCTGCGCGGGACTGAATGTGATCGACAGGAAGCTGATTTAGATCCCGCGGGGGCTTTAGCAGAGGAGGGCGACCTTGCAAGGGCAGGGACCCGCAGGCGCAGCGCAAAACGCAGGATCAGATGCGGGTGGTTCCCAAAACAAAAAAGCCCGCCGGAGGGGCGGGCTGTTCTGCCAATCAAGCGATGGTGGGCGTAGCAAGGATTGAACTTGCGACCCCTACGATGTCAACATAGTGCTCTACCACTGAGCTATACGCCCGCACCATCGGATCGACCCCCTTGAGGGCGGAGGCGGCATTTAACGCAACCTCCGTAAGGGCGCAAGCGATTCGAAAAATCTAACGCCGAACAGCGTCCGCTTCTTCAAAGATTCGCTCCACCTCCAGCACAAGATCGCGCAGGTGGAACGGTTTGGACAGAACCTTGGCCGCCGGCTGTTCGCGGCTTGCGCGCAAGGATACGGCCGCAAAGCCTGTGATAAACATCACCTTGGTGCGCGGTGAGATCTCAGCGCACCGCTGGGCAAGTTCGATCCCGTCCATTTCAGGCATGACGATGTCCGACAACAGCAAATCATAATCGCCGTTTTCGAGCAGCGGCACCGCATCGGTGCCGCGATCCACGGCGCTGACGAAATAACCGGCATTGGTCAGCGCCCGTTCGAGATAGGCGCGCATGGCGTCCTCGTCCTCGGCGAGCAGGATGCGGGGGGTGCGTGTCACTGTCATGATGCGCGCAGTAGCAGAGCGGGTTTAAGAAATCTTTGTGGCTGCGGCCAATTGCTTCCGGACCGGTGCGAATTGCAACGATTGTGCGATTATCAGGCTTTGACAGGTCTGCGCAAACCCTTCAGCAAGGATGCCAGAATGTCTGTTATCTCCCGTTCTTCTGGCGCTGGATCAGTCGCCGTTCGCGCCTGTGTCAGCGGAGGGCGTATTCCGGGCTTGGGCGAAGCGCCTGCGTTCACCTTGACTACGCCGCCGCGCATGAGCCTGCCTGTGCTGGTCGCCGTTCCGCATGCGGGGCGGTCTTACCCCGATTCCACCCTTGCGCGAATGCGTGACCCTTCACTGGCGCAGCTTCGCCTGGAAGACCGCCATGTCGACCGGCTCGGCGTCGCGCTTGCACGGGAGACCGGTGCGGCTCTGCTCATCGCGCATGCCCCGCGGGCATTGCTGGATATCAACCGTGCCGAGGACGATATGGACTGGGACATGGTGCAGGGCGGCCGGCCCTTCGGCTTGCCATCCTCGGCCCCCGGCGCATGCAGCAATGCGCGCGCACGCAGCGGCCTCGGCCTGGTGCCGCGCCGACTGCCGGGATCAGGTGAAATCTGGCGCGGACGGCTTGCGCCCGATGAATTGGCCGCGCGGATCGACGGTATTCACCGCGCGTATCACGCCGCGCTGGCGGCGGCCTTGACGCAGATCTGCAACGAATGGGGCGCGGCGCTGCTGATCGATCTTCATTCGATGCCGCCGCTTCGGCCCCCCGAAGGGGAAGCGCGTGCGCCGGTGTTCGTTCTGGGCGATCGGTTTGGCGCGTCCTGTCACAATGGACTGACAAGCCGGGCGCTCACCCACCTTGAGCGCCGAGATATCCCGGCTGCGCATAACCGGCCCTATGCGGGCGGCTATGTGCTTGACCGTCATGGCAAGCCGCTGGCGGGGATACACGCGATGCAAATCGAAGTGTGCCGCGCGACCTATCTTGACCGGCACATGTCCGAGCCCGGCCCAGGTCTTCCCGGTGTGGCGGCGACGCTGGCGGGTCTGGTTCGCGAGCTTGGTGCCGAAACGGCGCTGCTGGGTGGACACGACGGTCTGCGCCAGGCTGCGGAATAGCCGAAACGGTTTAGCGGGACACAAAACGGGCAGGCGGTCCAAGACCTGCCTGCCCGTCATGCATCATACGATCTCAGCCGAAGCGTCGTGGCCTCGGCTGATCCAATCAGTTCAGCACAGGCGCTGCGGCGCCTTCGTTTGCCGTGGGCACCTTGCCTTGGGCGTGCTGGCGCTCAAACAGGGTGCGCATCAGGTTCAAGGAAAACAGATGCGCGTAAATCAGCATCAGCATCCCGTTCTTGGCCAGCTTTTCCAGCGTTTCGGGCGCCAATTCGCGCACCTTGGCTTCATCGACCATGCGGAAGCCGCGATAGATGAAGGGCTTGTCCGGCATGTCGTTGCGCGTGATCGCGATTTCGCCATCCATCAGGATGTCGAGCTTGGCGAGCTCTTGCATAAACAGATTGGTGCGCTGACCGGCTTCTTCAAAGCGACGGCAGAATTCCAGCACGCCTTGGGTATACTCCGTCGGCTGGCCCGCATCGTCGAACAGGGCGAGACCGTCGTCCATCTTGCCGACCAGACCGGCAGAAGGATCGAAGCACAGCGACATGTCTTCGCTGCCCTGCTGCAGCTTGGCAAGGAGGAAGGGGTAACGACGCGCATAGGCGGGCAGATACACCAGCTCGTTGATCTTCATGTCATCGCCAACGTAGGTGTTGACGCCTTCATTCAGGCCAAACAGCGCGATCGGCAGCGGGTTTTCGCCAGCGGTGAAAACGATCGGGAAATCGCGCTGCGCGTCGACGAATTCGTCCGAGGTCAACGGGATCGCGTGGGTCGCGGCGAGATAGGCTGCGCTATCAAGTGTGCCTGCCTTCCAGTCCGCGTGGTCGCGGCTGTTGAGCGGCAGAAGGTCCTTGTAGAACAACGGAAGTTGCGGTTGCGGCGCGCTGGCCATGACGTCGTCTCCGAAAAACGGTGGTGGAAAATCCCCTCAGCGGAAACTTGCTACCCCCGCCGAAGGGGCGGGCCTTAAGGCCTTGGCACCGTGCACGCAAGCCATGCGGCCTAGCGGCGCGGCTCGCTATGCAGGAGTTTCCCCGGATTGAGCAGGTTTTGCGGATCGAGCGCCGCTTTGACCCGCCCCATCAATGCCAATGCCACCGGGTCGTGCAGGCGGGCGAGTTCATCCACCTTCATTTGCCCGATACCGTGTTCCGCACTGATCGAACCGCCCCATTGGGTGACAAGGTCATAGACCCGCGCGCTCACCGCCTTGCCTTCCGCCTCTTCCCACGCGCCGCGCACCGCGCCTGCGGGCGCAAGCACGTGAAAATGAACGTTGCCGTCGCCAAGATGCCCAAAGGCCACCGCGCGGGTGCCGGGGAAGGCTTCCTCAAGCGCAGGCGCAGCGGCGAGGATGAACTCGGGCATCTTTCCGACCGGCACAGAGATGTCGTGTTGCATCGCCGGGCCCCGTGCCCGTTCAGCTGCCGAAATGCCGTCGCGCAAGGCCCAGAACGCCTCGGCCTGCGTGTCATTGGCGGCAATCACGGCGTCGGCAATCAGGCCTTGTTCGAGCGCCGCAGCGAGACCGGTTTCGAGCATGTCACGCAAGGCGGCATCGTCGCTGTTGGGTGAAACGCATTCGATCAGCGCGTTCCATTCATATTGTCTGGCCAGCGGCGCACGGGCGGCAGGCTGATGCGCGAGTACGGATTCGAGACAATGGGCCGGCACAACCTCGAATCCTTCTAACGCCTCGCCCATTGCGCGTTCCATTTGGCCCAGCAGCGCGCGCGCCGCCAAAATCCCGTCCAGCCCCACCCACGCCGTCACGCGGCCGATCGGCGCGGGCAACAGTCGCAGGCAGGCCGCCGTGACAATCCCCAGCGTGCCTTCGGAGCCGATCAACACCTGCTTGAGGTCAAACCCGCGATTGTCCTTTTTGAGCGGCGTCATCAGATCGAGCACCTCGCCGGAAGCCAGCACCGCCTCAAGACCCAGCACCTGCGCGCGCATGGTGCCGTGGCGCAGCACTTGCGTACCGCCGGCATTGGTTGCGATCAATCCGCCGATGGTGGCCGATCCCTTGCCGCCGAGTGTCAGGGCAAAGCGCATTCCTGCCAGATCAGCCGCTTCGTGCAGCGATTGCAGGATGACGCCCGCCTCGCAGATGGCCTGTCCACTCGCGGGATCGACGCTGCGAATGTGATTCATGCGCCGCAGGGACAGCAGGATCGCCGTGCCGCTCGCATCAGGCGTCGCGCCACCTGCCATGCCGCTGTTGCCGCCTTGCGGGACAATCGGGATACCGTGTGCCGCGCACAATGTGACCAGGCCTGCGACCTCTGCGGTGGAGGCCGGCGAGGCCAAGGCCAGCGCGCGTCCCGTGTAACGGCCCCGCCAGTCGGTTAGCCAGGTATCCATCCGTTCCGGATCGGTGGTCAGCCCACGGTCTCCCAGCAAAGCACACGCGTTGGTGAGGAATGCCTCGGTGGAAGCACTGCTGCGAAGAGGTGGGGCGGGGTGGTTCATTGTTGCTTCCATGCCACAGTCTGCGATCAATTTGCCACCCTTTTGATGCTCTGCCAACGGACAGTTAAGGCACGGTTCAATCGGTAATGCTAGGCGGATGACGCTCTCGCCGCGACATGTGGCTGGCGCGCGTCTGCCGAACTTTGTGGCTTTCAGGAGAGACCCGTCCGCCCATGCACAGCCTGTTTGCCCTTACTGCGCCGCTGTCGCTGTTGCTGCCCTTGGCGGCACAGGCGCCAGAAGCGGCAGCCGGGCATGTTCGATCGGCTGCTTTAGCCCCGCAATGCGAGGCATCTGCGGCAGGGAACGAGGCAGTCGGTCCGTTCGCCATCAATCCGATTTCGGCGCTGCGCCGTTCATCTGTGGTTCGGCAGGTTCGCATCGAGCAGCGGGTGGTTGTGCGGATCGCGCCGCAATCGTCCATCACACGCAGGAACTTGCTTGCCGATCTGCCGACGCGGGCCGTTGTTCCTCAGCGATTCGAAGAACGCGGCAAGGAAAACTGCGTGGCACTCGATGGGATTGCCGGGGTTCAAACCGGCAGTGGCAACCGGCTTGTGCTGTTTCTTCGCGATCGGCGCATGATTTCCGTCAACCTTGAAAAATCGTGTCGCGCCCGCGATTTCTACTCCGGCTTCTACGTCGAGAAAAACAAGGATGGACGCCTTTGCGCCGAACGTGACAAGCTACAGTCACGAACTGGTGCGCGCTGCGAGGTCGGCATGATGCGCGAACTGGTGGAGGTGGATGACTGACAGTTGGCGCGAGCGGGCGGGTTTCCTTGACTTTTGCGATGATTTGCACGAAAGGCGGGCGGCCTGATGCCGCATTCTTCGCGCGCAGGGCTAACAATCCCGGCAGCAAACCTGCCCGCAATTCTCGGACACAACACACCGCATGACTTTCGCCGATCTCGGCCTTTCGCCCGAATTGCTCAAAGCCGTCGAAGACGCGGGCTATACCACGCCCACCGCGATTCAGGCGCAGGCTATCCCGACCGTGCTGATGATGCGCGACCTGATCGGCATCGCCCAGACCGGCACCGGCAAGACGGCCAGCTTTGTGCTGCCGATGATCGACGTGATGGCTTCGGGCCGCCGCCGCGCGCTGATGCCGCGTTCGCTAATTCTCGAACCTACCCGTGAACTTGCAGCCCAGGTGGCCGAGAACTTCGAAAAGTACGGCAAGAACCACGATCTCAAGATGGCGCTACTGATCGGCGGCGTGCAGATGGGCGACCAGTTGAAGGCGTTGTCCGACGGCGTCGACGTGCTGATCGCAACACCGGGCCGGCTGATGGATCTGTTCGAGCGCGGGAAGATCATGCTCAACGGCTGCGAACTGCTGGTGATCGACGAGGCGGACCGGATGCTCGACATGGGCTTCATCCCCGATATCGAATTCATCTGCTCGAAGCTGCCTGAAACCCGCCAGACGATGCTGTTTTCGGCGACCATGCCGCCGCCGATTGAAAAGCTGTCGAAGAAGTTCCTGACCAATCCCAAGCGGATCGAAGTCAGCCGCGCGGCGTCGACCAACGCCGATATCACGGCCTTCAAGGTGCCGGTGAAGGCGCGGTCGAAGAAGGAAACGCTGCGCTGGTTCCTCGAGAATGATCTCGTTGAAACCGCAATGATCTTTGCTAACCGCAAGACCACTGTGCGCGACCTTAATCAAAGCCTTGCCCGCCTCGGCTTCCGTTCGTCCGAAATTCACGGTGACATGGATCAGTCGAGCCGGATCAAGGAACTCGATCGCTTCAAGGCGGGTGAGGTCAACATCCTCGTGGCGTCCGATGTCGCCGCACGCGGCCTGGACATCAAGGGCGTGTCTCACGTGTTCAACTACGACACGCCGTGGCACCCCGATGATTACGTCCACCGCATCGGCCGCACCGGCCGCGCAGGCGCCAAGGGCCGCGCCTTCACCTTTGTGTCGGAAGAAGACGCCGAGGCCATCGGCAACGTCGAAAAGCTGACGGGCAGCGCCATCAAGGTGTTTGGCAAGGAAGATGTGCGCGTTGATCTGAGCGCGGCGATTGCCAAGGCCGAAGCGGCCAAGAGTGACGAGCCGAGTCAGGATGACAGCGAGGAACGTACCGAACGCAAACCGCGCCGCGCCCGCGAAGATCGCGCACCGCGCGCAGAAAAAGCGCCCCGGGAAGCCAAGGTTGCCCGTGAAGAAAAGGCGCCGCGCGAAGAAACTGCGCCTCGCGAAGAGCGCAGCGAACGCCCTCGCCATGAAAAGGCCGAGCATCGCACCGACCGCGTCACCGCGACCGAGCGTGCCAAACCGCGTCGCCGTTACAGCGAAGACGAAACACAGGTCCCCGCAGGCGAATGGAACGGCCCACGACCCAGCTTCCTCGATGTCGGGTTTCGCTGAGGGCGCTTAGCCCACGACCGTTACAAAGCTATCCAGCACGCGCTTCTCACCTGCATCCTCGAACATGATGGTGAGCTTGTTGCCTTCCTGATCGGTCACGCAGCCCGTGCCGAACTTCGGGTGCGTCACCATCGCGCCAATGGCCACATCGCTGCGGGCAGGGGCGGCGAAACTGGCCGCTGACCGCGTGTTTTCGCGCACCCTTGCGGGCTTGGTATCATATCCCGACGTCAAAGCCCGCTGCCAGCCGGGGCCGCGCTGCTGCGCCCGGTCGGGCCGGTCACGTGCGACATGGGCGAAGGGGTCTTCCTGCTCGCTCCAGTTCGCGCGCCACAGCGAGGCACCGCCCGTCAGGGTCGTTTCCTGTTCGATGTGGTCTTCGGGCAGATCCTCGATGAAGCGCGAGGGGATGGAACTGGTCCACTGACCATAGATCCGCCGATTGGCTGCATGGAGTATGGTGCAATGCCGCCGCGCGCGGGTGATCGCGACATAGGCGAGGCGGCGTTCCTCTTCGAGGCTCGCGAGGCCGCCTTCGTCGATGGCGCGTTGCGAGGGGAAGACGCCTTCTTCCCAGCCGACGCAGAAGACATTGTCGAACTCCAGCCCCTTGGCGGCGTGGATCGTCATGATCGTGACCGTCTCCTCGGCATCCGACCGGTCATTGTCCATGACGAGGCTGACGTGTTCGAGGAAATGGCCGAGGCTGTCGTAATCCTCCATCGCGCGCGCAAGTTCGGTGAGGTTCTCCGCGCGGCCCGCACTTTCGGGCGAGCGGTCGTTGGAGAGCATCGCGTTATAGCCCGATTCCTCCAGCACCAGTCGCAGCAGATCGGACGGAGTCATCGTCTCCGAAACATCCCGCCAGTGCAGGAACTGCCGCATCAACCCTCCGATCGTGGTCGCGCTGCGTTTGGGCAATTCATCGCTGTCGGCCAGTTGCAGCGCCGCAGCGGCCAGCGGCAGGCCTGTGCGCCGCGCATGGCTGTGCATCTGCTCGAGCGCCTTGGCCCCAAGCCCGCGCTTGGGCTGGTTGTGGATGCGTTCAAACGCCAGATCATCCTGCGGCTGCGCAATCAGGCGAAGGTAGGCAAGCGCATCGCGGATTTCGGCGCGTTCATAGAAACGGAAACCGCCGATGATCCGGTAATTGATGCCGATCTGGATGAAGCGGTCTTCAAACTCGCGCGTCTGATATTGGGCGCGCACCAGAATCGCGACCTGATTGAGCGCCGCGCCTTCGCGCTCCAGCCGCTCGATCGCTTCGCCCACCCGGCGCGCTTCTTCGGGTGCATCCCACACACCGATCACCTTGACCTTGTCGCCGCCGTTGACCTCGGTCCACAGCGTCTTGTCGTGCCGTTCGCTATTGGCGCGGATCAGTCCGGATGCCGCGCCCAGGATATGCGGGGTGGAGCGGTAATTCTGTTCCAGACGGATCACTTCCGCGCCCGGAAAGTCCTTCTCGAACCGCAGGATATTGGCGACCTCTGCGCCGCGCCATGAATAGATCGATTGGTCATCGTCACCCACCACGCAGATGTTCTTGCGCTCCTGCGCCAGTAGCCGCAGCCACAGGTATTGGACGGCGTTGGTGTCCTGATATTCGTCCACCATGATGTAGCGGAACCGGCGCTGGTAATCGGTCAAGATGTCGCGGTGCTGCTTCAGGATGTTCAGCATATGCAGCATCAGATCGCCAAAATCGCAGGCGTTCAGCGCTTTCAGACGTTCCTGATAGCGGGCATAAAGCTGGGTGCCCTTGCCGTTGGCGTAGGCTTCGTTCTCCACCGCATCGAGATCGGCGGGGTTAAGGCCGCGGTTCTTCCAGCGATCGATCAGCCCCGCGAGCTGGCGTGCGGGCCAGCGCTTTTCGTCAAGCTCCGCCTCCACGATCAGCGCCTTCAGCAGCCGCAATTGATCGTCGGTGTCGATGATGGTGTAGTTCGATTGCAGGCCGACCATTTCGGCATGGCGGCGCAGCATCTTGGCGCAGATCGAGTGGAACGTGCCGAGCCATGGCAGGCCCTCCGCCTGCGGGCCGAGGTGGTGCGCCACGCGTTCGCGCATCTCGCGCGCGGCCTTGTTGGTGAAGGTGATGCACAGAATCTGCGAAGGATAGGCGCGGCCCGTCGCCACCAGGTGCGCCAGGCGCGAGGTGAGGGCGGCGGTCTTGCCTGTCCCCGCACCTGCCAGCATCAGCACCGGCCCCTCCGTTGCAAGCACGGCAGCACGCTGCGCCGGATTGAGGCGTTCGGCATAGGCCGGGATCGGTGTCTGGGCGGGGGAGGGCAGGTTGATGCTCATGATATCATGCGAACAGGTAGGGAACAATGGCGGCAGGGGCAAGCGGCCATGCGGTGCTTTGCCCACAAACTGCGGCACGCTTTATGTCGGTTTGCCGCTTTTCAGCCACAATTGACGACGGGTTGCCCCGACACTGCGATACCCGGTCCGATGCCAGATCCGCGGCCGGAACTTGCACGTCCCTGCGTGGCTTTATCCCGCCAACAGGGAAACAAGCGCCTGACATACTGACGCGTTCGTCATGTCTGGCTAGAATAGAAATGGAGACACCCATGCGTAAGTTCATGAACACGTTCGGCCTCTCGGCTGTTGCTCTGGCTCTCGCAGCGGCCCCGGCGATTGCCGGCGCGCAGGATCAGACCACGCCCGAGGCTGCACCCGAAACCACCCCGGCACCGACCGCCGATGCGTCGATGCCGCCGATGAACGACACCACCGTACCGTCAATGCCCGGCACCACGCCGCCGCCGATGCCGACCGAAACCACGCCCCCTGCCTCCGAGGCGCCAGCGCCTATGGCTGCCCCCGAGCCGACCGGAGAACAAATGGCGATGATGTCGCAATGGCCCGCAGACCAGCAGACCTCCTATCAGGCGTGGACGCCCGAAACGCAGGCCTACTATTGGTCGTTGAGCGAAGACCGGCAGGAAATGTTCTGGCGCTTGACCGATGACGACAAGGCCGCTCTTCCCAAGCTTACCGAAGCGCAGCAGGAATCCGCTTGGGCACAGATCGAAGCGAAGCTTGCAGAAATGAACAGCTAACCTTCGACGTCAGCGATCGCCGGGTCGGTTTCTGAGGCAGCGAGTTTCAACAAACTCAACTTGCCCTTGCCGACCCGGCGCTCTGCTTCGAGCGTCAAGCCTTTGACGCTGAAATCTTCCTTGAAGCTCGTTTCGACTGCGATCCATGTCTCAGGTCCGATCCAGCCCAAGCGCAAAAGCCTGTCGAGCGCAACTTCGCCCGCGCCCGATTGATAGGGCGGGTCGGCGAGAATCAGATCGAGCGGACGCATGGCGGCCCGCAATTGCATGACGGAGGCTGCCTCGACCCGTGACCGCAGCCCTGCGCCAAGCGCCGTCACATTGGCCCGGATCACGTCCACCGCCGGGCGATCCTGCTCCACAAACAGACAATGGCCTGCGCCGCGTGACAGAGCCTCAAGCCCAAGCGCGCCTGATCCTGCAAACAGGTCGGCCACCTGCAAGCCATCGAAATCGCCCAATCGGCTGGTCAGCATTGCGAACAATGTTTCGCGTGCACGGTCGGCTGTGGGCCGTGTGCCGTCGCCCTTGGGTGCCGCCAGCTTTCGCCCGCGCCATTCGCCTGCAATGATCCTCATTTGCGCGGCGCTCGTGGTGGGGTGTTGCCGCGTGTGGGGGCTGGACGCTTGCGTGCCCGTGAACTGGAAGGCGCGCTGGAATTGGGGCCGGAACGCGGGTTACCGGGCCGGCCAGCGCCCTTGCGTGGCGCATTCGTCAGGGTTTCCCGGTCCTTGCGCGGGGCAGGAGGTGCTGCCGGACCTCGGCGCGGCGCGCTTCTTGCGGCTGCGGCATCCTTGCGCGTTGGCGTCGCGGCTTTGGCAGGCTCAGGCTTTGCGGGGCGCGCCGATGGGCCTTTGCGGGGCGCGGGGCGGGCAGGGGGTGGTGGTTTGGCCGCTGCGATCACCACCTTTTCGGCTTTCTTCACGCCCCCGCGCGGGATCGGCGCGCCGGTCATTTCCGAAATGAAATGCGCCACCGGCTTGCCGGTCAGCTCGACCGCCTGTCCACGGGGCAAGTCGCCAATATTGAACGGGCCATACCCGGTGCGGATCAAGCGATTGACCTGCAGGCCGAGGTGTTCGAGCACATTGCGCACCTCGCGGTTCTTGCCTTCTGTGATGGTCAATTCGATCCACAGATTGCGGCCCGATGACCGTTCGAGGTTCGCATTGATCGAACCGTAGCGCATCCCGTCGATCTCGACCCCGTCCATCAGGTCTTCCAGCTGGCTTTGCGTCACTGCGCCGAAGGCGCGGGCACGGTAGGTGCGCGGCACATTGGTTGCGGGCAATTCCATCGTGCGCTTCAGCCCGCCATCATTGGTGAGCAGCAACAAGCCTTCGGTGTTGAGATCGAGCCTGCCGACGGGCATGAGGCGCGGCGTGTCACCGGGCAGGGCATTGCGCAGCGCGGTATAGATCGTCGGGCGACCGGCCGGGTCACGTTCCGCCGTGATCAGACCGGAGGGCTTGTGAAAGGCAAACAGGCGGGTCGCTTCGGCAGCGGCCACCGGATTTCCATCCACTGTCACGCCCTTGAGGCTGGCAAGGATCGTCGCGGGCGTATCCAGCACGTTGCCATCCAGCGCCACGCGGCCCTCGGCAATCATCCGCTCGATCTCGCGCCGGCTGGCGATGCCTGCACGGGCGAGCAGCTTGGCAATACGGTGTCCGTCCGGGCGAGGCCCGGAATCATTGGCACCCTCGGGGCGGTTTTCGGAGCGGGGGGGCAGGGTGGGCATGGGGGCTGCGCCTAGGCTCTCAACGCGCCGCTCGCAAGGCTTCGCGCACGATCTGGTCGAACCGCGCAATCCCGCCTTCCAGTGTGCCGAGCGTCAGGTGTTCGACCGCGCCCGATGCCAACCCCTGCTGGCCGAGTTCAGCGGCGCGGAAATCCTCGGACGCGAAGACTCCGCCATCGAGCAGGTTCCAGCTTTTCTCCCAATGTGCCAACGCCTTTTCGGACGCGGGAGCTTCAGGGATCAGCATGAAGTCCTCGACAAGCGTCAGATCGGCGGCCTGCGGCATCAGCACCATCACGTTCACATAATCGGGGCTGGGGACAATGATGGTGGCAGGCAGAAGCTGATAGGCAAATGTCACCACCCGCCGCAGCGCTGCCATGTCGGTCAGATCGATGTGTTCCATCTCCTCCAGCCGGCCAACCGCCGAGCGCTGGTGGGGCCCGATCTGGTCGCCTGCGGTAATCCCGTCCTTGAAGAACGGGCCAATGGTGCCAGCATGAAGCCGGGTGACGTGATAGCTTTCCAGGAAGGCATCCATGATGAGCTTCCAGTTGCCTTTCACCGTGTGTGTCTTGCGCCGGAAAAGGTGCGCAGCGCGAATGCCAAAGCTGTCGAGATCGCGTCCCAACTCCCGGGCATGGCTGAAATCGGCGTCCTCGGCCGGGGCAAACCAGATCAGTCCACCGGCCTCAAGGCTTGGAAGTTCGACCAACCCGTAATCGCTCTTGTCGAGCCCCGGGAAAGTCTCGGGCCTGGGCAGGGCCAGCAATCCGCCATCAAGCCGGTATGTCCACGCATGATACGGACACACCAGCCGCTTGGCGCATTGCACTTCGCTGCCTTCCATCAGCCGGGTGCCGCGATGGCGACAGACGTTGAGGAACACGTGCGCCTTGCCGTCTTTGTCGCGGGTAATCAGAAGCGGGCGACCCGTGGCGTCATGCGGCACCGCCATGCCAGGATCGGGTAGCAGCGCGGAGGGGCAGAGCACCTGCGGGAGGCGGTCGAACAGCGCCATTTTCTCACAGGCGAAGTGTTCGGGGCTGGTATAATTGCTGGCCGGCACTGTCTGAATGGCGCCCGCAACCTTGGCGCGGCCATCCCGGATTGCCTCGGCGAGCGCCAATTGGCCCGGCGTGGGGCGCAATGTGGGCATATCTGTTGTTGCAGCGTTCATCGCTCTTTTCTCATCCTCACCTGAGCGCGTAGTGTGCCACGAAACCGGGCCGGAGCAAATCCGTCCTGCAAGCATGGGATCATCAATGGCTGAAGCCGCAACTGAACACCGTTCGCGCCTGTCGCGCTGGATGACCTTGCTGGCGGCGCTGCGCCATCCCAAGACCGGCTATGTGCTGTTGTTCGGCTTTGCGTCGGGCCTGCCATACGCCCTCCTGCTGGGAACGCTTTATGCGTGGCTGACTGACGCGCAGGTCGATGTCGAGACAATGGGCGTCTTCTCGCTCATCGGGCTGGCCTATGCGTTCAAGTTCCTGTGGTCGCCTGCGCTTGACCGGGTGGACCTTCCGGGGTTGCGCCGACTGGGCAAGCGCAAGCAGTGGATCGTTACGGCGCAATTGCTGCTGGGGGGGATCCTGATGGCGCTGTCGCTGCTCGATCCCTTGTCGTCGCTGGGACTGTTTTCATTGCTGGCTGGGATCGGAGCGTTCGCTAGCGCCACGCAAGATGTGGTGATCGATGCCTGGCGGATCGATGTGGCTGACGAGGTTGCGACCATCGACATCCTGTCGACCGTGCATCAGATGGGTTACCGCATAGCAGCGCTGGTGGGAGGCGCATTGGCGCTATTCATGGCCGAACGCCTCGGCTGGCCGACCGTCTTCGCCAGCATGGGCGGTATTCTGCTGTTCGTGGGCTTTCTTGGCCTGTTCGCGCCCGATGCCGAGCGGACAATTGCGGCGCTGGATGCCGAGCGGAGCAACCTTGGCACGCTGCGGCAGGCGGGGCAGATTGAGCCGCGCACCCGTGCGACGGCGCTGGGAGCGGTAGCGCTGCTGTGGGGCTGGGCGTTGGTAACAGTTCTGGTGTTCATGGTGCGGTCGCTTACCGCAACGCCCGAAACGCGCCCGGACTCGACCGCGTTCGTCACTCAGATGGGCCCGCTGATCGTGATTGCGACGGTGGTTATCCCTGGCCTGATCGCGGGTTGGCTTGAATCCATGCGCAAGCAGGGCCGCCATGTCCTGACCGCCGATGCACCCGCTCTTACCACCTATGACACTGCTCTTGACCACGGCTATCGCGCACTGATCCTGCCGCTGGCCGAGATCATCGGACGGCTCAAGTGGGCTGCGATACTGGTCATCGCGCTGGTGCTGTCCTACCGCATCACCGACGCGATCTGGGGCAGCTTTGCCTACCCGTTTTATTTGGGCGAGTTGCAATATACCAAGGACGAGGTAGCGATTGCGTCCAAGTTCTTCGGTGTCGGCGCGCTGCTTCTCGGACTGGCGCTCGGTGGCACGTTGCTGACCGTTATCGGCCGGATGAGCACGCTGACTTTGGGCGCGGTGATCGCGGCGCTGACCAACCTGCTTTACGCCGATCTCGCCATTGGCGGCGCGCGGATGCAGGCGGCTAGTGACCTGATCGGCTTTACCTGGCTTGCCGGGCTGTTCGGGGCGGACGACCGGATGGCGCGATTGATGCTGACGATCGGGATGGAAAACATCGCGGTCGGTATCGCGGGGGCGGCCTTCGTCGCCTACCTCTCCAGCGTGGTCGCCAAAGGCTACAGCGCGGTGCAATATGCCCTGCTGTCCTCGCTGACGATGCTGGTGGGGACGCTGGGCCGCCCGGCGCTCGGCCAGATGATCGAGGAGCGCGGCTATTACGATGTGTTCATCCTGACAACGCTGATCGGGCTGTTCGCCGTGCTGCTGTGCATGATTGAATGGGTGCGACAAGTGCGCTCGGGCCGGGCCGAAAATGCGCCGCCGCCAGAGCCTGAACTGGTCTGACCGTCTGGCCTGCTGGCTGAGGTAAGTCGGCACTTTCCTACGCACCCCGGCGCGGGCACACGTGCACCCATGACCAGCCTGCATCCCCGCCCGATCGCCGATGAAATGGAAGGGCTGGCGGGAGCGGTTTTTTACGTTTCTGGACAGTGTCTCATGTGTCTCCAACAGGCGGGCTGGGAGGCGCATGGACGGGCCGATCAGTCCGGCAACTCGCCATTCAGCCGCAGCACCTCGCCTGCAAGGTAAAGCGAACCTGCGATGAGGATGGGCAGCCCGTCATCGGGGATCATTGCGAGCGCGCTTGGCACATCGGAAGCGGGGCGGGCATCGGGGCCAAACGCCGTGACGGGGTGCCAATCATGCCCCGGCACCGGCACGGCCGTGATGCTCTCCAGCAGCGGCGCAAGCGGGCCGGTGAGCGCGGCAGGGTCTTTGCCCTCGATCATGCCGATCACCAGATGCAGCCGCTGGCCCTGGAAGTGCGCGCCCAGCATCGCGCCGGCCTGCGGGTTGTGCCCGCCGTCGAGCCAGACCGTGCGTGCGCCGAAAAGCGGGCCGGGCCTCAAACGCTGCATCCGGGCAGGCCAGCGGGCGTTCAGCAGCCCCTTGGCCATCGCCAACGGACCGACAGGGACGCGGTCCTGATGCTGGGTCATCGCGAGCGCCAGCCCTGCATTGTCGGCCTGATGTGCGCCAGCCAGCGCGGGCGAGGGCAAGGTCAGCGTGCCTGCCCCGGCACGAAATGTCAGCATGGTGCCAGGCTCCACATCCCACACGTGCCCGCGCATCGCCAATGGCGCGCCTGTGCGGAGCGCAGCGGCAATCACCTCACGTTTCGCTTCGGGAGGATAGGCCTGCGTCACCAGCGGCACGCCAGCCTTTGCGATCCCCGCCTTTTCGAATGCGATCCGCGCCATCGGCTCGGCGGGAACGCCGTCTTCGGGTGCGAGCAGGAAGCGTTCGTGATCGAGGCCAAGCGCCGCTATCCCGCAGGCGGCCAGCGCCTCGGGCTCCAGCACATTGGTTGCATCGAACCGTCCGCCCATGCCCACTTCGACCACGCAGGCATCGGCGGGCGTGCGGGCAAAGGCCAGGAAGGCGGCGGCGATGGTGACTTCGAAGAAGCTGGGGCCGAGGTCTTCGCCCCCCTGTTTGCTGGCGTCAAGCACCTCGGCCAGCACGGCTGCCAGAGCCTCATCCGAGATCAGCGCGCCCGCCAGCCGGATACGCTCGTTGTAGTGGACCAAGTGCGGCGAGGTGGTGACGTGGACGCGGTAGCCTTGCGCCTCCAGCGTTGCGCGCAGGAAGGCGCAGGTCGAACCCTTACCGTTGGTGCCCGCCACGTGAAACACGGGCGGAAGCTGGCGGTGCGGATTGCCGAGGCGGTCCATCAGGGCGCGGATCGTTTCCAGCCCCAGCCGCCCTTGCGGCAGGCTCAGCGCCGCGAGCCGATCAAGCTGCGCTTGCACACGCGGGTCGTCCGACCGACCGAAGTCGCGCATGGGGCGTTACGCCGCCTTCACCGGAGCAAGGTAATCCAGCACGCTCGCCAACGTCGCCCGCAATTCGCGGCGGGGAACGACCATGTCGACCATGCCGTGCTTGTGCAGATACTCGGCGCGCTGGAACCCTTCGGGCAATTGTTCGCGGATCGTGTCCTGAATGACGCGCTGACCGGCAAAGCCGATCAGGGCGCCGGGCTCTGCGATGTGGATATCGCCGAGCATCGCGTAGCTCGCGGTCACGCCGCCGGTGGTGGGATCGGACAGCACCACGATATAGGGCAGCCCGGCCTGCTTCAGGCGGCGGGTCATCACGGTGGCGCGCGGCATCTGCATCAGAGACAGGATCCCTTCTTGCATCCGCGCACCGCCGGCCGCCGTCACCACGACAAAGGCGCAGTGCCGATCCAGCGCCTTTTGCGCGCCCTCGCAAAACGCCTGCCCCACAGCCATGCCCATCGAGCCGCCCATGAAGCTGAAGTCCTGCACACCGACGACAGCGGGCCGCGTATCAATCGTACCCGATCCGACCACGAAAGCATCCTCATGCGGGTTCGCGGCGCGGGCGGCCCTCAGGCGGTCGGTGTACTTCTTGGTGTCCTTGAAGCCCAGTGGGTCTTCGGTAACCTTGGGCAGCGGCAGCAGCTCGAAGCCGGGGTCGAGCAACAGCGCGAGGCGCGCATCGGCGCCGATGCGGCCATGATGTTCGCACTTCGGGCAGACCGAAAGGTTCGCCTCGTATTCCTGCACGAACAGCATTTCCTGGCACGACGGACACTTGATCCACAGATCCTTTTCCGTGGTGGTCTTCTGCTCGGAGGTGAAGCCCAGCGAATTGCGGACACGGGTCAACCAGCTCATTGCGCGATCTCCTGCCTGGCGGTGTGGACGGCGTTTGCCAACGCCTGCGTCAGTTCCCGTAGCTTGGCCGGAGCATGAGCGCCATATTCGCCGCAGATTTCCACCAGGGCCGAGCCGACCACGACGCCGTCCGCGACCCTCGCGATGGCGGCGGCCTGTTCGGGTGTGCGCACACCGAAGCCGACCGCGATGGGCAGATCAGTCGAAGCCTTGAACCGCGCAACGGCTTCCTCGATGCTGGCCAGCACGGCCTGCTGCTTGCCGGTGATCCCGGCGACCGAAACGTAGTAGATGAACCCGGCCGAGCCTTCGAGCACCTGCGGCAGGCGCGCAACATCTGTTGTCGGCGTGGCAAGCCGGATCGGGGCGATGCCCTTCGCGCGCAGCGCCGGGCCGAGCGCGTCGTCTTCCTCGGGCGGAATGTCGACGCAGATCACGCCGTCAACGCCAGCCTCGGCAGCGGCCTGCGCGAACCATTCCGGCCCGCGCCGCACCATCGGGTTGGCATAGCCCATCAGCACCAGCGGCACATCGGGGTGGCGAGCGCGAAAATCGGTGGCGTAGCGCAGCACATCGGCGGTGGTCGTGCCCGCGCCCAAGCTGCGCAGATTGGCGCTCTGGATCGCGGGGCCATCGGCCATCGGATCGGTGAAGGGCATGCCGAGCTCGATCACATCCGCCCCGGCTTCGACCAGCGCATCGAGATTGGCGGCGGTGTCGCCGTCGCCTGCGGTGATGAAGCAGACGAGCGCGGGGTGACGGACGGCGAAGGTGGTGGAGAGGCGGGTCATCGGCGCATCGACTTGGCATAAGAACGGATAAGCAGCGCGGCAATCCCGCTGGTCACGATAATCAAGAACGGGTTGGGCAGCGAGACGTCATATCGGCCATGAAGATAAGACGTTCCAGCTATTGCGACGGCGTTGAGAACAATAAACAGGGTCAGGACATAGCGATCGAGCACATCTCTCACAATTCAACTCCCAGCTTCTCCGCCACGGTAAAGATGTCCTTGTCGCCGCGCCCGCACAGATTCATCAGCACGATGCTGTCCTTGGGCAAGGTCGGCGCGACCTTCGCCACCGCCGCAATCGCGTGGGCAGGCTCCAGCGCCGGAATGATCCCCTCGGTGCGGCACAGCAGCTGGAAGCCTTCCAGCGCCTCGTCATCAGTGACGGCGGTGTAATCGACGCGGCCCGATTCCTTCAGCCATGCGTGTTCAGGGCCGATGCCGGGGTAGTCGAGCCCGGCGCTGATCGAGTGGCCCTCGGTTATCTGGCCATCCTCGTCCTGAAGCAGATAGGTGCGGTTGCCGTGGAGCACACCCGGGGTGCCGCCAAGCAGGCTCGCGGCGTGCTGGTCACCGTCCAGGCCATGGCCTGCCGCTTCGACGCCGAGCATCTTCACGTCCGCATCATCAAGGAACGGGTGGAACAGCCCGAGCGCGTTGGAACCGCCGCCGATGCAGGCGATCAGCAGGTCGGGCAGGCGGCCCACACGGCTCAGCATCTGCGCGCGCGCTTCCTTGCCGATCACGCTCTGGAAGTTGCGCACCATCTCCGGGTACGGGTGTGGGCCAGCGGCCGTGCCGATGATGTAGAAGGTGTCGTGGACATTCGCGACCCAGTCGCGCAGGCCTTCGTTCATCGCGTCCTTCAGCGTCGCGCCGCCGCTGGTGACGGGGATCACCTCGGCACCGAGCAGCTTCATGCGGAACACGTTGGGGGCTTGGCGCGCCACATCGGTCGCGCCCATGTAGATCACGCAAGGCAGGCCGAACCGCGCGCACACCGTGGCGGTGGCGACCCCGTGCTGGCCCGCGCCGGTTTCCGCAATGATGCGGGTCTTGCCCATGCGGATCGCCAGCAGGATCTGCCCGATGCAATTGTTGATCTTGTGCGCGCCGGTGTGATTGAGCTCGTCGCGCTTGAACCACACTTGCGCGCCGCCGAGTTCCTCCGTGAGGCGGGGCGCGAAGTAGAGCGGACTGGGGCGGCCGACGTAATGTTCGAGCAGGTCGTCGAACTCGGCCTGAAATGCCGGATCGGCCTGCGCGGCGCGATATTCGCGCTCCAGATCGAGCACCAGCGGCATCAGGGTTTCGGCGACATAGCGCCCGCCGAACTGGCCGAAATGGCCGCGATCGTCGGGTTGGTTGCGGAATGAGTTGAGCGGAGTGTTCATATGCGGGCCGCTTTGCAGAAGGCAGCGATTTTGTCCACGTCCTTGATGCCGGGCGCGCTTTCGACGCCGGAGGAGGTATCGACCAGCGGCGCGCCTGTCAGGCGAATGGCCTCGCCCACGTTGGCAGGGGTCAGCCCGCCGGCAAGCCCCCACGGCGTCGGTGCCTTGTAGGCGCGCAGCAAATCCCAATCGAACCGCGTGCCATTCCCGCCGGGAAGGCCGCTCGCAGGCGCATCGAACAGCAACCGGTCCGCTGCGCCGTGGAAGCGGGCGGCAGCGGCGAGCGAATCTGCACCCCTGACGCCCAGCGCGCGCCATGCCTCGATCCCGGTTTCGGCGCGGAAGCGGGCGAGGGTTTCGGGGGTTTCGGCACCGTGAAACTGCACAACGTCCGGGCGGACTTCGCGCACCGCTTCGGCCAGAGCCGCAGGCGCGAGATTGACCACCAGCAGCACCACCTTGACTTGTGGCGGCACCAATCCGCGCAGACGCGCCGCTTCGGCCAGTGACAGGTGCCGCGGGCTCTTTTCGAAATGGACAAGGCCGACATAATCCGCCCGCGCATTTGCAGCAGCAGCCACAGTTTCCGGCGTCGAGAGGCCGCAGATTTTCACGAGCGTCGCAGTCATCGTGTTGCCCTAGGCCGGGCCAAGCCGTTTTTCCAGCACCGCAAAGGTGATCGGCGGATCGCGCAGCACCGGAAAGGGCCGTGTCTCGCCGGTGCGGGTGTAACCCCGCCGTTGGTACCAGGCGATGAGCCTTTCCCGGCTGTCGATCACGGTCATTTCCATCATGGCACTGCCGAGGCCCCGGGCGTGGTCTTCCGCTGTTTCGAGCAAGCGTCGTCCGATCCCGCCCGATTGCAGTTCTGGCGCAACGCACAGCATCCCGAGATAAGACAAAAATTGATCTTTGCGCGTAACGGCGACGCAGCCGATCAAAGCCGGCTTTTTTCGCGCTGTCAGAATCGTGACCGCTGGATCGGTTAGCATGGCCTCCAGTTCGCCCGGTGCGATGCGCTCATCATCCAGAATATCGGCTTCGTGATTCCATCCAGCCCGCGCCGAATCGCCGCGATAGGCAGCTTCCAGCAGGGCCTTGAGGGCAGGGGCGTCGGCAAGGGACGCCGCAAGAATGCGGATCAAAGCGTCGCCTCGATCGCGCGCGCCGCTGCCTCCGGGTCTTCCGCACGAGCTATCGGGCGTCCGATGACCAGCACGCTGGCACCGTTATCGCGCGCCTGTCGCGGGGTGACGACGCGCTTCTGATCGCCGGTGCCACCGCCGTTCTTGGCGCCGGTGGGGCGCAGGCCGGGGACGACGAAATGGCCGTCCTTCCATGCCTTGCGCACCATGGCCACTTCCTGGCCGGAACACACGATGCCGTCCAGCCCCGCCTCGTGAGCGAGTTCCGCCAGCCGCATCACCTGCGTTTCGGCGCTGCCATAGACGCCGGTGGCGGCGAGATCTGCGGTGTCGAGGCTGGTCAGCATCGTCACCGCCACCACCTTGCATCCCTCGGCGGCGGCCGCTTTTGCATCCTCCATCATCGCGCGCCCGCCGCTGGCGTGGACGGTGACGATGGCGGGTTCATAAACATGGATCGCCTGCATCGCCTTGGCGACGGTATTGGGGATGTCGTGGAACTTGAGGTCAAGGAAGATCGGAAGACCCAGATGCGCAATCTCGTGCACCCCGTGCGCGCCGTGGGCGCAGAAGAATTCCAGACCCAGCTTCACGCCGCCGATGTGCGAACGGACCTTTTCGACCAGCGCCTTGGCAGGTTCGAGGCTGGGCACGTCGAGTGCGAGATAGATGGGGTTGCTCATTTTCCGCTTCCGTCTGTGCCGTAATCGGTAGGGCTGAAGGGCTCGGCCGTTTCTACCGGTTTTGTCCCATGCTTTTCCACAGGGCTGTCCACCGCCGGAATCACCGGCCCTTGCGTGTCACGCTGGCGCGCCAGCGCGTTGTTCTTCAGCGAGGTCTCCAACGCGCGGATGCGGCGGTTCTGGCTCCACACCACGCTGCGGTGCACCGCCCACATCGGCACAAAGCCGGCGATGAAGGCAAGCATTGTCAGCACCGGCACTTTTGTTTCCAGAACGAGGTTCTGCCACAGCGTCAGTTCTACCGGTTGCCAGTTGTAGATCGCAAAGATCAGGAAACCGAAGGCTGCCAGAACCCACAAGATAGTGCGAAGGATCTTCACGACATGTGCCTTTTTCGATGGGCTGCGACGTTCGCAAACCTAAGCCATTCCCACGATGAGTCCAGCACCGCTGCTATCACCTGAAAACGCGCGCGAAGATCGTGTCGACGTGCTTGAAGTGGTAGCCAAGATCAAACAGCTGATCGAGTTGTTCGGGTGCGAGGCGCGCTGTGACGTCCCCATCGGCCTTGAGCAGATCAAGCAGGTTCAATGCGCCGTCGGCCTCCCACACCTTCATCGCGTTGCGCTGTACCAGGCGATAGGAATCGTCGCGCGTCAGGCCGGCCTGTGTGAGCGCCAGCAGCACCCGCTGCGAATGGATCAGGCCGCCCATGCGGTTCAGGTTCTTTTCCATCCGCGCCGGGTAAACCAGCAGCTTGTCGACCACGCCGGTCAACCGCGCCAGCGCAAAATCAAGCGTGATGGTCGCATCCGGGCCGATGAAACGCTCCACCGACGAATGCGAGATATCGCGTTCATGCCACAGCGCGACATTCTCCAGCGCAGGCGTGACGGCAGAACGCACCAGGCGCGCGAGACCGGTCAAGTTTTCGGTGAGGATCGGGTTGCGTTTGTGCGGCATCGCGGACGAACCCTTCTGGCCGGGCGAGAAATACTCTTCGGCTTCCAGAACTTCGGTGCGCTGCAAGTGGCGTATCTCGACGGCCAGACGTTCGATGCTGCTGGCGATCACACCCAGCGTGGCGAAATACATTGCATGACGATCGCGCGGGATGACCTGCGTGGAGACGGGTTCGATGGCAAGACCCAGCTTGTCCGCGACATATTCCTCTACCGCCGGATCGATATTGGCAAAGGTGCCAACCGCGCCGCTGATCGCGCAGGTCGCGATCTCGGCCCGCGCCGCGATCAGCCGGGTGCGGCAGCGGTCGAACTCGGCGTAGGCCTGGGCCAGCTTCAGACCAAAGGTCACCGGCTCGGCATGAATGCCGTGGCTGCGCCCGATGGTGGGGGTGTATTTGTGTTCCTCGGCGCGGGTCTTGATCGCGGCGAGCAGGGCGTCGAGCTCGGCAAGCAGCAGGTCGCTCGCACGGGCGAGTTGTACTGACAGTGTGGTGTCGAGCACGTCGGACGATGTCATGCCCTGATGCATGAAACGCGCTTCTTCGCCGACTTGCTGCGCCACCCAGTCGAGGAAAGCGATCACGTCATGCTTGGTCACGGCCTCGATCGCGTCGATCGCGGCGACGTCGATTGCCGGGCCCGTCGCCCACCAATCCCACAGCGCCTTGGCAGCGGACTGCGGGACGACGCCCAGATCGGCGAGCTTCTGCGTGGCATGCGCCTCGATCTCGAACCAGATGCGATATTTCGCCTCCGGTTCCCACAGGGCGGACATGGCGGGGCGGGAATAACGGGGGACCATCGGGCGGCTCCGGATGAGAGGTCGAAATATGGCGCGCGGGCTAGGCGGCGTGGGCGCGGAAGGCAAGTCTGCTAGATGAGTCCCTTGGCCCGCAGGCTGGTATGCCCTTCGCGCCCGATAATAACGTGATCATGAACGGTGACGCCCATAAGCCGACCGGCTTCGGCGATGCGCTGGGTGATCTGGATATCGGCGCGACTGGGTTCGGGCGAGCCGCTGGGATGATTGTGGACAAGGATCATGGCGGACGCGCCCACGTCCATCGCCCGGCGGATCACTTCACGGGGATGTATCGCGGCTTCGTCAATTGATCCGTCGCCCACGTGGTGATCCTCGATCAAGCGATTCTTGGTATCGAGATACAGCACCCGCACACGCTCCACGGTCAGATGCGCCATGTCGGTGGTGAGATAATCGATCAGCGCCTGCCAACTGCCGAGCACCGGCTTGCCCATGATCTCGGCCCGCGCCATCCGCCGTGCGGCAAGAGCAACGGCCTTGAGGGCAGCGGCGCTGTTTTCGCCCACACCTTTGACCCGCTGCAGCGCCTTGGCATCGGCATTGAGCACGCCTGCAAGTGTGCCATATTGCGCGAGCAGCGCCTTGGCGATCGGCTTGGTATTGCCGCGCGGGATGGCCGCGAACAAGAGATATTCGAGCACCTCGTAATCGGCCAACGCTTCGGCTCCGCCGGTTAGCAGCCGATGCCGCAGGCGCGCGCGGTGCCCGTCGCCTGCGGCCTTGCCCGCATCGAAATCGGGCACGGCCCCGTCGAGAAAATCGAACCTGTCTTCAGCTTCCGGCAATGCGACCCCCCGGAAAGGCGTTGAACCGTATGCCTCATTGCCTTTGGACGATGATACGCGCAAGGCTTGGAGACAATGTTGGTGCCGGACGCGCAGCCTATGGACGAGCCGGAAGGCAGACGCACGCGGCGGTTCCGGCTGCGGCGCTTGCGCAGTCGCATCGCGTTGGGGTTGGCTGCGGTGGCGCTGCTGGTTGCAAGCGCTGCCTGGATCAGCCGGGAGCGAATCGCGGGCGACGTGATCGACGATTACCTTCAGGCCAGTGATATCCCGGCAACCTACGACATCGTTGCCATCGGCCCGCGCGCCCAGGTGATCGAAAATCTGGTGATCGGCGACCCCGCGCGGCCTGATCTCACGGTCAAGCGGCTGGTGGTTGAGATCGGGGTCGGCTGGGCCGGACCCGAGGTGCGCCGGGTGCGTGTGGAGGGCGCCCGGCTGTTTGCGCGATTCGATGACGGCACCTTCAGCCTCGGCGCGCTCGACCCGCTGATATTTACCGGCTCGGACGCGCCCCCTGCGCTTCCGGCCATCAATGTCACACTTTCCGATGCCCGCGCATTGCTGGAAAGCGATTACGGGCGCGTGGGCCTGAAGCTCGAAGGCGCTGGACGGATCGACGATGGGTTCGTTGGAACCATCGCTGCCGCCGCCCCGGGAATCGGGGTGGAGGGCTGCCGCGCCCAGACCGCGACGCTGTTCGGCAAGCTCGTCACGCGTGACGGCGCGCCCCGGCTTGATGGGCCGCTGCGGATCGGCAATCTGCAATGTGGAAGGGCGCAGTTGGCGCAAGCGGACATCGGCACGCAGCTAAGCGTGAACCGAGACTTTTCCGCGGCCAAAGCCGATTTGCGCCTGACGGGCGAACGGGCGGCCTACGGCGATTTTTCCGGCGAATCGCTTTCCGGTAACGCGCAGGTCAACTGGTCGACCGGACGGCTCGCATTGGGGCATGATCTTGCGATGACCGGCTTGGCCAGTCCGCAAGGCCGCATGGCCGAGTTGGCGCTGGAGGGAAGCTGGCGCGGGGTGGACGATGGTAGCAGCGGCCAGTGGGACGGCACGCTCCGCGGCCAGGGTTTCGATTCCGCAGGTGATCTGGCTGACAGCCTCGTTTCAGCCGAGCGCGGGCTTGCAGGTACATTGCTTGCCCCCTTGGTTGCCAAAGCGCGCAGCGCAGCGATACGGGCGCTGGATGGCGCCAGCCTGCGCGCCGACGGCATTGTCCGCCACAAAGGCACGGACATGTCGCTGGTGGTTCCCGAGGCAAGCATGTCTGCCCGCAGCGGCACGCGGGTTCTGGCGTTCTCTCGCCTCAACGCAAGGGTACGTGCAGGGGAACTGGCAAGTCTTGGCGGCAATGTTCTGGTCGGGGGTGAAGGGCTACCCGGCATCAATGGCAGGATTGAGCAGCTGACAGGCGATGGCGGCTGGATGATCCGGGCGGCGATGGCGGATTATGCGGCGGGCACAAACCGGCTCGCCGTTCCGCGCCTTGCGCTGCGTTTGGCGCCGGACGGAGCCTTTGCTTTTGACGGCCTCGTCACGGCCAGCGGCGATCTGCCTGGCGGCGGTGTAACCGATCTTGCTGTGCCGCTTGAAGGCACGTGGTCACAGGCGCGCGGGCTGGCGCTGGGCACCCGCTGCACGCCGCTGCGCTTTGCCAGCTTGGCGCTGTCGGGGCTTGCGTTGAAGGGGCGGCGATTGATCTTATGCCCCGAAGGCAATGCGCCGATCCTTGCCTATCGTGACGGTCTGACACTCGCGGCCCGCACCGGCCCGCTGAACCTCGACGGATCGCTAGGCGAAAGCCCGGCCCGTCTTGCGGCCACGGGCGTGGTGCTGCGCTATCCGCAGCCTTTCGCCATCGAAGGCCTTACCGCCACGATCGGTAGCGATGACAGCGAAGTCCGGCTTTCTGCCGCCAGCCTCACTGGCCGTCTGGATGGTGCAACGTCCGGCACCTTCACGGGTGGGGCGGCGCGGCTGGCGGTCGTGCCCCTCGATCTCGACACGATCACCGGGCGCTGGTCCTTTGCCGATGGCGCGCTGCGGATCGAAGACGGTGCTTTCACATTGTCTGACCGGCCGGCGCAAAGCCCGGTGCGGTTCGCGCCGCTGGTCGCCAACGGGGCAAGCCTGACGTTGCTGGACAATCGCATCGTGGCCGATGCCGTGCTGGCGCATCCCGCATCAGGCCGCAGCGTTGCGCAGGTGGCGATTACGCATGACCTTGGCACCGCCGCGGGCCGTGCGCGATTGTCCGTCCCCGCGCTGGTGTTTGACGACAGCCTGCAGCCTGACGAACTGACGCCGCTTGCCAAGGGTGTCATTGCGCTGGCGACAGGCACCATAACCGGCGATGGGCGGATCGACTGGACAGCCGACACCATCACAAGCAGCGGCACTTTCCGCTCCGACAGCTTCGACTTTGCTGCGGCCTTCGGGCCGGTGCGGGGCCTTTCGGGCAAGGTGGTCTTTACCGATTTGCTCAATCTTACCACGGCGCCTGACCAGACACTCAGCATCGCCGCGATCAATCCCGGCATCGAGGTGCTGGCAGGCACGGTCCGGTTCGATCTGAAGGACGCCACACTTCTGAGCCTGCGGGATGCGCAATTCCCGTTTATGGGCGGCACGCTGTCGATGCGCCCGCTGGCAATGGATTTCAGCCAGCCCGAAGCCCGCCGTTACATCTTCGATATCGTGGGGCTGGATGCCGCGCAATTCGTGGCGCAGATGGAGCTGACCAATCTCAACGCCACGGGCATCTTTGATGGCACCGTTCCGATTGTCTTCGATGCCGAGGGCAACGGGCGGATCGATGGCGGGATTCTTATGGCGCGACCGGGAGGCGGCAATGTCGCCTATATCGGTGAGCTGACTTACGAAGACCTCGGCACGATGGGCAATTATGCATTCTCTGCCCTGCGTTCGCTGGATTACACGCAGATGCGGGTCGGGCTGGGCGGCGATCTGGCGGGCGAGATCATCACCAGCTTCGATTTCGACGGCGTCCGCCAAGGGGCAGGGACCAGTCAGAACTTCATCACCCGGCGACTGGCGAAGCTCCCTATCCGCTTCAAGGTCAACGTTCGTTCCGAGAACTTCTACGAGATGGCGACGATGGTGCGATCTTTCTGGGATGCCAATTACATCCGCAAGCCCGAAGATGTGGGCCTGTTCCGCCAGGAGGATGGCCGGCTCGTCCCGAATGCAAAACCTGTTCAACCTCCCGAAAGCGAAAGTCAGCCATGACGCATCACGAATTGACCGCGCCAGGGTGCGCTGCCACATCCGCATCCGTAATCGGGGAGGGGGCAGCATCGATGGGGCGGCAATCGCAAGGCAGACGCCGGGCCTTGATGGCAGCAGCGGCGATTGTTTCGGCAGGCCTTGGCGGATGCATCAACATCGCTGCGCCTGACGAACCGATCGTGATCGAGCTGAATATCAATATCCGGCAGGAAGTGATTTACCGGCTGGCGGAAGACGCCGCCAACACGATTGACGAGAACGCGGACATCTTCTGATCGATGTGCCGCCTCGAGGAGAAATGACGATGCGCAATTCAGCTCTGGCCGCCATGCTTGCCGTAGCGACGCTTGGTGCACTCGCCGCGCCGGCTCTTGCGCAGCGCGATCCAGCCTATGCCGCCGCGCGCTCCGCTGGCAAGATCGGGGAACAGCCCGATGGCTATCTCGGGATCGTGGGTGCGAGCGACAAGGCGATGCAGGATCTGGTGAACGACATCAATATCAAGCGCCGTGCGATCTATGCCGAAAAGGCGAAGGAAAACAATGCTACTCAGGAGGCCTACGCGCTGACTTCCGGGTGTCAGGCCATTGCCCGCACAACGCCGGGCGAAAAATACCGTGCGCCCGATGGCACATGGCAGACCCGCACATCCGCGCCGCCGATCCGCGATCCGCGCTGTCCGTAAAACCTTCGCACCTGCACAAACATGCCCCTCCCCGTGTTGACACATATCTGCCCCCCTTCTAAGGGGGCGGCGCCCTCGGCGGGCACCTCGATACGTGTGTCCTGGCCCTGGTTTTGACGAGGATCAGGCATGAGTGACGAGAAACCTGCACGAGAACCCATCCAGGAGGATGCGCGGATCGACGCGCTCGAAGCGCGGCTCAGGGCCGCACGCGAGCGCGAAGAGCAACGCAACCGGTCACAGGTTAAGGGCGCCGATGCGAATTACCGCAGCGGCAACCGCGCTCTGGCCAATCTTCTGGGAGGGATCATCGGTGGCCTGGTGATCGGCTTTGCGGTTGACGCATTGCTGGACATCGCGCCCTGGGGTCTGTTGTCCGGTCTGTTCCTGGGAACGGTATCGGCCTTCAGGTCAATTATTCAGAATGCGAACACGCGTCCCGTAGATGAGGCCCAGCGGCCCGATGGTAAGGGTTAGACCCCGGCCAGACTGCGCTAGACCCCCTCAAGGGGCGCGTTTTATGTGAAACATTTGGGGATCTTTCGATCGTGGCAGCCGAAGAAGGCAAGGTCGATCCGATGAAGCAGTTTACCATCGAGCCCATTCTGGGTTCGGATTGGCAACTGGCTGACGGGATCAACATCGCATTCACCAACTCCGCATTGTGGATGGCGATCACTGCCATTCTGGTGTGGGTGTTTGTGGCGGGCGGTATGAAGCGCGCGCTTGTGCCAGGCCGCTGGCAGATGGCGGTCGAAAGCATGACCGGGTTCATCGACGACCTGCTCGAAGCCAATGTCGGCAAGGGCGGGCGCAAATATGTGCCTTACATCTTCACCCTTTTCATGTTCATCCTGTTCGGGAACCTGCTCGGCCTCGTGCCTGTCGGTCTGATCCCCGGGATCCATGCGTTTACCTTCACCAGCCACTTCACGGTGACTGGGGTGCTGGCGATCATGAGCTTTGCGATCGTGCTGATCGTCGGTTTCTGGAAGCATGGCCTGCACTTCTTCTCGCTGTTCGTGCCTGCGGGCACGCCGCTTCCGATGGTGCTGTTCATTGCCCCGATCGAACTGGTTTCGTTCATGGTGCGCCCCTTCAGCCTCGCGCTGCGGCTCTTCGTCGCCATGATGGCGGGTCACGTTCTTCTGAAGGTGTTGGCGAGCTTCGTCATCGCCGGCGGCAGCGGCGGGATTGGCACGGGCGTTCTGGTCGGCGTGCCTAGCTTCATCTTGATGGTGGCGATCAGCGCGCTGGAAATCCTCGTGGCCGGCATTCAGGCCTACGTGTTCGCGCTGTTGACCTCGCTGTATATCAACGACGCGGAAAACCTTCACTGAGAGCTTGGGTGCTCTCGCAACAACCCCATTAACACACAGAATTTTTTCAAGGAGTTTACAATCATGGACGCTACTGCTGCAGCTCTTCTCGGTGCCGGTCTCGCGGCGATCGGTGCCGGTCTGGCCGCGCTCGGCGTGGGCAACGTGTTCGCTTCGTTCCTCGAAGGTGCGCTGCGTAATCCGGGTGCTGCCGACGGCCAGCAGGGTCGCCTGTTCATCGGCTTCGCGGCCGCCGAACTTCTCGGCCTGCTCGCCTTCGTGATCGCGGTTCTGCTGATCTTCCGTTAAGTCCGATATGCGGCCTGCCGGGCGTCGCGGGTACTACCCCGCGCCGCTCCGGCAGGCTTACCAACTCGCGCTCCGGCAAAAGGTCAACGATGCCTCAGATCGAACAAATTGCTGCTACATTGTCGAGCCAGGTCTTCTGGCTGCTGGTGTTCTTCGGCCTCACCTTTGTCTTCGTTGGTCTTGGGATGGTGCCGAAGATTCTCGGCACGGTCGATCTGCGTGACAAGCAAATTGCCGACGATATCACGGCGGCGCAGGCAGCGCGCGATCAGGCAACCAGCGAAGAAGAGGCCTGGCGCAAGCGCGAGAACGCCAACCGCGCTGCGGCGCAGGGTGTGATCGGTGAAGCCAAGGACAAGGCGGCTGCAACGAACAGCACCAAGCTTGCCGAGGCTCAGGTGCGTCTTGATGAACGCCTGATCCAGGCCGAGACGGCAATCGACGCTGCGCGCAACAGCGCGATGGCCGAGATTGAGGCCGTTGCCGCTGACGCCGCACTCGACATCGTCGCCCGCGTGGCTGGCGCCGAAGTTGAACCCGCCGCTGCTGAAGCCGCGGTCAAGGAGGTTATGGCGCATGGCTGATGTACTGACACTGCTTGCCGCCGGGGCCGCTGGTCACTCCGAACCCGGCGTGCTGGGCCTTGATTCCTATCAGTGGGTCGCGCTGGCTATGACCGTGCTGATTGCGGTGTTCATCTGGAAGAAGGTTCCCGGCCTCGTTGCTGGTGGGCTGGACGCCAAGATCGCCGCGATCCGCGCTGCGCTGGACGAAGCCAAGGCCTTGCGCGCCGAGGCTGAGGCGCTGCGGGCCGAATATGCCGCCAAGATCGCAGCATCCGAGAAGGATGCCGAAGCGATGCTGGTGGGCGCCCGTGAAGAAGCCGCTGCGATCCTCGCCAAGGCGGAAGCCGACAGCGAAGTTAGGGTTGCCCGCCGCCAGCGCATGGCGGAAGACAAGATCGCGGCTGCCGAGCGCGCTGCGATTGCAGAGGTCAAAGCCCGTGCGGTGACCGCTGCTGCTGCCGCGTCGCGCAAGCTTATTGCCGAGCGTCACGATAGCGCCGCCGACCGAAAGCTGGCTGATGAGGTGATTGCTTCATTGTAAGTGATCCCAGACGTTGCATTGCAGTTGAGGGCGGCCGAGCGAGGCCGCCCTTTTCGTTTGTGAATGCCTAGCTGCCCGGAACGAACACAACCTTTCCTACCAATTCGCGCCGCGCCATCGCATCGAACCCCTCGCGCCAGCGGGATAGCGGCAGGCTGCGGTCGATCGCCGGCGTAATCGCGCGGGTTTCAGCGAGGTGCGTAATGGCGCGCTGAATGGCAGCGCCGCGTTCGGGAAAGCGGCGGGCATATTCTCCGGCGCGCAGCCCCACGATGCTGAAGCCCTTGATCAGCGGGATGTTGGTCGAGACATCGGCAATCCGACCCGAAGTGAAGCCCACCACCACCAATTTGCCATCAAAGGCCACGCAGCGGGTCGATTCGTCAAACACGTCGCCGCCCACCGGATCGAACACGATATCAGCAAGCGCGCCGCCCGTTCGATCGGCCACGGCTTCGCGAAAGCGACCGGTGGCGGCAATCACCGCATCCGCGCGGGCGAGGGTAGCAATCCGGCCCGCCTTGGCGGGCGAACCGGTGCTGGCGATCACGCGCGCGCCTAGCGCCCGCGCAAGATCGCAGGCGGCAAGGCCCACACCCCCGCTTGCGCCATGGACCAGCACCCACTGCCCCTCCTGCAATCCGCCCAGCTCCACCAGGCCGGTGAAGGCCGTCGAATAGGCAGCGCCCATGGCAGCGGCAGCCGCGAAGTCCATGCCTCGCGGCATTGTGGACAGCTTATTCGCAGGCACGGCGACGATTTCGGCAAAGGCGCCGGTTTTATTGCCGCCCATGACCCGGTCTCCGGCGGCAAAACCGCTGCCAGCGTCCGCTTCGATGACTTCGCCGGCGAATTCCAGACCGGACGTGAACGGCGGCTCCGGCTTGAATTGATAGTCCCCGCGCGTCATCAGCAGATCGGGGAAATTGAGCGATGCCGCCAGCACCCGAACCAGCACTTCGCCCGCGGCGCGTGTCGGCACCGGGATGTCAGCCAGCGTCACACCGGACAGATCAGCCGTCAGCCGTTCGACCCTGAGTGCCTGCATCGGGTCAGAAGCTGTCTTTGGCCGCGCGCAGGGCTGCGAAGGTTTCGTAAGGCTCGCCGCCGCCCCAGCGTTGCATCAGATCGGGATCGTCTGCCCGCAAGAAGGGATTGGTAGCGAGCTCGCGTTCCAGCCGTGTCGGCACCGTCGGCTCGTTCTTTGCCCGTTTGGCAGCGATCTCGTCGGCATAGGCCCTAAGCGCGACGTTATCGGGGTCGGCGTGGAGCGCGAATTTGGCGTTCGACGCTGTGTATTCGTGCGCGCAGTAAAGCAGTGTCTGAGGCGGAAGCGCCTTGATGCGGCTGAGGCTTTCCCAAAACTGCCTCGGCTCACCTTCGAACATCCGGCCGCAGCCCAGCGCGAATACGGCATCGCCGACGAAAGCCATGTTCGCCGACGGCAGGTGGAAGGCGATATGGCCGTTGGTGTGACCCGAAACGTCGATCACTTGGGCCTCCACGTCACCCAGCTTTACCGTGTCTGCGTGGCTAACCACGCGGTCGACCGGGAACTTGCCCGTCAGTTCAGCCGGACCGACAATCGTGCAGCCGGTTTCGCCCTGAATCACCGCATTGCCGCCGGCATGGTCAGGATGCCAGTGCGTGTTCCAGATCTGCGTGATCGTCCAACCCTTCATCGCCGCTTCGAGCAGATAGGCTTTGCCGTCAGGCGTATCGATGGCGACAGTCTGGTGGCTGTCGGTGTCGTGGACGAGGAAGCCGTAGTTGTCGCTAAGGCAGGGAAACTGGTGAACATGGATCATGCTGCCAGTCTAGCACGTCCCCCAACGTAGGAAAGGCCCGCCTGCTCGGGTGAGCAGGCGGGCCTTTCGTGTTGTCCCGATGACCTTGACGCTCGCCCGGAAAGGCGAGCGCCGATCAGTGTCAGTCCTGGTTCTTCTTGAGCGCGGCGCCAAGGATGTCGCCGAGCGAAGCGCCCGAATCCGACGAGCCGAACTGTGCGACAGCTTCCTTTTCCTCGGAAATCTGACGCGCCTTGATCGAGAAGTTGGGCTTCTTCGAACGGTCGAACCCGATCACCATTGCGTCGATCTTGCTGCCAACCTGGAAGCGATCGGGACGCTGTTCGTCACGGTCACGGCCAAGGTCGCTGCGCTTGATGAAGCCGGTCGCGCCGTCTTCGCCAACCTGAACTTCGAGGCCGCCGTCACGCACCTCGAGCACCGTGACGGTGACGGTCTGGTTCTTGCGCAACGCACCGCCGGTCGAGGCGGCTTCAGCCGAAGGCGCGCCCTTTTCGAGCTGCTTCATGCCGAGGCTGATACGCTCCTTTTCGACATCCACGTCGAGCACGATGGCCTTGACCATTTCGCCCTTGCGGTGAAGCGCCAGCGCGTCCTCGCCCGAGATGCCCCAGGCGATGTCCGACATGTGCACCATGCCGTCCACGTCGCCATCCAGACCGATGAACAGACCGAATTCGGTGGCGTTCTTGACTTCGCCTTCGACTTCGGTGCCGACCGGGTGCTTTTCGGCGAATTCGTCCCACGGATTGCGCTGGGCCTGCTTGAGGCCGAGGCTGATGCGACGCTTTTCGCTGTCGACTTCCAGCACCATCACATCGACTTCCTGCGAGGTCGAGACGATCTTGCCGGGGTGGACGTTCTTCTTGGTCCAGCTCATTTCGGAAACGTGGACCAGGCCTTCGATGCCCGCTTCCAATTCGACGAAGGCGCCGTATTCGGTGATGTTGGTCACCTGACCCTGCAGCTTCATGCCGACCGGGTACTTGGCGGCCACGCCATCCCACGGATCGCTTTCCAGCTGCTTCATGCCGAGGCTGATGCGCTGGGTTTCGGCGTTGATGCGCACGATCTGCACGGTCACGGTGTCACCGATATTGATGACTTCGCTCGGGTGATTGACGCGCTTGTAGCTCATGTCGGTGACATGGAGCAGGCCGTCGATGCCGCCGAGATCCACGAACGCACCGTAATCGGTGATGTTCTTGACCACACCGTCGATGATCTGGCCTTCGACCAGGTCGTTGATGAGTTCGCTGCGCTGTTCGGCACGGGTTTCTTCGAGCACGGCGCGGCGCGAAACCACGATGTTGCCGCGGCGACGATCCATCTTGAGGATCTGGAAGGGCTGCGGAATGTCCATCAGCGGGGTGACATCGCGCACGGGGCGGATATCGACCTGGCTGCCGGGAAGGAAGGCCACGGCGCCGTCGAGATCGACGGTGAAGCCGCCCTTGACGCGGCCGAAGATGCGGCCTTCGACGCGCTTGCCTTCGCCAAATTCGCTTTCCAGCTTGTCCCAGGCCGCTTCGCGGCGGGCGCGGTCACGCGACAGCATGGCTTCGCCATCGGCGTTCTCGACGCGGTCAACGAAGACTTCGACTTCGCCGCCGACGGTCAGGCCATGGTCGTCTTCGCCGCGGCTGAATTCCTTGAGAGAGATGCGGCCTTCGCTCTTGAGGCCAACGTCGATCACGGCAAAGCCGTTTTCGATCGCAGTGACGGTTCCCTTGACGACGCGGCCTTCAAAGCCGTCTTCGCCGGCACCGCCGAGTTGTTCATTGAGCATCGCCTCAAAATCGGCGCGCGTGGGCATCTGGGTTGCCATAGGCTGATTTAGTCCTGTGTTCGTTGTGCTACCGGCCGCCGGTTTTTCCGGGGTCTTAAACTGCTTCCCGTGCACCATTGCGCGGGCTGGCAGGGCAAGAGGCCGTTCGTCTCCGCGCCGCCGAATGCGAATGCGCGAAGGTCCGGCAATCAGCGAGGATTGCCCGAACGGCCGCGCGCCTAGGCGGGGACGGGCCAAAATGCAAGGCATTTCGCCCTTGTGCGGCCTCCGGGTGGCCGGTGGCCCGTGCCCTGTTGGAGACACATGAGACACTGTCCAGAAACCGAAAAGATGCCGCCCCGCAGGTCGCTTGGCAGGCGCTGGCGGTGGTGCGGGAAAGGGAAGGGCGGCGCATGACGGGCAAGGTGAACCGCCTTGCCGCAGTAGGAAAGGGTCAGTGTGCGCTCAGCTTGTGCTGCACGGCCTCGATCGCGGCCTCGATCGCGGCGTCGCGGCCGAAATGGGTGGTGTCGATCACCAGCGCATCGGCGGCGGCGACCAGCGGAGCATCGGCGCGGTTCATGTCGCGCGCATCGCGGGCCGCGATGTCGCGTTCGATGGCAGCAAGCACGACGTCGATCCCGCGCCCCGTCATCTCCAGCCAACGGCGGCGGGCGCGTTCCTGCACGCTGGCGGTGACGAAGAGCTTCACCGGCGCTTCGGGCGCGATGACCGTGCCAATGTCGCGCCCGTCCAGCACCGCGCCGCCTGCCTGCGTCGCAAAGGCGCGCTGGCGTTCGTAAAGTGCGCGGCGCACAGCGGGATGCACCGACACACGGCTTGCGAGGCCGCCGACCTCTTCGGAACGCAGAATGTCCTCTTCGAGCAGACTGTCAGCAAAGTCGCACGCTGCCAGCGCATGATGCGGATCGTCGGCGTTGCCGCCGTTCATCTGCACCTGCCGGCCGACTGCGCGATACAGCAATCCGGTGTCGAGATGCGGCAGGCCGAAATACAGCGCGAGCGCCTTGGCGATGGTGCCCTTGCCCGAGGCAGTGGGGCCGTCAACGGCGATGATCATTCGGCGGCCTCCCGAGCGTCGATGCGGGTCATCCAGTCGCGGTAGATCGCTTCGGCAATTTCGGGGCGTTCGGAGATGAAGGCATGGCTCCCGCCGGGAACCACGGCGAGTTCCGCGCCGGGGGTAAGCGCGGCGAAATCCTGCACGGTGTCGATCCGCGCTTCGTCATACTGGCCGATGACAAACATGATGCGGCTGCCATCGACCCGCGACAGCAAACCGCTGGCATCGTAGCTGGCCAGTGATCCCGACGCGCGGAACTCGGTCGGCCCCCACATCGTGTTGTAGACCTTGGCGTTGAACCCTTTGCCGCCATAGCGGGCGCGGTAGGCGTTGGCTTCCGGCAACGGGGCGGGGCGGTCTGCGCGGCCATTATAGGCCGCGTAGAAGGCGGCGGTGGCAGGCTCGCACACGTCAGGCGCGGGCGGGGTCGGGCCTTCGCAGGCGCGGATCGCGGCGCCGACATCATCGGGCAGATCGCGGATCAGCAGGTTGGTGCCGGTGATCCAGTGCGAGGTGGAAAGAAACGTGCCGCTCAACACGGCAGAGGCGGTGTGCTGTGGGTAGGCTGCGGCATATTCGAGCGCGAGCGCCGAGCCCCAGCTGTGGCCGATCACGTGCCAGCGTTCTACGCCGAGTTCCCGGCGGATCGCCTCCAGTTCGGCCACGAAGCGTTCGGGGCGCCAGTTGGCGGGGTTTTCCGGCCGGTCGGACATGCCGCTGTCGAGCTGGTCGTAGAGGATCACCGGGCGCTGGTCGGCAAGACTCAGCAGCCCGCCGAAAGTGACGTGGGTGCCACCGGGGCCGCCGTGGATGATGATGACGGGCGCCGCCCCTTCACCAATGGTGCCATTGACCCGCGCCCATACCTTGCCACCTTCGACAGCGATGCGGTGTTCCGAGGTGGGGACCGACCAATCGGCGGCAGGATCGGTGGGGAGGGCCGCGCGCTGGGCCTGTGCCGGCACCGGGGCAAGCAGCGGCATTGCAGCCAATGCGGCGACAGCCAGTGTTTTGCGGATCATGCCTGTTCTCCTTCAGAGCCACGGATGCGCCATGCGCGCACCAGCCCGAAAATCGCGATCGCGGCCCAGAAACCTTCCAGCACAAGGCTCGCCCAGTTGGTGTGGTAGATCAGTGACACCGTCAGCAATGCCGCGCCCAGCAGATTGGTGCCGTGCAGCCAGAACGGGTTGGTCGTCTTGGCCAGCGTCAGGTAGGCATAGGCACCGATGATACAGGCCGTGCCGCACAGACCGACGATGCCCGGCCAGTCGAGCGGGGTGTTCACTGCGTCGCCTCGTCGAGCAACCGCTGGAAGGTTGGAAAGCTGGTGTTGATCGGGCCGATGTCGTCGACCTCGACCCCGGCTTGGCTGACAAGGCCCGCCACCGCCATGCTCATGCAGATGCGGTGATCGAGCAGCGATTGGACGCGGGCGTTGCCGGTGCCGCGCAGCGGCTCGCCGCCGGAGCCGTGGATGGTGAGGCCGTCTTCATGCTCATCGACCCGCGCACCTGCCGCAGTCAGCGCGGCGGCCATTGCGGCCAAGCGGTCGCTTTCCTTGACGCGCAGTTCCTCCAGGCCCGTGGCGCGGGTGGTGCCCTTTGCCAGCGCGGCGGCGACGAACAACACCGGGAACTCGTCGATCATGCTCGGCGCGATGGCCGGGTCGATATCGACGCCAGTCAGCGCAGCGTGGCGCACGCGCAGGTCGGCAACCGGCTCGCCGCCGACTTCGCGAGGATCGACTTCGGTGATGTCCGCGCCCATCTGGCGCAGCACCTGAAGCAACCCGGCGCGGGTTGGGTTGAGGCCGACATTGCGGATCGTGAGATCGCTGCCCGGCACGATGGTGGCCGCCACCATGAAGAACGCCGCTGACGAAGGATCGCCCGGCACGGTTACGTCCATCGGCTTGAGGTCAGCCTCGCCGTGGACCGCGATGATGCGCTCTCCGTTTTCCTCGCCCACCTCCAGCTTCGCGCCGAAGCCGGTGAGCATCCGCTCGGTGTGATCGCGGGTCGGCACAGGCTCGATCACGCGGGTGATGCCGGGGGTATTGAGGCCCGCAAGCAGCACCGCGCTTTTGACCTGCGCGCTTGCGACAGGCAGCCGATAGGTGATCGGCACAGCAGGATTGGCGCCGCGCAACATCAGGGGAAGAGTGCCGCCCGCCGAGGCTTCGATGCTTGCGCCCATTTGCGACAGGGGATCGATCACCCGCTTCATGGGCCGGCCCGAAAGGCTGGCATCGCCGACGAAGGTCGCGGTGATCGCATGGCTTGCGACAAGGCCCATCAACAGCCGGGTCGAGGTGCCCGAATTGCCCATGTCGAGCGCCTGTCGCGGCGCCAGCAGGCTGCCCACCCCCGCGCCGTGGACCGTCCAGATGCCATCCGTGCTGCGTGTGATCTGCGCGCCGAAGGCCCGCATCGCGGCGGCGGTCGCCAGAACATCCTCGCCTTCCAGAAGGCCGGTGATGGTGCTGCAGCCTACGGCAAGCCCTGCAAACATCAGCGCACGGTGGCTGATGGATTTGTCGCCGGGAATGCTGATCGTGCCGCGCAAAGGGCCAGAGGACGCAAAGGTGTGGCTGTTCATAAGGCGGCGGTCTTTGACAGCGCCCCGTGCTTCTGGCAAGGCGCGCCGCGCATCGGATCGGACCTGTTGTTTCAAGTCACTTGAAGCAAAGCCCGCCGAACTCCAGAGTTTTTCGTTCAATCCCGCGAATCCGCACCCGCGCTTCGCCCGCCCGTAAACAGGGCGGCCAGTTTGAGGACTTTTTATGGCCAAGCCTGAATGGGGTACCAAGCGTACCTGCCCCAAGTGCGCAGAGCGTTTTTACGATCTCGGCAAAGACGATCCGGTAACGTGCATCGAATGCGGAGAAACCTGGTCGCCTGAGCCGGTTCTCAAGTCGAAGCAGCCGATCCCGTTCGAGGAAGTCGAAAAGAAGAAGAAGGAAGTCGATGCCGACGCCGATTTGAGCGGCGATGATGATATCGACGATCTGGAAGATATCGAGGACGATAACGATTCGCCCGACAACGACGTTGACCTTGGCGGCGATGACGATCTCGGCGTTGCGACCACGGGCGACGACGACGACGACGAATCCTGATTTTTCTCTTGCAAGCGGGATGCGGCCCCACTATTCGCCGCCTCCCGCAGGTAAAGCATCACGCTTTGCCGGCACGATGACTGGCTCGGGGCCTTAGCTCAGCTGGGAGAGCGCAACACTGGCAGTGTTGAGGTCAGCGGTTCGATCCCGCTAGGCTCCACCAGTCATCCTGACCAAAGTCGGAATATGCAGCCCCGAGGGGGCAATATTTCGCAACGCTGGCCGACGAGGTTTCGTCCGCCGGCGTTTTTCGCATTTTCCGGGCGCTACGGTTCCCGGCAGGAGAAGTTGGCGATGTTCGACACGCTGTCCGACCGTCTTGGCGGGGTCTTTGACAAGCTCAAGGGCCGTGGTGCCTTGCGCGAGCAAGACGTGCGCGACGCCATGCGCGAAGTTCGGATCGCACTTCTCGAAGCTGACGTTGCCCTGCCGGTTGCCCGCCGATTTATCGATGCTGTCACCGAAAAGGCGGTCGGGCAGGACGTGCTTCGCTCGGTCACGCCGGGCCAGCAGGTCATCAAGATCGTTCACGATGAACTCGTGGAAACGCTTGGCGGCATGGAGGTCGAAGGCCTCAATCTCGACGCCAAACCGCCGGTCGTGATCATGATGGTCGGTCTGCAGGGTTCGGGCAAGACCACGACCACCGCAAAGCTTGCCAAGCTGATTCGCGAGCGTCACGGGAAAAAGGCCTTGATGGCCTCGCTCGACGTGAACCGCCCGGCTGCGCAGGAACAGCTGGCCGTTCTCGGCACGCAGGTCGGTGTGGCAACCCTGCCGATCGTGCAGGGGCAGCAGCCGGTCGACATTGCACGCCGTGCAATGGAATCCGCGCGTCTTCAGAACGTAGATGTGTTGCTGCTCGACACCGCAGGCCGCCTGCACGTCGACGATGCGCTGATGGCCGAGATGAAGGCAGTCGCCAGCGTTTCGGCTCCGACCGAAGTGCTGCTGGTGGTGGATTCGCTGACGGGTCAGGATGCGGTCAACGTTGCGCAGAACTTCAGCAGTGAAGTGCCGCTGACAGGCGTCGTGCTGACCCGGATGGACGGCGATGCACGTGGCGGGGCGGCGCTTTCCATGCGCGCGGTGACGGGCAAGCCGATCAAGTTTGCCGGCACCGGCGAAAAGCTCGACGCAATCGAGCCCTTCCGCCCCGGTTCGGTCGCTGATCGTATCCTTGGCATGGGCGACGTGGTCAGCCTGGTCGAGCGTGCCGCAGCCTCGATCAAGGAAGAGGATGCCGAAAAGCTCGCCCGGAACATCGAGAAGGGCAAGTTCGACCTCAATGATCTCGCCATGCAGCTTCGCCAGATGCGCAGCATGGGCGGCCTTGGGATGCTGGCGGGCATGATGCCGGGCATGAAGAAGGCCAAAGCGGCGATGGCGTCGTCCGGGATGGACGACAAGGTGCTGGTCCACATGGAAGCGATCATCGGTTCGATGACGGCCAAGGAGCGCGCCAATCCCGATCTGTTGAACGCCAAGCGCAAGAAGCGTGTGGCAGCGGGCAGCGGCACCGATGTGCAGACAGTCAACAAGCTGCTGAAGATGCATCAGGAAATGGCGCGCGCCATGAAACAGCTCAAGAAAATGGGCGGTCTCAAAGGGCTGGCGTCGATGTTTGGCGGCGGCGCAATGGGCGGCGCAGGTCCGATGGGCGGTATGGGCGGCGCCGGTGGCTTCCCCGGCCTTGGCGGTCCGTCCGGCGGCATGGGTGGCGGCATGGGTGGTCTGCCCGGTCTCGGCGGCCCGCCACGCAGCAAGAAATAGTTTTATTCCAAACCTTCAATTCAACAATTCAATCCCATTTCAATCGAAAGGTATATCACATGTCCATTTCCATCCGGCTTTCGCGCGGCGGTGCCAAGAAGCGTCCTTATTACCGCATCGTCGTTGCCAACAGCCGCAGCCCGCGCGACGGCAAGTATCTCGAACAGGTCGGCATCTATAACCCGCTGCTGGCCAAGGACAGCGGCGAGCGCGTGAAGCTGGTCGAAGATCGCGTTCGCTACTGGCTCGGCGTCGGCGCGCAGCCGACCGACCGCGTGGCCCGTTTCCTCGACGCTGCCGGCATCGTCGAGCGTGCAGCCCGCAACAACCCCAAGAAGGGTGAGCCGGGCGACAAGGCCAAGGAGCGTGCTGAAGAGCGTGCCAGCAAGATCGCTGAAGCTGAAGAAGCCGCACGTGCTGCCGAAGAAGAAGCCAAGGCCGCTGCTGCTGCCCCGGCCGCTGAGGAAGCGCCTGCCGCTGAAGAAGCCGCTGCCGAGGAAGCACCTGCTGCCGACGACGCTGCGACCGAAGAAAAGGCCGAAGGCTGATCTGACATGACCACGCCCGTCACCCTCGCTGCCATCATCGGCGCACACGGGGTGGCGGGCGAGGTGCGTCTGAAGCTGTTTGGCGAAGGCGCGCACACGCTCTCGGCTCACAAGAGCTTCAATGACGGCGCGCTGACGATGGTCAAAGTGCGTGATGACGGCAAGGGTGGGGCAATTGCTCGCTTTGTTGAAAGCAACTCGCGCGGGGATGCCGAAAAGCTCCGCGGCACGGCGCTGACCGTTCCGCGTGAGGCGTTGCCCCCTCTGGCTGAGGGCGAATTCTACCATGCAGACGTGCTCGGCCTGCCGGTGGTCACCGATGCGGGCGATACTGTCGGCACGGTGCTCGCGATCGAGAACTTCGGCGCGACCGACATCATCGAGATTACCCGCGCCCCGGTGCCGGAAAAGGGCCCCAAAACCTTCATGGTTCCCATGATCCCCACTGCGGTGGTCGGATGGGACGCCGAAAGACTTGTGATAGGCGCCGCTTTCGCCGAAGATTGAGGCGTGACGGGCACCGATACCGCTCTTTGGCACCGCATCGCGGCCCATGCGATTGGGCCGCCTGAAGCATCGCTGACCTTTGCGGCGCGCCTCGCCCGCGAAAACCGCTGGGGCTTGTCCCATGCGCAAGCTGTGATCGACGAATACAGGCGCTTCTGTTACCTCGCCGTCACGGCCGGACATTCTGTCACACCGTCCGATGCGGTGGATCAGGCCTGGCATCTCCATCTCACCTACAGCCGCGATTATTGGCAGGTTTTTTGTCCTGCCGTGCTTGGCACCGAACTGCACCACGGGCCGACGCAGGGCGGGCCGGCAGAGCGGACGCGCTATTACCAGCAATATGCCGACACGCTGGCCGCCTATGAGGCCGCGTTCGATATGGCGCCACCTGCGGCTATCTGGCCAGCCGCGCAACAACGTTTCATCGCGGATCCGCGATGTGTCCGCGTTAACCTCTCCAATGCTATTATTCTTCCACGCCGGGTCGCTCTGGCGCTGAGCCTGCTTGTCTTTGTGGTGGGTTGGCTCGCGGGAAGGACGATGTAATGCAGCTGTTCTCGTCTTGGACGGGCGGCGATTTTCTGCTGGTTTACACGATGTTGCTGGGCCTGGCGACCTTTGCGGCATGGTGGGTGCCGGCGCATTTGCGCGAGCCTGGTCGGCGCGGCGAATCGGACGATCTGGAAAGCATTGCGCTGCTGGCGGGCGGACGCCGCCGCATGGCCGATTCGCTTCTCGCCGATCTGTATGTCCGCGGCGGGCTGGTGCCGTGCGAAAAGGGCAGGCTGGCCGTGGTGCAGCGCGATTTGCCCGCCAGCCCTGCTGGTCGTGCACTTCTTGCGAACAATGCCCCGCTCAGCCTGTCTGACGCGTACAAGGCGGTCCTTGGCGACGCCGATCGTGTGGCCGCCCGCCTGCGCCGGGCAGGGCTGTTGCTGCGTCCCGAGCAACAGGCGCGTCTTCGTTGGCTCTCGATCACCCCCCTGGCCGCGCTGTTCATGCTGGGCCTCTATCGCCAGCGCGCCGGGAGTACGGCGGGGGAGCCGACCGGTTTTCTCGTGGTGTTGCTGATTGTGACGGTTGTTCTGGCGGTCATACGGTTTGCCCGGATTGATCCGCGCACCGCCGCGGGCGTGGCGATTGTGAAAGACCTGCGCGCACAAAATGGCCGCTCTGCTCGAGCGCCGCGGGCGGAGGAGGCTGCCTTGGCGGTGGCGCTGTTTGGCACAGCCGTGCTGGTCGGCACGCCGTGGGAGCCGGTTCATGCGATGCGCAAGAAGGACGGCGATGGCGACGGTGGTGACAGCGATGGTGATGGCGGATCGGGCTGCGGCGGCGGCTGCGGCGGTTGCGGGGGCTGATTTCCCGGCGTAAGCGCACGCGATGACGAAGCTGCCAGTCGCCGTGGCCCAAGCCGGCCCGATCCCGCTCGATTTCGTAGCCGGAATCGACCTTGCCAAAATTGGCGAGGCGCTGATCAGCCGTGATACTGACGGGCACCACGCACGGCCGGATGTCTTCGCATTGCGGATGGATATGAGGCCGCCAGACGGAGTGACAAGGTCATGAGCCAGGCAGCATCCCAAGCGCGCACCGCGGTCATTAGGGTGGAACGTGCCCCTGACGAGCCGTTCATCCCGGTTGGCGTAACCGCTGTCATAACGACTTTGCTCATTGTGGCGCTGATTTCGTGGCTGGCGGCGCGATATCTGAACTGGGCCGTGGCACCGCGCAGATTCCGACTGCGGGTGGCGGTTGCAGGCGCGTTACCAGTCGGCATTCTGATTGCACTGATCCTGGCCGCGAGGTTCTCGAATGAGGGGAGCTTTGCTGCGGCTGTCAGTTCATTGGCGAGGATATCATACGGAGGATGGCTCCTCATGCTTGCCATGCTGATCACAGGTGTCGCGGTATCTTGGAGCACGGCGCGGCGGCGACGGAACCGTGATGCGCGCAAGGTCAGTGCCGCTCTTGAGGTGTTCCAATGACCTTCGCCGCCACCATCCTCACCCTCTACCCGGAGATGTTCCCCGGTCCACTCGGCGTGTCGCTCGCCGGCCGTGCCATGGCCGAGGGCAAGTGGGCCTGCGAGACGGTGCAGATCCGCGATTTCGCCACCGACAAGCACCGCACCGTCGATGATACGCCTGCGGGCGGCGGGGCGGGGATGGTGCTCAAGTGCGATGTGCTGGCGCGGGCTATGGACAGCGCGCCTGCCGCCGGTCGCCCCATTCTCGCCATGACCCCGCGTGGTCGCCCCATCACGCAAGCCCGCATTCGCGAACTCGCAGCAGGCCCCGGCGTCATCATCCTGTGCGGACGGTTTGAAGGCTTCGACGAGCGCCTGTTCGAGGCCCGGCCCGCAATCGAGCAGGTCAGCCTTGCCGACGTTGTTCTCTCCGGCGGCGAGATGGCGGCGCTCACCATCCTTGATGCTTGCATTCGGCTGCTTCCCGGCGTAATGGGCGCGCCTTCCAGCGGGGATGACGAGAGCTTTGAACAAAGCCTTCTCGAATACCCGCACTATACCCGACCTCAGCAATGGGAAGGGCGCACGATCCCCGAAGTGCTGCGATCGGGGGATCATGCGAAGATCGCTGCTTGGCGCAAGGCAAGGAGCGAGGAAGACACACGGTTACGCAGGCCGGACTTGTGGGGGCGCTATGAGGGCGCTCGGGTCCAGCCTGCCTCTGGCGCGCGGCGTGAACGAAGGAACGCAGGTCATGAACCTGATTCAACAGATTGAAGCTGAAGAAATCGCCAAGTCCGGCAAGGACATCCCGACATTCCGTGCAGGCGACACCGTCCGCGTCGGCGTGAAGGTTAAGGAAGGCAACCGTGAGCGTGTTCAGAACTACGAAGGCGTCGTGATCGCCCGTTCGAACCGCGGCATGGGTTCGAACTTCACCGTACGCAAGATGAGCTTCGGCGAAGGCGTCGAGCGCGTTTTTCCGCTCTACTCGCCGATCGTCGAAAGCATCACCGTGGTCCGCCGCGGCGTGGTGCGTCGTGCCAAGCTCTATTACCTGCGCGGCCGCACCGGCAAGAGCGCACGTATCGTCGAGCGCCGCGACTTCGCGCCCAAGGCGTAAGGCTTCTCCAGCCATTGAATTTGCAAAGGGCGGTGCCGCAAGGCGCCGCCCTTTTCGTTTGCGCCTCTTGCCAATCCGGCTCGCCGTTGCGAGGACAGGCACGCGCCGCGTGTGGGCGGTTCGCGATGATGAGGTGAGCTTTGGATGCGTTCGGTTCTTGCTGCTGTTGCCCTGTCCCTGTCGACGTGCCTGACCAGTCCCGTTTGGGCGCAGGACGCGGCGATGCCTGATACCGCCCCCACGCTGTCCTTCGAACGGGTCTTCGCTTCCCCCGGCCTTGATGGCCCTGCGCCGCGACAGGTCAAGCTGGCCCCCGATGGCCGTTATCTCACGCTGCTGCGCAATCGTGCGGATGATCGCGAGCGGTACGATCTGTGGGGCTATGACATCGAAAGCCGCGGATGGCGGATGCTGGTGGATTCGGAAAAGCTTGGATCGGGCCGCGAACTCTCCGAAGACGAAAAGATGCAGCGCGAGCGCGCCCGCGTCGGCAGCCTGAAGGGGATCATTTCCTATCAGTGGGCCAGCGATGGGTCCGGCGTGCTGGTGCCGCTGGATGGCGATCTGTTCCTGGCAAAGCTAGATGGCACCGTTACCCAGCTCACCGATACAGAAGGCACCGAACTCAATCCCAAACTGTCGAGCATTGGCGGCTATGTCAGCTTCGTGCGCGACCGGCGTTTGTGGACGGGTCCGGTCGGGGCAGAGGCGCAGCCGATCACGCCTGCGGGAGAGGCGGAAGCGATCCGCTGGGGCGAGGCCGAATTCGTCGCGCAGGAAGAAATGGCGCGGCTTTCAGGCTATTGGTGGTCGCCTGATGACAGCCGCATTGTCGTCCAGCGCACCGATGAAGCCAGCGTCGGCATCGTCACCCGCGCGGCTATCGGCGCGACCGGGACCAAGGTGTTCGATCAACGCTATCCGGCGGCAGGCACGGATAATGCGGTGGTCGAACTGTTCGTGATGAACCCGGATGGCTCGGGCAGCGTGAAAGTCGACCTCGGCCCCAATCTCGACATCTACGTCGCCCGCGTCGATTGGGCGCCCGATGGCAGCGCGATCTATGTGCAGCGGCAGAACCGCGCGCAGACGAAGACCGATATGCTCAAGGTTGATCCTGCCACAGGGGCGAGCACGGTATGGTTCACCGAAAACGCTGCACGGCCGGATTACTGGGTGAATCTTTCCGACAATTACCGCTTTCTCAAGGATGGCTCCTTGCTGTGGTGGTCCGAACGGGACGGGTACGGCCATTTCTACCGCTACGCAGGTGGGCAGTGGCAGCAGCTTACGGACGGCACGTCATCGACGACCAGCCTTGTGGGCGTGGACGAGGCCGCGGGCACCTTCACCTATCAGGCCACCGCCGACGTGCTGACCCAGCAGATTTACCGCGCAAGGTTGGACGCGACGGGGGAGGCTGAGTTGCTCACCGATCCCGCCTTCACCAACTCCGCGAGCATGGATGGAGCGGGCCGGTTGCTATACGTGACCCGTTCAAACCCCGCACAGCCGCCGCAGTCCTATCTGGCAATGCCGGACGGCAAGCGCGTCGCGTGGATCGAGGAAAACAAGGTCGCGGGCGATCACCCCTATGCGTCCTTCCTGGCGAGCCATGTGACGCCGGAATACGGCACGATCCCCGCCGAAGACGGCACACCGCTGCACTGGATGATGCTCAAGCCAGCCATGGAGCCGGGTAAGCGTTACCCGGTGTTCTTCAGCCATTACGGCGGGCCGGGGCCGCAGATGGTTACGAAGGGCTGGGGCGGGGCGCTGGCGCAGTTCATCGTCGACAAGGGCTATATCTACTTCGTGCTCGACAATCGCGGCTCGGCCAACCGGGGGGTGGATTTCGAACAACCGCTTTACCGCGCCATGGGCACCGCCGAAGTGCGGGACCAGAAGGCAGGCGCGGAATATCTCAAGACTCTCGATTTCGTCGATCCGGCCAAGATCGCGATCTACGGCTGGTCGTATGGCGGTTATATGACGCTCAAGCAGCTGGAGGCCGATCCTGGCCTTTATGCCGCGGGAATCTCTGGTGCGCCGGTCACGCGGTGGGAGCTCTACGACACGCACTACACCGAACGCTACATGGGCGATCCCCGCGAAGTGCCCGAAGCCTACGAGAAGGCCAGCGCCATCCCCTATGCCTCCAAGATCAGCGATCCTTTGCTGCTAATTCACGGCATGGCGGATGACAATGTCGTGTTCGAAAACTCGTCTGAACTGATCTCGGTGCTTCAGGAAAGCAACACGCCGTTCGAGATGATGCTCTATCCCGGTTACACTCACCGCGTCTCGGGCGAGAAAATCGGGCCACATGTGTGGAACTCGATCATGCGCTTTCTGGCAGCCCACAAGGTGACGCCGCCTGTAGGCGACTGACGGGAAACATAGCTATTCGTTATGCTGAACTTGTTTCAGCATCCATCTCGCACCATAGAGCAGCGGCGCGAGCCGCGGGATGGACTCTGAAACACGTTCAGGGTGACGACCTGTGAAAAAATTGTCAGGAGTTTCTATGGGTTACCGGGTGGCAGTGGTCGGCGCGACCGGCAATGTCGGGCGCGAGATTATGCAGGTTCTCGCCGAGCGCGAGTTTCCGTGTGACGAGGTGGCCGCGGTCGCCTCGAGCCGCTCGGTCGGCAGCGAGGTCGAATTCGGTGACACCGGCAAGATGCTCAAGTGCAAGAATATCGAGCATTTCGATTGGGCTGGCTGGGACATCGCGCTGTTCGCGGCGGGCTCCGGCCCGGCCAAGGAATATGCCCCCAAGGCGGCGGCTGCCGGGTGCATCGTGATCGACAATTCCTCGCTCTACCGGATGGACCCGGACGTGCCGCTGGTGGTGCCGGAGGTGAACCCCGATGCGATCGACGGCTACACCGCACGCAACATCATCGCCAACCCCAACTGCTCGACCGCGCAGTTGGTCGTCGCGCTGAAACCGCTGCACGATTTTGCCACGATCAAACGCGTGGTCGTCTCGACCTATCAATCGGTCTCCGGCGCGGGCAAGGCGGGCATGGACGAACTGTTCCAGCAAAGCCGCGCGATTTTCGTGGGTGATCCGGTGGAGCCATCCAAGTTCACCAAGCAGATCGCCTTCAACGTGATCCCGCACATCGACAGCTTCCTTGATGATGGTTCGACGAAGGAAGAATGGAAGATGGTGGTCGAAACCAAGAAGATCCTCGATCCCAAGATCAAATTGAACGCCACCTGCGTGCGCGTGCCGGTGTTCGTCGGCCACTCCGAAGCGGTCAACATCGAGTTCGAGAACGAAATCTCGGCAGAGCAGGCGATGGACATCCTGCGCGAGGCGCCCGGCGTGATGCTGATCGATAAGCGCGAGGATGGCGGTTACATCACCCCGGTCGAATGCGTTGGTGACGCGGCGACCTTCATCAGCCGCGTGCGCGAGGACCCGACGGTGGAGAACGGTATCACGCTGTGGTGCGTGTCCGATAATCTGCGCAAGGGCGCGGCCTTGAACGCGGTGCAGATCGCCGAATTGCTTGGGCGTCGCCACCTGAAGAAAGGGTGAGATCGATGCGGTTTGCTTTTCTGGCTGTGACCTGTGCTCTGGCTTTGACAGGCTGCGACAATGGCGACGTCCCCAGCCCTGCCGAGCGTCAGCAGGGCGAGGCGGCGCAGGCTCCGGTGGCGACTGACCGTGTCGAACTGCGCGGCGATGGGCTGTCAGCCGGTTCTGAATCCTTTTATTTTGCTGCCGGACAGGCGGAAGTCGAAGGCGCGCTGGCCAAGACGCTGGGCGCGTCGTTCCGATCAGGCCAAAATGCCGAATGCGGGGCGGGGCCAATCACTTTCACCGATTTTGCAGGCGGTTTGACAGCCCATTTCCAGCAAGGGCGGCTGGTGGGCTGGAACTGGCACGCCCCGCAGGACGGCGATGCCGCGCCCACCGGCACGGTCGGTCTGTCAGGCGATGTGCAAGTCGGATCGGCGCGGGCCGCGGTCGAGGCGGCAACGGGCTTCGCGCTTGTCGAAGGCAGCACGCTGGGCGAGGAATTCGCGCTTGGCAGCAAGATCGGCGGGTTCATTGCGGGTGACAGGGTCGAGATGCTGTATGCCGGGACGCAGTGCTTCTTCCGGTGATCGCCGCATGACCCACGTGACCGACCATTTTGCCAGCTTTGACGGCACCCGTCTTGCAATCCACACCGAGGGCGAGGGCCGCCCGGTGGTCCTGCTTCATGGGCTGTTTTCCTCGGCGCAGATGAACTGGATCAAGCGGGGCCACGGCACGCGGCTTGCGGCGGCGTGGTTCCGAGCGATCATGATGGACTTTCGGGTGCACGGGACAAGCGAGGCGCCGCAGGACGCCAGCGCCTATCCTCCCGGCGTGCTGGTTCGCGACGTCGCCGCATTGGTGGATCATCTGGGCCTTGAGCCGCGCGGCTTCGATCTGGTGGGCTTTTCGCTGGGTGCGCGCACTGCGATGCACGCGGTGGGTTACGGCATCCTTGAACCACGGCGTCTGGCGATCTGCGGCATGGGCGTCGCGGGTCTTTCGCAGTGGGAGCGGCGGGCGGCGCATTTTAAGCGAGTGATCGACGAATTCGATACGATCAAGCCCGGCGACCCCGCCTACACCGCGCGCACCTTCCTGAAATCGCAAGGTGTTGACCGGGTTGCGGCGCGCTTGTTGCTCGATGCGATGGAAGACTTCGATATGGCGCGCCTCTCGGCCATCACGATGCCCACCGCGCTGATCTGCGGCGATGAGGATGACGATAACGGCTCGGCCGAAGAGCTCGCCGCGCTTTTGCCGGACGCGGAATATATTGCGGTGCCCGGCACGCATCTCAACAGTGTGACCAAGCCGGAACTTGGCGACGCCATCACCCGTTTCCTCTCGGAATGAGCGGTGCGGGTTGATTCCCGCTGCGCAGGGGTTCAAACCCCTTCGCATTGTCACATGACTAACGGGACGTATTGCTGATGAATTTTGCTGCCCACCTCCTGCGCGGTGCGACCGCTGCGCTGGCCATCGCTGTTGCTGTGCCGCTTGCCGCGCAAGACAACGCCGCTCCGGCCGAAGCCGCTGCCCCCTATCCCGAGACGCCAGAGGGCGCGAAGGCATGGATCGCCGCCGTCGAAGCGGATTTCGCCGCGTTCTCCAAGGAATACAGCCATATCTCATGGGTTAACGCGACTTACATCAACCACGATACCGATACGCTTGCGGCAAAGTATGGCGCGGATCTGACGCTGAAGCAGGTCGCCTATGCCAACGAGGCTGCGCGCTATGCCAAGATCGCAGGGCTTGATGCCGAGACCACGCGCAAGCTTGATATGCTGCGCAACTCCATCTCGCTGCCTGCACCGAACCGTCCCGGTGCAGCCGAGGAACTCAACGACATCGCCACGCGTCTTGGCTCGGCCTATGGGCGCGGCAGGGGGACGCTGAACGGCGAGCCGATCAATGGCAGCGATATCGAAGCCGAGATGGGCAATCTCGAACGCACGCCCGAAGAGCTGAAAGAAATGTGGGCGAGCTGGCACGACAATGTCGGTGCGCCGATGCGGGAGGACTACACCCGCATGACCGCGCTCGCCAATGAAGGCGCCAAGGAATTGGGCTTTGCCGATTTCGGCGCGATGTGGCGTTCGGGCTACGACATGAGCCCGGAGCAATTCGCTGGCGAGACGGAGCGGATGTGGCAGGAAGTGAAGCCGCTTTACATCGCGCTGCACACCTATGTCCGCGGCAAGCTGAACGACAAATACGGCGATGCCGTGCAGCCGCGCACCGGCCCGATCCGCGCCGACCTGCTTGGCAATATGTGGGCGCAGGAATGGGGCAACATCTACCCCGTGGTGGCCCCGGAAGGCGCGGGCGATATCGGCTATGACCTGACCGATCTGATCGCGCAGAAAGATCTCGACGCGATCAAGATGACCAAGATGGGCGAGCAGTTCTTCTCCTCCCTCGGCTTTGATCCGCTGCCCGAAACCTTCTGGGAGCGCAGCCAGTTTGTGAAGCCTGCCGACCGTGAAGTGGTGTGCCACGCCTCGGCCTGGAACCTCGACAATGTCGACGATCTGCGCATCAAGATGTGCATCAAGCCCAATGCGGACGATTTCACCACCATCCATCACGAACTGGGCCACAACTACTACCAGCGCGCTTACAACAAGCAGGACTATCTGCATCTGACCGGCGCGAATGACGGCTTCCATGAAGCCATCGGGGACATGATCGCGCTGTCGATCACGCCGGAATATCTGGTGCAGATCGATCTGCTCGATGCCAAGGATGTGCCGAGCGCCGACAAGGACATTGGCCTGTTGCTGCGTCAGGCGATGGACAAGGTCGCCTTCCTTCCGTTCGGCCTGCTGCTGGATCGTTACCGCTGGGGCCTGTTCGACGGTTCAATCCCCGAAGCCGCCACCAACACCGGCTGGAACGATCTGCGCCGCGATTATCAGGGTGTCGTGCCGCCGGTGGAGCGTGATCCTGCCGGTTTTGATGCAGGCGCAAAATATCACATTCCCGGCAACGTCTCGTACACCCGCTACTTCCTTGCGCGGTTGTTGCAGTTCCAGTTCTACAAGGCGGCGTGCGACACCGCCGGGTGGGAAGGGCCGCTGCACCGCTGTTCGTTCTACGGCAACAAGGATGTCGGCGCGAAGCTGGATGCAATGCTGGAAATGGGTGCGTCAAAGCCCTGGCCCGACGCGCTGGAAGCCTTCACGGGCGAGCGTCAGATGAACGGCACCGCGTTGGTCGAATACTTCGCGCCGCTGATGACGTGGCTTGAGGAGCAGAACAAGGGCGAGGTCGCCGGTTGGTAAAGTTAGCAGATGGTCGCTCGCTGCCCGTGCCAGCATTGCCACTCTTAAATCATGGCGATCACAGCACGGGACAAGTGGCAGAAACGCTGACTGAACTCTGGCGAAAATGGGCAAAGGGAAAATGAAGATGATCCGATGGATGGCGGCCGCCCTGCTTGCAGCATCATTTGCGGGTGCAGGGCAGGCCCAAACTGTCACCGCGGCGAATCCCGAAGGTCTGCAAGCAGCCATGAAGTCCGCAGGATACGAAGGTGAGCTGACGACCGATCAGGTCGGCGATCCGATGATCAAGACCGAGATCAATGGCTGGAGTGTCGCGATCTTATTCTATGGCTGCGACGAAGAATCTCACCAAGACTGCGATTCCGTGCAATTTTCGAGAGGGTTCGATCGCAAGACTGCGATGGATCCGGCCCGCGCTTTGGAGATCGCTAGTAAATGGCGGTTCCTGGCTGTTTCGCTCGATGAAGAGGGTGATCCTTATCTACGCTGGGATATCGTTACGGCGGACGGTATCCCGCAATCCGTTTTCATGACCGCTTTCCGCCTCTATGGAGAAAGCCTTGATGACGCGGCTGAAATCATTTTCGAAGACGAGCAGTAAGTTGGCCACGTTGGTGAGCGATGGTAGGACATAGCCGTCTCATGCAGGTGGGCTGGCGCGAGCTCGTCAGCCTGCCCGAACTCGGCCTTGCGGGCATTCCTGCCAAGATTGATACGGGCGCGCGCACGTCTTCGCTCCATGCCGATGTGCTCGACGATTTCCAGCGTGACGGCGAACGTTTCGTGCGCTTCGCCGTCGACTGGAATGGTATGCGACACACCTGTGAGGCGGTCCATGTCGACCTGCGCGGCATCACCAGTTCGAACGGCGACCAACAGACCCGCTTTGTCATCAAGACGCCGCTGACTATCGGTAATCTCAATTTCCGGGCGGAGATCAGCCTGGCAGACCGGTCCCAGATGCAATTCCCGATGCTGATCGGGCGCACCGCGCTCAGGCGGCGCATGATGGTTGATAGCGGTCATTCGTGGCTGCAATCGCCGGGAAATGCGGATAAGGGGCTGTCCCGCCGGTAAAACGCCGGACTCGAAAGGCACTTCATGAAAATCGCGATGCTGGCGCGCAATGCCAACCTTTATTCGCACAAGCGACTGAAAGAGGCCGCCGAAGCGCGCGGCCATAGCCTCGACATCCTCAACACGCTGCGCTGCACGGTGCATATCGCGAGCCATCGTCCTGAAGTTTTCTACAATGGTGTGCCGATTGTGGCCTATGACGCTGTCATCCCGCGCATCGGGGCCTCGATCACCAATTATGGCCTCGCGATCCTCAGGCAGTTCGAGATGCGGGGCAGCTGGTCGCTGAACGAAAGCGTTGCCATTGGGCGTAGCCGCGACAAGCTACGCAGTTTGCAAATCCTTGCGAAACACGGATTGGGCCTGCCGCTGACCGCCTATGCCAATGATCCCAAGCAGGCCGAAGAGATTATCCGCGCTGTCAAAGGCCCGCCGGTGGTGATCAAGCTGCTCGAAGGCACGCAGGGAATCGGTGTCGTTCTGGCCGAAACGATGAGCAGCGCCAAATCGGTGATTGAGGCGTTTCGCGGCGCCAACGTCAACATTCTGGTGCAGGAGTTCATCAAGGAAGCTGGTGGCACCGATATCCGCGCGCTGGTTGTGGGTGGCAAGGTCGTTGCTGCGATGAAGCGCACCGGCGCGCCGGATGAGTTCCGGTCAAACCTGCACCGCGGTGGAAGTGCACAGGTCATAAAGATTACGCCCGAGGAACGATCCACGGCCGTGCGGGCCGCCAAGCACATGGGGCTGAATGTGTGCGGGGTGGATATGCTGCGCTCCAATCACGGTCCCGTTATCATGGAGGTCAATTCGTCGCCCGGCCTCGAAGGCATTGAAAGCGCCACGGGGAAGGATGTGGCTGGGCAAATCATCGACTTCATCGCAGCCAATGCCAAGGACGGTCAAACCAAGACCAAGGGGCGAGGATAAGGGGGCGGCATCCAAATCCATGACCGTCAGTGCCTGATCTGCTAGCCTAAGCCCTGCAACAATGAGGACAGAATTCATGCACCTTAAAACGCACAATCCAACGCCATGGCTCCAGCATTTCGGACTCAATCACGCCGTCGAAGTCAGAGACGCTAGCCGCACGGTCTATTTTTCCGGGCAGACTGCTTCGGATGCCGCCGGCACCGCGCTCTATCCCGGCGATCTCGTTGCGCAGTTCAAGGGCGCGTGGGCATGCCTTTGCGATGCGCTGGCTGCCGCTGACATGACGCCGGCAAACCTGGTGCGAATGAATATCTACACCACCGATGTCGATGGCTTCATGGCGACAGCCGATCAAACCACCCCGATCTACATGGAGGCCGGATCAAAAATTGCTTGCACCCTTCTCGGGGTGACGCGTCTCTATGATCCGACAGTGATGATCGAACTGGAAGCGACAGCGGTCGCCTGACGCGTCACCGAAACGGGGGCTCGTTAAAGGCGCGGAGTTTGCGGCTGTGAAGGCGGTCGCCTTCATCCCGCAGGCGCGCCACGGCAACAATCCCCATCTGCAAGTGGGCGGCGATCGCTTCTTCGTAGAACTTGTTGGCTTGGCCCGGCAGCTTGATCTCTCCATGCAGAGGCTTGTCCGACACGCATAGCAGCGTCCCGTAAGGCACCCGGAAGCGGTAGCCTTGGGTGGCGATGGTCGCGCTCTCCATGTCGATGGCAATCGCGCGGCTTTGCGAGAATCGCTTGGCCGAGGAGGAATAGCGCAGCTCCCAGTTGCGATCGTCGGTGGTGACGACCGTGCCGGTGCGCATCCGCTGCTTGAGGTTGGCGCCCTGCACGCCGCTGACTTTCTCCGCTGCGCCCGCCATGGCCTGCTGCACTTCGGCAATCGGCGGGATCGGAACTTCGGGCGGGAGCACCGCGTCGAGCACGTGATCATCGCGCAGGTACGCATGAGCGAGAACGAAGTCGCCGATCTTCTGAGTCGAACGAAGCCCGCCACAGTGGCCAATCATCATCCACGCATGGGGGCGAAGCACCGCGAGGTGATCACAGATCGTCTTGGCATTAGAGGGTCCAACGCCGATATTAACCAACGTGATCCCGCGCCCGTCTTCACGGATCAGGTGATAGGCGGGCATCTGGTGGCGGCGCCACGCGGTGTCGTTAAGCTGGTCCTGCGCGTGCGCGGTCGGCTCACGAATATCGAGGCCCGCGGCCCCCGTCAGTGCAACATAGCCATCGGTGCCGATCTGCGTGGCGCCCCAGTTCACGAATTCATCGACATAGCGGTGATAGTTCGTAAACAGGATGAAGTCCTGAAAATCGCTGACTTCGCTGCCGGTATAATGTTTTAGCCGGGCGAGTGAATAATCGGTCCGCAAGCCATCAAACAGGGAAAGCGGGATGTCATTGGTGCTGTCGATCTCGATCCCGTCTGCCAACTCGTCGCCAATCAGCGCAAGATCGGTGGAAGGAAAATGGCTTGCGATGTCCTGCGGTGATATGCCCACCATCGCTGCGCCAGCCTCACCATCCAGCACATAAGGGAACGGGATCTCCTGCTTCGAACGGCTGACGCGCACATCGATTTCGTACTCGTCTGCAATCAGTTGCAGTTGTTCGGTGAGGTATTGCGCAAAGAGATCGGGACGAGTGATCGTGGTGGTGTAGGTTCCCGGCATTTCCAGACGGCCAAACGCCCGGCTGCGATCACGCGGGGCGCCGACCCCGGCGTAGCGCAAGGTGAGCTGCGGATAGGCATAGCTGCCATCAGTACGCTTCGACGGGGACGGCAGCGTGCCATCGCGCCCGAAAGCGATCACATCGTCGCGCAACGTGCGCACCGCATCATCATAATGCTGCTGCAACTGGGCGAGGATGGCGGAAATGTCGATCATGGCAGGTGTTCTGCGCCTTTCTTGTTATGTTTGTATGGCAGCACCTTCGCTTGAACGGGGGCTGTATACAAGAAGGGCGCGAAGATCGAACCGACCTTCGCGCCCTGTACCTGTCATGTCACGCTTCCGGCTTGGCGGAAGCCAGCAAAGACTTAGTCGTCTTCGCCGTCTTCCATGAGTTCGGCCGGGATTTCGCCGGGCTCGAGGCCAGTGTCGATGCGGGTGGCATCGGCCTGTTCTTCGATCTCGCGCTGTTCGTCTTCGAACATGGCAGCGAGCACGTCGACGCCTTCGCTCTGCAGCTTGGCTTCGTCTTCCGAACGGGCCACGTTGGCCTTTACGGTGACGCGCACTTCTGGGTGCAGGGCAACGGTCACGTTGTGCATGCCGATGTTCTTGATCGGCGCGCCAAGGATGACCATGCGCTTGTCGACGTCGTGGCCCTGCTCGGCGAGGCCCGCAACGATGTCGCGCACGCTGACCGAACCGTAAAGCTGTCCGGCGTTCGAAGCAGCGCGGATCAGCACCACTTCTGCGCCTGCAACCTTTTCACCCTGCGCTTCGGCAGCGGAGCGGCGTTCGGCGTTTTCGGTGACCAGACGTTCGCGATTGGCTTCGAAGACCTTCTTGTTGGCTTCGTTGGCGCGAAGGGCCTTCTTCTGCGGCAGCAGGAAGTTGCGCGCATAGCCGTCCTTCACGGTGACAACGTCGCCGATCGAGCCGAGCTTTTCGATGCGCTCAAGGAGAATGATGTTCATTGTCTTTTCTCCTCTTACTTCACGATGAAGGGAAGCAGGCCGATCTGGCGGGCGCGCTTGATCGCCTGGGCCAGTTCACGCTGCTTCTTCGCCGAAACGGCGGTGATGCGCGAAGGCACGATCTTGCCACGCTCGGACATGAAGCCCTGCAGCAGGCGCACGTCCTTGTAATCGATCTTCGGGGCGTCCTTGGCCGCGAACGGGCAGGACTTGCGGCGGCGGAAAAACGGGCGTGCCATCAGTCGCGATCCTCACGTGCGTCGCGACGCTTACGCTCGCGCTCGTTCTTGCGCATCATTACGCTGGGGCCGTCCTCGTGTTCGTCCACGCGGATGGTCATGTAACGGATGACGTCTTCGTTGATACGGGTCTGGCGCTCGAGTTCTGCGACGACCGAGCCGGGGGCTTCGATGTTGAGCAGAACGAAATGCGCCTTGCGGTTGCGCTCGATCTTGTAAGCGAGCGACTTGAGGCCCCAGGTTTCGGTCTTGACGACCTTGCCCTTGCCGGCCTCGACGATTTCGGTAGCTTGCGCTGCCAGCGCGTCGACCTGAGCCTGGCTCAGATCCTGACGTGCGAGAAAGACGTGCTCATACAGAGCCATCTCGCGTCCTTTCACTTCTATACCGATCGCTGGCTGATCCGTTCCGACTGAACGGGGCCCCTCCGGCTTTCTTCGATCATTCGCCGGGCGGTTCCCATGCGAAGCGCGGCCCATACAGCGTTGGCTTTGAATTGCAAGTCTTGCCGCGCGATCAGCGGACGGGCAGTCGGTGAACAACACGGCGCGATTCGCGCAAAGGGGGACATTATGCCGTCAGGACTGGTCGCACTGCTCGACGATATCTCAGTGATTGCGAAGGCGGCATCGGCTTCAATCGACGATATTGGCGTTGCTGCCAGCCGGGCAGGCGCCAAGACGGCGGGCGTGGTGATTGATGATGCGGCCGTGACGCCAAGCTATGTCACGGGCCTGTCCCCCGCACGCGAATTGCCGATCATCTGGAAAATCGCAAAGGGCAGTTTCAAGAATAAGCTGCTGTTCCTGCTACCAGCCGCGCTGTTGCTGTCAGAGTTTCTGCCGGGTGCGATCATCTGGCTGTTGATGCTGGGCGGGGCCTTCCTGTGTTACGAAGGCGCAGAAAAGGTGATGGAGAAACTCGGCGCGGCCAAGCATGGTGCGACGCTGGAAGACGAGATCAGCGATCCTGTCGCGTTTGAAAACAAGCGCGTCAGTGGCGCCATTCGCACCGATTTCATTCTGTCGGCTGAAATCATGGCCATCACCTTGGCAGAGCTTGATCTGGATGTGTGGTGGGAACGCGGTATCGCGCTCGCGCTGGTGGGGATTGTCGTGACGGCGGTGGTTTACGGTGCGGTCGGGTTCATCGTGAAGATCGACGACATTGGTTTGTATCTCACCAAGCAGGCCAGCAATGCCAAGCAGAAATTCGGGCATTTTCTGCTGCGCTTCGTGCCCAAGTTGCTGGTGTTTCTGTCGATCGTCGGGACGCTGGCAATGCTGTGGGTTGGTGGCGGGATTGTCGTTCACGGCACACACGAAGTCGGGTTCGATGCGATCTATAATGTCGTCCACGGTGCGGAATCCGCCGTGATGGGCGCGGTCGGCGCGGCGAGCGGCGTGCTTGGCTGGCTGACCTATGCGATATTGTCGGGATTGGTCGGGCTGGTGCTGGGCGGCATCATTGCCTTTGTCTTGCACAAAATACTGGGTGTCGGCGCGAAGAATGCGCACTGATCACAGATGGTAACCACGCCTGTCCTTTACACCTGCGCCCTTTCACGCGGCCTTCGCGCCACGTGGGCGGCAGAGGAAGCGGGTGTCGATATCGATCTTCGGATGCTGCCGTTCCCGCCCCGCTACCTTGCGCCGGATTACATGGCGCTGAACCCGCTCGGCACGGTGCCTTTGTTGGTCGATGCCGATGCGCAGCTGACGGAAAGCTGCGCGATCGCCCATTACCTCGCCACCCGCAATGGCTTTACCCCACTCGCCATTGCGCCGGGTGAACCGGATTACGCCGCCTACTGCGATTACACCTACCACGCCGACGCCACGATCACCTTCCCGCAGACCGTGTATATGCGATTTGCGATTTTCGAGAAGGACAAGGGGCTGGTCGAAGCCGGTCAAGCCTATGCCAAGTGGTTCTACAAGCGGCTGATCAAGATCGAACAGCGGCTTGAGGGCAGGGAATACCTGTGCGCTGATCGATTTACGGTCGCGGACATCTGCGTGGGATACGCGCTGATCTTGGCTGAAAGCGTCGGGCTAAATGATGGCGTGCCCGAAAGTCTCAAGACCTATCGTGCGCGGCTGATGGCGCGGCCTGCGTATCAGCGGGCTGTGACGCGTGAAGAGGATGGCCGAAAGGCGCTTAAAGTCGTCTGAACCGAAATCTCCCGCCAGCACATGAAGAAACCGTCCGGTCCCGCGCCTCGTGTTCCCTTTCGTGAGCTGTTGCAGGTATTTGCCCGCATTGGCTTGCTAAGTTTCGGGGGGGCTGCTGGACAGATCGCCCTGATGCACCGCGAATTGGTCGAGGAGCGCGAATGGATCGTCGAGCAGGACTTCCTGCATGCGCTCAATTTCTGCAACCTGCTCCCCGGACCTGAAGCGCAGCAATTAGCGACGTGGACAGGCTGGCGGCTGCAAGGGTGGCGTTGTGGGCTGGCGGCGGGAATGCTGTTCGTCATTCCGGGCGCGCTTGTCATCCTGGCGTTGTCGATGTTCTATGCCGTTGCGGCCGACCTTGCATGAGTGGCTGCGCTGTTCCTGGGTATCAAGGCTGCGGTGCTGGCAATCGTGGTGCTGGCCCTGGTGCGGATCGGCGCCCGCGCGCTCGATACCGCACTCAAACGCGTGCTGGCTGTGGCTGCGTTTACCGGGCTTTTCTTTTTCGATCTGCCGTTTCCGTTGATCGTTCTGGGGGCGGGGTGATCGGCATAGCGGTTGCCGCAGTGCGACCGGAATGGCTCGCGGTTCGACCGGGCGGACGCGAAGGGCCGATGGCGCCCCAACCGTGGCGCGGCACGATCCTTTCGATTGCCGTCTGGTCTGCAATCTGGGCTGCGCCGATGCTGTTGATCGCCGCGACGCTAGGGCAGGATCATGTGCTGTGGAAAATCGGCGCGTTCTTTTCCCAGCTCGCCATCGTCACGTTCGGCGGCGCTTATGCCGTGTTGGCCTACATGGCGCAGGAAGCGGTTCAGGGATTTGGGTGGCTGCGGCCGGGTGAGATGGCCGACGGGTTGGGTCTTGCCGAGACGACCCCCGGGCCGCTGATCCTGGTCACGCAATTTGTCGGCTATCTTGCCGCCTTTCGCGCGCCCGAGCCTTTTTCGCCGCTGGTTGCCGGTTTGCTCGGTGCCGCGGTGACGACCTGGGTGACCTTTGCGCCCTGCTTTATGTGGATTTTCGCGTTTGCGCCGTGGATCGACCGGCTTGGCAATGCCGTGCGGATCAAAGGTGGCCTGGCCGCTGTGACGGCCGCGGTGGTCGGCGTGATCGCCAATCTGACGGCATGGTTCGCGCTCCACGTGCTGTTCGCTTCGGTGGGTGAGGCGCGGTTTGGCCTCCTGCGGCTTTATTGGCCCGATCCGGCAAGCTTCGATGCGCTGGCTGTGCTGGCCGGCATCCTGGCGTTCGGGCTTGATTGGTCGGTCTTGCGGATACTTGCCGTCTGCTCTGTCGGCGGCCTGGCGCTAAACCTGCTCGCTTGATGGCGCCCGTCAACCGTCAGCGATTGTGGGAAGCGGTATCGCTCAAATCCAACCCGCACCGGGTGCAGATCCGGTTGGGCCAGGGAACCACGAACATGCCCCGGAAAAATGCGTTCTTGGCGCAGCGCGGGCAATTGAAGCGCAGCATCGGCGCATTGACGATCAACAGCAACAAGATCGCTGCTGCAAAAGCGAGCGTCGAATGGCCGTAGAGCCGGTCTACCGTGACGATCAGCAACACGCCCAAAGCAACGGCACCCAGCATCCGCCAGGCATGGCGTGCAGCGCGTGCATAAAGGCTCATGCCAGGCGCACGAGGATCGATCGGGCCAACTCCGTCAGGGTATCGTCGCGCGCACCCATGATAACGATCCGGTCACCGGGACGGGCGAGGGCGATAATCCGGTCGGCGCAATCTTCGCGCAAGGCGATGTGTTCCGCCTGTCGTCCGGCAGCCTCGATGAGGCCGACGATCCTTTCACTGCCTTCGCTGCGGTCGACCGTTCCACCGTAATAGACCGGGTCGCTGAAAATCGTAATGTCGTCCGGCGCCAGTTCCCGTGCGAAGGTCTGGGCAAGCTGGTCGCCCATCTGGCGCAAGGGACCGTAGCCGTGGGGCTGGAAGAACGCGATGATCCGGCCGTGCGTGGTTTTCAAGGTGCGCAAAGTGGCCGCGCATTTTTCCGGATTATGTCCAAAATCATCGATGACCGTGATCCCGCCGGACGAGGTGCCGATTACGTCGAAACGGCGCGCCAATCCTTCGAAGCTGCGCAGCGCATAGGTTGCGTGACCAATGCTGATACCGGCCGCATTTGCCGCAGCGATAGCAGCCAGCGCATTGGACAGGTTGTGCAGCCCCGGCATCGGCAGGATCAGCGGGAACACCTCGCGCTTGCGATTGTCGATCACTGCTGCGCGCACGCCCAGTTCGCTCTGGTCGATCGAATCTGCCTCGACCGTGATATCGGCGTTGCGCGTCTTGATGCCAAAGGTCACGGTGTCCGCAGCCTTTGGCAAGATATGGGCGGCTTCGGGGCTATCAAGATTGATCACTGCCGTCCCGGCTGTTGCGACAAACTTGCCGAACAGGGCGCGCAATTCCTCAATACTTTTGTGATCGAGGCTGACGTTGAGCAGGACGCCAATCGTGGGACGGTATAGCGAAATCGAACCGTCACTTTCATCGACCTCGCTCACGAACAGCGCGGGCCTGCCGATCCGCGCGCTGGCAAAGGGATTGGCCGGTGTGACGAAGTTTTTCATCACCGCACCGTTCATGACCGTGGGATCGTGCCCGCCTTCGGCCAGGATCCAGGCGATCATCCCGGTGACCGTCGATTTGCCCGACGTCCCACCCACCGCGATGGAGAGATCGGCCGCGTTGAACAGGCCCGAGAGCAGTTCGGCGCGGCTCAATCTTGCACAGCCGAGTTCGCGTGCACGGGCGACTTCAGGCACCGTGTCCTCGATCGCGGCAGAGGCGATCAACACTTGATCGGGAGATTCGACACCGCTTCCGTCTTGCGGAAACAGCGCAAAACCGTTGGTCTCCATCCACGCAAACTTATCCGGCGTGCGGCCCTGGTCACGGCTGCGGTCCGACCCGGCAACGGGGTGGCCGAACTTTTGCGCGATCTGCGCCAGAGGCAGCATTCCGGACCCGCCGATGCCGCAAAAGAACAGCGGTCGCCCTGCAAGCGATCCGGCGTTGATCCCAATATCCATATTCGACTTGGTTATTGGCTTGCGCGCTCCCTGACAAGCGCCATAGGCTAACCCTTATGACGAATATCGCCATCTGCGCGCCTGCAACCCCAATCACCCGCGAGCATCAAAGCGCGCTCGAAGCGCTGGTCGCGGCGGAGTTTCCCGATCACCGGGTGACCTTCCATGACCAGTGTTTTGAACGCGAAGGCCATTTTGCGGGCGACGATCTGCGACGCCTCACCGCGCTGCTTGAATGTGCCAATGACCCTGCTTTCGATGTCGTGTGGTTTGCCAAGGGCGGCTACGGCTCGAACCGGATTGCCGAGGCTGCGGTTGTCCAGATGAACCAGGCTGCACGGGCCAAGACCTATGTGGGATTTTCCGATTGCGGCTACATGCTCGCCGCGCTGTACCGGGCGGGGATCGGGCAGAGCGTCCATGGCCATATGCCGGTCAGCGCGCGTTCGGAAGGCGGGCGCGAAGCAATCCGGCGGGTGCTGAACTGGTTGGGCGGCGACACCAGCGGGTTGGAGCCGAGCCTCGACGGGACGACGCCGGCGGCCGCCTTCAATCTCATCACGCTGGCCATGATCGCGGGGACTCCGATGATGCCCGATCTGACCGGCCACGTCGTCATGGTGGAGGAAGTATCCGAACATCTTTATGCCATCGACCGATTGTTCTTCCACCTTGCCGGAACACTCCCGCGTCTCGCTGGCCTCAGGCTGGGATCGGTCACCGATGTCCCGGAAAACTACGTTGAATTTGGCCAGAGCGCGGAGGAAATCGCCCGCTTCTGGTGCGCGCGCGCGGGCATTCCTTACCTTGGCCGGGCGCTGATCGGGCATACGTCTGCCAACAGGGTTGTGCCCTTCGGCCTTGCCAGTCCGCCCGCGCGGACGTAACGGCGCGCGCCAAAACTCATAAAGAGGGTCGTCAATGCGCGCATTCATTTTTCCGGGGCAGGGCAGTCAGAAAGTCGGCATGGGGGCAGACCTGGCCGAGGCGAGCCAGGCAGCGCGCGATGTGTTCGGTGAGGTGGACGAGGCGCTGCGTCAGCACCTTTCGGTTCTGATGCGCGGAGGTCCCGAAGAGCGACTCACGCTGACCGAAAACGCTCAGCCGGCGATCATGGCCAATGCGATCGCAACCTTGCGCGTTCTCGAACACGATTTCGGCGTCAACATCCTCAAGGCAGCCGATTGCGTTGCGGGCCATTCGCTTGGCGAATACACGGCCCTGTGCGCGATCGGCGCATTCGGCCTTGCCGAAACGGCCCAGCTTCTGAAATTGCGCGGATGGGTTATGCAGGCCGCTGTGCCGCTGGGCGAAGGCACGATGGCCGTGCTGCTGGGCGCAGACATCGATCAGGCCGGGGCGCTGGCCGAAGCGGCTGCACAGGGTGAAATTTGCGAAATCGCCAATGACAACGACCCTTCGCAGGTCGTATTGTCGGGACACACGGGCGCGATTGAGCGGGCGGTTGCGCTGGTTAAAGAGCACGGGATCAAGCGCGGGATGATCCTCAATGTCTCCGCCCCGTTCCATTCCTCGCTGATGGCGCCGGCCGCCGTGCGCATGGCCGATGCGCTGGCCGAAACCCCTCCGCAGGCTTTCACCCTGCCGCTTTATGCCAATGTCACCGCCGCCGCCGTCACCGATCCCGAAGCCGAGCGCGCGCTGCTGGTGGAACAGGTGACAGGTCGCGTGCGCTGGCGTGAAAGCGTGCTTGCCATGCGCGCCGATGGCGTCGAAAGCTTTGTCGAACTTGGCGGAAAGGTGGTCGGGCCGATGGTCAGCCGGACCGACCGCGATGCGCAGGTGACAAGCCTCGTGACCATGCAGGATCTTGAGGCCTTCGCGAAGGAGATCGCATGACACGAGGAATGTGGCTGGCAGGTGCGGCCGTTCTGATGGCTTCCGGCGCGCAGGCGGGCGAGCCGGACGAGCTTCAATGTGTCGAGGCCGGCTACACGCCAGAAGAGATCGTCGAGATTGACGATCTCTTGTCCCAGATCGACGTGTTGAGCGGCGGCGAAAATGCCGCGATGAACGCATTGGGCATGCTGGTCGGCACCTCGGCGATCGACTGCGCAGAAACCTATGACTGGGCCGATGGCGAATTCGAGGCGGTTCTTTACTACGAATTGGGGCGATGGATGGAGACGGCGATCCGCCGCCATGGCCCCCTGCCACAGGGCGATGTCGTGCGGGTCGACACCGCGCTGGCGAAAGGCGACCGCAGATCGCTGTGGGCAGCGCTGGAAGAACAGGTCAATCTCGGCATCGCGGGCGAGGACACCGAACTGAGCCCCGAAAACGCTAAGGCGTTTGAAGAATTCATGCTCGAAGTCGGGTTCGGCATCGATGATACCACCGCCGAACAGATCGGGGCCTATCTCGCCGCGATGGCGATGCAGCGCATAAGCGCGCGCGACTTCGCCGCAATGTAACAAGCAACAGGAGCGCGATGCGATGTTTTCACTCAAGGGCATGAACGCGCTGGTCACAGGGGCCAGCGGCGGGATTGGATCGGCCATCGCCCACGCGCTTGCCAGCCAAGGCGCACGGCTGGCACTGTCGGGATCGAACGCAGCCAAGCTGCGCGCCTTTCGTGACGAGCTCAATCAGGCCTACCCCCACCACGATCATGATGGCCATGTCGAGATCACCTGCGATCTGGGCAATGCCACACAGGTCGAAGAACTAATCCCCGCGATGCTGGATACCCTCGGCACGATGGATGTGCTGGTCAACAATGCCGGTATCACCCGGGATAATCTGGGAATGCGGATGAAGGATGATGAATGGGATCAGGTGATCCGCATCAATCTCGAAGCCAGCTTCCGGCTGATGCGCGCCGCCGCCAAACCGATGATGAAGGCGCGGTTCGGGCGGATCATCAACATCACATCCGTGGTCGGCGCGACGGGAAATCCGGGGCAGATGAACTACTGCGCAGCCAAGGCAGGCCTGACCGGCATGACCAAGGCCTTTGCGCAGGAAGTGGCAAGCCGCGGGATTACCGCCAACTGCGTCGCGCCCGGCTTTATCCGCACGGCGATGACGTCGGCGCTGGACGAAAAGCAGCAGGCCGCAATCAACGGTCGCATCCCGATGGGCCGCATGGGGGAAGGCGCGGAAGTCGGTGCGGCGGTGGCCTTTCTCGCCAGTCGCGAAGCAGCTTATGTCACGGGCGCAACGCTGCACGTGAACGGCGGGATGGCGATGCTGGGATAAGGTTACGCGGCCTTTGCTCTGCCTTATCCCCAGCGCAATACCCCGTCGCCAAGTCGCCCGCTTGCCCGTATCGCGAGGCGCGCTAAGGTTTCAGGCACTTTTCCGGCGCTTGGGGGCGATTCCGTGCCGCTCCCCGCAACAGACAGGAACGATAGGGACAAGCGATGAAGGCCACGATTGAACGCGCGACGCTGTTGCGGTGCCTTTCCCATGTTCAATCCGTGGTGGAGCGTCGCAATACAATTCCGATTCTTTCCAACGTGCTGATCGATGCCAGCGATGGTGGATCGGTGCGGGTGATGGCAACGGACCTTGATCTTCAGGTGGTGGAGACAATGTCGGCGTCATCCGTCGATCAGGCGGGCGCAATCACCGTGTCCGCACACTTGTTGTTCGAAATTGCGCGCAAGCTTCCCGATGGCAGCCAAGTGAGCTTGACGACCAGCGACAATCGACTGGAGGTCAAGGCAGGCCGGTCAAACTTCAAATTGCCCACGCTGCCTCGTGACGACTTTCCGGTCATTGTCGAAGGGGATTTGCCGACCAGCTTTGAATTGCCAGCCCGGTTGCTGGCTGAACTGATCGACCGCACGCGGTTTGCCATTTCGACCGAGGAAACCCGCTACTACCTCAATGGCATCTTCTTCCACGTAACGGACGAAGACGAACCTTTGCTCAAGGCTGCGGCCACCGATGGTCACCGCCTCGCGCGCTTTACGTTGCCGCGTCCCGAGGGCGCTGCGGGGATGCCGGATGTGATTGTCCCCCGCAAAGCCGTGGGTGAGCTTCGCAAGCTGCTCGACGAGGCACTGGACGGCAATGTGTTGATTGACCTTTCGGCCAGCAAGATCCGCTTCACCATGGGCGGGGAAGGCGGCGTTGTGCTCACCAGCAAGCTGATTGACGGAACGTTCCCCGATTACAGCCGGGTCATCCCGACCGGGAATGACAAGCTGCTGAAGGTCGATCCCAAGCTGTTCTATTCTGGGGTTGACCGCGTTGCGACGATCGCCACCGAGAAAACTCGGGCGGTGAAGATCGGCCTCGATAATGACCGCGTAACGCTGTCGGTCACGTCGCCCGATAACGGCACTGCGGCTGAGGAAATTGCTGCTGAGTACCGTGCCGAAGGTCTGGAGATTGGCTTCAACGCCAACTACCTCAAGGATATTCTCGGCCAGATCGACAGCGACACGGTGGAACTCCACCTCGCTGATGCTGGCGCGCCGACTTTGATCCGCGAAAATGAAAAAGCCCGCGCGCTTTACGTGCTGATGCCGATGCGGGTGTGATCCCCGCCTGTAGGGAGGGGAACTGCCAATGAACGCCGTTCAGGTTCACGTCCGCAAGGATGATCTGACCGACTGCACACTGTCCGCGGTGGCTCTTGCGCCGCTTGCCACGGGCGCCGTGCGTTTGGCGATCGAGAGCTTTTCGGTCACCGCCAATAACGTCACCTATGCCGTGGTGGGCGACGGGTTCAAATATTGGGACTTCTTCCCCGCACCCGATGGCTTTGGCATCGTGCCGACGTGGGGCCATGCGCGGGTGATCGAAAGCCGCCATTCTGGTGTCGCGGCAGGCGAGCGCGTCTATGGCTACCTGCCGATGGCGAGCCATCTGGATGTTGTGCCGGGCCGGGTGACGCCGGGCGGGTTCATGGACACGGCAGCGCACCGTCAGCCAATGAGCCCGGTTTACAACAGCTACACAAGGCTTGCGGCCGACCCGGAGCACGAACCGGCACGCGAGGCGGAGCGGATGATCTTTGCGCCCCTGTTCCGTACGGGCTTCCTGATCGAATACTTCCTTCGCGGTGCCGACTGGTTCGGCGCCGAGCAGCTTATCGTCACCAGCGCCTCATCCAAGACCGCTATGGGATTGGCAAGCGTGGCGAAGTCTTCCTCGCCGGGCATCAGGCGGATCGGGCTGACGTCTCATCGCAACGTCGCTTTCGTCGAGGCGACCGGGCTTTACGATGATGTCCTCGCCTATGAGGATCTGGAGCGTGTGCCGGTGCTGCGCAGCGTCAGCGTCGACTTTGCAGGCAATGCCGATCTGCTGGCGCAGCTGCACCGCCATTTCGATGCTGCACTGGCGCACTCGGCGCTGGTCGGCATGACCCATGTCGAAGCGCGTTCAACCTTCGGCGGGGGCGAGCCGCTCCCCGGCCCGAAGCCCGCGCTGTTCTTCGCGCCTGACCATGCCGTGTCCTTCTTCAAGGCGCACGGGCCGGAAGACGGAGCGAAGCTGATCGCTTCCGCTTGGCATGACTTCCTGAAATCCGCCGATGGCACGGTTACCATTGCGCGGCAATCCGGCCTTGAAGCCGCCCGCGCTGTGTTCACTACGATGGTGTCAGGCCAGATCGACCCGGCCAAGGGCATCGTGATCGAGCCCTAGGCCGGGGCGCGGCGGCGGATCACTCTGCCGCTTCGGCCAGTTCCACCCGCTGCGGCCCACGGATAAGGCCACCGGGCGCTTCGCCTGTCCACGTGCCATCGCGAAAGGTGACGACCCCGCTCTTGATCGTGGCAACGTAGCCATCGGCCTTTTGCAGCAGCCGCTTGCCGCCCGCGGGTAGATCGAAGGCGAGCCATGGCTTTCCAAGCTTGAGCCTGTCCATGTCGATCACGTTGAGATCGGCCAGATGGCCCGGTGCAATGATCCCGCGATCTTCCAGCCCGTAAAGCACGGCCGTGTCGCGACACTGGCGCTTGATGGCCTGTTCCAGACTGATCCGTTCGCCGCGCTTGCGGCTCTTGACCCAATGTTCCAGCATGAAGGTAGGCGAGGCCGCATCGCAGATCGTTCCGCAATGCGCGCCGCCGTCCGACAGCGAATTGACCGTGTCGTCCGCATGCTGGAGCGGGTGCAGGAAATCGAGATTGCCGTCGGCGTAGTTGAGGATCGGCAGATAGATGAAGCCGCCGCATTCGCCATTGGCATCATCGTCGCGGCACAGCAGGTCATAGGCATATTCCTGCGGGCTCACCCCGGCGGCCTGGGCGCGGGCGTTGATGCTGGCATCGGCCTGCGGTTCGTAGTCGAAATCGGGGTCCATTTCGTACTGCATGGCCCAACCTTGCGAGATGACCATCACCACCCCGCCGATATCCTTGGGCGCTTCGGAATAGTCATTGGGTTCGGCAAGCAGACGGGTCTTGAAGGCGGGGTCCAGCAGCTTGGCTTTCTGCTGCTCCCACGGCAGATCCTTGATCGCCATCCAACTGGGGCGGAAGGCGAAGGGGTTGACCGTGCCCCGCCATGCCATGACGATCCCGTTACCACGCAACGCAATCTGGGCGACAATCTGCGCACCATTGTCGTTTTCGGCGCGCATCTGGGCGATCTGTTCTTCGAGCGATAGCTCTTTGGCGATGGATTGCAGCGCGGCGAAGGTGACGGGGATGCCGGCCTCGCGGCTGAGCCTGCCCATCCAGTCGAACTCGTTCCATTCGCGCTTGAGGTCGCTGGCCATTTCGAACACGGCATAGCCGCCAGCCTTCGTCGCGCGGCCCATCGCATGGCCGATGGCGATGAGTTCCTCGGGCGTGGCTGTGGTGCCGGGCACGAGTTCGCCATCCACCGATTTGTGCAGCACGGTGCGCGAGGTGGAGAACCCCAAAGCACCCGCCCGCACGCCTTCCTCGACGATCCGGCTCATGGCGGCGATGTCATCGGCGGTGGGGACCGCACCGGGCTGTTCCCGGTCGCCAAGCACATAGGCGCGCACCGCGCCGTGCGGAACGTGGGTGCCGATATCGACCGTGCGGGGAAGCTTTTCGAGAGCATCGAGATATTCGGGGAAGGTTTCCCAATCCCATGTCATGCCTTCAGCGAGCGCGGTGCCGGGAATATCCTCGACCCCTTCCATCAGGCTGATCAGCCACTCGTGGCGATCGGGCTTGGCGGGCGCGAAGCCGACCCCGCAATTGCCCATCACGACCGTGGTGACACCGTGCCAGCTGGAAGGCGCCATCTCCTGATCCCAGGTCGCCTGACCATCATAATGGGTGTGAATATCGACAAAGCCGGGGGCGACGATCTTGCCGGTCGCGTCGATCTCCTCCGGGGCGCTGCCTTCGATTCGGCCGACCGCGGCAATCAACCCGGCCTTCACCGCCACATCGCCCGTGAAGGCCGCTTGCCCGGTGCCATCCACAATCGTGCCGCCCCGGATGATCAGGTCATATTGCGCCATTCTGTCTCTCCCTTATGGCAAGGAAGAATGTCGCAAACAGGGCGGCCCTACAAGGGGGCGGCAGGTTTGTTGATGAAACACAGCTTAAGCCAAGGGCCGGAACAATGGGTTTGAACATGCTATATCGCACCGGTTTTGTAGGACTTGTTGGATTTGCCGCGCTCAGCATGCCGCTCGCCGCGCAGGATAGCGGCGCTTGGCGCCTCGCTCCTCAGAGTGATCTGTCCGCGATGCTCGACTGTTTCGAGGCCGCGGGGCAGACGCTGATTTCCGCGCATCGCGGCGGGCCGACGCCCGGTCTGCCCGAGAACGCGATCCCGACGATGGACGCGCTGCTCGCTGCGCAGCCAGCGATCATGGAGGTCGATGTGGGCAGAAGCGCGGACGGCGTCCACTTTTTGCTGCATGACGACCAGCTGGACCGGACAACCACGGGCACGGGGGAGGCCGCGGCGAAAGATTGGGCCACGCTCGGCGCGCTGCGGCTCAAGGACAATTGGGGCTGGGTGACACCCTATACCATTCCGACCCTGACCGAGGCGCTGGCGTGGGCCAAGGGGCGCACGGTGCTCCAGATCGATTTCAAACGGTCGGCCGATTATGCTGCCGTGGCCGCCGCGATCCGCGAGGCCGGGATGGGGGACAGCGTTATCCTGATCGCCTATTCAGTGGAGCAGGCCGCCGCGTTGCACCGCGCCGCCCCCGAAATGCTGCTGTCCGTTTCCATCGATGCCCCCGGCGATGTGGCGGCGCTGAAGGACGCCGGTATTCCGGAAGATCGGATGGTCGCCTTTACCGGCACCCGCCTGCCGCGCCCCGAAGTCTACCGTGAGCTGGACGGCCGCAATATCGAGGTGATCTTCGGCACGCTGGGCCGGCCTCCTCGTTCGATCGACGCAGTGATCGACCGTTACGGGATGGACGAACGCTACGCCGAGCTTGGCAAGGAAGGTGTCGACATCCTCGCCACCGATCGTCCGCGAGAAGCGGCCGCGGCGCTGGCCGAGGCGGGACGCTTGCCCAAGGCAGGGCAATGCGGGGTGAGCCGGGGCGGCTAGGGTTCGGCAATTTGCCGAACTTGCAATGCCGCTTCGCGTCGCCACCTGCTATGATGTGGCTGAGAGACGCAAAGCCGCTGAAGGAGCGAAGCAATGGTCAAGGCAAAATGGAACGGTGCGGTCATCGCTGAAAGCGATGCAACCGTGGTGGTCGAAGGCAATCACTATTTCCCGCGCAGCGCAGTCAAACCCGATGTGCTGGGCGATAGTTCAACCACCACGCATTGCCCGTGGAAAGGCACCGCCCATTATCACAGCGTCACCGTTGACGGCGCGACCAATACCGATGCCGCGTGGTTTTATCCTGAGCCCAAGGCGGCCGCTGCCGAGATCAAGGATCGCATCGCCTTCTGGCGCGGGGTCGTGGTAGGATAAAGGCGGCGACGCGGGTCCGGGGGCAGAGAGAGCCGGCCACTCGTGCGCAACGTTCGCCTCAAACCGTCATTCGGATTACGCCTCCGTTGCGTGATTTCTGAACCTGCCGCTTGTTTGTAAGGTCGGTGGGGTTGGAAACGAATAGTGACGGTTCATCGGATTCGGCGATATTCCTTTGCGTTTTTTGCGCTTCTTGGAAGTTTGATTTGGATCGTAAGTCGCGAAGCGGGCTTGGCCTTTTGGGCTGCGTTCGGCATCAGCATTGTGTTTGGCGTCGGCGCTGGGATCTTGTTCCGGCGAAGGTGATCCGGGCATATTGGGGATGAGCATCCAAAGTCCCAACAATCGCGACGGCATCCCCCAATCCTCGCCATCATCATTACCCGGACCTATGTGCAGAACGTGCCTTTCTGGGTGTTGCTGACAGACGCAAGCGCATTGGCACTTCCGGCGACCTTGCGCGTTGTTTCGCAAAGGGACGACGCATGATTTACATTATCCTCAACCTCTGGCCGATCGCCGCTGCGATGCTTCTTGGGCTTGCCATTGGCCTTGCATGGCTTCGCGCATCGCGCATTTTGCTTCCGGGATGGAAAACACTGGCGGGCGCTGCGCTGGCGGAATTCTGGCTGGCTGCGATCCTTGCGGGCGCTCTGATCCTGGCGCCGCCGGGGCCGGGCGCATGGGTCATGGCGGTTGGTAGCGCGGTGGTGATCTGGATTGGCTTTGTTGTGCCGGTGCTGTGGGTAAGCTTCATGGCGCTGGGTCTGGGCGCGGGGCGCACGGTATCGGTGGCGCTGCACTGGCTTGCTGTGATGCTGGGGCAGGCGGTGCTGATGAAGACCATCGGCCTCGTCCCGCCCCCTGTGGCATGAGCGAGGTATCGCTAGGCCGCCGCTGCCTCGGCTGAAGCTGCCGTCAAGGCCGCCTTCGCCATCCGCTTGGATTCCTTGGCGGTATCTGGCGTATCCAGAAATTCGCGGATCGCGGCAACGCTTTCGTCCGCATGGGTCAGCAGGAACAGATGACCGCCTCCTTCGAAGGTAATCAGCTGCGCATTGGGGATCATTGCCTTCAGAATTTTGCCGTTGATGACAGGAACAATCTGATCGTCTTCGCCCATCATGATCAGCGTTTCCTTCTTGAGGAAAGGCAGGGCGGGCAGGCTGCTCCAGCCCATCATGCACAGCAGTTGGTATACGTAGCCGCGCGGGCTAGGCGGCTTCAACCGGCTGATATGGCTGGACTTGTGATCCTCGCCTCCAGTCTCGATCAGGCCGCCGTAAAGCGTTTTGAAGTGCTTCGCCATGAAATCGGGATCTACATAACGGCGCGGATCGGCCATTTTGGTAAAGGCGGCCGGGTTGCCCGGCACCATCAACATTCCCGGCGTCGTCGCGATCAACGTCAGGCGGCGCGTAAGCTTTGGGTGCTGCAGCGCAAATTGCTGCGCCATGGCGCCTCCCCAGGAAACACCCATAACATCGACTTCATCCAGCCCGTACATCGAAAGCAGCAGCGCCACTGTCCGACACATGGTGAACGGGTTGTAGGGCAGCACCGGATCGGGCGATTCGCCGGTGCCGGGCATGTCGAACATGATGAACCCGCGCTCGGGCATCGCGGCCGCCAGCGGCGCCAGCGCCTCGATATTGGCGCCGATCCCGTTGAAGAACAGAACGGGCAGATGATCGGAGGGCATATCGAGCCGCCAAGTCGCAGTCCGTAGCGTCCGGCCGCCCACTTTTTCCATTTTTACGGCAGCGCCGTCCATTGCATTGGCCACAACAACCCATCCTTTCTGTGCGCCCGCTGGGGCGCAAGTGCGGTGCGCCCGTCGATCCCCGACCGGGCGCACCTACAATCTGTTCGCGCGCGCACACCCAGTCGGCCGGGGGTTTGCGCTGCAACGCAATATCAGACTTCTTCGATGACGTAGAGTCCCGGCGCAGGGTCGCTGGGCGGGTAGGTATCATTGCCCAGCGTTTTCGGAGCCGGCGCCATCTTGCCCGAGCGTGCCTGCAACCATTCGATCCAGCGTGGCCACCAACTGCCCTTGACCTCTTCGCTGCCCTGCAACCATCCATCGGCAGTGGCAGGAAGCTTCCCCTTCTTGTTCTGCACGAAATACTTGGCCTTGGGGTTCGTCGGCGGGTTGAGGATCGCCTGCATGTGGCCCGATTGCGAAAGCACGTAGGTCACGTCTTTCGAACCGAACAGCTGTGTCGAACGATAGGTCGCCTTCCACGGCGTGATGTGATCGGTCACCCCGCCCAGAATGAACAGATCGGACGTGACCTTGCTCAGATCGATCTTGTGATCGACCATTTCGACTTCGCCTTTTTTGGTGAAGGCGAGGGTTTCATACAAGGTCAGGAAATCACCCATCAGACTGGCCGAGAGGTTCGTGGCGTCGGCGTTCCAGAACAACACGTCGAAGGCCGGCGGATCGGACCCGAGCAGGTAATTGTTGATGACGTAATTCCAGATAAGGTCATTGGGCCGCAGCCACGCAAACCCCCGCGCAAGATCATCTGCCTTGATGACGCCGGCCTTGGATGCGCGTTGCCGCGCGAGCTTCATGCCGTTCTCGCTGACCAGTGATCCTGCCTCGATATCGGTCGCCTTTGGGTGCAGCACGCAGACCATCAGCGTCAAGGCGCCCAGCAGATCGGACTTGTCCGCCGCCAGCTTTGACGCGAGCATCGCGGCGGTCTGACCCCCCGAACAGGCTGCCGTTACGTTGACCTTGTCTGCGCCGGTGATCGCAGCAACGGCTTCCATCGCCTCGCGGCAGGAATGGACGTAATCCGCAATGTCCCACTTTCCTTGGTCCTTGGTCGGGTTGCGCCAGGAGATTACGAAAGACTGGATGCCATTATCGACCTGCCATTTGACCACCGACTTTTCGGGGCTGAGGTCGTTGATATACATCTTGTTGATCTGCGGAGGGATGGTGAGCTGCGGGATTGCGTACACTTCGTCGGTCGTCGGGCTGTAATGGATCAGCTCCATCATCTCTGTTCGCAGCACCACGGCGCCTTTGGAGGCAGCAATATTCTCTCCAAGTTTGAATGGCCGCTTGTCGACCTGGCTGACCATGCCCTTGTTATGGACAATATCGTTGTACGCGTTCTGCAAGCCCTTGATAAGGCTTAGCCCACCACTGTCGATCAACCGCTTTTGTGCGGTGGGATTGCCGACCAGGGTATTGGTCGGCGCCAGGCCATCGAGGATGATATTGGCAATGAAATTGGCACGGTTGCGTTCCAGCTCGTCAAGTTCGAGCTCCTCCAGCCAATTGCGCATCCCTTTCTGTACGGCGAGGTAATACTGCGCCCCTGCACGAAAGAAGGGATTGAAGGCCCAGGCCGGATCCATGAACCGCTTGTCCTTGGGATCGGGAGCAAGCTCGCTCTTGCCGGTCATGATTTTGACCATGTCCTGCGCCATCGCGGTTGAATGGCGCATGAGGCGCGAGGGGTCTGACGCAGTTTCGCGCAGCAGCAGCGCCACCGCACTCACGAAGTCCTCCCGCGCGACGCCTATCAGCGGTCCCAGAGCATTGGTCGACTGGGCGGCTTCGTTTTCGAGCTTCACTTCGCTGCGTGCCATGGAATCCCCTTCATCTTGACCGTCTCGTGCGCGGTCTTGCGTGGCCATCGGTTAATGCGGCCTCCGTATCAGACGATGCAGCCACATCCGCAAAGTTGCAAGCGCGGCGCCTTGCCAAAGTGGCGATTGCAAAAGCGCGAGTATGAAAGAATTCATCATATCGCTTAACGAATTTCTTAAGGCTCATCCGGCATTTGAGGGCATGGCTGGGGAACCTAATCGAAAATTTGTCATGACCGATCCGCCTGTGCGGAATGCGGTCGGCGCTGTTCGATCGGTGGATACGGCAAAGGGCGATGGGGCGATGCCAGACCTTCGTGCCCAGAGCGAGCGGCGCGGGCGCGGGCGTCGGCTGACCGCGATAATCGACGGTGCGAAGAAAGCCACCGAAGATTCCGCTGGCGATCAGCATTATTTCCTCCCGCGCGAAGCACAGGGCATGACGTTGTTTCTGCTCTTCGCTTACGCGGTTTCGATTGTCGCGTTTGAGGGGTTGCCTTCGACCAACACCCTGGGCGCTGCCCTTGCGTCTGCAGCACTATTTGCATGTGGTTCGCTGTTTGCGGCGACTGAACGGCGCGCGGATACAACCTCTCTCACGCGGACATCGCTGGTTCTTGTTGGCATCGTTCTCCCGATGGCGCTGGTCGGCTATGCCTTGGCCAGCTGGGTTGGCGAGGGCCTGCCCTGGCAATGGGCGATCGCCACATTGATCTGCGTTAACGCTGCCGCCGCCGCACTGTTCGACACGCGCATGATTTCGCTGTTCTGCGCCAAAATCGCGAGCTGGGCTGGCTTTGCTATTCTGGCCCCGGGAACGCTGACCTATGTGGCGCTCATCGCATCCGGGTTAACATTGTCCCTGATCGCCCGGTTGGAGTGGAAAGCGGCCGAAAAGCGCCGCCTCGTGCGTGAGTCACGCGAACGGGTTGCCGCCCGCGCCGAGGACATTTTGCGCAGCTTCGAGGAAACCGGGCAGGGCTGGTTCTGGGAGACCGACCGCCGGGGATTGATTACCTATATTTCTCCCAAGGCGGCCATGGTGCTGGGCAAGGCCAGCGCCGACATCATTGGTTGCCCCCTGAGTGCCATCGTTGATCCCGATGCGGGCGGCGCTGATGCCGAGCGAACGCTCGCTTTCCACCTGTCTGCGCGATCGGGCTTTCATGATGTTGAGATCAGGGCCGCGACATCTGGCGACGAGCGGTGGTGGGCGCTGACCGGACGACCGGTCTATGATAGTTACCGAAACTTCTGTGGGTTCCGTGGACACGGAACAGACCTCACGGAAAAGCGCCGCAGCGAGCAGCAGGTCTCGCGGCTGGCGCATTACGATTCGCTGACCGGTCTCGCCAATCGCGTCCAGATGAGCCAGGCGCTCGAACAGATTCTGGCAGCCCCCAGCGGGCGTGAACGGCCCTGCGCCGTGCTGATGCTGGATCTCGACCGGTTCAAGCAGGTCAATGACACGCTCGGGCACCCGGCGGGCGATGCCTTGCTCAAGCAGGTCGCGCAACGGCTTGAGCGTGCAATCGGTTCGGCGGGACGGTGCGGGCGCCTTGGCGGCGACGAGTTTCAGGTTATTGTCCCCGGTCACCAGGACCGCAATGCACTGGGTAATTTGGCGCAGGCTATCATCAACGCGCTTTCGCAACCCTATTCAATCCAGGGGCAAAGCGTAGTGATTGGCGCATCGATGGGGATTGCGCTTTCGCCCGAACATGGCGCCACCAGCGAAGAACTGACCCGCAATGTCGACCTTGCGCTTTATGCCGCCAAGGACGCGGGGCGGGGCGTATATCGCTTTTACGCCGAAGATCTTCACGCTGCGGCCGAAGAACGCGCAGAGTTGGAGCAGGATCTGCGAGACGCGCTCTTGAAGGGTGAACTGCAACTTTACTATCAACCGGTTGTCTACGCCGCAAACGAGGAAATCGTTGGATTTGAGGCGCTCATGCGCTGGAATCACCCCACGCGAGGATGGCTTAGCCCGGCGAAATTCGTACCGATTGCTGAAGATGCAGGACTGATTGACCGGATGGGCCAATGGGCACTGCGCAAAGCCTGCGCCGATATGGCGCAGTGGCCGCGCTCGATCCGATGCGCCGTCAACGTATCGGCGCTGCAATTTGCCAATCCGGAACTGCCGACCATTGTCGCCAATGCGCTTGCCCACAGCGACATTGCGCCATCACGGCTTGAGCTGGAGATCACCGAAAGCGTGTTTCTGAATGACAGCGCGGGCATCGATGCGATGTTCAAGGCGTTGAAACGTATCGGTGTTCGCCTTGCGCTTGATGATTTCGGAACGGGGTATTCGTCGCTCGGCTATCTCAAAAAGGCGCCCTTCGACAAAATCAAGATCGACCGCAGCTTCGTGCAGGGAGCGACAGAGGAAGGCAGCCGCAATGGCGCGATCATAGCATCGATCACGTCTCTTGCCGAAGCATTGCACATGGATACCACAGCAGAGGGCGTTGAAACCTGGGACGAACTGGAACTGGTTCGCCTGCTGGGATGCAGCCACGTGCAGGGCTATATCTATTATGAACCGATGGACGCGGCGGAAGCGACGGCTTTGGTGACCGGTGATCTGATGGCTGAAGCCGACGGCCCGCAGCGCGCCCGCGCGCCGCGCCAGAATTTGCTGCGCAAGGTCGCAGTGGTGAAGGATGGGGATCGCCACAACGCGACGCTACGCAACATTTCCGAAAGCGGGGCCATGGTCGAAGGTCTTTGGAACATGCCATCGGGCAGCGCGATGCGGATCGAATTTTGTGCCGATAACTCGGTCACGGCGCAGGTCCGCTGGTCGCGCGAGAACCGCGTCGGCGTGGAGTTTCATGCACCCCTTCGCCGCCGCGTCGATGGATGTTTCAGTGTGCTCATGGGTCAGGCCGGCCAGAGCAAAGGTCCGCGTGCGTGATAGGCGCTGCGCGTGTTGTGCATAAAAAAGGTCGTTAGCGGCACATTAGTCATGCACGGAAAGGTCCCGTCTTAGCGGAAAAATAACCATCGGGCTTTACCTCTTGGCTAAGACGTAGAAGCGGCCGCTGGGGCCGCTGTTGTCTGGTAAGTTGGAGGTTGGCCGAGACGATGTCCCTCAAGGGTCTCCTGTCGTCCCGCAATATCGCTGCGCCTCGCAGCTTGGGCCCTGTTGCGGCGTCCATAATGTCAGATGGCGATCGACTGGCCATGCTCGACGAGCTTGAGCAATCGGGGCTGGGCTGGTTCTGGGCGAGCGACGAAAATTCCCACCTGACCTATCTATCGAGGACGATCGCCGCACGTCTCGATGTGCCGCTGACCGATCTTATTGGCCAACCCCTGACCGGCATCTTCACAGCGGCGGACCGCGAACAGCGCGGCAAATCGCTTGCGCTGATGTTGGGCGCGCATAGGGCGTTCACAGGTATTGCTGTGCGAGCAAGCCGCGGGGGCGGCGATATTGTGCTGCGTCTGTCGGGACAGCCGGCGCTGAATACGAACGGCCATTTCATCGGATTTCGCGGCACCGGCGCGGACATTACCGACGAATATTATCGCGAGGAAGAAACTGAGCGGCTGGCGCGGTACGATTCGCTGACAGGCCTGTCCAACCGTCATCGAATGGCGCACCAGATTGAAACGACGCTGACCGCCTTCAAGACAGCGCGGCGCAACTGCGCCGTGATGATGCTCGATCTTGATCGCTTCAAACATGTCAACGATACGCTTGGTCACGCAGCCGGTGACGAGCTGCTTAAGCAAGTGGCGGACCGGTTGACCCGCGCGATCGACCGCGAATGCGAAATCGGCCGGCTCGGCGGTGATGAATTCCAGGTGATGCTGCCCGATATCGATGACCGCGGGGTGTTGGGCGATCTGGCAACGAAGATCATTTCCATGCTGCGGCAACCCTACAGCCTTGATGAAGGGCGGTGTGTGATCGGTGCCTCGGTTGGCATCGCGATCGCTCCGCATGATGGTGTAACCTGTGATGAGGTTGTGCGTGCGGCAGACCTTGCGCTTTACGCCTCCAAGAACGGTGGGCGGGGGCAATATCGCTTTTTCTCGGGCGAGCTTGAAAATGAAACGATCTTCCGCCGCCGGCTGGAACAGGACCTTGGCACCGCTTTGCACGAAGCGCAGTTGTTCCTGCGCTTCGAGCCGATTGTCGAATCCGCCGCCGGATCGGTTTCCGCGCTTGAGGCGCATGTGTGCTGGAGCCATGATGAACGCGGCGTCATCGACGAGGAGGAGTTTGCGCAGATCGTCGAAGGCTCGGCATTGCTGGGCGATGTTGGGCGCTGGGCCGTGGGTGCTGCCTGCGCAGGCGCGGCGCTTTGGCCGGAAAGTGTGCGCGTCGCGGTCAATGTCCCGGTGGCGCTATTCCTTGCGGACGATTTCGTCGACTGCGTAGGCGCAGCGATCGATGGTGCCGGTATCAACCCGGCCCGGCTCGAATTGGAAATCAGCGAGGCGGTATTCTCCGGAGATGCGAATGTTGTCGACCGCACGCTCGCCGCACTGTTCAAGATGGGCGTGCGGTTGACGCTGGATGATTTCGGCAGCGGCTATTCCTCGCTTGCCTATCTGCGCCGCGCGCCGTTCGACAGCATCAAGATCGATCAGAAACTGATCGCCGAGGCCGAGCGTCAGGATAGCCGCGAGCTGGGTCTGGTGCGCGCAATCGTGGCGTTGGCGGGCGCGTTGCAGATGGACACGATGGCAAGCGGGCTCGAAAGCAACGATCTTGTGGCGGCGCTGACGAGCGGAGGGGTGCGCTTCCTTCAAGGGCCGATCTTTAGCGAGCCGGTCGACGAAGACATGGTTGCGCAGGAGATGGCCGATGGCGGGTGGAAGATCGAACCTGGCAGCGAACGGCTTCGCCGCGCCCGCAGACGTACGGTATTCCGCAAGGTTCAGGTCATCCATGATGACTACGCTTACGAAGTGACGCTTCGCAACTTGTCGAAGTCTGGCGCGCTGATTCAGGGCCTGCCCGATGTGCCACGAGGTACGCAATTCGTTGTCGATCTGGGGGGCGGGCAATTGGCTGTGGCAACAGTCACGCGCAGCAACAGGGATGTGCAAGGGCTTGAGTTTGAACAATCGCTGATCGAAGACGGCTCCGGAGGCCTGTGCACCCGTAGCCGCGTGTCACCCTACGCACTGGCATCGGCAGGGGCACCCTTGGCGGCGCTGGCGCCGGGCAAGTTTATCGGCATGGATCAGGGCGAGGCGGTTCCAAAGTTCGGCTATGGTGTCCCGCGCGCGTGAGTGTTGCGTTTTTGGCGAATGACAACCGCCGGACCCGGCGCTAAGTCGCGAAGTAATGACCGACCTCTCCAAAATCCGCAATTTTTCGATCATCGCGCACATCGACCATGGCAAGTCGACGCTAGCCGACCGGCTGATCCAGTTCACCGGGGGTCTCACCGCCCGCGAGATGTCCGAGCAGGTGCTCGACAACATGGACATCGAGAAAGAGCGCGGCATCACCATCAAGGCGCAGACCGTGCGCCTCAACTACACCGCCAAGGATGGCGAGACCTATCAGCTCAACCTGATGGACACGCCGGGCCACGTCGACTTCGCTTACGAGGTCAGCCGCAGCCTCGCCGCGTGCGAAGGCGCATTGTTGGTAGTGGATGCTGCGCAGGGGGTCGAAGCCCAGACCCTTGCCAACGTCTACCAGTCGATCGAGCACGACCACGAAATCGTCCCCGTCATCAACAAGATCGATCTGCCCGCTGCCGAGCCTGAAAAGGTCCGCAAGGAGATCGAGGACATCATCGGGATCGACGCGTCCAACGCCGTCCTCGCCAGCGCCAAGTCTGGCATCGGGATCGAGGAAGTTCTCGAAGCCGTGGTCGAACGCATTCCGCCGCCTTCGGGCAAGGTCGACGCGCCGCTGACCGCCAGCCTCGTGGATTCCTGGTACGATCCCTATCTGGGCGTCGTCATCCTCGTGCGCGTGATCGATGGCAAGCTGACGAAGGGGCTCAACATCCGCTTCATGCAGGGCGGCACGCAGCACCTGGTTGACCGCGTCGGCTGTTTTACGCCCAAGCGTACCGATTTGCAGGAACTCGGCCCCGGCGAAATCGGCTTCATCACCGCCCAGATCAAGGAAGTGGAGCAGGCTCGCGTCGGTGACACTATTACCACGGTGAAGGGCGGGTCCGACGTCGCGCTGCCGGGCTACAAGGAAGTGCAGCCGGTGGTGTTCTGCGGGATGTTCCCGGTCGACGCCGCCGACTTTGAAAAGCTGCGCGAAAGCATCGGCAAGCTGCGGCTCAATGATGCCAGCTTCAGCTTCGAGATGGAATCCAGCGCGGCATTGGGCTTCGGCTTCCGCTGCGGGTTCCTTGGGCTGCTGCACCTTGAAATCATCCAGGAACGCCTCAGCCGCGAATATGATCTCGACCTTATCACGACTGCTCCGTCGGTGGTGTATCGCATCCATCTCGGCCATTCCAAGACCGAGGATGCCAAGGTGATCGACATCCACAACCCCGCCGACTGGCCCGATACCAACCGGATCGAGGTGATCGAGGAGCCGTGGATCAAGGCGGTGATCTATACCCCGGACGAGTATCTCGGCGCGATCCTGAAGCTGTGTCAGGACCGCCGCGGCATCCAGACCGAACTCACTTACGTCGGCGGCCGCGCGCAAGTGACCTATGAATTGCCGCTTAACGAAGTGGTGTTCGATTTCTACGATCGGCTGAAGTCGATCAGCCGCGGCTACGCCAGCTTCGATTACGAGCAGATCGGCACGCGCGAGGGCGACCTTGTGAAGATGAACATCCTCGTCAACGCGGAACCCGTCGACGCGCTGAGCCTGATCGTGCACCGCCACGTGGCGGAAGAACGCGGTCGCGGGATGTGCGAGCGGCTGAAAGACCTGATCCCGCGCCACCTGTTCAAGATCCCGATCCAGGCGGCCATCGGCGGCAAGGTGATCGCCCGCGAAACCATCGCCGCAATGCGCAAGGACGTGACCGCCAAGTGCTACGGCGGCGATATTTCGCGCAAGAAGAAGCTGCTGGACAAGCAGAAGAAGGGCAAGGCGCGGATGCGCGAGTACGGCAACGTCTCGATCCCGCAGGAAGCGTTTATTGCTGCGCTGCGGATGGGGGAGGAGTAGGTTCCTGGCTGGTCGGGGTCGGCGGTCTAGCGGATAATCTGCCAATGACCGCCAAGTTTGCCGAACAGAAACCCGGCGCTTGTGCCGAATTCGCCGCCCTTGCGCGGGTAGGCGCCGCCGTCGGGAGCGAACAGCCCTAGCAGGCGTCCCTCTGCGAACAGCGCTGGGGTTGGCGGCGGCAGGGATGGGACTGGTTGAGGCGAATTTTGCGTGATTACGAAGGCCAGTGGCTGGCGCAGATCTTCGGGCGGAATCGTGTCAAAGGCCGCGACCATATCGGCAAATTGCACGGCAGCAGCGCGTTCGAACCAGGCCAGATCCCCGGAGAAGAAAGCTTCGGTGAGGTCCCTGACAAAGCGGGCTGCGTCAGTCAGGGCGATACCGGGGGTGTCCCAGCGCTCGCAGCTGTGCCAGGCCCAGCGCTCCGGGCCGAAATCAGCGGCGGAAGGGTTGCTGGCGGATTGCCTCGCCCTCTGCCGCGGTCCAAGCGATGGCTGCCATCTCCCGGCCCGCTCCGGAGAAATAATCGTCGCTCTCGCGAAATTCTGCGATGCGAATTTCGATGCGTCCTTCCTCGCCCCCCACAGGTCGCAGTCGGGCTGCCAGAACGTTCGGGCCGCGCACCAGATGCGCCGGCACCGGAAGAAAGGCTCTGCCATTGCCGTCGCGCTCGCCCACAACGGCCATGGGAATATCGTTGAGCCTGACCTCGGCCAGAGCCGCAGTTGTGACGATTTCCAATGCGGCGAGTATCATGCCCGTGCCTCAAGACCAAATGATGGTGGTTCCGCCTTCCCAGGCGCGATATTCGTACCTGTCGCTTAACCCCATGAACCGGGCTTCGACATAGCCAACCGCAGGGTCGGTCGTCATGTAGACCGTGAAGCTGAGCTTTTCCGACAGAACGTCCCCGATGGTCCCTTTTGTAAAGATCCGGCCCGATGCGTTGACGCTCGCCTCCAGGGAACCGATATTAAAGGTCGCAAATGTCACCTTGCCGACGACCGTTCCGGTGATCCGTGCATCGCCGATCAGCTGGAGCTCCGTGTCCTTCCAGCCTGGCGCGGGCTGGTCGAAGAACAGGGGGCTGGTGTATTCGGCCCCGAGCGAAGCGCCAATGGTGGGAGCGATCAGGACTTCGGCCGTCGCGCCTGTGCCCAATAGTCGCTTTCCGACAATCACGCCGAACGAGCCACCGAACTCCAACAGCTTCGCGTTGAACTCTATCCCGAAACACATTGGCAAGGCCCGCCACCGGGCACCCTTAAACTGGGGATCGCCGTTGAGTTTCAACCCGACAAACAGTTCAACAACGCCCGCCGTCCAGGTAATTTCCATCAGCGGGGTGATAAGTCCGGGATTGTAGGCGGTGATGAAGGTCATGACGTTCATCAGGCGATCGAGCAGGTCGCGCGCGCGCTGGACGTTCGCGATCGCCGCCTCAATCTTTCTCGCAGTCTCGGGAACGTCGATTTCCTCGTCGAAAAGCACAGCGCCGTATGAGAACCGCGACTGGTCGAGCTCTGCCTTGCGTTCCAGCAGGTTCTTGACCCGCGCTATCTCCTGCTGGTTTGTCTTCATGGTGGCGATGTGCTTGCTCTTCGCCTCGCGCCCCTTCGGCCGCTTCTCCGACAGCCGCGCACCATTCGCCATCACCTTGTCCAGCCGGTTCTCAAGTTGCTCGGTCGTGGTGTTGTCGAGGATTGGCTGTGCGTCTTGGTTGTAGTTCTCGACTTCCTTGTGGGCATTGGTGGTCCAGCCGATGTTGCCCGAGAAACCGGCAAAGCTCAGCTTCATGCCCGTGGTGCCAGGATGAAATGCGGTCACCAGCGCCCTGAGGCCGGTGGTTGGCGGGCCCTGAGTGGTGACGCCGCAGGACCTTGCGACAACCTCGTAACTCTTGCCCAGCACGCGCGGATCGAGCCCACTCGTGACAAAGGTCCAAAGATCGCCCACATCAGCCTTAGATTTCGAGCTGATCGTATGGGAAAAGGACTTTTCCTTCTGGATCGTTGGATTGCTGCCCTTGGTCAGGAAGGTCGCAGCATGCACCGGGTCGCCGCAGGAGGCATCCCACACGGCATTGACGCTCAGCGTTGCGACGCCGCTCGAAGGCTTGGCCGATGCTTTGCTCTGCGCATTGGCGAGACTGTAACGCGTATCCGAAACCGCGCCGGGCGCTGTGGCAGAGGCCTTCGCCTTGTCGCTCGGTGATGCAATGACTTCGATCACAAGATCGTAGCCGGCGAGCGAATTACGGATGTGTACCGGCTCGTTGCCGATGAGCGCGAGATCGCGTGGACGCTGGGTGGCAATGCCATTTGCAGCTTTGATCGTCTCGAAAGCTATCACGTCATCGCCGATCTCGGTCGAGTTCGGTTCTTTGACCTCTATCCGCAGGTTCCCGACATCGCACGGCTTCATGGGGCGCTGGGGTGGTGGCGGTGCGAGCGGGTTGTGGCTCGCCGCGCGCGCCGCTGCCTCGAGGCAGGGCTGGCACACTTCCGCACTGGTGTTGACCGGTGAAAAGGGGGCGAGTGTGGCAGGCGTGGAGGTCTTGTTCAGCGGGCTAAGTTCCGCCATCGGCGGCTGGCCGTTGATGACCAGCCCGAAGGTCGGCGTGGCTGGAGACGGGCTGCTCATGACTGCCCACCGCCAAGGGCATAACGCAACTGGAACAGCTTGAGCTGGCTGTGTGTATTTCTGTCTTTGACAAGGTCGTCGATCGCGGCTGTGCGTCCGCTCCGGTCCACATTCGCAAGTAACAGCGCAAATTCAGCCAGTTCTTGATCAGTACGCAATCCGACCTGCCAACCTTCGTCGATGTAACGGTGCGCTTCATCGACGCTGGAAATCGGAGCAATATGCAGTGCGATCTCTCTCGCCAGCCGTTGGCAGCCAGCGGCTTGAAAATGCGAAACGGTTTGATCGGAGATATGAAGCACAGGATCGTCACCCCCGACGAATACATGACTTTGTCGACTGGACCCGGCTGCTTCTTCTTATCGCATGAGATTGCTGATGGCAGTGTGGCAAGTCAAGGTGCACTTCGTTGCCGACCTACGCCAGCCCTTGAAGGTTTCGCCCGATGTCACCCTCTCCACACCTTCACTTCCCATTCACCACCCCCCTCGCTATACACCGGCGCATGCAATCCAAGCTCACCACCCGTATCGCGCGCGCCGCGCTCGCCGCCGCCACTTTCGCCACCCTTTCGGCCTGTGCCGGCAGCAAGGAGGGCGAGGATGTCGCCTATGTCGCGCGCGATGTCGAATCGCTCTATTCCGAAGCGCAGCGGCGGCTTGATCGGGGCAACACGTTGCAGGCCGCGGCCCTGTTCGACGAGGTGGAGCGCCAGCATCCCTATTCGCCCTGGGCGCGCCGCGCTCAGTTGATGAGCGCCTTTAGCTATTACATCGCGCGCGATTACAACAAGGCGATCCAGAACGCGCAGCGGTTCCTGTCGATCCACCCCGGCAACAAGGATGCGCCTTACGCGTATTATCTGATCGCGCTCAGCTATTACGAGCAGATAAGCGACGTGAACCGCGACCAGAAGATCACCGAACAGGCGCAGACGGCCCTGCGTGAGGTCAACCGCCGGTTCCCCCAGACAGAATATGCCGCCGATGCGCGATTGAAGCTGGATCTTGTCGTGGACCACCTCGCGGGCAAAGAGATGGAGATTGGGCGTCACTATCAGCGCATGGGCCTGTGGCTCGCTGCCGATATGCGATTCCGCAATGTGGTCGAAAAGTTCGACACCACCAGCCACACGCCCGAAGCGCTTTATCGCTTGACGGAAAGCAGCCTCGCGTTGGGCGTGCCGGCCGAAGCGGTGAAATATGCCGCGGTGCTGGGTGCCAATTATCCGGGTTCGGAATGGTATCAACGTGCCTTCAGCCTGGTCGACAAGCACGCGAGTGGCGTCGTCCCGTCCTGACACTCAGATAGCAGTCAGGTGCGGCGCTGCCACTCGGCTATTTCCGAAACACCACCTTGGTGCTGCCGGTGACCATCTGTGCAAGCCGCGCGGCATCCCAATTTGTGAGACGCACACAGCCGTTGCTTTGCGCACGGCCAATTGTTTCTGGCGAAGGCGTGCCGTGAATGCCGTAATGTTCCTTGCTCAGATCGATCCAGACCACGCCGACCGGACCGTTGGGGCCGGGCGGAAGCTGCTGCGTGTCATCGCTGTCGGGCGCGTTTCGTAACAGCTTAGGGTCATAGGAGTAGGGTGGATTATAGGCCTTGCCTTGCACGTCCCACTCACCAATCGGCAGGGGATCGTTCGACGATCCGGTGGTCACAGAGAACATCGCGACAAGCGTGTCCTTATCGTCATAGGCCTTCAGCCAGCCTTCGCTTTCATCGACCAGAATGCGCGCCACATTCGGCTGATCGGTGCCAACGCCAAGCGAGCGCAGGGTTTCCAGCCAATCCTTGTTGTCGACGCTTTCCGCTGCGATGCGATCCGCGCCGATATTGGGGACGCGCACCTGCTGGCCTGGCCTGAACGTCGGTGCGCTGTCCGCACTATTTGCTGTGGATGATGGTGCCGGTGACGCCCCGTCGGCCCCGGCGGGGCGCCCACCGGGGTTGAGCTGCGCCAACACATCCGCAGTGGTGTGAAATCGTTCGGCCAGCTTTTCGGTGAGCGTCTCGTAACCGAGCCGGTCCATCTTGGCCTGCTCTGCTGCGCCGTCGGGCATTGCCGTGAATGTGATGTCGCCCCAATTATCGGGAATGGTGACAATGCGTGTCGCGGCGACCGTTGAACCTTGCGCCAAGGCCTTGCGAGTCGCGTCATCAAGCTTGCCGGTGACCGGCAGGCCGCGCGCTTCCTGAAAGCCTTTGACCGCGTTGGTCAGCGATGCGCCGGTCTTGCCGTCGATCACGCCTGGCCCAAAGCCAAGCCGTTCCAGCACGACCTGTGCCTGCATGATGGGGCGCGCTTCGGAATCGGGAATGGCATCTGCAGACGCCGCGCCGTCATTCGATGCCATCGTATCTGCCCCGTTATCATTCCTGATTGCTGCCGTGTCCGCCTGGTCCTGCTGCGCCGAGTCATCGGAAGCGTCGCCGCCGCAAGCTCCCAGCAACAGGCACAGCGGAGCGAAGGGGGCGAGGTTAAAACGCATGAACAATCCTTGTGATGACGCCCGGCAGGACGTTCAGGCACAGACAAACCGCTTTGCTGCGCGGCAGTTCCATCGGTCCACGAATGAGTGGGGTTCATCAGAGCAGGAGGGCGCGGTTAGAGCGCGGGTTGCATCACCCAGTCTTGCGCGTCACTTAACGCCGCAGCCTTGAACGCGCGGGCTTCAAGCGGAAGAATTTTGTACCGAACGCCGCGACTGCCGTAGCGGCGAGGCTCGGCGCCCCCACCACGGCATAGCGCGAAATTGGGCCGATAGAGCGGATGCTGGCAAGCAAGCCCTTGGGCGAAAGAAACGCGCCGGAATCGAAGGTCCGCGTTGCCCGCAAATCCAGCAGCAGCCGCAGATCTTCAGTGGTACTGATTGCGGCTTCCACGACGCGTGCCATGCCTTCAACCTGCCGGTGATCGAGCGTCGCTTCGAAGGTGAACATGAGGCAGGTGAAGCCGTCGCCGTCCAGCAGGCCTGACTTCATGGTTGATCTCCTGAGCGCGTTTGTGAAGGGGGTGGGGCCTGCTGTCTCTCCCCCTTGCGTCCACCCGTCTTTAACGCATGCTGGATCCGGCCAAATAATCCGTTGGGCCGCGCTACCGGCTCAGGTGCGCTCGATCCGCACCGGGACACCCTTGCTCGCCGGGGTTTGCGACAATTCCTCGTGGTACCACAGCGGCACCAGCGGATTAAGTTCGGGGAAGTATCCTGCAAGCGTGCCCGTAGGCAGATCATAAGGTACCACCTTGAGCCCGGCGACCTTGCGCTGGGCTTCCACCGCGCCGCCCGGTGCATCACCTGCGTCGGTGACAAGCGCTATCGTGTCCCCTTCCGCAAGGCCTGCAGCCTGCATATCTGAAGGCTTCATCAGCACGATCATGCGGCTGCCGCTAAGCCCGCGCAGCCGGTCGTCGTGGCCATAGATGGTGGTGTTGAACTGGTCGTTGGACCGCAGCGTCACCAGATGGAATCGCCCTTCGGCATCGCCCACCCCGCAGGCATTGAGCACGGTGGGGGCGGTGAATTCCGCCTTGCCGCTTTGGGTCTTCCACACCCGTTCGCGCGCTGCATTGCCACGGAAGAACCCGCCGGGCGTGGTCATGCGCCCGTTCATGTCGGCAAATTCGTCGGGATAGGTGGCGGCAATGGCATCGCGGATGCGGGAATAGTCTGCCTGCCATGCATCCCATGTCAGCTTGGGATGGCGCGCGCCCAGCGTCGCCTTGGCAAGACCGCACACGATCGCCGTTTCGCTCAACAGAGGATCGCTGGCCGGGGTGCGATAGGCGCGGCTGCCGCTGATATGGCTGAAGCTGTCCTCCATGCTCACCCATTGGTGGCCGCTGGCCTGCTCGTCGATCTCGGCCCGCACAAGGCAGGGAAGGATCCAGCTCGCCTGGCCAGGCAGGCAATGCGTGGTGTTGAGCTTGGTCGCGACGTGTACGGTCAGTTCCATGTTGCGCCATGCTTCGTGGACCCGGACATGATCGGGCACCGCGTTGGCGAGATTGCCGCCGAGGCCGATGAAGGCTTTGGCCGATCCGTCACACACGGCTTCAAGGAAGGCGACGGTGTTGTGCCCATCGCGCTCGGGCGTTTCGAGATCGAACAGCTCGCGGTATTTTTCCACCGGGGCCAGATGCACTTTTTCCGTGATGCCGACGGTGCGTTGGCCCTGCACGTTGGAATGGCCGCGGATCGGCGAACAGCCGGTGCCCTTGCGTCCGATATTGCCGCGCAGCAACAGCAGGTTGACCAGCATTCCGATGGCTTGCGATCCGTGGACGTGCTGGGTCAGGCCCATGCCGTAAATGCCCATGACGTTCTTCGCCTGCGCATAGCAGCGGCCCGCCGCCTCCATCTCGGCGCGGGCAAGGCCGCTGGCGCGTTCGAGATCGGCCCAGTCGGCGGCGTCCAGCGTGGCCATGAAATCATCGAGGCCGGTGGTGTGCTGTGCGATGAAGGCATGGTCCAGCACGGCCGGATCGTTCGGCCCGCGTGCGCGCTCCATAGCGATCACGTGCTTGCACACGCCCATCAGCGCGGCGATGTCTCCGCCCGAGCGGACCTGGCAATATTGGTGGTCAAGCTTGGTCGGGTTGCCCACGGTCATTTGCACCGGGTTTTGTGGATCGACGAATTCGCGCAGGCCCTTTTCCTTCAGCGGGTTGAAGACGATAATCTTGCAGCCGCGCTCTACCGCCGATTTCAGCGGGTGCAGGATGCGCGGGCTGTTGGTGCCGGGGTTCTGGCCGAGGTAGAAGATCGCATCGACATGGTCGAAGTCCTCCATCTGGCAGGTGCCGACAGATGATCCGATCACCTTCTTGAGGCCCACAGATGTGGTCTCGTGGCACATGTTCGAACTGTCGGGCAGGTTGTTGTGGCCATAGGCGCGGGCGAACAGCGCGTAGAGATAGGACGGCTCCAGCGCCGCCTTGCCGCTGGCGTAGAAGGTCACGGATTGCGGATCGACGCTGCGCAATTGCGCACCGATTTCGGCAAAGGCGGTGTTCCAGTCGGCACGTTCGTATCGGTCGGTGGCGGGGTTGTAACGCACAGGCTCGGTCAGGCGGCCCAGCATTTCGAGCGCGTAATCTCCCATGGCGCGCAATTCGGTCACGGTGTGCTGCGCCAGCACTTCCGGCGTGCAGCGATCGCGGGTCAGATCCCACAACGTCGCCTTGGCGCCGTTTTCGCAAAATTCGAAGGCGAGCGGGTCTTCGGGCTTGGTCCACGCGCAGGACGCGCACATGTAGCCGCCGGGCTTGTTCTGGTCCTTCAGCGTCAACAGGGCCGAGGGTGAGGCTCGCGCGGTCAGTTCGACCCGCGCAATGCCTTCCACCGATCCCCAGCCGCCGGTCGCGCCGCGATATCGCTTCGAGGTAGGGAGATCACCGGCCATGCGTTTTGCCTTTCCGTGGGGTGTCGTCGAAGATTGCGAAGGGATCGTTCATCACCAGCGCGCCGTCGCTGCGAGCGAGCGCGATCAGCGTCAGCCCCGCTTCGCAAGCGCGTGCGACTGCAAGATCGCTGGCTGCCGAAATCGTCACCAGCGACGGCACACCGGCGCGCACGGCCTTTTCGACCAGCTCGTAGGAGCAGCGCGCGGACAGCAGGACGAAGCCCGAGGCGGGGTCTAATTCTTCGACCATGAGGTGGCCGATCAGCTTGTCGAGTGCGTTGTGCCGCCCGACATCTTCGCGCGCGGCGATAATGCGCCCGTCGCCGTCGCAGAAGGCCGCGGCGTGCATCGCGCCCGTTGCGCGACCCAAAGGCTGGTGAGCACGCAGAGCGTCCAGCGCGGCGGTTATGGCAGCGGCGTTGATGACGGGACGGGCGGTGACAGGCGGCAGAGGCCTCAGCACCTCATCGATCGTTTCCAGCCCGCACAAGCCGCAGCTTCCTTCGACAAGCCTGAGCCTCAGCCGTTCACGCAAGGGCGCGGCGTGGGTGTCGGGCAGAGTGATGCGGATGATGGTGCCGCGCTCCAGTGGCGCGATGCTGATGGCGATGATGTCCTCGGCGCGGCTAACCAGCCCCTCGGCAGTGGTGAAGCCGACCGCGAAATCTTCCAGATCATCGGGCGTGCCGAGCATCACGGCATAGCCGAGGCCGTTGTACTCGAATGCGATGGGATGCTCCTGCGCCAGTGCCTCAGGCGGTGCACGCACCGCTGCGTTGGTGAAGGCGATCCGGAACGCGGGTGGGATTCTCTCGGCGGGCACGCGCGCACCCTATCACCGATCCAGCATCTGGCGACGCTAAAGCGCGCACGGCGATTAGGTCATGGGGGGCGGCATTTCGCAAAATGTACCAGATGCGGGGATTGGCCCATCTTCCGCAGGTGACGGGCCGCGTGCGGTGCGCTATCTGCCCGCATAGTCATGCTGACCCGGCTTTCGATCCGCAACATTGTCCTTATCGAAGCGCTCGATCTCGATTTCGCGCGCGGCCTTGGCGTGCTGACGGGGGAGACTGGGGCGGGCAAGTCGATCCTGCTCGATGCGCTGGGCCTGATTCTGGGGGACCGGGCGGAAACGTCGCTGGTGCGCAGCGGCGAAGACCGGGCGAGCGTGACCGCAAGCTTCGAATTCGCCCGCCTGCCTGCAGGGATCGCCGCCGCGCTGGACGATGCTGACATCGCTATCGAACCGGGCGAGCCGCTGCTGATCCGGCGGCAGGTCCGGGCCGATGGCGGGTCCAAGGCCTTCATCAATGATGCCCCCGCCAGCGTCGCGTTGCTGCGGGAGCTCGCGCCTGCGCTTGTGGAACTCCACGGTCAGCACGATGATCGCGGGTTGGTGAACCCCAAGGGACACCGGATGCTGCTGGATCGCTATGCCGGGACCGATACGGCGGGGCTTGAGCGCACCTATGCCGATTGGGCCAAGGCCGAGGCGCAATTGTCCGAAGCGCGCGGTGCGGTGGAGCAGGCCAAGGCCGATCAGGACTTGCTGATCGCGCACCTCGCCGAACTCGCTGCGCTCGAGCCCGTGGCGGGCGAGGAGGCACGGCTCGCCGGTGCGCGGGCCGATATGCAGAAGGGCGAGAAGCTGTCGGGCGATCTCGAAACGCTGCGTCACCTGTGGGAAGGCTCGGATTCGCCGCTGGCATCCTTGCGGGTCGCAGCGCGCAAGCTGGACCGGATTGCCGAACAGCACACGCTGCTGGCCGAGGCGCTGGCCGCGCTGGACCGCGCCGTGATCGAGGCGAGCGAGGCCGAGGACAAGCTGCGCTCCGCCGCCGAAACTCTTGTCCACGATCCGCATGAGTTGGAACGCGCCGAAACCCGCCTGTTCGAACTGCGCGCCGCTGCCCGCAAGCATCGCTGCGAGGTCGATGATCTGCCGGAGCTTGCGCGCACCATGCGGGCGGGGCTCGACGCGATCGAAGGTGGCGAGGCGCAGCTCGACGCATTGGAAGCCGCCGCCAGGGACGCGCGCAAGGCGTATGTCGCTTCCGCCGAGACAGCGCACGCCGCGCGGGTCACCGGCGCGCAGAAGCTTGATGCGGCGGTGGCGTCGGAGCTTGCCCCGCTGAAACTGGACGCCGCGCGGTTCCGCACGTCGATAACGACGCTGCCAGAAGACCGCTGGAGCGCGAGCGGAATGGACGCGGTGGAGTTCCTGATTTCCACCAACCCCGGCGCGGACTTCGCGCCTTTGGGCAAGATCGCTTCGGGCGGAGAGTTGTCGCGCTTCATCCTCGCGCTGAAGGTCGCGCTGGCGGAACAGGGCGGCGCGGCGACGATCATCTTCGACGAAATCGACCGCGGCGTGGGCGGCGCGGTGGCGAGCGCCATCGGCGACCGGCTGGCCCGGCTGGCGGCGCAGGAAGGGCAATTGTTGGCGGTCACGCACAGCCCCCAGGTCGCGGCGCGCGGTGGGCAGCATTACCTGATCGCCAAGGCGTCGAGCGGGATTGTGACCAAGACAAGCGTGGTGCTGCTCGACCACGCCGGGCGACAGGAAGAGATTGCGCGGATGCTGTCCGGCGCGGAGGTGACGCCCGAAGCGCGCGCGCAGGCGGACCGGCTGCTGGAGGGGGTGTGAGCGGACCAAAGGACTTTGTCACGCTCGGTGCGCTCGTCGTTCTGGTCGCGGGAGGGGTCTGGCTCTCGGCCACGCTCGATCACCAACCGCTCGTGACCGAGGCGGCGGCAGCAGCTATCAAGAGCGAGTTTGCATGGTATAGTGATGCGGAGGCCAAGATCGCTAAGGAGCAGGGGCGGCAACCGGAAATCGTGAACCTATGCGTTGATGCCGAGCCGTTTTACTACGCGCTGCTAGCTAAGCGCCTTTCGGCAAACCTCGTCAGACCGCATCCTGTCTCAGCGTGCAAGAGCAAGACCGGGGCTGCCGATCCCGCGGCGTTTGGTTCCATAGATCAGTGGTCACACAAGAGCGGGGCTTTTGCGGTGATGCTTCGGGTCAGGTCTATCCGTTGCATGACCCGCTCGCGATGCATGGTCGAAACCGCATTGATGGGAGCAGGCAAGGCCTACGAAGTGACACGAACGGAGAATGTTTGGACTGTTACGAACACAGAACTTTTGGCAATCGTATGATCGGCGACGGGGTTTGCATTCATTCGTTTTGTCGTCACCCTGCACTTGTTGCAGAGTTCATTGCTCCGCACGCACAGTCCGTTCCATTACGCGCGATGGATGCTGAAACGAGTTCAGCATGACGGAGAATGTTATGAACCGCCTTCTCCCGTTCCTCCTGCTCGGCGCGACAGCTTGTGCCCCCGTTACGCCTGCGCCCGAGGAGGCCAAGTCCATGGTGCAATCCAACAACCCCATGTTCGGCACCGACGCCAACCTTGCGCCGTCCGCACCCGACGCGATTCTGTGCTTTGCCGATTATCCTCGCGGGTTTGCCGAATTTCGCCTGCCTAAAGGAGAGGGCCCTTTCCCGCTGGCGGTGATCTATCATGGTGGATGCTGGAAAACCGGGATCGCCAGTCACGCCTACATGGCCCCACTCGCGACGCGGTGGCAGCAGCTGGGGATTGCGACACTTAATGTCGATTACCGCGAAGTGGGTGATGGCGGCGGCTGGCCGGGGTCGTTCGAAGACTGGGCCGCATCGGTGCGGCTGATCGACGAGGTGGCGGCGCGCCACCCCATCGACCGCGCCCGCGTCACACTGGTCGGTCATTCAGCCGGCGGGCTTCCGGCGTACTGGCTGGCCAGCGCGCAGAGCGCCAGCGGTCCTGTCGGCGTGCGTGCACCCGTCACGGCGCGCGCCGCCATCGTGCTTGACGGGCCGGGGGATGTCGGGGCCGAGCAGCCCGCCTTCGATACGCTGTGCCAGTTTTCGGCGGTCGATCCCTTCATCGGCGCCGAGCCGGACGCTGCACGCCCGCGCTATGCCGCGATTTCGCCCACGACCCACGCGCCGCAGTTGGACGACCTGTTATTTGTGCAGGCCAAGCTCCCCGCGCCATCGACTGCCACGCAAGCCGCGCTTGCCGAGGGCGGAGCGCAGGTGACGGTGCGCGAAAACGAAGGTGCGAGCCACTTCGCCATCATCACCCCCGGCAATCCGGCCTATGCTGCCAATGAAGCCGCGATGCTGGCGGTGCTGAGGGGGGATTGAGCCCATGATTGCGCGACGCGAATTTGTGGGCGCTGCGGCGCTGGGTTTGCTGGCGGCGCATTCGCCGCTGATCGCCGCAGGAGGTGACGTGGAAGAGATTTACGGACTGATCGGCCAATTGACGGCTGTGCCGGGCAAGCGCGAGGAACTGATTTCCGTCTTGCTGGAAGCATCCGCCGCAATGCGGGGCAATCTGCTTTATCTGGTGGCCGAGGATCTGGCGGATCCCGATCTGATCTGGATCACCGAAGTGTGGCGCACCCGCACCGACCACCAGAACAGTCTGAAGCCAGAAGCCGTCCAGAGCGCGATTGCGCGCGCACGGCCCCTGATCGCGGGCTTCGGCCTGCGTGCGGAAACGCGTCCGGTCAACCATGCCAATTGAACTGTCCGAAGCCGAAGCCGCCAATGAATTAATGCGGTTGGCGCGGGCGATTGCGCGGCATGACCGGCTGTATCACGCCGAGGATTCGCCCGAAGTTACGGACGCGGAATATGACGCGCTAGTGCGCCGTAATGCGGAACTGGAGGCCGCATTTCCGCATCTGATCCGCGACGACAGTCCCTCGCGCAAGGTGGGCCACGCCGTTGCCGCCTCGCCACTGGGCAAGGTTGCGCATGAGGTTCGGATGATGAGCCTCGATAATGCCTTCTCGCCCGACGAAGTGGCAGAATGGCTGGCGCGGATGCGGCGGTTCCTGAATCTGCCTGATGATGCGCCGCTGGCGTGCACGGCAGAGGACAAGATTGACGGCCTGTCGTGCTCGCTGCGTTACGAAAACGGCAAGCTGGTTCGCGCTGCCACACGCGGGGATGGGCAGGTGGGTGAGGATGTGACGGCCAATGTCGCGCACATCCCCGATATTCCGCAAACGCTTCCCGCAGACGTGCCCGACGTATTTGAAGTGCGCGGCGAGGTCTATATGGAAAAACAGGCCTTTACCGCGCTCAATGCTGCGCAGCATGAAGCGGGTGGCAAGCTGTTTGCTAACCCGCGCAATGCGGCTGCCGGAAGTCTGCGGCAGAAGGATGCAGGCGTCACCGCCAGGCGTCCGCTGAGGTTCTGGGCGCATGGCTGGGGCGCGGCGTCGGCAGTGCCGGGGGTTACCCAAAGCGAGGTGGTGGCCAAATTGCGCGGGTGGGGCTTTCCCGTATCGCCGCTGTTCACGCGTATCGAGGGCGGGACCGATGCTCTGGTCGCGCATTTCGACACCATCGGCGCGGAGCGTCCAGGGCTCGATTACGATATCGACGGGGTGGTGTACAAACTCGACCGGCTTGACTGGCAGGAACGCCTGGGCTTCGTCGCCAAGGCGCCGCGCTGGGCGCTGGCGCACAAGTTCCCGGCGGAACGCGCGGAGACTACGGTGCAGAGCATCGACATTCAGGTCGGCCGCACCGGCAAGCTGACCCCGGTGGGCAGGCTCGCCCCGGTGCTGGTGGGCGGGGTGACCGTCACCAATGTCACGCTTCACAACCGTGATGAGATAGCCCGGCTCGCCTTACGAATCGGCGACCGCGTGGTGATCCAGCGCGCGGGCGATGTGATCCCGCAGGTGGTCGAGAACCTGACCCGCGAGGAAGACCGCCCACCTTTCGCTTTCCCCGATCACTGCCCCGAATGCGGCAGCGAGGCGGTGGCAGAAGAAGGTGAGGTCGATGTGCGCTGCACCGGTGGTCTGATCTGCCCGGCGCAGCGCACCCAGCGGCTCGAACATTTCGTCAGCCGCAAGGCGCTTGATATCGAAGGGCTGGGCGAAAAGACCATCGCGCAATTTTTTGCGCTGGGGTGGCTGGAAAGCCCGGCGGATATCTTCCGGTTGCGCAGGCGCCGCAGCGACATCCTCGGGCTTGAAGGCTGGCAGGACAAGTCTGTGGACAACCTGTTGGCAGCCATCGAAGCCAAGCGCACGCCCGATGCGGCGCGGCTGTTGTTTGGATTGGGCATTCGGCACGTTGGCGAGGTCACGGCGCGCGATCTGATGAAGCATCTCCACGCGCTTCCGGCGCTGCGGGTTCTGGCAGAGCGCGCCCGCGCAGGCGACGCGGAGGCGGCGGGCGAACTGACGGCCATCGACGGCATCGGCCCCTCGGTGGTCGAGGCGTTGGGCGATTTCTTCCACGAACCCCACAATGTTGCGGTGTGGGAGGACATACTCTCCGAAGTCACGCCGCCCCGCTACGAGGTGAAAACCGTCGCCAGCCGGGTCGCGGGCAAGACCGTCGTGTTCACCGGCAAGCTTGAAACCATGAGCCGGGACGAGGCCAAGGCGCAGGCCGAACGGCTGGGTGCCAAGGCGGCAGGCAGCGTCAGCGCGAAGACCGATCTGCTGGTGGCAGGGCCGGGGGCCGGCTCGAAACTGAAGAAGGCGGCGGAACTCGGGATCGAGACGATGGACGAAGCGGGCTGGGCTGCGCTGGTGGCCGAGGCGGTCGGAAATTGATGGAGCCGGGGTAATGGATCGCTTGCGCAGCCGTTACCCGGACGCGGCGCGTATCGCGATTGTCACCCCTTATTGCCGCGAACCGCGCGACGTGCTGGCGCGTTGCCTTGCCAAGCGTGCCGGCCGATCACTTTTTGATCGCTGACGGTGCGCCGCAGCCATGGCTCGATGAAGCATCGGTGCGCCATATCCGTCTGGACCGGACGCATGGCGATTTCGGCAATGTCGCGCGTGGCATCGGCGCGGTGTTGGCGGCAGGCGAGGGCTATGACGCCATTGCATTCCTGGATGCCGACAACCGCATCGACCCCGATCATGTTGCACGCTGTCTCGCTGCAGGTCAGACTGCGCAGGCCGATGTCGTGATTGCGCAGCGCCGGTTTGAACTTCCCGACGGAACGCCGGTGCCGGTTCCAGACGACGACGGGCTGATCGATACCAATTGCTTGTTCATGTTGTCTGGCGCATTTCCGGTGATCGCCCGCTGGGCGCTGGTGCCACCAGCCTTGGCTGCCATTGGCGACCGCCTGTTTCATGCCGCGCTGGTCGCGGCGGGGTGCCGTAGGGTATGCACGGATGCAGCCAGCCTGACCTATGTCAGTCGCTGGGCAGCGCATTATGCGGTGCTCGGTCGCGCGATTCCAGCCGATGCCCGAAATATTGATCTGGCTGCCATCTCCGCTTGGCTTTCAGCCCTTAGTGTGCCGGAACTTGAGCGGCTCGATCACATGGTCGGCGTGCAGGTGCGTGCGGTTACGGGCGCTGCGGGTGGCGATCGGGGGGCGGGTTTAGTGGAGGATAACGGCGTTTGATGGTCCTGCTTTACGAACTTGCGCCGCAGGCCTTGCGCATTGCCGATCTGCTGCGGGCACGTGGCGAAAAAGTCGCGGTGGCAGATGGTGCAACCGGCGGCCTGATCGCCGCAACTTTACTGACGGTGCCCGGTGCGCTCGACTTTTTTGTGGGGGGCGGGGTGGTCTATTCGTTCCGCGCGCGCGATGTCTTGTTCGCACTGCCTCGTGACGCATATGCCGGGATGCGCGGTGCGACCGCAGATTATGCGCTTTTGCAGGCGGGCGCGGTTCGCGACAATTTTGGCGCGCACTGGGGCCTTGCGGAAAGTGGTTCGGTTGGCGGTTCGCGGCATCCTTCGGGCGCGCCTGCCGGCCGCAGTGTCGCCGCGCTCATGGGGCCAGGAAACGACGCCCATACCCGCATCCTCGACACCGGCAGCGATGACAGGATTGCGAATATGGGCGCTTTCACCCGCAACGCATTGGCGCTGCTGGAAGCCACATTGGCGCGGACCTAATCCGTGGGCATCAGGTAGATTTCGCGCACGGCCGAAGTTTTGGGCTGTTCAATCGCGAACATCACGGCCGCCGCTACATCCTCAGGCGGGATCTTGGTGGGCATCTCCTCGTCGAAAAAGCCGGTGTTCACCATCCCAGGCGCAATGACCGTCGCGCGTCCGCCCCATTCGCGCATCTCTTCGGCGATGTTTTCCGAAAGCCCATGAATGAACCACTTGGTCGCCGAATAGACGGATCCTTTCATATGGTCGCGCCCGGCTTTCGATCCTGTGACGATGAAATGGCCTTTGGTTTTGCGCAAATGAGGCATCACAAGATGTGCGGTGTTCAGCACGGCGAGGATGTTGAGATGGATCATGTCATGCCATTCGTCCGGGTCGCCCTTTTCAATTCCGGCGTTCGATACGCCTTTTCCGGCATTGGCGAACACGGCATCCAGCCCGCCTAAATGGTCATTCGCCTGACGGATCGCTTCGCGCAGGGCGTCACGATCCGTCACGTCGCAGGGCACGGCGAGCGCCGCGTCGCCAATTTCTGACGCAAGTGCATCAAGCGTTTCGGCAGAGCGGGCGAGCATGGCAACATTCCAGCCCTTTGCCGCCGCTGCACGCGCTGTGGCCGCGCCGATCCCGGATGATGCGCCTGTGATAAGAAGGGTGCGTGCCATGGGGTATCTCCTGTGAAATTTTTGGGGGTACGTCAGCCAAGCGTGCGGACGGAGAGGGAGTTCCATTTTTTCGCGGTGAGCAGATCAGTGCGATCCCGATGACCCATCCTTCCGGCGCGTTAGCCAAGGATGCTTGCCACAAAGGTTAGAGCGCGTTTTCCGGATACGCTCTAACTGGAACAAATGAGGAATTTTTCTCTTATGATGCAAAGTTGCCTTCTTTGCAGCAACGCCGGATTGAGCTGAAAATGAATGTAATGACCATGTCACCCATTGCCGCTCAGCGCAGCAAGATCGATGATGGCGATGCGAAAACCTTGTTGTCGGCGCGGGCCAACAGCCTTGTGGCCCATATTCAGCGCACTGATTTCCCGTGCGTGGGCGCCAAATCCGCGCTGGCGCAGGATGGGCTTCGGGTCGAGGTAGCCGAAGACATTACGAAGGCTGATGATGACGCGAGGCTTTACCGGGTTCTGGCGCGCTGGAGCCATATCGCCGCCATGGATGGTCCCAATTTCCGCAGTCTGGCCGTCGTGTTCGCAGGGCCGCGCGATCTGGACGAGCGGGCGTTCGAATTGGCCTTGTGGGATCGCCTGTCGGGGTTGAGCGCACATAACGCGGCACACGGTTTTGCCGAAGATTCCCGGTTCAGCAGCGATCCTGAAGATGCGCATTTTGCTTTGAGCTTCGGAGGGCACGCTTATTTTGCTGTAGGCCTTCACCCCAATGCTTCGCGCAAAGCGCGCCGACTGTCGTTTCCGGCGATCATCTTCAATCTTCACGAACAGTTCGAGCGGCTGCGTGAAGAGCAGCTATATGAGCGGATGCGCGAAGTTATATTGGCGCGGGACGAACAGTTCGACGGCACAGCCAATCCAATGATTGCACGTCACGGCGAACAGAGCGAAGCGCGCCAGTATAGTGGACGCGAAGTGGAAGCGGACTGGACCTGCCCGTTTTCGCCGGGGGAAAAGACATGATGGAACGCATCGCACCGCGCACCGGTACGGCCCTGCAACTCGCCAAGGGCGATATTCTCACGGTGTATGATCCCGAAGGCGGACAAGTAAGCGACCTTATCGCTGTCGCCGATGGCGATCCGGGTGAAATTCTGTCGAACGGACGGACGTTCGATTACGAGGAAAGCGTCCGCCTGACCACAGGGTCGCGGCTTTGGTCGAACCGCTCGCGGGTGATGCTGACCATCATCGAGGATACCGCGCCGCATCACGATTTCCTTCTGACGCCATGTTCCTATGATACGTTTCGGCTTTTTTATGCTGACAAGCCGCTGCATCGCGGTTGCTTTGGCAATCTGGCCGAGGCGCTCGAGCCTTACGGGGTCACGCCCGACATGATCCCGACCGCGTTCAACATCTTTATGAATGTGCCGGTTGCATCGGACGGCAAGATTGCGGTGCTGCCGCCCGCGACGAAGCCTGGTGACAAGGTGAGATTCCGGGCTGAGATGGATTTGGTGATCGGGTTGACCGCATGTTCGGCTTATGCATCGAACGGCGGCAGCTTCAAGCCGATCGACTTTTCAGTTGAACGGGCCAGCTGAAGCGGGCGGCGCGCTATCTTGCCTGCGCCCAAGTCTTCCGCCGCCGCAGCCACAGGATCGCCCAGTCGCCGCGCTGAATTCTCGCCGCCATGCGGAACCCGGCCAGATGCATCGCGCGTTTCACAGCGGCTTCCTGTTCCCCCGCGAGCAGCCCCGCCAGCATGAGATTGCCACCAGGTATGACCGCCTTGGCGAAATCGGGTGCGAGGCTGACAAGTGGACCGGCAAGGATATTGGCGATCAGAAGGTCATACGGCCCGCGCACCTGAAGCAGCGGATCGTCCATTCCATCCGCCACGATCATCACCGCTTGTCCGCGATCTGCACCCAGCGAAATTGCGTTGAGCCGCGCATTTTCTTCGACCACGCCAACGCAGACCGCGTCAATATCGGTTAGGGTCAGCAGCGCACGCGGCCACAGCGCCAATGCGGCAAAGCCCAGTAGCCCGGTGCCAGTGCCGATATCGGCAACGTTGCGCGCCATGATCCCGCTGGCCTTCATCGCGCCCAGCATTTCCAGGCACCCGGCGGTGGTTTTGTGCTGGCCGGTGCCGAACGCCTGACTGGCTGGGATGGTGAAGTCGATCAGGTCGGGATCGGCGGGGTAGTCGGGCGTGTGGACATGAAACAGCCCGGCGCGGATCGGCGGCGTGTTATGCTGGCTCAACGTGACCCAGTCTTCTGGCGGCAGTTCTTCGACAGTAATCCGGGGCGCTTTGTTTGCGAACAGGCCAGCGAGCGCAGCACGCTCGGCCTTGCCGGGCTTTCGGGGATACCAGCCTTCCAGCACCCAGTTGTCAGGCTGATCCTCGGCAATCTCGCGGCCTGCGATCACCAGTTCGTGATCCCAATCGTCGATCAGGTCATGCGCCAGCAGCGCCGCCTGAACGACGGGTTTGGGGGCGAACAGCGACAACTTCCAGGTGGTATCAGCGGACAAAGCTCGCTCCGTTGGCGTCGATCACCGCGCCGGTCATGCTGGGGGGCGCATCCAGCGCGCAAAACGCGATGATGGCTGCGATCTCCTCCGGCGTCGCGACCCGTCCCAGCGGAATGTCGGCGAGCAGGCCGGGGCCGCCGCGGCTGGCTAGGTAATCGCCGGCCATGCTGGTATCAGTAAAGCCGGGGGTCACGGCAAAGCTGAGGATGCCGTCCTTGGCATAGGCGCGGGCGATGGTCTTGTGCATCCCCACCATCCCGCTTTTGGCCGCGGCATAGTGCCAATGTGCCGGAGAATCTCCGCGATAGGCGGCACGGCTTGCCACGTGAACCAACCGCCCTGCAAAGCCGCGTTCCTGCCAGTGCCGCACGGCAAAGCGCGAAATCTGTGCCGCGCTCGTCAGATTAACCCTGAGGGTATCCTCCCACGCATCAAGCCATTCGATATCCGACCGGTCCAGCCGGTTGGCTTCGAACCGGCCGGCATTGTTTACGACCGCATCGATCTCGCCGCCTGCCAGATCGAGCGCCTGATCCCACAGCGATTGCACGGACAGCGGATCGCCGAAATCGGCAGCGATGATCGGCGCAGAGCCGGGCGCCGGGGTGACGGCGCGCGATGCATGGCCGATCACCTGTGCCCCTTTTGCCGCAAGCTTTTCGAGCGTTGCTTTGCCGATTCCGCGGCTTGATCCGGTTACAAGAATGTGTCCCATGCAATCGCCTATCCGAAACTTTGCAAGCTGTGTCCACCGCTCGCCGCTTGCCTCATGCGCTATCGTCGCTAAGTGATAGGGCCAAATAAAGGACCGATTGGGATTACCATGAACCAAAGACCGCTTTCTCCCCATTTGCAGGTGTGGCGCTGGGGGCCGCACATGCTGGTATCGATCCTGCACCGCGCGACCGGCGACGGTATGGCGCTGATCGGGCTTGGTGTGCTGGTGTGGTGGCTGGGCGCGTCGGCCAGCGGGCCGGAAGCTTACGCTAGTTTCCAGGCGGTGATGGGGTCTGTGCCGGGGATGATTGTGCTGGTCGGTCTGTCATGGGCGTTCTTCACCCATATGATGAGCGGGATGCGGCACTTCGTGCTGGACATTGGCGCGGGTTACGAGCTTGAAACCAACCGGCTGTGGTCAATGCTGGCGCCGATTTTTGCCATTGTTCTGACAGCGGCCTTCTGGGCTGCGATCTTGCTGGTCTGAGGAAAACGTATCATGGGTAACGGAACTTCCATCGGACGCGTGCGGGGCCTTGGCGCGGCGCATCATGGCCCGCACCACTGGCTGGTGCAGCGGTTCACCGCAATCGGCAATGTGGTGCTGATGAGCTGGCTGCTGGTCAGCCTGATCACGCTGGGCGATTACGGCTACGCCAATGTGGTCAAGTGGCTCTCGCAGCCTTTGTCGGCGACCGCGATGATTCTGCTCGTCGTCAGCCTGTTCTGGCACGCGCGCCTTGGTCTGCAAGTGCTGATCGAGGATTACATTCATGACGCCGGCAGCAAGTTTGCTGCGATCTCGGCGCTCAATCTTGCAACAATCGGCGGCGGCGCGTTCGGCATTTTCAGCGTCGCCAGCCTGGCATTCGGAGGACAGGCCTGATGGCTACCGCAGCACCACGTGGCACAGCAAATGATGTCGGAGGCGCGCACCTGAAGGGTGCCTACGCGATCACCGATCACACCTATGATGTGGTCGTTGTCGGCGCGGGTGGCAGCGGTTTGCGCGCAACGATGGGCGCCGCTGAAAGCGGTTTGCGCACCGCCAACATCTCCAAGGTCTTCCCGACCCGCAGCCACACGGTTGCGGCGCAGGGCGGGATTGCGGCCAGCCTCGGCAACAACAGCCCCGATCACTGGACCTGGCACATGTACGACACCGTCAAGGGATCGGACTGGCTGGGCGATCAGGACGCGATCGAGTATCTCGCGCGCGAAGCTCCGGCAGCCGTGTATGAACTGGAGCACGCCGGTGTGCCCTTCAGCCGCAACGCCGATGGCACGATCTACCAGCGCCCCTTCGGCGGTCACATGCAGAACATGGGCGCCGGACCGCCGGTGCAGCGCACCTGCGCCGCGGCCGACCGCACCGGGCACGCGATGCTCCACGCGCTGTATCAGCAGAGCCTGAAGTACGACGCTGATTTCTTCATCGAATACTTCGCGCTCGACCTGATCATGGCCGAAGTGGATGGCGAGAAGAAGTGCGTCGGCGTAATGGCCATGTGCCTGGATGACGGCACGATTCACCGCTTCCGCGCGCAGTCGGTCGTTCTGGCGACCGGCGGTTATGGCCGCTGCTACTACACCGCCACCTCGGCGCACACCTGCACCGGCGACGGCGGCGGGATGGTGCTGCGCGCAGGGCTGCCATTGCAGGACATGGAGTTCGTGCAGTTCCACCCGACCGGCATCTACGGCGCGGGCGTGCTGATCACCGAAGGCGCGCGCGGGGAGGGTGGCTATCTCACCAATTCCGAAGGCGAACGCTTCATGGAGCGGTACGCTCCGTCGGCGAAGGACCTTGCCAGCCGCGATGTCGTTAGCCGTTCGATGGCATTGGAAATGCGCGAAGGCCGCGGTGTGGGGCCGGAGGGCGATCACATCTACCTTCACCTCGACCACATTGACCCTGCCGTGCTGGCCCAGCGCCTGCCGGGCATCACCGAAAGCGGCAAGATCTTTGCCGGCGTCGATCTCACACGCCAGCCGCTGCCGGTTACCCCGACGGTGCATTACAACATGGGCGGCATCCCGTGTAACTATCACGGTCAGGTCGTCACGCTCGGGCCGGACGGCAATCCGGACAGCCCAATTCCCGGACTCTATGCCGTGGGCGAAGCGGCGTGCGTTTCGGTGCATGGCGCCAACCGCCTCGGCTCCAACTCGCTGATCGACCTCGTGGTTTTCGGCCGCGCGACCGGCCACCACCTGCGCGACAGCCTGAAGGCCAATGCCAAACAGCCCGAACTGCCCGCCGACAGCGCCGACTTCGCGCTGACCCGTCTGGACCACTTCCGCTATGCGCAAGGCGGCTCGCCGACCGCGCAGATCCGCGCCGAGATGCAGAAGGCGATGCAGAAGCACTGCGCGGTGTTCCGCGATCAGAAGCTGATGGACGAAGGCGTCGCCAAGCTCGCTGAGCAGAACAAGCGGATGGAAGACATCCATGTGACCGACAAGTCGCTGATCTGGAACAGCGACCTGATCGAGACGCTGGAGCTCGACAACCTGATGAGCCAGGCCAATGTCACGATGGCATCGGCCGCGAACCGTAAGGAAAGCCGCGGCGCCCATGCGCACGAGGATTTCCCCGATCGCAACGATGCCGAGTGGATGAAGCACACCATCGCCTGGTTCGATGGCTGGGGCGGCCGTGGCAGCAACAGCCGGATCGATTACCGTCCGGTGCACGAATACACCCTGACCGACGATATCAAGTATATCGAGCCCAAGGCGCGCGTGTATTGATGTGACTCTGGTGTGATGGATATTGAAGGCCCGGCCCGCGATGGGTTGGGCCTTCCTCTTTTGATGGGCGCACGCATCGCGGCTTGACCCGCACTCCGCTTGGCGGCAGCTTCCTTGTCGATGAATAGGGGCAGGATCATCGCAGGGGCCTTGGCCGCTTTGCTGGCGGGTCCGGCTCTGTCGCAATCCGCCGCTCCCAATCCCTTCCAGCCCCCACCACACACGCTCCCTTATCCTGACCTCGGTAGCGGGAAGAGCCGGGCGGAACGGCGCAAGTCCTACGAACTTGGCCCCGAGCATCAACGCGGGTTCAACGCTGCCCACATCCGCGAGCAGCAGCGCCGGCTCGATACCGCGCTGGACGCGCTGATGCCGCAGACGCCCGGCATCCCCGAAGCCTATGTCTTGACCATCGCGCTCGACAGCGATCCGGTTTTCGCACGCGAAGCGCGTGAGGCCGCGCGGGTGCTGCGCGCGCGCTACGGCGCCGAAGGCCGAACCCTTACGCTGGCCGGGCCAGATGGCACCCGCGACGATGCGCCGCATGGGTCCATCACCGCTCTGCTGTTGGCGATCAGTCATGTCGGCTCGCTCATGAAGGGCGCTGAGGATGTGCTGGTGCTCTACACCACCAGCCACGGGGCCGATATCGGGCTGGCCTATCTTTATGGTGACACAAGCTATGGCGTGCTGTCGCCTGCGCGGCTCAAGGCGGCGCTGGAGGAGGCGGGGATTCAGCGCCGGGTGCTGATCCTTTCTGCCTGTTATTCGGGTGTGTTCGTGCCGGTGCTGGCCACGCCCGACACGGCGATCCTCACGGCGGCGGCCAGCACGCGCACATCCTTTGGCTGCGTGGCGGAGAATGACTGGACCTTCTTTGGCGACGCGCTGATCAACCGCGCCCTGCGTCAGCCGGTCGCATTGGACGAAGCCGCGCGAATGGCGGGACGATCGGTCGCCGAGTGGGAGGCCAATGCGCGCTACCTTGCCTCGCTGCCGCAGGTGAGTATCGGCGCCAGCGCAAAGACGTGGCTGCCGCGGCTCGAAGCTGACATGCCGCGTCAGGCCAGCGTGCCGGTGGGTCGGCCTGCCTTTGCTGAATAAGCGCGGCAGCGCGAATAATTCTGCGTTCGTCGGCGTTGGCTGACGCCTTGCCGATATAATGCTGATGGGCCTTCCCGTTCAGCTGCGCGAAAGATTTACACTTGTAATCATATCGACTACAGGCGTAATCAACGAATAAGGGAGATGTCCCGTGACCCCGTCCGACAACCGGCCCACCGATCATTCCGGTGAGCGCATTACCGAAGCTGAGCACGCGGTGATGGAAGTTTTGTGGGATCGCCCACGGCGTACGGCTGCCGAGGTGTGCGAGGAAATCTGCGGGCTGCGCGAATGGAGCCTTGCGACAGTCAAGACCCTGCTTTCCCGTTTGGTCCAAAAGGGCGTGCTGGCCGCCGAACCCGAGGGCCGCCGGTTCCTCTACACGCCGACCATCGCCCGCAGCGCATATGTCGGCGGCGAATCGCGGCGCTTGGTGGACCGCCTGTTTGGCGGCAGCGCGGCTTCGCTGGTGGCCCATCTGGCCGAAAGCGAAGCCTTGAGCGTGGACGACTTGGCCAAGATCGAGGCACTGCTGAAGGAATTGCGGCCATGACCGGGATGCTGCTGCACACGCTGGTCTGGACCGGCGTTCTGATCGCCATTGTGCTGGTGCTGCGCCGGCCCGTCACCCGGCATTTCGGTCCGGAGGCAGCCTATGCCCTGTGGGTGCTTCCGGCCGCACGGCTGCTGTTGCCGCCGGTGAATGTGCCGGCCTGGATGAAGCCTGTGCAACCGGCGCCTGTCGACGCCCTGAGAACGCCGCCGCCGCTTGATCAGGCGATCTGGTTGGCCGCCGCGCAGTCCTCCGACGGCGCGATACCCGCGCCGATTACCGTGCCGCTTGATCCTGACCCGCCTGCCGGGTTCGATCTGTTCGCAATCCTCGCCAATTGGCCAATCGGCGACGCTTTGCTTACCATCTGGTTTGTCGGAGCCGCAGCGTCGCTCGGCCTGCGGTTTGCCGCCTACTTCAGCCTGCGCAATGCCCTGCTGGCGAATGGGCGCGAGGTGGGCCGCGCGCCTGCGCTGCTGGGTAAGGTGCGGCTTGTGGAGACGCCTGCCACCACCGCGCCGCTGGCGATGGGTGTGCTGGACCCCGTCATCGCCTTGCCCCCCGGTTTCATGGCGCAGCACGACCGCGCGGCCCGCGATCTGGCGCTCGCGCATGAACTGACGCATCACCGGGGCGGCGACCTGCTCGTCAATGTCCTGGTCCAGCCGCTGTTCGCGCTGCACTGGTTCAATCCGCTGGGCCGCTATGGCTGGCTGGCGCTGCGCCGCGATCAGGAAGCCGCCTGCGATGCGCGCGTCATGGCCCGCCGGTCGGCACAGGAGCGCGCAGCCTATGCCGCGCTCATCGCCCCTTTTCGCCGCTGCGCCCGGCGCGGCCCACCACGCCGCCCTGACCGCGCCGATGGCGTGCCCGGTGCTGGGCGAGAAATCGATCATCCACCGGCTGAGGAGCCTTGCCATGTCTGATCTGTCCCCCCGTCGCCGTCTGGCTGGCCGTGCGCTCTTGGGTGCAGGCCTGCTGGCGCTGCCGTTGACCGCCTCGATCAGCTACGCGGCCGGAGAGATTGCGCCTGACGCGCCAGAGCTTCCCGCGCCGCCGGCGCCGCCCTCTGATCCGGCTGCCAAAATCGAAGTGCCCGAAACTCCCGAGGTGCCTGACATTGCCGCAGCGCCCCAGCCAGTCGAGCCAAAAGCTGCCACCGCAGGTGACAACGTGACCGAGCACGTCTGGCGTGATTCTGACGGAAACGAGAAAAGCGTCAGAATGGTGTTCCGCGCCGCACCAAAGGGTGAGGTTTTGTCCCTCGACCATCAGGCGGACAGAGAGGAAGTCGCCGCGACGCTGGCAGAAATGCTCGCCAGACACGACCTGTTGCGAGCCGAGCTCGACCAAAGGACATTGCGCTGGCTCGCCGAAGCCGAAGCGGCCTACAAAGCCGGAACGCCTCATGTGATGGTGCTCAAGGGGTGCACCTCTGCCTTCCCGGCAAAGGCGCAGGCCTTCACGGGTGAGGATGGCAGGCAGACCATCATGATCTGTCAGCCGCGCATTCCTACGACAGCGCGCCTTGGCCTAGAACAGGCCCGCGCGGAAATTGCCGCTGACAAGGACATTCCGGAAGAAACGCGCCAGCAACTGCTGGAAACGCTCGACCGTCAGATTGCGCGCTGGAAGGAGCGGGAGGGCTAAAGCCACCCCCGCTCCTTTGCGAGATTATTTGGCGCTGTTCCCGGTTACCTTGGGCCGCGCGGGATAAGCACAGCGTTTGCCGAGCCCCAGACCCTTCAGGTATGATCGCCGGACCATCCCTGCCGTATAGGCGGCGCGAAGTGCGCGGTCGTTGCTGGCCGCGCCGGTCACTTCGCGCAGGATCCCGCGGAACGGCAGGATCGATCCGACCACGCTTTGACCGATCCGGCCTTCGCTGAAACGATCATTGCCGTCTTCGTTCGCAATATCATAATCTGCGCCTAGAACTGTATCCAGAGCAGCGATATCGTTGACGATTGCCTTGCAGTTTCCGCCGGCAGGGATCGCATAAGGGGCGCGGGCGGCGGTAATCAGCACTTCGGGAATATCGCGCCCGTCTATGTTGAGATCGCGCAAGGGGGTCTTGGCGACTTCGGTTGCGTCGGGTCCGGGCATCGACTGGGCATGGGCTGCGGCTGTGCCGGCGCAGGCCAGCATGAGCATCGCGGCAAGGGAAATGTTACGGACCATTGAATTCAGGCTCCTTGGAAAAATGTATCGCAAGCGGAATTGTCGTTAATCTCGAGTCCCAGCCTGAGCGCGGACATGCGCTGGCGGCTGGTGCCGTGCGTGAAGCTCTCGGGATTTATCCGCTGTCCAGCATTGCGCATTAACGTATCATCGCCAATCGCGCTGGCGGCCTGCAAACCTTCCTCCAGATCGCCCTGCTCAATAAGATCGCGGTTTTTGCCCGCCCACATTCCGGCATAGCAATCGGCCTGCAATTCCATCGCGACCTGCAAGCTGTTGGCGGCTGACGGGTTTTGCGATTGCGCGCGGCGGACCTGATTGGCAAGCCCGGTGATGTTCTGGATGTGATGGCCATATTCATGCGCGATCACATAAAGCCGCGCAAAATCGCCGCCGGTACCGGACATTCGGGCCAGTTGGTCGTAAAACGCGGTATCGATGTAGATCCCCTTGTCAGCGGGGCAATAAAACGGGCCGACCGCAGAACTGGCGCTGCCACATCCTTCGGTGCGCACGCTGGCGACAAACAGGTGCAGGACCGGTTGCTCGAACGGAATGCCTTCCTGCGCGAATGTGGCCTGCCACGTCGCATCGAGGTTCGTGAGCGCGTTGCATGCCTCGGTTGCATATTCGCTTTGCGTGCAAACCTCCTGTGCGCTCAATTCGCGCCCGCTACCACCTTGGCCCGCAGGCGCGGACTGTTGCTGGATGCCCTCGACCATGCCGATGGTCTGCATCGGATCAAGGCCGAACACCACCGCGCCGATCAAAGCGATCACCAGCGTCCCGCAACCCACGCCGCCAGCGCGTCCCATGCCGCCGCCGCTGCCATCGCTGCCCCGCACATTGATCTTCGACGTATCGAACGGGCCAAGCCGCATGGGTGTTTCTCCATTCATCGCGTTCCGACGCAAAGTGCTGGACACCCGCTTTGGGTGCGGCAAAAGCACCGCGAAGAGGCCGAACGTGCAGGAGATGCGGCGAATGCTCAAGAACAAGCGGGCGCTTGTCACCGGTTCCACGTCGGGCATCGGACTTGCGATTGCCCGGACATTGGCAGCCGAAGGTGTCGAGGTGATTCTGAACGGGCTGGGCGATCCCGATGACATCGCTGCGCTTTGCGAGGAAATTGGCGCAACGTTCAATGGTGCCAACCTGATGCAACCCGATGCGATTGCCGCGATGATGGGCGACATCGGCCCGGTCGATATCCTTGTCAATAATGCCGGTATGCAGCATGTCGCCCCGGTGGAGGATTTCCCACCCGAAAAATGGGACGCGATCATCGCGCTCAATCTGACGGCGGCGTTCCACACCACTCGTCTTGCGGTGCCGGCGATGAAGGCGAAGGGATGGGGACGGATCATCAGCACCGCCAGCGCCCACTCGCTCGCCGCGTCTCCTTTCAAAAGCGCCTATGTCGCAGCCAAACACGGATTGGCGGGCTTTACCAAGACCATCGCGTTGGAACTGGCAACCTGCGGGGTGACCGCAAACTGCATCTCGCCCGGATATGTCTGGACGCCGTTGGTGGAGAATCAGATTCCTGACACGATGGCCGCGCGCGGCATGACGCGCGAGCAGGTTATGAACGACATCCTGCTCGCCAAGCAGCCAACCAAGAGCTTTGTCTTGCCCGAAGATGTGGCGGCGCTGGCTCTGTTCTTGTGCGGCGATGCGGCGCGCAATATTACTGGCGCCAATTACACGCTCGACGGGGGCTGGACCGCCGAATGATACGCGGGCGCCTCGCACTTTGGGCGGCCGGGCTTGCAAGCTTATGGCTTGGGGCCTGCGCGCCGCTGCCGCTCGAAGCGACGCCTGATGCCGTGCGTGACGATATCGCCGCGCGATTGCAGGCCGATATCGACGTTCTTGCCAGTGACGCCTTCGGCGGGCGCAAGCCCGGAACGCCGGGCGGGGACGCCACCTCTGAATTCATCGAGCGGCGGATGGGCGAAATCGGGCTCGTGTCCGGCACCAACGATCCTGGTTCCTATTGGCGGATGCCGGTCGATCTGGTCGAGACCCAGCCCGTCAGCGGGCAGTTGAAACTGGGTCAGGGTCGCAAAATGGTGACCCTGACCGAAGATGAAGCAACGGTTTTCACGCCGCGCCGCCGCGCCTTGGCGGCGGGCGGGCCGGGCACGGGTGTTCCGGTGGTTTTTGTTGGCTATGGCGACGGGTCCGTTCTGGGCGATGCGATGGCAGGGGCCGCCGCGCTGATGCTGGCCGATCCGGGGCGTGACACCGAGCGGCGCGAGGCGCTGTTTCGTCAACGCGCCACGGTGGTCGTGACCGTTTTGCCCGATGCCGAGGCGCTGGCCGCTGTACGCCGCCGCTATGCCGCCAGCAGGGTGGAACTGGCGAGCGAGGAACTCGATACGTTATCGGCATATATCACCGATGCGGCTCTTGCTCGGGTGCTCGGCGCTAAACGTTGGGCGCAATGGAAGAACGAAGCTAGCAAAAGCGACTTCGTGCCGTTCGAGCTCAATATGGCGGTTTCGATCGATGCCGGTGCCGACCGGCGTGAATTTGTCAGCCAGAACATCGTCGGCATGATCCCCGGCACGATCCCTGGCTCGGGCGCGGTGCTGCTGCTGGGGCACTGGGATCACTTGGGTGAATGTGCACCGCCCGAAGCAGCCGACCGCATCTGCAATGGCGCATCCGACAACGCCAGCGGGATTGCGATGATGCTGGAACTGGCGCGGCGGCTGAAGGAAGGGCCCCCGCCGGGCCGCGATATTTATGTGCTCGCAACCAGCTCAGAAGAGGCTGGGCTGCTGGGTGCGCGTGCATTCGTCAAGGCGCCGCCAGTGCCGCTTGGCAGCATCGTAGCCGCGTTCAATTTCGACATGATGGCGCTTGCGCCGGAGGGGAGCCCGGTTGGCTTCATCGGGCGCGGACATAGTCCTGCGCTTGATGCGGCGATCCTTGGTGTGATGGCGCGCCGTGGCCGCGTGACGGGCGATCAGGCTCTGGCCGACAGTTTTCTCCAGCGGCAGGACGGGTGGGCGCTGCATCAGGCTGGCGTCCCCAGCGTGTTGCTGTCGGCCACCTATGGCAGCCGCGCGGTTCTCGAACCGTTTCTCCAAAGCCGCTATCACCGTGCAGGCGACGAGGCGGACCAGATCGAACTGGGCGGAGCGGTAGAGGATCTGCTGCTGCACGAGGTCTTGATCCGCGAGTTGGCAGACCCTGAACGCTATCCGTCCGGCACGGGCGCGCAGCCCTAGCGCAATCGCGCAAGTGCGGTTACATGGGCCGCCACGATTCTCCAGCGCATCACGGATGCGAGGAGAACGCGCTCTCGGCTCTCAGAAAGTGGCATTCATGGATATCCCGCTCGGTCTTACCTTCGATGATGTGCTGCTCCGTCCTGCGGAAAGCAACGTGTTGCCAAGCATGGCCGACACCTCGACCATGCTGACGCGTGAGATCACGCTCAATATTCCTGTCCTGTCATCGGCTATGGACACGGTGACCGAGGCCGACATGGCGATCGTGATGGCGCAGCTTGGCGGAATCGGCGTCTTGCATCGCAATCTCGATGTTGATGCGCAGGTTGCGGCCGTGCGCGCTGTGAAGCGTTTCGAGAGCGGCATGGTGGTCAACCCCATCACCATCGGCCCCGATGCCACGCTGGGCGAGGCGCAGGCGTTGATGCAGATGCACCGGATCAGCGGCATCCCGGTCGTGGATGCAGGCGGCAAGCTGGTCGGCATCCTTACCAACCGCGATGTGCGCTTTGCCGAAAACCCGATGCAGCCTGTGCGCGAACTGATGACGACCGAAAACCTCGCCACCGTGCCACTGGGCACCGGCCAGGAAGAAGCGCGTCGCCTGTTGCACCAGCGCCGGATCGAAAAGCTGCTGGTGGTGGATGATGCCTTTCGCTGCATCGGCCTCATCACGGTCAAGGATATCGAAAAGGCGGTGAATTACCCGCACGCGACCAAGGACGGCACCGGCCGCCTGCGCGCGGCTGCGGCAACCACCGTCGGCGATGCGGGCTTCGCCCGCACAGAAGCCTTGGTTGACGCCGAGGTTGACGTGATCGTGATCGACACGGCCCATGGCCACAACATCGAAGTCGCCCGCGCGGTCGAACGGGTAAAGAAGCTTTCGAACCGCGTGCAGGTCATCGCCGGCAATGTCGCCACAGCCGAGGCGACCCGTGCGCTGGTCGATGCGGGGGCCGATGCGGTGAAGGTTGGTATCGGGCCGGGCTCGATCTGCACAACCCGTGTCGTTGCCGGCGTCGGTGTGCCGCAATTGACGGCAATCCTGGAAAGCGCCGCTGAGGCGGCGAAGTCCGGCGTGCCCATAATTGCGGACGGAGGTCTTCGCACCAGCGGCGATGCCGCCAAGGCCTTGGCTGCGGGCGCTTCGAGCATCATGATTGGTTCGATGTTGGCGGGCACGGCTGAAAGTCCGGGCGAGGTATTTCTGTATCAGGGCCGTAGCTACAAGGCCTATCGCGGGATGGGCAGCGTCGGTGCCATGGCGCGCGGCTCGGCCGACCGCTATTTTCAGCAGGACGTTTCTGCGATGAAGCTCGTGCCTGAAGGGATCGAGGGTCAGGTGCCATTCAAGGGTCCGGCCGCCAACGTCGTCCACCAGCTGGTCGGCGGAATCAAGGCGGCGATGGGCTATACCGGATCGCGCACGATCACGGATCTGCAAGAGCGCGCCCGATTCGTGCGCATCACCAATGCCGGCCTTTCCGAAAGTCACGTCCATGACGTCGCTATCACCCGCGAGGCACCCAATTATCCCACACGTTGAGGTCGTAATATGACACCTGCCGCTAGAGTTGAGGCGGCAATCGAGCTGCTGGACGCGATCATCCCTGCCGCACGCAATAAAGGTGCGCCTGCCGACCGGATCATCGCCGAATATTTCCGCGCCCGCCGCTATGCCGGATCGAAGGATCGGCGTGCGGTGCGCGATCTTGTATATCAAGCGATCCGGCTGTGCGGCCCGGTTCCCGGCACGGGGCGAGCCGCCATGCTAGCTGTCGCCGTGCAAGACGCCGCGGTGGCGGCCTGTTTCGATGGCTCTGCGCACGGTCCCGCCCCCCGCGGCGAGGGCGAGGAACCTGCCAAGACCGGGCTAGCGCCCAAATGGCTTGCTGCCGCTTTGCGTTCCTCGGGTTTGGGCGGGCCGGAGATCGCTGCGTTAATTGATCGGGCACCGCTCGATATCAGGGTCAACGCGTTGAAGGCTGACCGGGCGACCATCACGCTGCCAGAGGCGGGCGAGCCTTTGGCCGCTGCGCAGGCTTTGCGCTATCCCTCGGGGACGCAAGTTGAACAGTGGGATGCCTACACGCAGGGACTGATCGAAGTACAGGATCTGGGCAGCCAGCTTCTCATCGATGCGCTGCCCATTGCGCCTGGCGATACCGTCATCGATCTGTGCGCTGGCGGCGGTGGCAAAACGCTGGCGCTGGCCGCGCGACTCGGCAACGCGGCAAGCATTATCGCGGCCGATACCGACAAGCGGCGGTTGGGCAATCTTGCTCCGCGTGCCGCGCGAGCCGGCGCCGCGATCGACCATACCCTGCTTCTCGACCCTGGCAACGAAATGCGCGCTCTAAATCACTGGGTGCGCAAGGCCGATCACGTGCTGGTCGATGCGCCATGTTCCGGCAGCGGCACGTGGCGCCGCAGCCCCGAAGCGCGGTGGCGGCTCGATCCGGCAGAACTGGCGCGGTTGAACAAGTTGCAGGACCATGTGCTGGATCTCGGCGCGCATCTGGTGCGACCGGGTGGGACGATGGCGTTTGTCACCTGTTCGCTGCTCGATGCCGAGGGGAGCGCCCGGATCACCGCATTTATGGAACGCCATCGCGGCTGGCAGATCGAACCACTCGCGATTCCACTGGGCCGCGCGCATGGGGCAGGCCATCGCCTCGATCCGCATCATGACGGCACGGACGGTTTTTTCATCGCCTGCTTGCGTTCACCATGATAGCTTCGCATGGTATGACCACGCTTTCCGGTTCCCGGTCCCATGCACTGAAGGAGCTTTTGATGCGTTTTGCGCCTGCTGCTGCCGCCTTGTCACTGTGTCTTGCCATCACGGCAAGCATTACCAGTGCAGGCGAGGTTGGGATGCCCGATCCTCTTGCGGCAGCGCTCATCGCGCAAGGTCAAGCGTCGCTCGCTGCGGGCGAGCCTTTGGAGGCGACCGATGCCTTGGAAGCGGCGTTAGCCGTCGATCCTGGCTACACGCCGATCCTGGTCAATCTGGCCGAGGCCGCCCAGCAACAGGGCCTTCAGGGCAAGGCCATCCGTTACTACCGTGAGGCGCTCGAGCGTGATCCGGGCAACTTCGCCGCGATTTCGGGCGAAGGCACCGCGCTGGTTGAAAAAGGCGCGGTTGAAAAGGCCAAGCTCAACCTCGCCAAGCTGCAATCGCTGTGCGGTGAAGGCTGCCCTGAAACGCTGGCGCTGCAAAGCAGCATCACACGCGGCCCTTCGCCGCGTCTCGCGATCGAAAGCAACACCGACAGCGCGCCTGCCAGCAACTGATCTCGTCAGATCAGGTCGCGGAACTCGGCGAGAACGGTTTCATACACATCCCGTTTGAAGGGCACGATCACATCGGGCAGCAGTCCGGGTGCGATCCATCGCCATTCGTTGAATTCGGCCGGGTGGTGCGCTTCAAGATTTATGTCCGCATCGGTGCCGAGAAAGCGACCGAGGAACCAATGCTGTTCCTGCCCGCGATACTTGCCCTTCCAGACCTTGCCGAGCAGCTCGTCAGGCAGGTCATAGGCGATGGTGCGTGAGGTCGGGGCGATCACCTCGACCAGATGCGCGCCGATGCCGGTTTCCTCCTCCAGTTCGCGCAGCGCGGCTTCGCGCACGTCCTCGCCCTTGTCGATTCCGCCTTGCGGCATCTGCCAGAATCCGTGAGCCGACGGGTCGATGCGCTGGCCGACGAACACGAGGCCGTCGCCGTTGACCAGCATGAAGCCCGCGCAGGGGCGATAGGGCAGGCCTTCGCGGTTCATGCCAGGTTTGCCAGCATGAACTTCATCGCCGCGACGATGCGTTCCAGATCCCCCTGCGTGCTCGGCACGGCACCCCGCAGATTGGTAAAGGAATGCGTCACTCCGCGCATTTCGAGGAACACGCAATCGCGCCCCGCATCCACCAGTGCGCGGGCATAGGCGCGGCCCGAATCGCGGATCGGATCGAGGCTGGCGGTGACAACGATCGTGGGCGGGGCGTTACCGTGATCGCTGAGGATCGGGAAGCCGCGCGGATCTGCGCGGTCGGCACCGTAAGCTGCATCGAAAAAGCCCATCGTGTCGGCGGTCAGCAGGAAGCCTTCGGAGAACGCCGCCATGCTGGCCGAGCCATTGGCGTCGGCGACCAGCGGGAAGATCGGCACTTGCAGAACCACGGGGACAGCGGCGGGGTTGGCGCCAAGCAACTGGCTGACGACGACCGCGGCATTGCCGCCCGCACTATCGCCGATGGTGATGATGCCGCTCGCGTCGCGGCCGAGGTCGGCGGGACTGCCCGCCACCCAGCGCGTCGCCGCCTCGCAATCGAGGATCGCGGCAGGGAAGGGCGCTTCGGGCGCGCGGGCATAATGCACCGCAACCACCGGCAGGTCGATCAGCGCGGCGATTTCGGTGCACAGCGCGTGGTGTGTGTCGAGGTCGCCGATCACGAAGCCGCCGCCATGGAAGAACATCACAACGGGGGAGGCGTCTTCGCGGTTTTTGCGCGCGTCATACAGGCGCAGCGGAATGTCGCCATTCGGGCCGTGGCAGGAAAGGTCGCGGATCACGGGCAGGGTGCGGGCCGGACGGTCCGCGATATTGTGCATCGCCTGATAGGATGCGCGCGCTTCTTCCAGCGTCATGTCGGCCAGCTTTGGTCCGTTCACCGCCGCCATCATGTCGAGGAAGCCCTTCATGTCGGGGCGGATATAAGGCGTATTGGTCATGGCGTGTCTCTCCCGGAACTGTTTTGTGATGCGATAGGCGAGCGCGGGGGCAAGTGCCAAGCGCATTTGCACTCGCTTGCGCGTGCGCGGCGCGCTAGCCAGCGTTCCCATGGACAATCTGACACATAGCCTTGTCGGCGCGATCATGGGGCAGTCGGGGCTGAAGCGCACCACCGGGCTCGCCATGCCCGCACTGATTATCGGCGCCAACCTGCCGGACGTGGATGCGGCGTGCTTTTTCTGGCTCGAGGGCACCGAACATCTCGCGTTTCGGAGGGGTATCACCCACGGCCCGCCCGCGCTGGTGCTGCTGCCCTTGATCTTGGCGGGGCTGCTGTGGGCGTTCGACCGCTGGCAGACCCGGCGCGGAACGCGGCCCGAGGGGCGGCTGCCGGTGCGGTTTGGTTGGCTTTTTGCAATGGCCTTCATCGGCTGCCTCAGCCATCCGTTCTTCGATTGGCTCAACGTCTACGGCATCCGATTGCTTGAGCCGTTTTCCTCGCAGTGGTTTTATGGGGATACGCTTTTCATCATTGATGTGTGGCTGTGGGCACTGCTGATCGGCACCGTGTGGTGGTCGCGGCGGCGGGAGAAGGCGGGAACCGAGTGGATGCGGCCTGCGCGGGTCGGGATTGCGGTTGGGTTGGTGTATATCGGGGTGAATGCGGCGATCTCGGTTTTTTCTTCTTCCTTCATCTCTTCCGGTAATCCGACTATTGCCAGCCCGGCACCGCTGCTTTCGTGGCGGCGCGAGACTATCGTGATGCTATACGAAGGCAGTTGGTCGATTGAGGGTAAAGTAGTTGGCGATTGCCCCTTGCCCGACTTCACCGAAGCCCGCCGCACCAACTCCCAGCTCGACGCCTTCCTGTTCTGGTCGCGCGCGCCCTTTGCTACCCGCGCCGAGGACGGCTCGGTGATCCTCTACGACGCCCGCTTCTACGATCCGCGCGCGCGGGCGCGGTTCTCGGTCGCTCTGCCGGATGTGCGGTGTGAGCCTCTCCGTTAACTCGTCATCCTGAACTTGTTTCAGGATCCATTCCTCCTCCCGCACCGCTGCCCGCAATTGCACGATGGATGCTGAAACAAGTTCAGCATGACGGCGTTGGTGGGGAAACAGACATTCAGAGAGACACATGACCCAAATCGTATGGCTGCGGCGTGACCTGCGCTTGGCCGACAATCCTGCGCTCTACCACGCGGCGAAAGCCGGACCCGTTGTGTGCGTCTACGTCCTCGACGATGACGCGCCCAAGCACCACGGCTATGGCGGCGCATCGCGCTGGTGGCTGCATCATTCGCTCGAAAGCCTGTCCAACAGCCTCGCTCAGCGTAACGCCCGGCTGGTCCTGCGGCGCGGGGATGCGGTGGAGGAACTGACCAAGCTGGCGAAGGAGGTCGGCGCCGCCGCCATCCACGCCAACCGCCATTACGAACCCTGGTGGCGCAAGGCGCAGGGAAAGCTTGGCGAAAGCTGCGACCTGCAATTGTATGATGGCAATTACCTGATGCCGCCGGGCAGCATTACCACCGGCAGCGGCGGGCCGTACAAGATCTACACCCCTTTCAGCCGTGCCATGCGCGCCGAATTTCCTCCGCGCGATGAACTGCCTGCGCCTGAAACCCTTTCCTCGCCAAAGGATTGGCCAGCCAGCGACGACCTTGCCTCGTGGAACCTGCTTCCCACAAAGCCTGACTGGTCAGGCGGAATGCGGGATTTCTGGCAGGTGGGCGAGGATGCCGCGCATGAACGGTTGAAGGCCTGGGAAGTGGACGTCGACGAATATGACGACAAGCGCAACATGCCATCGGTCGACAAGGTTTCGCGTCTCTCCCCGCACCTGCATTGGGGCGAGATTTCGCCGATCCAGATCTGGCACGCCTTCAAGCACAAACGCTCGGATGGCTGGCGCACTTACGAAGGCGAGCTCATCTGGCGCGATTATGCGCAGAACGCGATCCTGCAATTCCCCGCCTACGCGAGCAAAAACTACCGCGAGGATTTCGACCGCTTCGGCTGGCGCGACCCCGCCACCGACGAGTCTGCGGCCAAGGATCTCAAAGCTTGGCAGCAGGGTCGCACCGGCTACCCGATCGTCGATGCCGGGATGCGGCAGCTCTATCAGACCGGCTGGATGCACAACCGGGTACGGATGATCACGGCCAGCTTCCTTATCAAGCATCTGCTGATCGACTGGCGCGAGGGTGAAAAATGGTTCTGGGATTGCCTGTGCGATGCTGATTATGCGTCTAACGCGACCAACTGGCAGTGGACGGCGGGGACGGGGGTCGATTCCAACATGTTCAGCCGCATTATGGCGCCGCTGACCCAGTCGGAAAAGTTCGATGCGGCGCGGTATATCCGCGAATATGTGCCCGAACTGAAGGGCCTCGACCAGCCGGCGATCCATGACCCCGAAGAGCTCGGGCGCAGGCCATCGGGCTATCCGCACAAGATCATCGCGCACAAGGCCGCGCGGGAGCGCGCTCTGGCGGCGTTGAAGGCAATGAAGGACGGCTGACAGGGGCTTGCTCCCAAGCGATGCGTCCGCCTATGCCCGTCTGACACAATAGCAGGAGGGCAAGATGATGCGCGCAGGTTGGCAGATGGCACGATGGGCTTCGGGTATTGCGCTGGCGGCGCTGCTGGGTGCCTGTGCGGGCAGCTACGACAGCGCGCCTGCCGCAACCAAAGGCCCTCCTGCGCCCACAGCGCGTCTCGTCCAGCCGCCTCAGCGCGATCAGGCCGACCTTAAGGTCCTGTTTTGGTCCGACGATCAGCGCAGCCAGCGCTTTCGCGCAATGGAGCAGTGGTTTGCCGGGCATGAAGTCCCCGCAGCCCAATCGCCCCGTGCCTTGCCCAAGGGCGCGCCGCTCAGCGCCGCTCTGCAGGCCGATCTGAAGGCCGCGATCGCCGAGACCCAGACGGCCGGGATCATGGTGATTGAGGACGGGAAGGTGCGGTTCGAGGAATATGGTCTCGGCCTTCGTCCGCAGGATCGCTGGACCAGCTTCTCGGTCGCCAAGAGCTTCACTTCGACCCTGCTTGGCGCGGCGGTCAAGGATGGCTTCATCGCCAGCATGGATGATACGGTCACGAAGTATATTCCCGGTCTGGCAGGCTCGGCCTACGAAGGCGTGACGGTGCGTCAGCTCGCCACCATGACCAGCGGGGTGAAGTGGAACGAAAGCTACACCGACCCGAACAGCGACGTGGCCAAGACGCAGAGCTTCGTGATTGAACACGGTGCCAATGCGATTGTTGCGCAGATGAAGGCGCTCCCGCGTGAAGCGGAGCCGGGTACAAAGTGGGTGTACAAGACCGGCGAGACCAATCTTATCGGTGTGCTGGTCGAAAATGCGATCGGCAAGCCGCTGGCCGAATATGCCAAGGACAAGATTGTCGAACCTGCTGGCTTTTCCGGCGATCTGTTCTGGATGGTCGATCCGCGCGGCGGCAATATCGGTGGGTGCTGTCTGTCGATCACACTGGGCGATTACGCCCGCATGGGGATGTTCGCGCTCGAAGGCGGGGGGGGCATGGTGCCGGATGGCTGGTTTGCCGAAGCGGGCAAGGCGCAGGTCGATTTTGGGCCGGGCGCCCCGGGCTATGGATACGGCTACCAGTGGTGGACTTTTCCCGGTGCGACCTATGGAGCGCAAGGGATCTTCGGGCAGGGTATCACGCTCTATCCCCAAAAGGGCGTCGTCTTCGCCTATGTCGGCAATTGGTCGCAGGCCAGCGGTGGGCCGGAACGCGCCCGTTTTCTTGAACTGAGCGGGCGGGTCGCCGCAGAAGCCCGGTAGGCGGGCGGTTACGCGCTGCGCGTCAGATCAGCTGGCGATAGATGCCTACACTTCCATAACGCTGCAGAATGTTGTCGTGGACGATTGGACTCAGCAGCTCGCTGAAAGCGCAACCGACGATGCAATTGTCCCACCACACGACTTCCGCACGAAGCGATTCCAGGCCCGGAAGGGTGAGCCAACACATCTGTCCTTCATGCATCCGGTTGATCGATGCGGCCGAAAAGCCGGAGATCGACAGATCATGAACCACGCTTTGAAAGGCCCTTCCGCCTGATGCACGTAAGGTCGCAGGGATCGTCAAGCGCGTGCGCGGGCTGCAACGGTCTTCCTGTGCTGCAGAGCTGTAAGGATCTGAATTGACGGGCATTGCTGGGGGCCTTGTCCTGTAACCTGCAGTCATTCCGCACGATCGGGTACGCCTACAGGTTTGCCCCACATTCCTTAAGTGCGGGTATTGGGAAAGGGTTAACGCCCGCTAAGGATTGTTGTCTCAATCGATGCGTTCGCGGTGGAGGCTGTCGAAGCCTTCCACCAGCAAGGCCAACAACCGGTCGGCCACGACTTCGGGCGCCTTGACCGTCGCAGGATCTTCGCCCGGATAGGCGCGCGCGCGCATTTCAGTGCGGGTTGCACCCGGATCGACGATGGCGACGCGCAAGGGGCTAAGGCGTTCGACCTCGGCCGCATAGGTTTCCAGCAGGTTGTCGAATGCCGCCTTGGTGCAACCATAAGCGCCCCAGTATGGCCGCGGTATCGATCCCACGCTGCTCGTCAGGCCGATAATCCGGCCAGCTTCGGCGCGGCGCAGCATCTGGTCAAACCCGGCGATCAGCGCATGGGTGGCAACCACGTTGGTCAGCAGCGCCTGATTGAACGGTTTGGGCTCGATCTGCGATGCCGGGGTAAGCTCGGGCAGGTAGGCTGCGGCCAGCACCATAATGTCGAGCGTCTGCCAGCGTCCGGAAATCGCATCGGCCAGTCGGCTGACGGCGTCAGGCTCTGTCAGGTCGACAGGCGCTATGGTGGATGTGCCCCCAAAAGCGTGGATCTCGTCTTCGACCGCTTCCAGCGCCTTGACCTTACGGGCCACCAGAATGACGTGCGCGCCCGCTTTCGCAAGCGCCTTGGCAGTGGCGGCGCCGATCCCCCGGCTTGCGCCTGTTACGAGTGCGGTGCGTCCGGCAAGCGGCTTTGCAGTGTCGGTCATGATGGGTCAGGCAGCTTTCGGATCGGCAAAGGGGAGTTGAGCGGATTTCTGTTCGGCCAGCGCAAGGTCTGTCAGAGAAGTCGGATACTCGCCGGTGAAACAGGCATCGCAGAATTGCGGGCTGACTGTGTCACGCCCTTCGCGTCCGACGGCGCGATACAGACCGTCGATCGAGACGAAGGCGAGGCTGTCGGCCTTTATGAACTGGCGCATGGGTTCAAGATCCATGCGGGCGGCCAGCAGCTTGGAGCGTTCGGGCGTATCGACCCCGTAGAAGCAGGAATGGGCCGTCGGCGGGCTTGCGACGCGGAAGTGAACCTCCGTCGCTCCGGCTTCGCGCATCATCTCGACTATTTTCATCGACGTGGTGCCGCGCACGATCGAATCGTCGATAAGTACGATGCGCTTGCCTTCGACCAGTGCGCGGTTGGCGTTATGCTTACGCTTCACGCTCGAATGGCGCGCCCCGTCCGAAGGCTGGATGAAGGTACGCCCGACATAGTGCGATCGGATGATGCCCAGTTCGAACGGCAGGCCCGATTGCATGGCAAAGCCGATGGCTGCTGGCACGCCGCTGTCAGGTACAGGCACGACGAGGTCGGCATCGCACGGCGCTTCGAGCGCCAACTGGCAGCCAATCGCCTTGCGCGCTTCATAGACGCTGCGCCCGGCGAACACGCTGTCGGGGCGGCTGAAATAGACATGCTCGAAGATGCAGGGGCGCGGTGCGGGGCTTCCGAAGGGGCGGATCGAGCGGATCTCCCCGGCAAAATCGACCATCACCAATTCGCCCGGATCGACTTCGCGGATAACTTCGGCGCCCACGACATCGAAGGCCACGGTTTCGGAGGCGAACAGGATTGCGTCACCCATGCGGCCCATCACCAGCGGACGAATGCCAAGCGGGTCGCGGCAGGCGATCATGCCTTCGGGCGTCATCACGATCAGCGCATAGGCGCCTTCGACCAGCCGCAGTGCGTCCACCAGCCGATCGGCAATGGTGGGATAACGGCTGGTGGCGACGAGGTGAATGATGACCTCGGTGTCGGAGGTCGATTGGAAGATCGATCCCTTGTTTACCAGATCGGTGCGCAGGGTGCCCGCGTTCGAGATATTGCCGTTATGCGCCACGGCAAAGCCGCCGCTGGCGAGGTCGGCATAAAGCGGCTGCACGTTGCGCAAGCCTGATCCACCAGTCGTGGAATAGCGCACATGGCCCGCTGCCATGTGGCCGGGGAGTGCGGCGATGGCTTCCGACGACGAGAAATTGTCGGCAACATGGCCAAGCCCGCGACTGGCGAAGAATTCCTTGCCGTCGTAGCTGACAATGCCCGCAGCTTCCTGCCCGCGATGCTGCAAGGCGTGCAGACCCAGCGCTGTCGCGGCGGCGGCATCATTGGCGCGGATCGCACCAAAAATTCCGCATTCCTCCCGCAGCTTGTCGCCATCGGCGTCAAGGAAGGGGTGAGTCATATTGAGGGACGTCATCGGCATCACCAAACCTTTTCGCAGCCGTGCTGCTGGGGTGCACGGCTTCCAATGGCGATGTGACGGATCAATTACAAGGGAAAGCGGCCCTGCGGTGCCCGCCTTTTTGCTGACAGTCCTGTGACAGCGCACATTGTGCTGTTTGGCGCAGGTGGACTACTCAGACGGGGATTGCCGCGCAATGATGCGCGCACTACAGGCAGCGTTCAGCAACCATCGGGCAACCCCTACCACCCATGCTTTCCCCTTTTGAATGGATGATCGCCAAACGCTACCTCTGGCCTGGCAAGGGGGAGGCGTTCATTGCGCTGGTGGCCGGTATTTCGGTCGGCGTCGTCATGCTCTCGGTTGCGATGCTGGTCATCGTCATGAGCGTCATGAACGGCTTTCGCGGCGAATTGCTCGACAAGATCGTCGGCCTGAACGGTCATGCCGTTGTGCAGGGCTATGATGGCAGGCTCGAGAATTGGCAGAGCGTAATTGCCGATATCGAACGCACGCCGGGCGTCGTCGAAGCCTCACCGATGATCGAGCGGCCCTTGCTGGTCAGCTATGACGGGACGGTTCAGGCAATATTTTTGCGCGGACAGTCTGACGAGGATATTGCTGCTCTTAGGGACAAGATCATCCTCGGCGATCTCCGCACACTTCAGGACGGGAGCGAACGGGTCGCCATCGGCAGCCGCCTGGCGCAAAATCTAGGCGTCAGGGTGGGTGACAGCATCACCATCATCAACCCGCAAGGACGCTCCACCCCTTTCGGAACCTCGATCCGTCAGATCCCCTACGAAGTCGGTGCGATTTTCGAGGTTGGTATTTACACCTTCGATGAAAAGTTCGTGATGCTGCCGTTGAAAGACGCGCAATCGCTGTTGCTGATGGGCGATTCTGTCGCGCAGATTGAAGTCACCGTGGATGACCCGGATCAGGTAGGCGAAATCCTGGGACCTGTGTCCGAGCGTCTGACCGGACGTGCGGTGATCTCGGATTGGAAGGCGATGAATTCCGCGCTGTTCGAAGCCTTGCAGGTTGAACGGGTGGCGATGTTCTTTGCCTTGTCCTTCATGGTGCTGGTGGCGGCGTTCAACATCCTCTCCAGCCTTGTGATGCTGGTGCGCGCCAAGACCCGCGATATCGCGATCATGCGGACTATGGGTGCGACGCGGCGTAGCCTGCTCAAGATCTTCGTCACCACCGGCACGACCGTTGGTGCGATCGGCACGATGGCCGGGCTACTGCTGGGCGCAATCGTCCTGTTCTTCCGCGAACCGATTGTCGATTTCATCGCCTTCACGACGGGGCAGGAAATCTGGGATCCGCAGGTGCGCTTCCTTTCCACGCTGCCGTCGCGAACCGATCCGTGGGAGGTGCTGGGCATCGTCGCTCTTGCCCTGACGATGAGCTTCCTTGCGACGCTCTATCCCGCGCTCAAGGCGGCGAATACCGATCCGGTGCAGGTGCTGCGTTATGAATGACGGACTGATCCCCGGCGCGCCGATCGTGCGCCTCAACGGCCTCAAGCGTGCCTTCGAGCAGGGCGGCCAGCGCATCGACGTGTTGCGCGGAGTCGATCTCGACATCATGCCGGGAGAAATCGTAGCGCTGCTGGGGCCGTCGGGCTCGGGCAAGTCGACAATGCTGCAAGCTGTCGGGCTGCTGGAAGGCGGGTTCGAAGGATCGATCGGCATTGCAGGCCAGCAGGCCGAGGCGCTGGCCGGGGACGAGCGCACGCAACTGCGGCGCGATCATCTGGGCTTTGTCTACCAGTTCCACCACCTGCTGCCCGATTTCAACGCGCGCGAGAATGTGGTGATGCCGCAGATGATCCGCGGCGTGACCCGCACCGATGCCGAGGTGCGGGCAGATAGTCTCCTTACCAGTCTGGGTCTGGGTTCGCGGCTGACCCATCGCCCCAGCCAGCTTTCGGGCGGCGAGCAGCAACGTGTCGCTGTGGCGCGTGCCTTGGCCAACCGTCCCACGCTGGTGCTGGCGGACGAACCGACCGGCAATCTCGATGAAGCCACCGCCGACAACGTGCTGGCCGAATTTCTCGCGCTGGTGCGGGGTGAGGGCAGCGCGGCGCTGGTGGCAACGCATAACGAACGGCTCGCTGCGCGGATGGACCGCGTGGTTCGGCTGAAGGAAGGTGTGTTGATCTAGAAAAGGAACCTTCGCCGCGTTTTTCCTCTTAGGTCACGGCAAAGGAGAAATTTCCATGACAGATCATCCCAGCACCTTCAAAGGCACCACCACGCAATCGGGCGAACTTGCTTGGCAAGACCGTGCGTCGATCCTGCCGGCTAGCCAGCAAGGGCAGGTTCCCGGTGGCGGCACGCCGCTGTTGCGCGGTTCCTTTGCTGATATGATCCGGCATATGGCAGCCTTGCCTGATAAGGAACGGCAGGGTTACGTGATCGCCAAGGCGGGCGACCGTGAATATACCGCCGAAGAGGCGATGGAGCTTGCCTCGCACCCGGATTTTCCGTCACAAGGCTTCGGTTGATTGCATCAGCCACAGGGGGCTCCATGACCACGATTGCCGATTTCACCGTCACGACCAATCGTGGGCAAGAGCTCGATCTCAAGGAGAAGCTTGGAACCGTATTGCTGGTTGTCAACACTGCCAGCAAATGCGGTTTCACGCCGCAGTATGACGGGCTCGAAAAGCTTTTCCAGCAATATAACGACCGTGGTTTCGAAGTGCTCGGCTTCCCCTGCAACCAGTTCGGCGGTCAGGAACCGGGCAATGCCGATGAAATCGCCCAGTTCTGCAAGGTCAACTTCGGCGTTACCTTTCCTCTGATGGCGAAAGTCGACGTCAACGGCGCGAAAGCCTCCCCTCTGTATGATTGGATGAAGCGCGAGGCGCCGGGCATCATGGGGTTCAATTCGATCAAGTGGAACTTCACCAAGTTCCTGATCGATCGTGATGGCAAGGTGGTGAAGCGGTATGGCCCGACTGACACGCCAGAGCGGATCGCCCAGGATATCGAAAAGCTGCTTTGATTTATCCCGGCCCTGTGGAGAATTAACCTCCGGCGGCGCTTCCGGAATCGGCGCAAATTCCTACATTGCCTGGCATGTCTTTCGCTCCCTTCGTTCCTCTGCGTGTGCTGTCATCCTATTCGATGCTCGAAGGGGCAATCGATCCCAAGGATATTGCCAAGCTGGCAAAGGAGCGGGGCTATCCCGCCATTGCGATCTGCGACCGCAACGGCCTTTACGGAATCATGGCGTTCGCCGCCGCCTGCAAGAGCGAAGGCGTGCAGCCGATCATTGGCGCGCTGCTAGGCGTGGTGCGGGATGATGAACGCGGCACGGTCGATTACCTGCCGCTGCTGGCGCAAGACGATGCGGGCTATGACAATCTGTGCCACCTAGTATCCTCCGCCCACCTCGATCGCCCGCTGGAACGCGATCCGCATGTGACGCTGGCCGGCCTTGAAGGCCGCACCGATGGCCTGATCGCGCTGACAGGCGCGAACGAGGGCGGTCTGACGCGGTTGCTGGCCGAGGGGCAGCACGCCGCCGCCGCGCAGCTGACCGACCGACTGGAGATCCTGTTTCCGGGCCGGCTTTATGTTGAGCTGGCGCGGCATGGCGATGCCGTGTGCGAACGAGCGGAGGAAGCCCTGATCGACCTTGCCTATGCGCGCGATCTGCCGCTGGTGGCGACCAACCCTGCCAACTTCGCCGAGCCGCATATGCACAAGGCCCATGACGCCATGTTGTGCATTGCCAACTCGACCCAGATCGATGCGGAGGAACGTCCGCGCTCCAATCCACAGGCCTTCGTCAAATCGGCGAGCATGATGGAAGAGGCCTTTGTCGACCTTTCTGAAGCGACGGCCAACACGCTGGTGATCGCACAGCGTTGCGCCTTTGCGCCGCCTTATCGCAAGCCGATCCTGCCCAGTCTTGCCGGCGATCTTTCCGGCGAGGCGCGAATGCTGGCGGAAGATTCGCGCAAGGGCCTGGAAGCTCGCCTTGCCGCCTATCCCGATCTTACCGAGGATGAACGCAAGGTCTATTTTGACCGGCTTGAGTTCGAGATCAACGTCATCGTCAACATGGGTTTTCCGGGCTACTTCCTGATTGTGGCCGACTTCATCAAGTGGGCCAAGGAACAGGGCATCCCGGTGGGGCCGGGGCGCGGGTCCGGGGCTGGCTCGGCGGTGGCATGGGCGCTGACGATCACCGATCTCGATCCGATCCAGCTTGGCCTGCTGTTCGAACGTTTCCTCAACCCCGAACGCGTGTCGATGCCGGACTTCGATATCGACTTCTGCGAAACCCGCCGGGGCGAGGTGATCCGCTATGTTCAGCGCAAGTATGGCGGCGATCACGTGGCGCAGATCATCACTTTCGGCAAGCTGAAGGCGCGTGCGGTGCTGCGCGATTGCGGGCGGATTTTGCAGATGAGCTACGGGCAGGTCGACCGGCTGTGCAAAATGGTGCCCAACCACCCGACCGATCCCTGGCCGCTGCCGCGGGCTTTGAACGGTGCGGCCGATTTCAGGCGCGAGTACGATAACGACAAGGACGTGAAGCGGCTTGTCGATCTGGCGATGCAACTGGAGGGGATGCCGCGCAACTCATCCACCCACGCGGCGGGCGTGGTGATCGGGGACAGGCCGCTGGCGCAACTGGTGCCGCTCTACCGCGATCCGCGTTCGGATATGCCCGTGACGCAATTCGACATGAAATATGTCGAATCCAGCGGCTTGGTGAAGTTCGACTTTCTCGGGTTGAAAACACTTTCGGTGCTGCGCAAGGCGGTCGATCTGCTTGAGGCGCGAGGCATCACCATCGATTTGGGCGCATTGGCGCTGGATGATGCACAGGTCTACAACCTGATGCAGACGGGCAATACCGTGGGGGTGTTCCAGCTGGAATCCGAAGGGATGCGCCGGACGCTGAAGGCGGTGAAGCCCACCAATTTCGGCGACATCATCGCGCTCGTTTCGCTCTATCGTCCCGGCCCGATGGACAACATCCCGCTGTTTGGTCAGCGCAAGGCGGGCGTGGTGCCGATCGAGTATCCGCACGAAAAACTCGAAGGCATCCTCGCCGAAACCTACGGCATTTTCGTCTATCAGGAACAGGTGATGCAGGCCGCGCAGGTGCTGGCGGGTTATTCGCTGGGGGACGCAGACTTGCTGCGCCGCGCGATGGGCAAGAAGGTGCAGGCCGAAATGGACGCCCAGCGCGGCCGCTTCTGCGAAGGCTGCAAGGCCAATTCGGGTATCGAGGCCAAGCGTGCCAACGAGCTGTTCGATTTGATCGACAAGTTCGCAGGCTACGGCTTCAACAAGTCGCACGCGGCCGCCTATGCGCTGCTCGCTTATCAGACGGCGTGGTTGAAAGCGCATTACCCGGAGGAATTCTACGCCGCGTCGATGTGCTTCGACATGCACCAGTCGGAAAAGCTGAACGTTTTCGTCGACGACGCGCGGCGCTACCCGAACGGGCAGGGCGGCGTGGAGGTGTTGGCGCCCTGCATCAACGCCAGTGAGGCCGAGTTCACCGTCGAACAGACCGATCACGGTTACGCCGTGCGTTATGCGCTCGCAGGGATACGCAATGTCGGTGAAAAGGCGATGGAGTCCATCGTCGCTGAGCGCCAGGCGAGCGGGCCATTTGGCAGCCTCAAGGACATGTTCGAACGCGTGCCGCAGGGCACCATGAACCGCCGCCAGCTTGAAGGGCTGATCTGCGCAGGCGCCTTCGATACGCTGGAGCCGAATCGCGCTGTGCTGTTCGCCAATGCCGACCTGCTGATGGCGGTGGCCGATGCCGCGATCCGCGAACGCTCCAGCGGGCAGGCAGGCCTGTTCGGCGGCGATGCCGGGCCTGCCGAAGACCTGCGCTTGCAGGCGTGCGAGCCATGGTCTCGCACCGACCGCATGGCCAGGGAGCGCGAGAATTTCGGGTTCTATTTCTCGGCCCACCCGGTGCAGCAATATCGCGATGTCGCTTCGGCCAACGGGGCGCGCACCTATCAAAGTCTGATGGAAGCGGGCGGGCCTGCGGGCGGGAAGGGATCGGCCGTGATGGCCGTGCTGGTCGAAGGCATCACCAAGGCGCGCACGCGCAAGGGTGCAACCTTCGTGCGGGCCGATTTCTCGGATTCTTCGGGCCAGTTTTCTGCCGCCTGTTTTGAAGAGGCGCTGGTGCCGCAATTCGAACGGTGGGCCGCCGATGGTGAGTGCCTTCTGCTGACAGTGGAGCTCGATTCCCCGAGCGCCGATGAACCGCCGCGTCTTACGGTTCGTGGTGCGCGTCCGCTGGCAGCAGTCAGCGGGGCGACAGCGATGGAATTGACCGCAGAAATCGCTTCTGTCGAAGCCTTGCGCGAACTTCAGATCGAACTGCAGGCAGCGCAAGGCGAGCGTCCCACAGGTGTCGGTGAAGTCGTCGTACGCCTGTTGCTCGCCGACGGGGCTGAAGTGCAGGCGCGGCTTGGATCGAATTTTGTTCTCAACGGCGAACTGGCGGAACGTCTCGCTGCGGTTGAAGGGATCGGCCAAGTCGCGTTGGTGCCGCTGAAGAAGCGCGGCAACCTTCGGCTGGTCGCCTGAGCCGCACAAGCAAAAGGGGGCGGATTGCTCCGCCCCCTCGGCCGTTCATTCGTCAGGTTGTGTGACGATTACATGCCCGAACCCGGACCATAGGTCACTTCCACACGGCGGTTCTGCGCTTCACGCACACCGTCGGCGGTGGGAACGCGCGGCTGGGTCTCACCAAACGCTTCGCCCGTAATCTGACCCGAAGGCACGCCGCGGCCCGTCATGTAGCTGCGCACGGCGTCATTACGACGCTGAGCGAGGCCCATGTTGTACTGCGCGCTGCCCGACGTATCGGTGTGACCGGCGAGCATCACGCGCGCCATACCGCAGTTGGCATAGGCGGTGACGGCGTTGTTGAGGATCGTCGACGCTTCCGGCGAGATGTCCGAATTGTCGAAGTCGAAGAAGACGATGTACGGACCCGTGTTGCAGGCCGGACGCGGCGGCGGCGGCGGTGCAGCAACCGGCGGCGGCGGCGGCGGCGGCGGTGCAGTCACGGGCGGCGGGGGAGCAGGAACCGGAGCCGGCTGTGCGCCACCGAAGTTGTAGGTGAGGCTCGCAAGGACCGAGTGGGCGGAATAATCAGCAACGATCGGGCGTCCGTTGGCCGCGTTGAGATCGAAATTGTCGAGCACGAAATAGCGATACTTGACCCCCAGATCAACATTGTCGCTGAGTGCCACACGTGCGCCGCCGAGCAGTTGCCAGGCAAAATCCGTGGCGCTGTCGTCGATCACTGTGCCAACGCCTGAAACTTCGACAGGCAGATTGAGCTTGGCTATGCCAACCCCGCCACCTGCGAAGATCTGGAAGCCGTCATCATTGCCGAATTCAAGCAGGCCGTTGACCATGCCGCTCAAGATTTCGAGGTCTTCCTCGTTCTGGACGACAACGGCCGGCGCAAGGCCACCGGGAACGCCGCCCGGCAGGATGCCGCTGTTGACCACGGTCAACGCGTCATACTTGTTGCGCTTGTAACCGCCTTCGGCTTCGAGCCGGAACACGCCGAAATCATAGCCGAATACGACATCGGCATCGATGCCCAGCTTGGTATCGGCGAAAGCAGCGTTATCCAGCAGGCCATCAGGGCGGCCGTTGTCGATATCGACTGTCACCTGATCTTCAAAGCTGACGCCGCCGTTGATGCCAATGTAGGCTTGGCCTTCGCGGGCCTGCGCGGGAACGGCGGCAACCGCCGCCGCACTGGCGAGGAAAAATGCTATCTTTTTCATAAGTATCCTTTGAAACCCGGCATTACCCAACGGTAGGCCCGATTTTTGGCAGAGTCGTGACACCGAACCGGATGACACGTGTCGCCGCAAGGATTTCACCCCGCTTGGCGATCAACGCATGTCGAAGCGGCGCCAATCGGGCTCGCGGAACGTCTCGCTGCGGTTGAAGGGATCGGCCAAGTCGCGTTGGTGCCGCTGAAGAAGCGCGGCAACCTTCGGCTGGTCGCCTGAGCCGCACAAGCAAAAGGGGGCGGATTGCTCCGCCCCCTCG
>Ga0210011_1000052_pt1 | contig 148987 bp, 101 predicted proteins | sample CryGeymeta201502_FD_183972 | JGI IMG/M metagenome (GOLD analysis project Ga0210011, IMG submission 183972) | Groundwater microbial communities from Crystal Geyser aquifers in Utah, USA - Crystal Geyser metaG 2015-02 (SPAdes) (version 2) | ecosystem: Environmental > Aquatic > Deep subsurface >...
CAGGTGGCAACAGCGGCCCGATCAACTCCCACTCCGCATCCGACAAGTCTCCGCGACCCATGACTGCTCCTCAAAAAGCAGTCTTGAATCAGAACTCAGGGCAAATGGGAATCTCTTTTGTCAACACAGCCTAGATCAAAGACGCTCGATGATGGTCACGTTGGCGACGCCGCCGCCTTCGCACATGGTTTGCAGGCCGTATTTCTTGCTGTGGCGGTGCAGGCCATGAACCAGCGTCGCCATCAGCTTGGTGCCACTGGCACCGAGCGGGTGGCCCAACGCAATCGCGCCGCCGTGGACGTTGAGCTTCGCCGGATCGGCCCCGGTGTGCTTCAGCCAGGCCAGCGGCACCGACGCAAAGGCTTCGTTGACTTCGTACAGGTCGATGTCGCCGATGGTCAGCCCTGCGCGCTGCAAGGCCTTGTCGGTGGCGAACAGCGGCTCTTCGAGCATGATCACCGGATCGCCTGCGGTCACGGTCAGGTTATGGATGCGCGCCAGCGGGACAAGGCCGTGCGCCTTCAGCGCCGCTTCCGACACCACCAGCACCGCCGAAGACCCGTCGCAGATCTGGCTGGCCGACGCCGCGGTCAACGCGCCATCGGGGCTGATGAGCTTGACGCCCGCGATGCCTTCCAGCGTCGCATCGAAGCGGATGCCTTCGTCGATGGTGTGGAACTGCGTGCCTTCGGCCGTTTCCACCTCGATCACCACGATCTCGCGCTCGAAGGCACCGGCCTTGGTCGCGGCGATGGCCTTCTGATGGCTTTCATAGGCGAACCGGTCGAGATCGTCCTTGGATAAGCCGTGCTTTTGCACGATCATCTCGGCGCCGACGAACTGGCTGAAGTTGATGCCGGGGAACTTCTCGTCAATCCCGGCAGCCTTGCTGTAGAGGCCTTCCTTCATGTGCAGCGTGACGTTGGAGCCCATCGGCACGCGGCTCATGCTTTCGACGCCGCTGGCGATCACCACGTCCTGCGTGCCGCTCATCACGGCTTGCGCGGCAAACTGGATCGCTTGCTGCGAAGACCCGCACTGGCGGTCGATTGTCACAGCCGGGGTCGATTGCGGGAGATGCCTGGACGCCAGCACGCCCATGCGTCCGACCTGCATCGCCTGCTCGCCCGCCTGGCTGACGCAGCCGGTGATCACATCTTCAATGGCCTTGGGGTCGATCCCGCTGCGCTCGACGATCGCATCGAGCGATTTTGCCAGCAGATCGACCGGGTGCACCCCGGCCAGACGCCCGCCGCGGCGCCCACCGGCGGTGCGAACGGCTTCGACAATATAAGCTGTGGTCATGTCTCTCTCCCGGCATTGGCTATGCGTCCCGGCGTTGGCGTCAAATCAGTTGCATTGCGCCACTCGCGTCCGACCAACCGCCTATTGAAGGCATCCCATCAAATCAAGCTGGCAAAATGATGGTTGGTCTGGTCGCCCTGCGCTTGCCTTGGCGCGAGCACAGTGGCAGGCATCCCCCAGGAGCGGCCATGAAGACCCTATTCGACCTTAACGCCGCGCTTGATCGCAAGGCGCTCGCGGCTCGCTTTGCCGCGACAGGACGCGTGCAGGTGCGCGATGTCCTGACCGACGAAAGCGCGCGCGAACTGCTAGCCGTGCTCGCTCGCGGAACCCCCTGGGGCATGGCGGTGGGCGCCGGAGACGGCAAGCCCCGCAGCTTCCGTGCCGCTGAGACGCGAACACCGCAGGGCCAAGAGGAACTGAGCCAGGCCGCCCGCCGCGCCGAAGAACACTCGGCGCGGGGGGATTACGGGTTCCGATTTGCCCATTATCCGATCCTGACCGCGCTGCAGGAGGGCTGGAATCCCGGCAGCCCGCACGAAATCCTGCTCGAACACCTGAATGCGCCCGCCTTCATGGATCTGGCGCGGGTTGTGACCGGGATTGATCTGGTCAAGGCCGATGGGCAAGCCACCTTGTTCGGCCCCACGCACTATCTGGGCCGCCATATCGACAGCCATGTCGCAGAACGCTGGGAGGTGGCCTACGTGCTCAACCTTGCGCGTGACGATTGGCACCCGGACTGGGGCGGATACCTATTGTTCCTGGACGACGAGGGCGATGTCGTTGAAGGCTTCAAGCCGCGCTTCAACGCCTTGAACCTGTTCCGCGTGCCGCAGTCGCACCTTGTGAGTTATGTCCCGCCATTTGCGCCGATGGGGCGGCTGGCGGTGACGGGCTGGTTGCGCAGCAAATGAATGGCTTTCAAGCCTTCTCGGTGCCCTCCCCCGTCAATGCCGCCGCAGCCATCGTGGCCATGCGCATGAAGCTGCAATCGGGGGATGCCGCAGGAGCGCGGGCCATCGCAGAACCGGCCCGCCGCGCCTTTCCCGGTGACGCGCCGCTGGCCGATGCGGCGGGCGATCTGGCAATGAAGGCCGGCGATGCCAAAGCGGCCGAGGCGCACTTTGCTGCGGCCTGCGCCGCCGCCCCGGCCATCATCGATTACGCGATCAACCATGCCATTGCACTTCAGCAACTTGGCCGCCACGCCAAGGTGCTGGCGGTGCTTGACCGGCACGGGGCAAAAGCCCGCCTGAATGCACGCCTCGCCAGCGTGCGGGCCACGTCCGAGCGCGCCCTCGGCAATCTTGCAGCAGCGGCGCGGTGGTACGATATCGCATTGCGCGCTGAGCCCGGACGCCTGCGCGCGCTTCATGGCCGTGCACGGGTTGCGCTCGAGCGGGGGGAAGACGATGCCGTTGCGCGGTTTGACCGGGCGTTGGTGGCAAGCCCCGGCGATGCCGAATTGTGGCTTGGCAAGGCACAGGCGCTCGAATTGGCGGGCGATGTGCGTGGCGCCCGCCTGATCGCCGAACAGCTCGCACAGCAAGCGCCGGGGTTTCTGGGCGGGCTGACGTTCCTCGCAGGGCTAAGGCTCGCCGCAGGAGAGCCCGATTTCACGGCTCCGTTTCACGAGGCCGCACGCCGCGCACCGTTGGATCCCAACATTCCCGCCAGCCAAATCGAAACGCTCGCCGGGCTCGACCTTGCGGCGGAGGCTGCAGATATCGCTGCCAAAGCCCGCCGCAGCTTTCCGAACGTGGCGCATTTCGCCCTGCTTGAGGCGATCCATGCCGGGTCGTCGGGTGATTACGATCGGGCCGAAGCCATCTTTGCAGACCTTGTCGATCCGCGCCCTATCCGCCACCTGCATGAGGCCCGGCACCGGCTTCGCGGGCACGATCCGGAGGCGGCTGAGGCGCTGCTGACGCGCGCGCTCGCCGCCGATCCATGGGACATTTCGGCCTGGGCTTTGCGCGGCATTGCATGGCGGATGGCAGGTGATGACCGCGCGCAGTGGCTGCATGAACAGCCCGGCCTCGTCCAGATGCAGCCATTGCTGGCGCGGCACGGGTTGGTGGCCGAAGCGATCGCCCAGCTCCGCCTGCTCCACGCCGCTTCCTCGATGCCGCTTGGCCAGTCCCTTCGCGGCGGCACCCAGACACGCGGCATCCTGTTCCACCGCACCGAGCCGGTGCTCGCTGAATTGCACGCGGCAATCACCGCCACGCTGGAAGCCTACCGTGCCGGACTGCCGCAGCGTGACGACACCCACCCGTTGCTGCGCCACCGCGACACCCCCTGGCAATTGGCAGGGTCATGGTCGGTGCGATTGACCGGCGGCGCGGGCGCGGGCGATTATCACACCGCACATATCCACCCGCAGGGCCTCGTTTCCTCGGCGCTGTATCTGGTCGTTCCGAAGGATGCCGATGACCTCGAGGCGCGACGGGGGTGGCTCGAAATCGGGCGCCCGCCGCGCGATCTCGGGCTGAAACTTGACCCGATTGCCATGATCGGCCCGCGCGAAGGCTATCTCGCCCTGTTTCCTTCGACCCTGTATCACGGGACCACGCCCTTTGGTGCGGACGAGGCTGCGGCTGAGCGCGTGACGGTGGCCTTTGATGTCGTGCCCGTAACGGAGACGCCCGAATGAACGATGCCGGGGCATGGAATGATTTCTGGGCTGCCAATACGGGCGCAAGTGCTGGTGCGGGACGCGGTGGCTGCCTGCCGCAACGCTGGGCGATCATCGAAGACGCGCAGCGCGCCGCATGGGACGGATTTATCGGCGGGCTCCCCGAAGGCACGGCGGTTCTTGATCTGGCCACCGGCGACGGCCGCGTGCTTGGCTGGATACACGCATGCCGCCCCGATCTCGAACTGACCGGGATTGACCGTGCGCCCCATCTCCCCGCCCCGCCCGCCGGAACCGTCACGCGCGGCGGCATTGCGATGGAAGATTTGCCGTTTGACGCAGACACATTCGGCGCGGTGGTCAGCCAGTTCGGCTTTGAATACGGCGATGTCGCAAGGGTTTGCGCCGAGATTTCGCGCGTGCTTGCGCCGGATGGCCAAGTTGCCCTGATGATCCATCGCGGCGATGGGCCCATCCTCGAACATAATCTGGCCCGCCGTGCGGCAATCGAATGGGTGCTGACCGATCAAAAGCTTGCACAGCTTCTCGGTACGGTGCTTGATGCGCCCAATGGCGGGCCGCAAGTCGCAGCCCAGGTTGCTGCCGCGATTGGGTTGCTGGGCGCGCAACGCTTTGGCGACAGCAGCCCCGGCTGGGAAATCCCTGAAGCGTTGCGCCGTGCGGTGCTCATGGGTGAGCAGGCCGGAACTACCGCGATCCGCGATGCTATCGCCGCGATCGAAAATCACGCCATTAACGAAGTCGGGCGCATCGCTTCGCTTGAACGCGCCTGCGCGCGTGCGGATCAACGCGGCGCCATCATGGACGCTTTCGCTGCGGCGGGGCTGAAACAGTGCGCAGAGACGCCCGTGTGCGAGCCTTCCGGGCGAGCGATCGCCTCGTTCCTCGTTTTTAACTGATCCATCCCAGAAACTGAGGCGACGACCACGCACTTTTGTGCGGCAGCGCGGGCGCGCACTTTACGCTTGCGAGACGGCCACGAAAAAGGGCGGCGGACCGAAGTCCACCGCCCCTTTCGGCTTGCGCTTTGACGCGTTCTTAGAAGGAGAACGCGATCGAAGCGAAGAAGTCACGGCCAAGCACGTCATATACGCTTGGGTAGGTGTTACCCTGTTCCTGGTTATCGCCAAGCAACAGGCTGTTCGGACGATTGGAAACCTCAATACCGTCGAAGGTCGGCGTACCCGGAAGGGTATCGAAAATGTTGTTTACACCAATGGAGAACACAACATTTTCCGTCGCTTCAAACGCGAAGGTCAGATCGAACAGGTCGTAGGCGCTGATGCGTTCGATGCCGTTGAAGTCGGCAAAGTTGGTATCGTCATCGGCGTCATCAACCGCCGAAAGGTGACGCCACCGCACGCTGGTTGTCAACGGACCGTCGATCACGCTGAGACGCGATGCCCACTTGAACGAAGCAATCGGCTGACCGCAGCTGCCGCCGAACCGGCCCGCACACTCATCCACGTCCGGCAAACCAGTAACCGGCGTAAAGTCGTACTTTTCAGTCCAGGTTCCGTTGAAGTTGAGATCGAAGCGCGACGAACCCGAACCGGTCATCAGCGAAAACGGCAGGGTGGAAGCGTAATTGACCTGAAGGTCAACACCCGACGTTTCAAGGTTGGCAGCGTTGACACCAGCGATGAGCGGCGGATTACCAACATCGATCCGACCATCGGCATCGCGGATTCCCACGAACGGCTGACACAGCTGGCTGTTCACGTCCTGGGCCGATCCATAGCACAGGTTCAGCAGGCCCTGCAGATTACCACCGGCAATGGTAATGAAGTCTTCGACTTCAATGTTGAAATAGTCTGCCGTGATTGTCATGCCCGGTACGAACGAGGGCTGAAGCACCACACCAGCGGTCCAGCTGGTCGACGTTTCTTCGCCAAGATCAGGGTTGCCGCCGAACAGAGCCGGGATCTGCGCGTTCAACTGAACCGCCTGACCCCCGCCGACGTTGCCTGCCGGAACACCCGTTGCGACACAAGTCGCCGACGCACCCGGGTTTGCCGCAATGAAGGGCGCGCTGCTGCAAGGGTCAACAGCGCCGGGGAAGCCGATGGCCTGACCGCCGAACAGTTCCTGCACGTTCGGTGCCCGCACAGCGCGCTGATACTGTCCGCGGAACATGATGTCCTCAACCGGACGGAACTGCACGCCGCCTGCGTAGGTCCACACGCCGCCGACATTCTCAAGCGAATAGTCGGAATAACGGCCAGCGCCGTTGACGGTGAGGCTCAGCCCGCTGTCAGTTTCGATCAGCGGCACGATAACTTCCGCGAAGATTTCCTTCACGTCGTACGCGCCCTGCGTCGCTTCACCGGCGTTGAAGCCAACAACGTCACCCGATGCCAGCGCCGTATCGGGCAGGAACTGCGCCGCAACCCGGCGGTATTCGGTGCCGATTGCGAAACCGATGTCGTCACCACCAAAGCCCAGGCTGCCGAGGAAGCCGTTGACGCTGGCTGCAGCCACTTCGACGGTCGAAATGTCGCCATTCTGGGCCTGAATGCTGATCTGCTGAACCATTTCAGGCGTCAGCGTGTTCGGACCAAAGATGTTGATCGCGGGATCGGTGCCATCAAGGCCACGGTTGAATGCAGACCGCGAGATATTGCCCTGCTGCACGTTGGCGTTCCGCGTGCGGGCGTAGGAATAATACGCATCGTAATTCAGGTTATCGGTGATCGCACCGGTCACACCGGCAAGAACGCGGAAGGCATTGCGTTCATCAAGCGTGTTGCGTGAGCCGGTTTCCGTTGTGCGACGCAGAACGTTGGCACGGACCACACCCGGCGTGAACAAGGGGTCAAGACCGTTGGCAACGCGCTGAGCATCGGCAGCCTGCTGGTTGGCATCAAGCAGGTTAAACGCCGCGAGGGCTGCCGGATCAAGGAACTGCGACACGGCAGCAATGTTAACATTGGTCGTGCCGGTGATCGGCGTTGCCGCCAGTTCCTGGGCAACGCGGTTGTTGATGTAGGTTACTTCACCATACGCGCGATGGCCGTCGCTGAATTCATAATCGGCATAGCCTCCAAACAGATAACGCTCTTGCGGGATCTGAAGGTAGTTTACCGGAGCGTAATTGTAGGTGTCACCCGCGGTCGGGGACACCGCGCCAGGCGCCCGGAAAAGGCCGTCACGAAGGACGCTGCCTGTGGCCAGGTTGGCGAAATTTTCCGGATTGTCCGCGAACGAGCCCGGATCGGCGACGATTGCCACGTTGGCAGGTGCCAAGATACGTGCAACGGGAAGCGCGCCCGAACCGAACTGCTGAAGCGGGTCGCCTTGCGTTTCACCGCCAAGCGCGAACCGCGAGAAACCGCGATCGCCCTGGAAGATCGATTCACGATTGAAGTATTCGCCATAGATGGTCGCGCTACCACGGCCATCGTCGAAGCTTGCGCCAATCGCGCCATAGGCCTGATAACGGGCACCATCGCCGCGCTCGGTGAGAGAATACTGGCCACCCAGTTCAAGGCCTTCGACCTTCTTGAGCCGGAAGTTGACAACACCGCCAAGGGCGTCCGAACCGTAAACAGCCGAAGCACCACCGGTCACCACGTCAACCGATTCAATCAGGAAGGCAGGGATCGTGTTGAGATCGACCACCTGATTGGTGTCAAATGAGACCCAGCGACGACCATTGACCAGCACCAGGGTACGGGTCGCACCAAGGCCGCGAAGGTTGAGCGTCACCGCGCCGTTGCCCGGGTTGTTCGAGAACGCTGTGGTGCCCGGAATAACCTGCGGAAGCGTGTTCAGCACGTTTTCGACGTTCACGGAGCCAGAAAGGGTGAATTCCTCGGCTCCAACCACTGCAACGGGCGCTGCGGTATCAACATTGCGCTGCTGAATGCGCGAGCCCGTAACGACGATGAAATTTTCTTCCGGCGCCTGCATGCTGTCAACGGTGTCTGCGTCCTGCGCATACGCCGGCGTTGCAAAAATGGCGCCAGCCATGAATGTCCCCGCGAGAAGCGAGGCCTTGTTGAAATTCGTCATGTTCTTCCCCTTGATGCGCGCTGGTCAAACGACGGACGCAGTACAAAGTCGCGGGCGGCTGCCCGGATTTCGCCTCCCTATGTCATTCCCCACGTGGGGGGCAATCGGTGGTGACGCATCCTTCCATCGTTGCGCGGCAACTGTTGCATTCTGGCGACAGTGCTGCATTCGCGAGGCTTTATCTCGGCGGGCTTTGGCCATAGGGCTATTAAAGAACTCATTGCGGGGGATTTTGGCCCCCGCTGCCGTAATGGCAAGGGAGAACACGCGATGACCAGACCACTGCTCGCAACGCCTACTGCGGTGCTTTTTGCAGCCAATTCAGGCGTTTTGGCCTTGCTGCTCGCCACCCCGGCGCTTGCGCAGGCACAGGCGGCTGACGAGGATTACGTGGGTGCACTCAAGGCATGCCGCACGATCGCTGACAAGACTGAACGGCTCGCATGCTATGACGCCAAGGTTGGCGCGATGGTCACGGCCAGCGACGCAGGTGATGTGAAAATTGTCGACCGTGATGACGTCCGCCGCACCCGGCGACAGCTGTTCGGCTTCACCGTGCCCGATCTCGACATTCTCGAAGGCGACAACACCGACAAGCAAACCAGCGAATTGCTCGAAACGACAATCACAAGCGCACGGCGGATGAGCGCCAAGGCGTGGCGTTTTACCACCGCAGAAGGTGCGGTGTGGGAAATCTCCAACGCCCCGCAGCGGCTCGCCCCGATCAAGGCTGGCGACACAGTCGTATTCAAGGTGGCGTCGCTTGGCTTCTATTTCATCCGCATCAACGGGCAGATCGGCGTGAAGGGCAAGCGTATCCAATAAGCGCCGTGCGCACATACGTTGAGGGCCCGGTCGCAAGACCGGGCCCTCCCCAAATGATACCACTGTTTGACCTTGCCTACAGCCCGCCGGGCCCGCAATCATTGGCGAGGTAATCCAGCATCTTGGTGAAGAATTGCTGCTGGTGGTTATACATCAGCGTGTTGTAGAAGTGGTCGGCCCCTTCCAGCGTGATGAATTGCCCATCCTTGCCGGTCTGCTCGAAGGCCTTTTTGTAATCGGTGAAGTGATAATACAGCACCCGGCGGTCGACATCGCCATGCACCATCAGCAGCGGAATGTTGACCTTGTCCACCTCGGCAACCGGGTTCACGCCATAGGCGGTGTTGAGCCAATATTGATCCACCGCGCTGTCACGGCCGCGGCCCCACACTTGCTTCAGCTTGGGCCAGTTGGAAACCGCTGCGCCTGCGATGGTGCATTGGTAAATATTGGGATCGCGGCTGGCTGCAACCAGCGCGGCATAGCCGCCATAGGACCAGCCGAACATCGCAATGCGGTCCGGATCGACAAGGCCTTGTTTCACCAGATGCAGGGCACCGTCATCCTTGTCGTCCTGCATGGCCTTGCCGTATTCGTCGAAGCCCGCGAGGAAATGGTCACGGCCCCAGCCCACGCTGACCCGGTATTGCGGTTGCAGCACCATATAGCCCTGGTTGGCGAGCAACTGGCCCCATTCGTCATAGGTGACGACCTCGTTCACCATCGGGCCACCATGCGGCAGCACGATCAAGGGGAACGGTCCGGTGCCATTGGGCTTCGTCAGATAGGCAGGGATCACCCGGCCATCGCGCGCGGTGTAACGGATGTATTCGACATCCGCGAGCGCCTCGGGAGCGATCAGCGGGTTGCGACTGCCCAGCTTGGCAAGCTTGCCATCCTTGACCAACCAGAACGAGCCGGGATCACGCGGCCCCCGATTGGACACGATCATCGACTGCCCATCGACCGAACGGCTGGAAATCGAAAGCTGGTGCGCATGAGGGATTTGCTGCTCAAGCGCCTCGTACAGCGCCTTTTCCTCTTCATCGAACCAATGGCGTTCCATCTTCGCGCCCGGATAGACCGCCGCGACGAGCTTGTCATTGCCGGGGATCGAGTGGGTCTGGACACCCATCACATCGGCGTTTTCGTCCTGGAACAGCTTCTTGCCGACCGTACCGGTAGCGAAGTCGAATTCAAACAGCGCCGCTTTGTCCTCGCCCTCGGCCCAGTTGATGAAATAGCCGCGATTGGGATCATCGGGGTCAAAGCCGGCAAGGCCCGGGATGTTGGTATAGACCGGCGCGACGTTCTTCACATCATTCAGGTCGGTTTCGAGAAACTGCGTCCATGATCCGTCCCCCGGCTTGCGGAAGAAGAACTGCAACTTGTTCGATACAGGGTCGATGCTCTGCGTGAACCGCGGGTTGCCGTCATTGTCGAAGGACGCCTGCGGGTACTTGCTTGAGCCGCGCAGAACGAGCTCCCGCGATCCATTGTTCAGATTGAACTTGTAATAGGAGCGCGGCCGGAACCGGGCGAAGGGGTCGCTCCCGGTCGTGTCCCCGACGGCCGTTCCCGTCGATACGAGGATCGAATCCGGATCGTTGGGAAGGGTATTCACCAACCCGAAATTGCCGTCCACCCGGCTGAACTTGTTCGCCTCAACATCATAGAAGAACGAGGCGTAGCTGCGCACGTCCTCTTCCTGGTTCTTCACGGTCTTGCGCAAGACCTGCCAGGCGGTCCCATAGATCTGCGTGCCGCTGACCCAGGTGGCGGAAACGATCTCCATCGGATCGGCGTTGACGCGGCGCAAGGGCTTGGAAAGATCATCGGTGCGATAAATCTCCAGCACATATTCGCCTTCGCGGCTTTCCACCTTGTGGACCAGCAGATGCTTTCCGTCGGGCGAAACCTGCACCGCATTGACGACATCGCGCAGGGCCCAGACATCGACCGGAATGGCACCCTGCGCTTGCGTGGCAACGGGGGCAGCCGCCACGAGACCGATGGTCGACACACCGATCAGAGCGGCGGCGAGCGAGGCTTTGATGAGTTTCATGATCTTTGGTTTTCCTGAGACACACAGTCGGATTGGACAGGCGTTACGTGGTGAAGGGTATTCCATTATCGCGCTGTCAGTAAACGAAAAATGCGGCCTCTCGGCATATGCCGGGAGGCCGCATTTCGGTAGTCATTCAGCCATTGTGCCGGTCAGAACCGATACAGCAGCTGTGCGAAGAATTCGCGGCCGTTGAGGTTGTAACCATTCCCGATGGGAACGTTGGCAATGGCCAGCACTTCGCTGCTGTCGACCAGCGGCGGCAGGTCATCGAACAGGTTCGTTACACCGGCGATAATCCGGAACTTGCCATTGTCCCAACGCACCGATGCGGTGTGTTCGAAGTATTCTTCAGCAAACCCGACGTCGCGGCAGAACACGCCATCACCCGGAACGATGTTATTGGGGACGAAGGCGCCGCCAACAACCGCGCCGGACCCATTGCCGGTGCAGGTATCACCAACAACGCCAGCCGGGAGGCCATCGGGTCCACGACCGAACGCATCCGAAAGTTCGTCGACACCAAGCGGATCCTGATCGACGCGACCAATGTAGCGGGTCTGCCAGGTGAACAGGAAGTCATCGTAACGTGCATTGAAGGTTGCACGGCCGATCCAGCTCGGGAAGCCGAATTCGCCCGCAAAATCTTCGGTGTCCGGCACGCCGTTGTCATCCACGTCGGTCGTCGAACGTTCGATCAGGTGGTTCGCGGTCAGGTTCAGCGAAAGATCGATTTCCGACCCGCCAATCATCACCGGATACCCGAACGTCGTGTTCAGATCGATCCCGCGAACCGATTCCTCGGCCCGGTTAAGGAAGCCCGAGTTCACCGTGGTGATCAGGAAGCGCGAAGCAACCTGATCACTGACCTGAATACGGTCACAAAACGGGCTGCGGGTTTCATCTTCACGAGTGTAGCAGTCATTGACGATGAACTGCCCGCTCGGCTCGATGATCGAGTCCTTCAACTTGATGTCGTAGTAGTTGAAGTTGAGCGCGAACCGGAACCCACTGGCCCAATCCTCTTCGAAGGCAAAGCCCGTGGTGATCGAGCGCGAGGTTTCCGGATCAACATCCAGGCTGCCCCCGGTGAAGATCTGCGTGCTGCTCACCTGGATGGTGTTCAGACCGTTCTGGTCGATACCGACCGTGAACGGATCACGCCCTTCGCGCTGGCAGTTCCGGATGATCGCCGGGTCACGCTCGTCGCTTTCCGGGACGTACAGTCCGGTTCCAGCATTGAACGCTGCGGTCGGCACGGCGCAGGGATCGGAAATGTTCCCGAAGCCGGACTGGTTGAACAGGAAGTTCTCGCGAAGGTTCGGTGCACGGAAAGATGTGCCGTAGCTGAACTTGAGCAGCAGCGGCGACACCGGACGCCAGCCGCCCTTCAACGCGAAGGTGCCGTTGGTGCCGTAGAACTCTTCATCGGTCAGGCGGCCTGACACGTTGACGGTCAGTTCTTCGACCATGGGCTGCGCCGCCATCAACGGAACGTCGATTTCGCCGTACAGTTCACGGATCCACTTGGAACCGCTGGCGCCGCCGTCAGCAAAGAAGCCCCAGAACAGGCCGTTCGATGCTTCGATACCCGGCTGCGAGTCGATCGAGTCTTCGCGCCATTCGGCACCCAGCACGACACCCACAGGGCCGGCCGGAAGTTCGAACAGATCGCCCGTGACGTAGCCGGAGATGATCTTCTGTTCGTAGACCGTGTCAAAGTCACGCTCACCGAACAGGTAATCACGCTCGGCCTGCGAGGCAAAGTCACCGATCAGTCCTTCAAAAAGCGAAGGCGCAAACAGGTTAACCGGAACGCAGCCCGCCAGAAGATCGGGAGCAACGAGGCTGGGATTGCGAAGGCCCGCGGTGTTGCACGGCGTACCGGCACCAAGGCCACCGGCAGCCAGCAAGGCTGGGTTGTTTGCAGCCTGGCTGATGTAGTCGTCCGCGATGCCATCGCCATCGTTGTCGACCACGCCATCGCCGTCGTAATCGCCGGTCGGGTCAAGACCGATGGCAAGCGCCAGTCGATCTTCACGGATACCACGGCGGATCACCGAACCTTCGGAGCGGGAATAAACCCCCGAAGCTTCGAACGTCCACGACGAGCCGATGAAGGGCAGATCGCCGCGAACGCCCAGCACGCCGCGATACTGCTCCTGCCGGCGTTCAAAGTTGTTACGATCGCCGCGAACCAGCAGGATCGGACGAACGGCAAGCGATTGGCCGGTCGACAAGATGCTGGCCGCGCCATTATTTGCCTGACCAGGGAGGAGTTCCTGGAAATTGTTATCGATCGCGCGGCAGTTCACACCGCTCGGCTGCGCCAGGTTACAGGGGTTGAAGGCGTTGTTCGACGGAACCCACGGGAAGAACTGACCCTGCGCGCCGTTGGGCTGGTTGAGGTCAGACCGCGTGTAACCCGCTTCAAAGAACGGCGTGATGTTGGCCGCACCCGGGAAGGTGTACTCCCCGTAGGTGAAGACGTTGTAGACATCTTCCTGCGGAATGAAGACCTGATTGGGCTGCGCCCCGTTCCGGCTGTAATCGAAGAAGTCGATGTCCTGAAAGCCATCACCATTGGCATCAACCGGCGTCAGGAACGCATTCGCAGTGTCCGAGTAACCCGGAACCCCGGTGTTCCCGGCGATCGGCTGACCGTTGAGCGTGCGGCCATACTGGCGCTGATCGAAATACACGTCGCCAAGGCGGGTGCCCGGAGGGCCCGACAACTGCACACGGCCAGCCACGCCCACGAACTTGCAGGGCTGCACCAGCGTGCCGACGGCACCGTTGCTGCGGCTGAGCGCGATTGCGTTGGTGGCCTGATCGTTTGTCAGGATATTGCCGTTCTGATCGATTTCGTAGTGACGATCACATCCGGCAAGAAAATCGCGATCTTCGAGCAGGATCTGATCGGTCCGGCGCCATTCGGCACCGATGCCGAACACGGCGCGGTCCGTATTGAAACCCCAAGCCGCGCTGACCGTGAAGTCATTGCCGCCGCCACGTTCATTGTAATCGCCATTGGCCTGAATTTCGAGACCGTCGAAATCCTTGCGCAAGATGACGTTGACGACGCCTGCAACGGCGTCCGAACCGTAAATCGACGATGCGCCGTCGGTCAGAATGTCAAACCGGTCAACCAGCGTGGCCGGAATCAGGTTGATCGAAGGGTTGGACGGCGCGCCTTCGACGCCCCCGGGCGAGATACGACGACCATTGAGAAGCAGCAGGTTGCGGTTGGCGCCAAGGCCGCGCAAGTTCAGCGTCTGCGAACCCGGTCCGTTGTCGAGCACGAAGCCCTGGAAGGTCGCGTCAATCTGCTGACCGGCGGCCGCTTCCGAACGCTGGAGGATCTGCGCGGGGTCAAACGCGCCGACCGCCTGCTGGTTTTCCGTGGTCAGGACCTGAAGCGGCGAAATCGAGCTGTAGGTATCGCGCACGATGCGCGAACCGGTCACCGTGATGTTGCCACCCTCGGTTGCCCGGCCAGAGGCGTCGGTTGTAACATCAACCTCTTCGCCGTTGTCCTGGATGATGCCCGAAGGCGCCTCGTCGTCCGCCTCTGCGTCCTGCGCGAATGCGGGACCGGCGATCACGAGAGCGATCGCGGATGCAGAATAGGCCATCGCCTTCATCGAATTGCTGTGAAACTTTTTCATGGTCACTCCAGTTGCCCTAACCGGAGACATCCGGACAACCTAACGACCCACCACATAATTGCCCCATGTGGAGGGTACGCGCATCAAAGGTTGTTCAAGTCAGTCCCCGTAGTGACCGTTTTGTGCAATGGCGTAAGTTTGATGTCAAAGCGCCCTGTCGCAACGTCGAACTTTTCCGGGGGGTGTTGCGTTAATCCCACATTCAGCGGCGCAAGACGCGATCGCTCGCAACTTTGTTAGATTGCCACTTTGCATATCTTAAAAGATAGCAGTGCTTGCACGCAACAAATTGCGCAGCATGCCAGATCATACGACGCATGCTTACAAAGTTGCGGAATCGCGAAAGGCTCCGATCAGTCGTCCGAGCCGCGAATCATCATGCTCAGCTGCCCGTCACCTTCATCAATCAGGAGCGTCGCACCGTCGGGCAGATTGCCCGCCAGCAGCATTTCGGCCAGCGGATCCTGCACATATCGCTGCACCGCACGCTTTAGCGGCCTTGCGCCGTACACGGGATCATACCCCACCCGGCCCAGCCACCGCAGAGCCGCTTCCGACAGGTCGAGCGTGATCTTGCGGTCCGCGAGCAGCTTCTGCACGCGGCCCACCTGGATTTCCACGATCGGGGCCATGTGTTCCTGTGCGAGCCTGTGGAACAGGATGATCTCGTCCAGCCGGTTGAGGAACTCGGGCCGGAAATGCCCGCGCACCACGTCCATCACGTCCTTCTCCACCGTCGCCGGCTCCGCGCCGTCAGGCAGGTTAGCAAGATACTGGCTACCCAGATTGCTGGTAAGGATGATCAGCGTGTTGCTGAAATCCACGACCCGGCCCTGCCCGTCGGTCAGGCGGCCATCGTCGAGCACTTGCAGCAGCACGTTGAAGACATCGCTGTGCGCCTTCTCGACCTCGTCGAACAATACCACCTGATAGGGACGGCGGCGCACGGCTTCGGTCAGCACGCCGCCTTCTTCATAGCCGACATAGCCCGGAGGCGCACCGATCAGGCGGGCGACGGCGTGCTTTTCCATGAATTCGCTCATGTCGATCCGCACCATCGCGCTGTCATCATCGAACAGGAAACCGGCGAGCGCCTTGGTCAGTTCGGTCTTGCCGACACCCGTGGGGCCGAGGAACAGAAAGCTGCCGAGCGGGCGTCCGGGGTCTTGCAAGCCCGCCCGCGCGCGGCGGACCGCCTTGGACACGGCGGTGATGGCCTGCGACTGACCGATCACCCGCTTGCCCAGGATGCTCTCCATCGCCAGCAGCTTTTCGCGCTCGCCGGCCATCATCCTGTCGACCGGGATGCCGGTCCAGCGGCTGACTACCCCTGCGATGTCTTCTTCGGTCACTTCCTCGCGCAGCATGGCATTGGCGGCCTGCCCCTGCGCTTCGGCGAGCTGTTTTTCGAGCGCGGGGATCGTGCCGTAAGACAGCTCTCCTGCCTTGCCCAGATCGCCCTCGCGCTGCGCCTGCTCCAGCTCCAGCCGCGCGGCATCGAGCTGCTCCTTGATCTTGCCTTCGGCTTCGATCTTGTCGCGCTCGTTTTGCCACCGGGTCGTGAGTTCGGCTGACTGCTGTTCAAGGTTCGCCAGTTCTTCGCGCAGTGCAACAAGCCGGTCCTTGGAGTTCTGGTCGGTTTCCTTGCTGAGCGCAGATTCCTCGATCTTCAGCTGGATGATCCGCCGGTCGAGCGCCTCGATCTCTTCGGGCTTGCTCTCCACCTCCATGCGGATGCGGCTGGCGGCCTCGTCCATCAGGTCAATGGCTTTGTCGGGCAGGAAGCGGTTCTGGATATAGCGATCGCTCAGCTTCGCCGCCGCAACGATCGCGCTGTCGGTGATGCGCACGCCGTGGTGCAGTTCATACTTGTCCTTGATCCCGCGCAGGATCGAGATCGTGTCCTCCACCGTCGGCTCGGCAATGAACACCGGCTGGAAGCGACGCTGGAGCGCGGGGTCTTTCTCGACATATTTCTGATATTCATCGAGCGTGGTCGCCCCGATGCAGTGCAACTCGCCGCGCGACAATGCGGGCTTCAGCAGGTTGCTGGCATCCATCGAGCCTTCCGACGCGCCGGCCCCGATCAGGGTGTGCATCTCGTCGATGAACAGGATGATCTGGCCATCGGCGTGCTTCACCTCGTCGAGCACCGACTTCAGACGCTCTTCAAATTCGCCGCGATACTTCGCGCCTGCAATCAGCGACCCCATGTCGAGGCTCATGAGCGTGCGACCCTTGAGGCTATCGGGCACGTCGCCATTGGCGATGCGCAGCGCGAGGCCTTCGGCAATTGCGGTCTTGCCGGTGCCGGGCTCGCCGATCAGTGCAGGATTGTTCTTGGTGCGGCGGGCGAGGATCTGGATCGTGCGGCGAATTTCCTCGTCGCGCCCGATCACCGGATCAAGCTTGCCGTCACGCGCCGCCTGCGTCAGATCGCGGGCGAATTTCTGCATGGCATCATAGGTGTTCTCGGCACTGGCCGAGTCGGCGCGCTTGCCGCCGCGCAGTTGCTCGATCGCGGTGTTCAGGCTCTGCGCGGTAAGCCCTGAGGCTCTCAGCCCCTCCCCTGCGGCAGTCTGGGACAGGGCAAGCGCGGTCAGGACGCGCTCGACCGTCACGTAGGCGTCGCCTGCCTTGTCGGCGATCTGTTCCGCCTGATCCAGCAGACGCACCGCATCATTATCGAGCCCCGGCGTCGCCTGCGCGCCGCTGCCGGTCACGGCCGGGATCTTCGACAAGCCCAGATCAATTGCGGTGGCGGCCAGCGGGGCCTGACCGCCTGCGCGCTGGATCAAACCTGCGGCCATGCCTTCGCTGTCTTCCAACAACGCCTTGGCGATATGCAGCGGCGTGATGCGCTGATGGTTCATCCGAATGGCAACCGTTTGCGCGGCTTGCAGGAAGCCCTTGGCCCGGTCAGTGAACTTTTCCAGATTCATGTCGTCAAACCCCTCCACGGTGCTCTGATGCAAATGGTGTGGCACATCGGCAACACAAGCCCGGTCCTGCAAAAATCGCAATCAGGTGTGTTACCCGACTAGGTGGGTTCATGCGCCGCCCAAGGCAAGAGGTTGATGCAAAAGGGCGCGAGCCTTGACCTTGCCCCGCCCGCGGGCAATGACGTGGCCACACGATTTGGGAGAGAAATCGGACATGATCTGGGTCAAGCGCGGCGCATTTGCGCTGGTGGTGGTGCTTTTGCTGGCTGTGGCGGCGCTCGCCACGTGGGAGCCGTTCTTCGCCAACGCCGCCAACCCGCCCCCAGCGCGCGCCTACACCGCCGAGATCATCCGCGACGATTTCGGCGTGCCGCATATCTACGGCGCCACCGATGCCGATACGGCCTACGGGGTTGCCGTTGCCCATGCCGAGGATGATTTCTTCACGCTGCAAGATGTGGTGGCGATGGCGCGCGGACGCTACGGCGCAATTGCCGGGGAAGACGGCGCCAAGGTCGATTATGTCTACCACCTGATCGATGCGCGCGGCACCGCAACCCGCGAATACCCCAGGCTTCCGGCTGATACACGCGCCCTGTTTGAAGCCTACGCCGCGGGTCTCAATCAATATGCCGAAGGGCATCCCGGCGAAGTGAAGCTGGCCAACCTGTTCCCGGTCAACGGCCTTGATGTTGCCGCCGGTTTCGCGCTGCGCCAACCGTTCTTCTTTGGCCTCGACAGCGTCATCGGCCCGCTGGTGGCGGGCGAGGATCTGCGCCGCGAACACGGCGCCGACATTCCCGGCTTCCCGCGCGAACCCCTGCCCGTTGCCCCGCCGGGCGAGATCGCCCCCGCCCCGCAGCAGGCGCGCACGCCCCTTTCCAAGAAAACCGGGGTGCTGCCGCTGGGCGAAGATGCCGAGCATCTAGGCTCCAACGCCTTTGCCGTCGCACCGCAGAAGGGCGGCGGGATCACCACGCTCATTTCCAATTCGCACCAGCCCCTGCGCGGCGGCGTGGCCTGGTATGAACTCGTGGTCGAAAGCGGTGAAGGTTGGCATTTTGCCGGCGCGAACTTCCCCGGATCGCCCTTCCCCTTCCTTGGCCATAACGAGCATCTGGGCTGGACCAACACGGTCAACACCGCCGACATGATCGATATCTACGAGCTCGAACTCGACGAGACTGGCAACCGCTACAAGCTCGACGGGCAATGGCGCGATCTCGAAAGCGAGTGGGTGACGTTGCCGGTCAAGGTCGGCCCGGTCGTGTTGCCGATCCGGCGCGAGGTGCTGCGTTCCGCGCACGGGCCGGTAATCCGCAATGCCAAGGGTGCCTTCGCCATACGCTATGGCGGGATCGGCCAGCTTGGGCAGCTCGACGCCTATTACCGGCTCAACAAGGCGACCGATTTTGCCGAATGGGAAGCGCAATTGTCGCGCCTTGCCATCCCCAGCACCAATTTCATCTATGCCGATGAAGCGGGCACGATCGCGTTTATCTACAACGCCGCGATCCCCAATCGGCCCGAAGGGGTGACGGCGGACTGGCGCACGGTCCTGCCGGGCAATCGCTCCGATCTGATCTGGCAGGGCGCGGTCGATTACGACACCCTGCCGCGCATCGTGAACCCGGCGAGCGGGTGGGTCTACAATTCCAACAACACCCCCTTCACCGCGGCAGGGGCCGGGAGCGATCTTGACCCTGCGGCGTTCTCGCCCTTGATGGGTATCGAACTCAAGCAAACCAACCGGTCATGGCGCGCCTATAAGCTCTTGTCCGAAGCCAGCGTTCTGGATCGGGCCACGCTGGAGCGGATCAAATACGACACCGGCTACGAAAGGCGCGGCTATGTTGACCGGATGTTCAACGGGCTTGAAGCTCTGAAGGCCGAAGGCAAGCTGGCCGATGCGCGCGACCTGCTGCTGTCGTGGGATTTCACCGCCGACAATGTGGGCCGCGCCGATGCCATCGCCCTGCTGATGATCCGCGACTTCATGTCGGCCGATTACAACAACAAGACCTTCCCCGATGTGGGCGAGAAGTTGCAGGCCGCTACCGATCACCTCACCACGCATTTCGGCAGGCTCGATCCGCCGATGAGCGATCTGCTGCGGCTGCGGCAAGGCAATGTCGATCTGCCGCTGGACGGCGGCTCCGACACCTTGCGCGCCTCGACCACCTGGGATGTGGCCGAAGACGGCCGCCTCAGCCTGAAGCATGGGGACAGCTTCATCATGTGGATCGAATGGCAGCCGGGCCAGAAGGTTAGTTCACGCTCGATCCAGCCTTTCGGCGCGGCAACCACCCGCCCCGCGAGTCCGCATTACACCGATCAAATGCAGCTGTTCGTCGATCACAAGCTGAAGCCTGTCCGCTTTTGGCGCGACGATGTGGTCGCGACTGCCAGCAGTCGGCGCACCGTATCGACCACCGACACCGCCGTGCGCTAACCGGCGCTTATCCTTCGCTCGATCTTACCACCGGAGCTTTCGTCCATGACCTATCGCCTTGCCGCCGCCAGCCTTTCGGCGCTTGCCCTTGCGCTGGCCACACCCATCAGCCCGGCGCTTGCCCAGGCAACCGCGCCGGCCGCCGTCCCGCAGGCGACCGCCGATCTTGAGGCGCTCGTTTCGCAGGTGCAGATCCCCTACGAAGAGTTCACGCTCGACAACGGCCTCACCGTCATCGTCCACGAAGACCGCAAGGCCCCCGTCGTGGGTGTGGCCGTGTGGTACAATGTCGGTTCGAAGGACGAACCCAAGGGCCAGACCGGCTTTGCCCACCTGTTCGAGCACCTGATGTTCAACGGTTCGGAAAATGCGCCCGAGGATTACTTCCAGTATCTCGCCGAAATGGGTGCCACCGATTACAACGGCACGACCAATTTTGATCGCACCAACTACTTCCAGACCGTGCCACGCCCCGCGCTGGAACGCGCGCTGTGGCTGGAAAGCGATCGCATGGGCTATCTGCTGGGCGCGGTGACGCAGGAGAAGCTCGATAACCAGCGCGGCGTGGTGCAGAACGAAAAGCGTCAGGGCGACAACCAGCCCGGCGGCTTGGTGTTCTACGAAATCCTCAAGACGCTGTTCCCTGAAGGCCACCCCTACAACCACAATGTGATCGGTTCGATGGCCGATCTTGACGCCGCATCGATGGCCGACGTGCGCCAGTGGTTCACCGACAATTATGGCCCGAACAACGCCACGCTGGTGATGGCAGGCGACGTATCGGCTGCCGAAGCCAGGGTGCTGGCTGAAAAGTATTTCGGCATCATCCAGCGCGGCCCGGTCAACACGCCCGCCGCTGCCGAAATCGTGCCGCTGGCAGAGCCGGTGCGCACCGTGATGAAGGATCAGGTCGCCGCCACCTCAATCAGCCGTTACTGGCCGGCTCCGGGCATCACCAGCGCCGAACTGACCGCGCTCAGCGTCGGAACCGAAATCCTCGGCGGCCTCGCTTCCAGCCGTCTGGACGAAGTGCTGGTGCGCAACGAACAGCTGGCGGTTGGCGTGTCGGCGGGCATCTTCGATTTCCAGCGCGTCGGCGCACTTACCGTCAGCGCAACCGTGAAGCCGGGTGTCGATCCTGCCATGGTTGAAGCGCGTCTGGATCAGGTCGTGCAGCAGTTCATTGCCGAAGGCCCGACCGAAGACGAAGTGCGCCGTGCGGCCACCAGCAACCTAGCCAGCACGATCCGCGGGCTGGAACAGGTCGGCGGCTTTGGCGGCAAGGCCGTGACGCTGGCGAATGGCGAAGTGCTGGCGGGCGATGCCTCGTTCTACGCCACGCAGCTTGAACGGCTTGCCAAGGTGACGCCCGCCGAAGGCAAGGAGGCGATGGCGCGCTGGATGACCAAGCCGGCCTTTACGCTGGTGCTTGAACCCGGCGAGCGCGAGGGAACCTACGAGGAAGCTGCATCGGTCGCGGCCGAAGGCGCAAACGCGTCCGAACGTGACCGCGCGAGCGAATCCATCAGCGTCTCGGTCGAACGGCCCAAGCCCGCGATCGACACCATTGCCGAACTCGATTTCCCGGATATCGAGCGCGCAACGCTCGCCAACGGCATGAAGGTGACCTACGCCCGCCGCGATGCGGTTCCGGCGACCTATGTGTCGATGGCGTTCGACGCCGGTGGCGCGGCCGACCCGGCTGGCAAAGCGGGGCTTGAAAACCTGACCCTGGGCCTGTTTGACGAAGGCACCCGCAACCTGACATCACAGCAGATCGCCGAAGCAAGCGAACGGCTGGGTGCCAATGTTTCGACGGGCGGCGGGGATGACCGGTCAACCTTCACCCTCTCGGCGCTGACGGCCAATCTTGCCCCCAGCCTCGATCTGATGCGTCAGATCATGCGCGAACCGGCCTTCAATCCCGAAGATCTGGAACGGGTGCGCAACCAGACCATCACCGGCATTCGCCAGTCGATGAAGTCGCCGCAGGGCATCGCGGCGCGCACCATTGCGCCCGAACTGTTCGGCGAAGGCAGCCCCTATGGCGGGGTGAGCACGGTGGACAGCGTCAGCGCCATCACCCGCGACGATCTGCTCGCCTTCAAGGACAGCTGGATCCGTCCCGACAACGGCGAGGTGTTTGTCATCTCGGACAAGCCACTGGCCGAGATCGTGACCGCGCTGAACGCCGCCTTCGGTGACTGGACGGCGCCTGCCACACCCAAGGGCACTAAGCAGTTTGCCGCCAACATGGCGGCCGAAGGCAACCGCATCATCCTGGTCAACCGGCCCAATTCGCCGCAGAGCTTCATCTACGGCGCGCAAGTGACGCCGCTGGATGCGGGCGATCCGGCGTTCCTTGCCTTCAACAGCGCCAACAATTCGCTCGGCGGCAACTTCCTCGCGCGGCTCAATATGAACCTGCGCGAGACGAAGGGCTGGAGCTACGGCGTGCGCGGCGGGTCACAGGCCCGCGAAAATGCGGTGGTGTACGGCATTTCGGGCGGCGTTCAGGCGGACCGTACGGGGGATTCGCTGGCAGAGATGATCCGCGAGACCAGGGAGTTCCTGACCGAAAAGGGCGTTACCGCTGACGAACTGGAACGCAACCTCGCGTCAGAAGTCGGCGCGCTGCCGGGCCGGTTCGAAACCTCGCCTGCGGTGCTGGGCGCGATGCAGGGCAATGCCCTGTTCGGCCGTCCCGACAACTATCAGGAAACCCTCGCCAGCGTCTATCGGGCGCAAACCACACAAAGCCTTGATGAAGCCGCGCGTGCCGCGATCGACGCCGACAAGTTCGTCTGGGTCGTGGTGGGGGATGCCAGCGTGGTGCGCAGCCAGCTTGAACCGCTGGGCCTGCCGATCGAGCAGCGCGAAATGGAAGGCGAATAAGCCGAAGGCCAGCGCGCTTCAGCCGGAATCCGGTTGAAGCGCGCTGACATCAGTGTAAATAGCGCAACCGAAGTGCCGGGTCGCCCAAGGTCCGCACCTATGCCAAGGAGTTGGAATATGTCTGTTGCAGGAACCTACAAGACCATCGTGAAAAGCCCGATGGGCGATCAGACCGGCACCCTCACCGTTGTGCCCAATGGCGACAGCTTCACAGGCTCGCTGGTCGGCAGCCTCGGCTCGATGGACATCAATGACGGCACTGTCGAAGGCGACACCATCAAGTGGAAGATGAACATGGTCGTGCCCATGCCGATGACGCTCGATTGCGAAGCGACCATCGATGGCGACAACCTGACCGGTTCGGTCAACGCCGGTGCCTTCGGCGCGATGCCGCTTTCGGGCACGCGCGAAGCCTGATCGCTTCGACACCGTCACCAAAAAGCCGCCGGCGTTCGCGCTCCGGCGGCTTTTTTGTATTCCCGTCAGACTGGCTGCGTTCAGGTGAGCGGGCTATGTAATGAACACCATGTTCGGGGAGTTTCAGGAATGACCTTTCGTACCGCCTTGGCCGCCACCGCCGCAACGCTCGCGCTGTCCGGATGCGCGACGATGACCGCCTCGCACCCGCTGACCGGCACCGAATGGACGCTGGTCGCCATGGACACAAGTGGCAGCACCACCACGCTCACCGCGTCGCTGCAACAACGGCACACGGTCAGCTTCGGCAAGGACGGCGAAATGACGCTCCAGCTCGATTGCAATCGTGGCCAGTCAACCTGGACGGCGGGACAGGCCATGAACGGCGCGGGCACCATCGCCATTGGCCCGGTCGCCAGCACCCGCATGGCCTGCCCTGAACCAAGCTTTGGCACTGACCTTGCGCGCCTATCAGAGGCGACCCGCTACACCCGGACGCTCGATGGACGCCAGCTGGCGATCGAAACGCCAACGCTGCGCTACACCTTCGCTCCGGCGACCTAGCGCGCCGGAGCATTCCGGCAAACGAAAGGCCTCACCCGTTCTGCCGCCCCTCGATCAGCCGCTCGACCAGCGAGGGATCAGCCAGCGTTGACGTATCGCCCAGCGATCCGAAATCATTCTCGGCGATCTTGCGCAGGATGCGGCGCATGATCTTGCCTGAACGGGTCTTGGGAAGGCCATCGGTGAAGTGGAGAATATCGGGCGTTGCAATCGGCCCGATTTCCTTGCGCACATGGGCCTTCAGTTCCGCCAGCAATGCATCACTGCCTTCCTCGCCTGCGTTCAGCGTGACGTAGCAATAGATCCCCTGCCCCTTGATATCGTGCGGATACCCGACCACGGCGGCTTCCGCGACCTTGGGGTGGAGCACCAGCGCGCTTTCGACCTCGGCGGTGCCCATGCGGTGTCCGGAGACGTTGATGACGTCATCGACGCGCCCCGTGATCCAGTAGTAGCCGTCAGCATCGCGCTTGCACCCGTCGCCGGTGAAGTACTTGCCGGGATAGGTGCTGAAATAGGTCTGGCCGAACCTTTCGTGATCGCCATAGATGCTGCGCGCCTGACCCGGCCATGAGTGCGTGATGCACAGATTGCCCTCGGCCGCACCGTCGATCACGCCGCCTTCGCTGTCGACCAATTGCGGGCGGATGCCGAAGAACGGCAGGCCGGCGCTGCCCGGCTTCATGTCGTGCGCGCCGGGCAAGGTCGTGATCATGCAGCCGCCGGTTTCGGTCTGCCACCAGGTGTCGATGATCGGGCAGCGACCCTCCCCGACTGTGTCGAAATACCAGCGCCAGGCCTCGGGATTGATCGGCTCGCCGACGCTGCCCAGCAGCCGCAGCGAGGCGCGGCTGCGGCTGGTGACGTGCCCGTCGCCTTCGCGCATCAACGCCCGGATCGCGGTCGGCGCGGTGTAGATGATGTTGACCTGATGCTTGTCGACCACATCCCAGAAGCGCCCGTGATCGGGGTAATTCGGCACGCCTTCGAACACTACCGCCGTCGCCGCGTTGAACAGCGGGCCGTAGACGACGTAAGAGTGTCCCGTGACCCAGCCGATATCGGCGGTGCACCAGAATACCTCGCCTTGTCGGTAGTCGAAGATGTAGTGGAAGGTCGTCGCCGTCCACACGCCGTAGCCGCCGGTGGTGTGAAGCACGCCCTTGGGCTTGCCGGTGGAACCGCTCGTGTAGAGGATGAACAGCGGGTCCTCCGCGCCCATCACCTCGCAGCGGCAGTCATCATCACTGGCAATGTCCTGAAACCAGTGATCGCGGCCTTCGACCATCGCGACATCGCCGCCGGTGTGGCGGATCACCATGACGCCTGTGACCTCCATCGCGTGCGCGGCAAGGCTTAGCGCCGCATCGACATTGGCCTTCAGCGGCACATGCTTGCCCCCGCGCAGGCCTTCATCGGCGGTGATGACAAAGCGGCTGCCGCAATCCTCGATCCGGCCGGCCAGCGCCTCGGGCGAGAAGCCGCCGAACACCACCGAATGCACCGCGCCCAGCCGCGCGCAGGCGAGCATGGCAATGATCCCTTCAAGGATCATCGGCATGTAGACCGTCACCCGGTCACCCCTGGCAACGCCGAGCGTTTTGAGCGCATTGGCCATACGCACCACTTCGGTGTGAAGTTCGCCGTAGGTGAGCGTGCGGCCTGCCGAAGCGGGATCGTCCGGTTCAAAGATCAATGCCGCGCGGTCGGCGTGTTCGGGAAGGTGTCGGTCGACCGCGTTGTGGCACAGATTGAGCGTGCCGTCCGCGAACCAAGTGATGCCCACGGGATCATACGACCACTCCCCACCCACAGTCGGCGCCTTGGCCCAATCGAGCCGCTGCGCCTGTCCCAGCCAGAAGGCATCCGGGCTTTCGACCGAACGGCGATACATCTCATCATATTGTTCGGGTGTGCAATGGGTCGGCGTTCCTGCCGGACTCTCGGGCCGTTTTACGGCGTGGATCAATGCGACTCTCCCTGGTCTGATATGGTCTTTTCCGCAGGCTACACCGCCTGCCCTTCCAGACAAGGGTCTTACGATCACCCAGCCCCTGCCCACCACCGGGAAAGCGATGGACTGTTCCTTTAACCAATCTGGCAATGTTTCACGTGAAACATTGCCAGATCAGCTCTTATTGTGTGAGGCTAGCCGGACCCTAAGCCACCCCTGGCGCGGGCTAAGCCTTGCCTGCGCCAAGGGCCAGGCCATCAGAACCAATAGGATACTCCTGCGCTGATCACCCACGGATCCAGCTTGTGTGTCGTCTCAATCGCCAGCGTGTTGCCGACAAACCAGCGCGCCGTGGTGTCGATGAAATACCGCTTCACATCCACGCTGAGGCCGAGGCCCGTGTCGTTCACCGGCACATCGAAGCCGGCTTGCAGCGCAAGGCCCAGCTCGTTCGACAGATCGGTATCGGTCACGCCCAGCGGCAGCGTCGCCGCGCCCGGATCATCGGCGACCCACAGGAAATAGGCGGGACCTGCGCCGAGATAGGGTTTGACGTTTCCAAGCTTCGGGCCAAGATCGAAGTGATACTTCGCCGTCACCGTCGCCGGGATCAGCTTGGCGTTGGACACCAGTTCGGCGCCCACCGGCAGGCCTGCGGTGGCATCGACATCGTGCTGGGTAAGGCCCGCAATCGTCTCGATCGAGATGTTGTGCGTGACGAAGTATTCCACGGCGATGGTCGGCGTCACATTGTCGCTGGCCTTGGTCTGCGTGGTCGCTGGCAGGCCCGGCAGGTTAACGCTGATATCGGTGATCTTGCCATCGGGCGCGACCAGCGTGCCGAGCAGCTTGATCTGCACGTCGCCTGCCCGATCCGTCTGGTCCTGCGCCATTGCAGGCGTTGCACCAAGCGCCAGAGCAGCACTGCCCAAAGCAGTGCTGGCAAGCATCCAAAAGATTTTCATTATTCCCGTCCTCATCGGCAGCAGTGGCCGCCATGCGCGGTCCAGGATTGTTGCTGCCTGTGAAGGTCCGATAGAACCTTGATGGCCCCTTGCTCATTGATCCGGATCAAAGACCTTTGCGCAGGCCCGGGCCATTGCCGCATTGTCATGGCATCAATCAGCACATCTTTCGGGCAGGAATGCATGGCGGCTTTCCGTGAGGCCCTGCCGCTCGGCGCTGGCACTGGCACGGGCACGGGCACTGGCGCTGCGCCGACCGCCGACCGGCTGTGCGCGATCGGCTATTGCCTGCATCTTGGCAAGGGCAGCGAACTCGCGCCCGACCCGCATGATGACCGGCTGGTGTTCATCGCCCGCGGGTCAGCCAAACTGGCCGCCCGGCCCGTGGCCGATGCGCCTTCGGGGCAAGTGCTGGCATTCCATTTTGGCGGGGACATGATTTCGGTGCTGCGCCAGGGCGACGGTGATTTCCGGCTGGCGGCGCTGACGCCATGCGATCTCGTCATCTTCCCTTCCGACCGCTTCCTCGACATCGCGCAAGGCGACCCGGCCGTGCTGCGCTCGGTCCTCGCCCGATCCCTTCAGGCGCTCCACCGCAGCCGCTCGCGGATGATGCAGATGGGGCACAAGTCGGCAAACGCGCGTATCGCCGATTTCCTCGTCTCGATGGCCGAACGGCTTGCGGATTGCACCGCCGGCCCCTGCGAAATCGCGCTGCCGATGAGCCGCCGGGATATTGGCGACAGTCTGGGCCTCACCATCGAAACCGTCAGCAGGCAGCTGACAGAACTTCGCGAAGCCGGGCTTGTGGCGACGGAAGGCCGGTCAAGGGTGTGCCTGTCCGACGTGGCGGCGCTGGCCCAATTGGCCGGACGGCAGAGGGGCAGCTGAATAAACCCGCCGGAATTGATCTCGGTCAAACACAAGCACTGTCGCGGCGCGGTACAAGCGCGCTGACGGAAGGGATATTTCAAAAATGGAAGCAGTCGTAAAGCGGCTGGGGGTCTGGGCGTTGGTCCTGCTCGCAGCCATTGCCGCTATCGCGCTCACGCCCGACAGCGGGTTTGCCGTTCACATGGGCATCGTGGCGCTGGTTGCGGTGATCCTCATCGTGGCCACAGTTACCCGCTATGATCCGATGGCGCGCGCCCAGGGCATCTTCAAAATGCCTCCGGGGCCGAGCCGCTATGATGATGACGTGATCCGCTGGGGCGTGATCGCGACGATGTTCTGGGGTCTGGCAGGCTTGCTGGTGGGCGTGGTCATCGCCGGACAGCTCGCGTTTCCGTGGCTTAACCTTGAACCCTACCTCAATTTCGGACGCCTGCGCCCGCTGCACACCAGCGCGGTGATTTTCGCCTTCGGCGGCAATGCCCTGATCGCGACCAGTTTCTACGTGGTGCAGCGCACCTGCCGCACCACACTGGCCTTCCCGCAGATGGCGCGCTTCGTGTTCTGGGGGTATCAGCTGTTCATCGTGCTGGCCGCGACCGGATACCTGCTCGGCATCACGCAATCGAAGGAATATGCCGAACCCGAATGGTATGTCGATCTGTGGCTGACGGTGGTGTGGCTTTGCTATCTCGCCGTGTTCGTCGGCACGCTGGTGCGGCGGCATGAACCGCATATCTATGTCGCCAACTGGTTCTACCTCGCCTTCATCGTCACCATTGCGATGCTGCACGTGGTCAACAATCTGGCGATCCCGGTCAGCTTCCTCGGCAGCAAATCCTACTCGGCCTTTGCGGGCGTGCAGGATGCGCTGACGCAGTGGTGGTATGGCCACAACGCTGTCGGGTTCTTCCTGACCGCAGGCTTCCTCGCGATGATGTATTACTTCGTGCCCAAGCAGGCCGGGCGGCCGGTCTATTCCTACCGGCTGTCGATCATCCACTTCTGGTCGTTGATCTTCCTCTACATCTGGGCCGGCCCACACCACTTGCACTACACCGCCCTGCCCGATTGGGCGCAGACGCTGGGCATGGTGTTTTCGGTGATGCTGTGGATGCCGTCATGGGGCGGCATGATCAACGGTCTGATGACGCTCAACGGCGCATGGGACAAGGTCCGCACCGATCCGATCATCCGCATGATGGTGATGGCGCTCGCCTTTTACGGGATGAGCACGTTTGAAGGCCCGATGCTGTCGATCAAGGCGGTGAACTCGCTGAGCCACTACACCGACTGGACCATCGGCCACGTCCATTCCGGCGCGCTGGGGTGGAACGGGATGATCACCTTCGCCTGCGTCTACTATCTCGTGCCGCGCCTGTGGCAGAAGGACCGGCTCTATTCGCTGCGCATGATCAACTGGCACTTCTGGCTCGCGACGCTGGGGATCGTTTTCTACGCCTCGTCGATGTGGGTCGCCGGGATCACGCAGGGCCTGATGTGGCGCGAGTACGGGGCCGACGGCTACCTGGTGAACAGCTTCGTCGACACCGTCGCGGCGCTGCACCCGATGTACGTTCTGCGCATGGTGGGCGGGCTGATGTATCTCAGCGGTGCGATCATCATGGCCTACAACATATGGATGACCATCGCGGGCCACCTGCGGGTCGAAGCCCCGATGGGCGACACCGCGCATGATGCGGCCGCCGACCGCCCGATTGTCTCCCCTCCGCACGCCCAGCCCGCCGAATAGCTGCGCCAAGGAACGCAAAACCATGAGCAAGAATGCAAAACACTCCGATGTCTTCGAAAGCCACAAACGGCTGGAAAAAAGCGTCACGCTGCTGGCGGTGGCAACCTTTGTGGTGGTCGCCATTGGCGGGATCGTGGAAATCGCTCCGCTGTTCTGGATCGATAACACGATCGAGAAGGTCGAAGGGATGCGGCCCTACACCCCGCTCGAGCAGGTGGGGCGCGATATCTATGTGCGCGAAGGGTGCTACCTGTGCCACAGTCAGATGATCCGGCCCTTCCGCGACGAGGTCGAACGCTATGGCCATTACAGTCTGGCGGCGGAATCGATGTATGACCACCCGTTCCAATGGGGATCGAAGCGCACCGGGCCGGATCTGGCCCGCGTCGGAGGCAAGTATTCGGATGACTGGCACGTCCGGCACCTGAAGGCGCCGCGTTCTGTGGTGCCTGAAAGCATCATGCCCAACTACAGCTTTCTGGCCGATACCATGGTGAATGTTCCCGATCCGGGGGCGAACCTGACGGCGCTTCGCCGCGTGGGCGTGCCCTATTCGGATACCGACATCGCGCAGGCCAAGGCCGATCTTTACGCGCAGGCCGATCCGCAAGCCGACGCGGGCGATCTCGCCGCACGCTACCCCAAGTCGCAGATCCGCGATTACGACGGCGATCCGACGCGCGTGACCGAAATGGATGCGCTGGTCGCCTATCTCCAGATGCTTGGCACCCTGGTCGATGTGAATAGCGCCGCCGCGCAGGAACAGCTGACCAGGGAGGTGGGTCGATGAGCGTTTACGAAAACCTGCGCCATTTTGCCGACTCTTACGGGCTGGCAGTGATCGTCGCGCTCTATCTGACGCTGTGCCTGTGGCATTTCCGCCCCGGCGCAAGCCCTCATGTGGACGCTGCCAAGAACTCGATTTTCAAGGATCAGACCGATGGTGAATAGGCGCATCGACGAGCCGACCGGCACCGAAACCGTCGGCCATGAATGGGACGGCATCGAGGAATTGAACACCCCCCTGCCGCGCTGGTGGCTTTACACATTCTATGCCTGCATCGTGTTCAGCGCGGTCTATGTCGTGCTCTACCCCGCTTGGCCGCTGATCGACAAGGCGACCGCGGGCACGCTGGGCTGGTCGAGCCGGGGTGATCTCGCCAAGGAAATGAGCGCGGCCAACATGGCCCGTCAGGGCGTATTCCAGCAGATCGCGGCGACCGATATCGAAAAGCTCCCCGGCAGCCCTGATCTCATGCAGGCCGCGATCTCGGGCGGCGCGGCGGCGTTCAAGGTCAATTGCGTCCAGTGCCACGGCGCGGGCGCGGCGGGGTATCAGGAATTCGGCTACCCCAATCTCAACGACGATGACTGGATCTGGGGCGGCACCCTGACCGACATCGAATACACCCTGCAACACGGCATCCGCTGGGACGCAGCCGAACAGACCCGCGTGAATTACATGCCCGCCTTCGAAGGCGTGTTTGACAAAGCACAGGTCAGCGCGGTGACGGGTCACGTGCTGTCCCTCAGCGGCAAGGCGCAGCCCAATCCCGCTGGCGCGCAGCTCTTCTCCGAGAATTGCGCAGCCTGCCATGGTCCGGCGGGTGGTGGGAGCCCGGAACTGGGCGCGCCTGCGCTGAATGATGCGATCTGGCTGTATGGCGGCACCGCCGCAGCGGTGACGAAGCAGATCCTCGCCCCGCGTCACGGCGTCATGCCCGCGTGGAGTGGCAGGCTCGATCCCGTCACGATCAAGATGCTGGCGGCTTACGTGCACTCGCGCGGCGGCGGGCAGAAGGCCGCGCCAGCTCAAATCGAAACCGACGTGGCTCAAACCCCCGATAAGGCCAAAACCGATGGCTGATCCCAAGGACCTTAAGCGCCCTGCCCCGCCCCTTGCGCCAACGCGCGATTGGGCAGGTGCGCTCGGGTCCGCCTCCCCTGCGGCTGCCCCCGAAAGCGATGTCGGCCTCATGGGCAGCGCGCTTTATGAAAAGGGCAAGACGGTCCACAACAAGCGGATCGACGGCCCGTTCCGGCGGTTCAAGTGGTTGGTGATGCTGGTGACGCTGGCGATCTATTATGTCACGCCATGGCTGCGCTGGGACCGCGGACCTTACGCGCCCGATCAGGCGGTGCTGATCGATCTCGCCAATCGCCGTTTCTACATGTTCGATATCGAGATCTGGCCGCACGAGTTCTACTTTGTCGCCGGGCTGCTGATCATGGCGGGGATCGGCCTGTTCCTTGTCACGTCTGCGGTTGGCCGGGCCTGGTGCGGCTATGCCTGCCCACAGACGGTGTGGACCGATCTGTTCCAGCACGTCGACCGCCTGTTCGACGGCGACCGCAACGCACGCGCGCGGCTCGACAAGGCGCCGTGGGGGCCAGCCAAGATCGCGCGGCGCGGAGCCAAATGGAGCGTTTATGTCGCCATAAGCCTGCTGACCGGCGGGGCGTGGATCCTCTATTTCGCCGACGCGCCAACGCTGGCACGCGCATTCTTCAGCGCAGAGGCAGCGCCAGTCGCCTATGCCACGGTGGCGATCCTCACCGGCACGACCTTCTGGCTTGGCGGGTTCATGCGCGAACAGGTGTGCATCTACATGTGCCCCTGGCCGCGCATCCAGACCGCGATGCTCGATGAAAAGAGCCTGATCGTCACCTACAAGGATTGGCGCGGCGAACAGCGCGGCAGCCTGAAGAAAGCCGCCAAAGATCCCGAGGCCTATGGCGACTGCATCGATTGCCTGCAATGCGTTGCGGTGTGCCCCACCGGGATCGACATTCGCGAAGGCCAGCAGATCGGCTGCATCACCTGCGGGCTGTGCATCGACGCCTGCGACAAGGTGATGGCCGACATCGGCCGCCCGCGCGGGCTGATCGATTACGCCACGCTGGACCAGTGCAAGGCCGAGGCTGCGGGCGCGCCTGCCACGCCGGCATGGAAGGCGCTGCTCCGTCCGCGGCTGTTTCTTTATCTCGGTGTCTGGGCCTTGATGGGCGCCGGCCTGCTGTTCGCACTCGGCACGCGCACCCATACCGATCTGACTGTCGAGCATGATCGCAACCCGCCGTTCATGCTGCTGAAGGACGGATCGGTGCGCAACGCCTACACCTTGCGCCTGCGCAACATGGAATCTCGCCCGCGCGCCATGGAAGTGGCCATGGCCGGGATGCCTGCAGGAACGGTGATGTGGACCGATGCTGTCAGCCTCGAAAATGCTGCGCCGGCACAGGTCATCGATGTGCCCGCCAATGCGACCAAACTGGTACGCGTCTATGTGATGTTGCCGCCGGACAAAAGCGCCGATGCCTTTGCCTTCCGCCTTACCAGCCTTGACGAACAGGGCGAGCAGGACGTGACCGAAACCACCTTTGCCATGCCGGGGACCGAATGATGACGAACAAAGCCAAGCCCTTTACCGGCAGGCACATGGCGGCGGTCTTCGTCGGCGGCTTCGGCATCGTGATCGCAGTCAACCTGTTCATGGCTTACAACGCGGTGGGCGGGTTTCACGGCACGGTGGTCGATAATTCCTACGTCGCCAGCCAGAAATACAACGGCTGGCTGGCCAAGGCCGCAGCGTCAGAGGCGCTCGGCTGGCAGGTGATCCCCGAAAGGCGCGCTGACGGGCGCGTGGTGCTGGAAACGCTCGGCCTGCCCGAAGGCGCAGTCATCACTGCCGAGGCGGAACGGCCCTTGGGTCAGCGCGAAACGATCGCGTTGACGTTCGCGCCGGAAGGTCAGGGCCGCTGGCTTTCGACCGAAACCCTTGCGGCAGGCCGCTGGCAGGTGCGCATGGCCATCCGTGCGCCGGGTGCGCAATGGGCAGGCGAGGCCGAAGTGCAATGAACGCGCCCGCCGCTCTTGCTGCCGATGGCGCCGCACCGTTCGTCACCACGCGGTTCACCGTGCCGGGGATGAAATGCGCAGGCTGCATCGGCACAATCGAGCGGGAATTGCCCAAGCTGCAAGGCATCGCCGCCGCACGGGCGAACTTTTCGGCCAAGCGGGTGGCGATCAGCCATGACCCTGCGCTGGGCGAAGACGCGCTGACGGCGGCGCTGCTGGGCCTCGGCTTCGAAGCGCAGCCGGTCGCGGACAATCCCATGGGGGTAGAGGACGGCGAAAGGAAGCGCCTGACCCGCGCGCTGGGGGTGGCCGGCTTCGGGATGATGAATGTGATGCTGCTGTCGGTCAGCGTCTGGTCGGGCGCGGACGGTGCGACGCGGGAACTGTTCCACTGGCTTTCGGCGCTGATTGCGCTGCCGGTGATCGCCTATTCGGGGCGGCCCTTCTTTGCTTCGGCGTGGATGGCCCTGAGCCACCGCCGCACCAACATGGACGTGCCGATCAGCATCGGCGTGATCCTGGCGACACTGCTGTCGCTGTATGAAACGATCACCGGCGGCGCACACGCTTTCTTCGATTCTGCCGTGATGCTGCTGTTCTTCCTGCTGGCCGGGCGCGTGCTCGATGCGGTGATGCGGGACCGCACACGCACCGGGATCGGCGCGTTGCTCGGGCGGATGGGCAAAAGCGCCAGCGTGATTGCGCCGGACGGCACCACCCGCCGCGTGGCCGCCGCCGATCTTGAACCCGGCATGGTGGTGCTGGTCGCCGCGGGCGAGGCGCTGGCCGCCGATGGCGATGTGATCGAAGGCGTCAGCGCGATCGACAACGCGATGCTGACCGGCGAAAGCGCACCTGAACCGGTCGGGCTGGACAGCCCCGTTCATGCGGGCGCGGTGAACCTGTCGGCCCCGATCCGGGTGCACCTGACCCGCGTGGCCGAAGACACCGCGATTGCCGAAATCGCGCGGTTGATGGACGAGGCTGGGCAATCGCGCAGCACTTACGTCCGCATCGCCGACCGCGCTTCGCAGCTTTATGCGCCGGTGGTGCATAGCCTGGCGGCGTTGGCCTTCGTGGGCTGGATGATCGCAGGCGCGGGCGTGCACCAGTCGCTGACCATCGCGATTGCGGTGCTGATCATCACCTGCCCCTGCGCGATGGGCCTTGCGGTTCCGGCGGCGCAGGTGGTGGCCAGCGGCGCGCTGCTGCGCCGGGGCCTGCTGGTGAAGGACGGCAGCGCGCTCGAACGTCTGGCGGAATGCGATATCGCGCTGCTCGACAAGACCGGCACGCTGACATTGGGCGAACCGCGCGCCGATATCGACGACCTTGCCCCCGATGCCCGCGCCATCGCGCTGGGCCTCGCGCAGGCGAGCCGCCATCCGCTGAGCCGTGGCCTTGCAGCGTCCCTGCTGCGCGAGGGCGTGCGGCCCGCCGTGGTCAGCGACATTGCCGAAGTGGGCGGACAAGGCCTCATCGGACAGTGGCAGGGTCTGACCGTGGCGCTTCAACGGCCAAGGGATGCCGCACAAAGCCTTGCTGTGGCTCTTCGCATCGCAGACACAGCGCACACCATCACCTTTGCCGATCCCTTGCGCAGCGATGCCGCCGCGACCATCGCCGCTTTGCAGGCCGAGGGGATCGACGCCAGCATCCTGTCGGGCGACCGCGCAGGCCCGGTTGACGCCGTGGCCCGAACGCTCGGCATTTTGGCGCAGGCCGAAGCCAGCCCGCAGACCAAGCTGGCCGTGCTGGAAAGCCTGAAGGCGCAAGGCCGCCGTCCGCTGATGGTGGGCGATGGCCTCAATGATGGCCCCGCGCTGGCCGCCGCCCACGCCTCGATCGCGCCCGGCACCGCCTCCGATGCCAGCCAGCAGGCTGCCGATGCCGTGTTCATCGGGGACGGGCTGATGCCGGTCGCGCTGGCGGTGCGGGTGGCCAGAGCCACGATGCGGATTGTGCGGCAGAACTTCGGTTTTTCGATTGTCTACAATCTGCTCGCCGTTCCGCTGGCGTTGCTGGGTGTCGTCACCCCGCTGGTGGCCGCGATTGCGATGTCGGTCAGCTCGCTGGTGGTGGTCGCCAATTCGCTGCGGCTGGCACGAAGCGCGCAATGACCGGGCTTGCCATTCTCATCCCGATTGCGCTGGGCATGGGTCTGCTCGGCCTTGTCGCCTTCCTGTGGTCAATGCGCGACGGGCAGTATGACGACATGGACGGCGCGGCCAATCGCATCCTGATCGAAGACGAGGACGAGCCGGCATGACCGCCGCCCTGCCCCTTGCGCTTGCGGCCTTGCTCCCGGTCATCGTCGGACCGCTGCCGGCAGAGCAGAGGTCGATCACCGCCGCTTTGTGCAATGGCGGCACGATCACGATCCCGCTGGGCAACTCTGCGCCAGCTCAGGACGGGCCGTGCCACCCAAAGGCGTGCCACGCCGGAACCTGCCGTGCCAAGACCGAACCGAAAGGTCCAAAGCCGACGATTTGATCTCGCGCAAAGACGGGGGCGCTGGGGTGCGCTTTAAGCGCCCCATGTGGACCTATCACCCCAACCTCCTCGCAACGCCTGTGCCGCGTTACACCAGCTACCCCACCGCTGCCGATTTCGGCCCGCTGGAGGATGGCATGATCGAGCGCGCCATTGCCGGAGCGACCGGCGATATCTCGCTCTATCTCCACATCCCGTTTTGCGAAAAGATCTGCTATTATTGCGGCTGCAACACCGCCACCTCGGGCAAGCTTGCGCGGGTGGAACGCTACCTTGCGGCGCTGCATCAGGAAATCGCCACCGTTGCCAGTCTGCTGCCGGAAGGCACGCGGGTGCGGCGCGTCGCGTTTGGTGGCGGCAGCCCCAACGCGATCGATCCGACCGACTTTCTCGCGCTCGTCGATGCCATCCACGCCCATTTCCCGCTCTACGCCTGCCGGTGGTCGATCGAGCTTGATCCGCGCAGTCTGACCCCGGAATGGTGCGAAATGATCGGCAGTGTCGGCATAACCCGCGCCAGCATGGGCGTGCAGACGTTTGCCGCGCATTGCCAGAAGGCGATCGGGCGCGAACAATCGCTGACCCTGATCTGCCGCAGCGTCGATATGCTGCGGCAGGCCGGGGTGACATCGCTGAACTTCGATCTGATGTATGGCCTGCCGCACCAGAGCGGGGCCGATCTGGAAGACAGCCTTGAATATACGCGCAAGCTGGGCGCGGATCGGGTTGCGGTGTTCGGCTATGCCCACGTCCCGCATCTGGTGCCGCGCCAGGCGATGATCCCGGAAGACGCCCTGCCCGGCGCCGCCGCGCGCTTCATCATGGCGAGCGAGGCGCATGCCATGCTTACGTCGCAAGGTTACGAGGCGATCGGGTTCGATCACTTCGCCCTGCCGCACGATCCGATGGCCCGCGCAGCGCGGTCAGGCACGCTGCGGCGCAATTTCCAGGGGTTCACCGATGATCCGTCCGACGTGCTGATCGGGCTCGGCGCGTCAGCCATCAGCAGCTTTCCCGCCCTTCTGGCGCAGAATGACAAGCACACCGCAAGCTACCGCACGCTGTCGGGCGAAGGGCGCCTGTCCGCCAGCCACGGCGTTGTGCGCAGCCCCGAAGACCGGCGCCGGGGGGACGTGATCGAGGCGCTGCTGTGCAAGGGCGCAAGCCAGGTTCCCGGCGATCTGCTGGCCGATATGGGCGACCGGCTGGCGCCCTTTGCCGATGCCGGGCTAGCCACGCTGGAGGGCGACCGGCTGACCATCCTGTCCGGTGGCCTGCCCTATGCCCGCATCATCGCCGCCCTGTTCGACCGCTACCGCGCCTTCGCCCCGCGCCGGTTCAGTTCGGCAATCTGACCCCTTCCCGACGCTGGCGTCATCCGACTTGCCACACGCGCCCTTTGGGCGGATAGTTCCCCCCAAGGCACACAAGATGCGCGGGCTCTATCGGTCGCAGATGTCAACATTTGGGGGGAATTGAGATGGCCGTTACCGATCACGTCGACCTTAACCAGTTCATGGAAGGCGTCAAAAAGCGCAACCCGCACCAGCCGGAATTCGTCCAGGCCGTGCAGGAAGTGGCACAAGACATCTTCGAATTCATGGAGGACAAGGAAGAATACCACGCCCAGCAGATCCTGCGCCGCATTGCAGAGCCTGACCGGGTCGTCTCCTTTCGTGTGTGTTGGGAAGATGACGCCGGCAATGTCCGCGTCCAACGCGGCTGGCGGGTGCAGAACAACAATGCCATCGGCCCCTACAAGGGCGGCATCCGCTTCCATTCCAGCGTGAACGAAAGCGTGCTGAAGTTCCTCGCCTTCGAACAGACCTTCAAGAACGCGCTCACCGGCCTGCCGATGGGCGGTGGCAAGGGTGGTTCCAACTTCAATCCCAAGGGCAAAAGCGTGCGCGAAATCATGCGTTTCTGCCAATCCTTCATGACCGAGCTTTACCGCCATATCGGCCCCGATGTGGACGTGCCGGCGGGCGATATCGGCGTGGGCGGGCGCGAAATCGGCTATATGTTCGGCCAGTACAAGCGCATCACAAATCACTGGAACGGGGTGTTGACGGGCAAGGGGCTGGAATATGGCGGCAGCCTGATCCGGCCCGAGGCGACGGGGTATGGCGCGGTCTATTTCCTCGAAAACATGTTCAAGACCAAGGACGAAAACCTTGAAGGCAAGACGGCCGTCATTTCGGGCAGCGGCAATGTCGCCACCCATGCCGCCGAAAAGCTCGTGCAACTGGGCGGCAAGGTGTTGACCTTGTCGGATTCGGGCGGCTTCATCCACGATCCCGACGGTATCGATCAGGACAAGATCGACTGGGTGAAAAAGCACAAGACCTACCGCCGCGGCAGGATCGAGGATTATGTCACCGAATATCCGAACGCCACCTTTCACGAAGGCAAGACCCCGTGGGGCGTGCCGTGCGATATGGCCCTGCCCTGCGCCACGCAGAACGAACTGCTGGGCGATGATGCGAAAACGCTGGTGAAGAACGGCTGCCGCGCCGTGTCCGAAGGTGCGAACATGCCGACCGATCTGGAAGGGGTGCACATCTTCAAGGACGCCAAGATCCTCTACGCGCCGGGCAAGGCCTCCAACGCGGGCGGGGTTTCGGTGTCTGGTCTGGAAATGAGCCAGAACTCCGAACGCCGGTCGTGGAAGGAAGATGAGCTGCAGCAGATGCTCAAAGACATCATGGCTGGCATCCATGATCGCTGCACACGCTACGGCGACCAGGGGGATGGCTACATCGACTATGTGAAGGGCGCGAACATCGCGGGCTTCAAGAAGGTGGCGGACGCGATGCTGGCCTTCGGCGTGGTGTGACGTCTGACCCAATGACTGCAAAGCCCCCGCGCCGGATCTGGGCGCGGGGGCTTTTGTGTTTGGGCAAGGGGCAAGTTTGCCGTGCTGGGCGGAGAAAGCGGACGTTCCGCTAGCGACCCCATTGCAGACATTGTGGCAGCGCACCCGGGTGCCCGCCTCAGGGTTGTCTCAGGACGTTAAAGATAGAAAAATCGACGACTTCTTTCCAGTCGTCAGCCGCAGGCCAGCTTCTTTTGCCTCGCCAGCTGGCCTCGAAAAGCGCATCGTGCTTGAGCGCCTCTCCGTCGAGCGTCACCGAACAATCCACCCCGGTGAGTCTCGATCGCAGTTCGACGGCGAGTATCCCATCGCCGAGCGGGGTTAGCCAAGACTCGTCAAATGCGCGCCGGATTTCAAACCATCCGCCGGTTTCACGAATGACTTCACCGTTGATCAACCATCGCTCTTGTCCCCAGCCCCACCAGCTGAAGGCGTTATCAACGATCACCTCGGCGTTTCCGACACGGTAGAGCCAACGTTGACCATGCAATTTCATGCTGGAAAAATAGAGTCATAAACCTGAAGCTGCAAGGCCGGAATCCACCCACTTCCGGTCACTCGCCGCGCCCGGGCACAATCCCAAAAGCGGAATTTCAGCAAACGACCCCGAAGTTTTAATACGCCTTCCCGCCTAGCATCGGTCACGGCCGTTCGCCCGCTTGCTTCTCAAAACAGTCTCAGCGGTGAGGCGTTGGCGTTCGGAGTGGCGTCACGATGTGCGCCCGTTACCGTCCTCCAACATCCATAGACGCCTGACTGTCAGGCTCGGCGCTTACGACAGAGGGGTGGGGCTCGCATTTCACGGCCGATAGCGGCTTCGTTGCTAATCGCCTCTGCCCGGACGCGGATCGCCCCGGAAAAAATTTTCCCGCTCCAAATTAACGCCTGCTGGCCGACGTAGGGCTGAACGGGACGCCCGGCGGGCCCTGCACACCTGCCGGGACGCCGTTTGTTTGTGCGATCAACGCCGGGGAAGCGTCGCCTGCCGGGCCAGATCATCAACGCAAGCGTGAACGGCGTCTCAACAGCATGTGCGCTGGTCAACGCCCGGACCTTTTGGGCGACAGCGATGTCACAAATATATATTTTTTTTTGGATTTTTTCGATGAGAACATTTGCAGTTGCCATCGCCGCAGGCACCCTGTTGGCCACCCCTGCCCACGCACAAGATGAATTCGACGGTTTTTACGCAGGCGTTTCGATTGGCTACGATTTCCAGGCCGGCGACAGCGATGAAACCATCACCTTCGACCGTGGCTCGAACGGCAGCTTTGGTGAAACCGTGACAACCGCTGCGGGCGCCAATGCTTTTTCGCCCGGCTTTTGCGGAGGCGAAGCCACGTCACCGCAGAACGCGAACTGCACTCCTGATTCCGACGGGCTGAGCTTTGCAGCGCGGGCCGGATATGACTACCAGATGGGTAAGGTGGTTCTGGGTGTCGTGGGCGAAATCGGCACGGCCGATGTTACCGACGTTGTTTCGGCGTTCAGCACCACACCGGCGTTTTACTACATGAAACGCAGCATTGATTACACCGCGGCGCTCCGCCTGCGCGCCGGTTACACCGTGACCGAAACGACCTTGCTCTACGCCACAGGCGGGATCGCCTATGCCAAGCTCGATCAGTCGTTCGAGTCCAGCAACACCGCCAACAGCTTCACCGTGATTGCCGATGACAACGCCTGTGGCTTCCAGATTGGCGCAGGACTGGAACAGACAATCGGCAGCAATTTTGCGCTCGGTATCGAATATCTCTATACCGGTTACAATGACGATGAGACGTTGATCCGCGTCGGCCAGGGCACGGCGCCTGCGACCAACCCGTTTGTCCTTGCAGGCGGCGTGGATTTCCTGCGCGCAAATGACGATTTCAATCTGCAGTCCGTCAAGGCGGTGGCCACCTATCGCTTCTGATAACCCGTCTGCACGGGGGCGGCGGCATGCCGTCGCCCCCGTGCAACAGACGTAATTGCGATGCTGCGATTTGGGATGGTGACAAGATTTCGATCCCAGGCCAGCGCCTGAACGCGGGGCTACTCCACCCCCAGCCCCGCTGCCTGCGCACGCAATTGCGCCGCCTGCGCCGGGTTGGCCTTCACCGCCGCATCCAGGGCGGCCTTGGCCTTGGCCGGTTCGCCCAGCGTCATGCGGCTCCGCATCAGCATCACCCAGCCATCGACATTGCCGGGCTCCTGCCGCAGCCGCGCTTCGAGTTGTGCGACCATCCCTTCGGCCATGTCGCGCTGTTCGGACGGCTTCATCGCACCCGCCGCTGCAACCTCCGCCGCGCTGGGGCCGCGCAGGTTGTTCGATGCGGCATCACCCGCCAAGCTGCCCGATCCCGGCGCCAGCAACGCAGGGGTGCGGCTCGATTGCGCCTGGGCGATGCGGGGGGCGACATCAATCTGGTTGATCTGCCCCACCTGTTCGATGGTGCGAACCAGATCGGCCTCCCACGGCGCGCCTTGCGGGCTGTCGGCCAGCAGATCGAGCCACGCGGCCAGGGCGCCTTGGTGATCCTTGTCCAAGTCCTTCTTGGCTGCGAGGAAATAGCGCGCGCGCGGATCGGACGCATCGAGCGCAACGGCTTTACGGAACGCCTCCAAGGCCTCGGGCGGCATCGGATCGCGTTCGCTTCCCAGCACCAGCGTTTCGCCGAGTGCCGACCACAACACGGCCTCATCCGGGGCGATTTCGAGTGCGCGGCGATAGGCGGCTGCGGCTTCGGCATATTGCCCTTGCCCGAAATGGGCATAGGCAAGATCGCCCCACGGCCTCGCATCATTGGAGGATGCCTCGGCCGCAGCGCGCAATTGTTCGATTGTCGCAGAGCCATCGGTGGGGGCCTGCGCTGCGCTTTGACCGCCCGAACCCTGATAGATGTTGAACCCGATTGAGCCTGCCGCCAGCAACAAGGCTGCCCCCAGCAAAACCCATCCCGCTTTCGATGCACCGCCGCCGGGCGATTGATCCCCTGTTCCCATGGACAAACCGCTAGCACCGCCCGCCCTACGGGGCAATTCGCTCTGGCATCGAAGCCCGATTTGGGTATGCTGCGATCCGGGGTGCACTCTATCCGAGAGGGGAGGATAGTTGGGCGAGATTTACACGGTTGCGATCATCGGTTCAGGCCCGGCAGGGCTGAGCGCGGCTGCGCGTGCGGCGGCGCTCGGGCTGAGCCATGTGCTGCTGGAAAAAACCGATCACCTGTCGGACACGATCTACAAATACCAAAAGGGCAAGCACGTGATGGCAACCCCTGCCAATCTGGTGCTGCGCAGCGACATCGACTTCGAGGCGGGCAAGCGCGAGGTGATCCTTGGGCTGTGGGACGAACAGATCGCGGGCCACAAGGTCCATGTGAAATACCACGCCGAGGCCAGGGCGATCCGCGGCACCGGCGATGCGATCCCCGGCTCTGTGCAGCAACTCGTCACCCGTGCGCGGGACGGCACAAAGTCCGTGCGCGACATCCAGCGCCACGCCCCGCCCTATGCCATCGAGCTGGCCAATGGCGAGACGGTAATGGCACAAAACGTCATCCTCGCCATCGGCACGCAAGGCAATCCCAACCGGATGCGCTGCCCCGGTGCAGACCTGCCGCATGTGCAGTATCAGCTGGATGACCCGGCCGAATATGTCGACGAGCATATCGTCATCGTCGGCACCGGCGATGCGGGCATCGAGAATGCGCGCGGGCTGGCCGAAGACCCGGCGCAGCGCAACACCGTGTCGATCCTCAACCGTGGGACCGAATTCCCCACCGCCAAGGACGCCAATGTCAAGGCGTTGATGGCGGATCACGAAGCCGGCAAGCTGATGATCCGCACCGAGAGCGAAACCGCATCCATCGAGCCGGGGTTCATCACGCTCACCACTCGCGACGGCGAATTGCGCATCCCGTGCGACCGGATCATCGCCCGCATCGGCTCGGCCCCGCCGCGTGCATTCGTCGAGGAATGCGGGATCGAGTTCTCGAGCGAGGACCGCAGCGCCTTTCCCAAGCTCTCCCCCGTGTTTGAAAGCACCGCGCCCGGCATTTTCGTGATCGGCGCGCTGGCAGGCTATCCGCTGATCAAGCACTGCATGAACCAGGGCCACGATGTCATCGAGTTCATCAACGGCAATACCGAGTTGAAGCCTGCGGACGAGCCTATCATCGCCGCCAAGTTCGCCAGCCTTCCCGGCAACCGCAGCACCGGCGAATGGCTGGAATTCCTGCGCACCAATGTGTCGATCCTGAACGGCATGAACCCGCTTCAGATGCGCGAATTCATGCTTGATTCCGAAGCGCGCTTCTTCGGCCCCAGCGAAGTGATCTTTGAACGCAACGCACCCGGATCATCGCTGTTCGGGATTGCCAGCGGGTCTGTGGCGGTCGAGGTCAACCCGGCCGATCCTTCCATCACCATCCCTATCGAAGCCGGTTCGATCTTTGGCGAAGTCGGCTTGATCTCCGGCCGCCGCCGGGGCGCGACCATTCGCGCTGCCGAAGACACCATCGTGGTCGAAATCTCGCGCCTCGCCGCGCTCAAGCTGCAATCGCAGGTGCCTACGGCCAAGGCCGCGATCCAGCGCATCTCGATCGAGCGGCAATTGCTTCAGATGTTCGGATCGGGCCTCAAACGCGAAGACGTCGCCGCGCTGGTGGAAGCCGCGAGGGTCGAGGAAAAGCGTGCAGGCGAAGTAGTCGTGGCCGAGGGCGCGGATGACAAGGACGTGTTCATCATCCGGCGCGGGTCGATGATCGTCGAAAAGGCGATTGGCGAGCGTCCGGTGTTCCTCTCCTACCTCCCCGCCGGAAGCTATTTCGGGGAAATGGCGGTGATCGACGGTAGCCTGCGCACCGCAACAGTGAAGGCGGCGATCAAGTCCGAAGTGATCCGCTTGCCGGGCGAGGGTTTCCTCGCGCTGCTCGAAAAGAACCCCGCCCTGCGCGAAAAGGCGATGAAGGACATGGCGGGCCGCCGCGCCACCAACGCCTTCATCGAAAGCCGCAAGGACAGCTTTGGCGGCGCGGTCGATCTCTATTCCGAAACCGCGCAGTTCCTGGTCGACAACGGCATCGGGGAAGCAACCGATGTGCTGCTGATCGACGAAAAACTGTGCATCGGCTGCGACAATTGCGAAAAGGCCTGCGCTGACAGCCATGATGGCCTGACCCGGCTCGACCGGGAAGCGGGGCGCACCTACGCGCACCTCCACGTGCCGACGTCATGCCGCCACTGCGAACACCCGCACTGCATGGCCGATTGCCCGCCCAATGCGATCAAGCGCGGGCCTGATGGCGAAGTGTTCATCGACGACACCTGCATCGGCTGCGGCAATTGCCAGCGCAATTGCCCTTACGGCGTGATCCGCATGGACGCGAAGCCTCCGAAGAAGCCCAGCCTCCTCCAGTGGATGCTGTTCGGCAGGGGGCCGGGGCCGGGCGAAGCGTCCTACAACTGGCGCAAGAAGGCGGCTGCAAAGGACGGCACGCCCAAGGCCAAGCAGGCCATCAAGTGCGACATGTGCTCCGGCATCGACGGCGGCCCGGCCTGCGTGCGCGCCTGCCCCACCGGCGCTGCGATCCGCGTCAGCCCCGACAAGTTCCTGACCTTCACCAAGTTGACCGAGGATGCCGAATGATGGCGACCAAGGCGGCCCAGACGAAAGGTGGCACGGGACGCTTCACGCAGGATGAAAAGCGGCGCGATTCCGATCATGTCAGCTTTCTGAAACACCGCGGCTTTCGCTGGCTGTGGATTGCCCTCGCGCTGAGTGCGGCAAGCATCGCGGGCTATGTGCTGATCGATCAGGAGCCGCGCCCCAATGGCGGGACGTGGTACGGCTATACGCTGGGCACCATCGGCTTTGGCCTCATCCTGTGGCTTTCGCTGCTGGGTGTGCGCAAGCGGCGGATCAATCCGGGTGCCTGGAGCCTCAAGGCGTGGACATCGGCGCATGTCTATCTCGGCCTGTCGCTGGCGGTTGTCGGAACGCTGCACACCGGTTTCCAGATGGGCTGGAATGTCCACACGCTCGCCTATGTCCTGATGCTGCTGGTGATCGTCACCGGGATTTACGGCGTGGTTGTCTATGCCACGTTGCCCGCCAGTCTTTCTTCCAACCGCAAGGAGATGACCCGCGCGCAAATGCTGGACGCGCTGACCGCGATCGACCGCCAGCTGGAAAGCGCCGCCCAACCGCTGGGCCGGGCCGAGGCGGATCTGGTGATAGCCGCGCTGGCGCAGGACGTCTTTTACGGCGGACCTCTGGCGCGCCTGACCGGACGCTATCCCGGCTGTGCCACGTCCCGCGCGTTGAAAAGGATGGGCGGCAATTCAGAAGAGACGGCGCGGGTGGGATCGCTGCTGGAGCGTCGCCGCGATCAGCTAGCCCAGATCCGGGGCGCATTGCGCATCCGGGCCATGCTGGAAATCTGGCTGTTCATCCATATCCCGCTGACCATCGCCCTGATCGCCGCGCTCACCGCGCACGTGATCTCCGTGTTCTACTATTGGTGAGGGTGCAGGCATGGCGTTCCTGATCCGCACCATCGATTTCACCGCCGCCGGGCGTGAAATCATCCGTGACCGGATCGCCGAGCAGACCAGCCTCACCGTGGGCCGCGCGGCTGAAAACGACATTCACCTGCCCGATCTTGCGGTGGAACAGCACCATGTGCGGATCGAGCGTGCCGGAGACGGGATGCTCCACGCGTCGGCGCTTGGCACATTGGGCTTTGCGCTGGATGGCCGGATGGTCATGCAAGGCACCATCGACCCGCGCACCGGAGGGGAAATCGCGCTGGGCGCGGCGCGGCTGGCCATTGCGGCGGAAGCCGACGGCAGCATCGCGATCACCATCCGCCAGATCGCTGCCGAAGAGGGCAAGACCGATGCCCTGCGCGGCTTCGCGCTCGCCAGCGTGCTGCCGTCGAAGCGGGCGATGAGCTGGGTGTTGGCAGGCACCATCCTGCTGTTGCTGCTGATGGTGCCCGTCGCCAGCCACTTGCTGCGCACGCCCACCAAACCCGACCCTACCGGCAAGACTCCCGGCGCCGTGCTGCTCGACAGTGCATGGAGCAGCGGCGAATTGTCGGTGAAGCACCACAGTCTGAAGGACAATTGCGAAAGCTGCCACGTCGCTGCCTTCAAAAGCGTGCAGGATGAAACCTGTATTTCCTGCCACGAGGATACCGGGAACCACGCCCCCATGCCGCGGCTCGCCGGGGGTGCCCCCGCGCTCTCTCCCGGCGATGCGCTGCAATGGCGGATTGCGGAAGGCTTTGGCAAGGAAGGGCCGCTGGGCTGTGTCTCCTGCCATTCGGAACACGAAGGCCCGGTGCGCCAGCCTGCGGGCGGAGAGGCGTTCTGTTCGGACTGCCACGACAAGCTCGATACCCGTCTGACCGACACCAGCCTCGCCAATGCACACGACTTTGGCAAAGGGCACCCGCAGTTCCGCCCGGTCTATTTCGCCAGCTTTGGCGCGGCCAAGCCGGTGCGCGCCAAGCCGGGAACGAAGCCTGTCGAACGATCGGGCCTTGTCTTCCCGCATGACGTCCACATGGACGCGCGCGGCGGGGCTGCACGCATGGCACTTTCGCTGCGGCAATATGGCAAACCGCTCGAATGCGGCGACTGCCACGCGCTCACGCCCGACAAGCTGGCGTTCAAGGAGGTGAAAATGGAGGAGTCCTGCGAAGGCTGTCACAGCCTCGTGTCCGGGCGCACCGCCGGCGGCGGCTTCAGCAAGCTGCGCCACGGCGATGTGAAGGATCTGGCCGAAGACCTTGCCCGCATCTCCTCCGGCCCGCGCCGGCGTGTCGGCCCGGTGCGCCAGCGCCCCGTACAGATCGGCAGCGCCTCGCCCGCCTACGCAGCCGATTTCGGGCGTCCGGTGCGCGCTTACATCGGGCTTTCAAATGCGCTGTCTGTCGGCGGTGTCTGCACCGAATGTCACCTGCCCACCCGTGGCCCCACCGGGCAGGCCGATCTCATGCCGGTCAACCTGCCCGACCGCTTCCTGAGCAGCGGTTACTTCAACCATGAAGCGCACAAAAAGGAAGAATGCACCGATTGCCATGCCGCCGACACATCGAAGGTTGCCAGCGATCTGCTGATCCCCGATCTGAAAAGCTGCCGCGATTGCCATCTGGGCGCGACGGCGGTGAAGACCAAAAAAGTTGTGCCGTCCGATTGCGCGATGTGCCACGCCTATCACCTGCCCGCCGGACAATGGGCCACCAAGGGGCCCAAACCGCATTATCGGCCTGTCCCTGACAAGGCGGCCATAGCATCGCTTGCCGGCCCGGCGGGACTGAAGCCATGAGGCTCGATCTGGTACCCTCGCGCGCTGTGCTGATCGCCCAGATCACTGACATCCACGTCGGCTTCGCGCCCGATGAACAACCCGAAGAGCTGAACCTCACCCGCTTCCGCGCCACGCTGGCCCGGCTGCTCGATGGCCCCAACCGGCCCGAACTGCTGGTTCTGTCCGGCGACATCACCGATCACGGTGATGTCCAAAGTTTCGCCAAGACCGCAGCTTTGCTGGCTGATTGCCCCATCCCGATCCTGCCATTGGTCGGCAATCATGATAGCCGCGCGGGGCTGCTGAGCGCATTCCCGCAGGTTATGCCTGCCGAGGGCGGGTTCCTGCACTATGCGGTCGAAGCGCCGCTGGGCCTGCGCATCATCTGCCTCGATACGCTGGAAGAGGGGCGCCACGGCGGCGCGTTCTGCGAAGCGCGCGCCGCGTGGCTGGCGGCCCAGCTGGCCGAGGCTCCGGGTCAGCCGACGCTGATCTTCATGCATCACCCCCCGGTTGGTTCCGGGATCGACTGGATGGACCCGGCGCCGGGCGAGCCGTGGATCGAACGGTTATACCGCGTGTTGAAGGGCCAGCATCAGGTGCAGGCGATCCATTGCGGGCACCTCCACCGCCCGATCACCACGCGCTTTGCGGGCATTCCGCTGGGCGTCACGCCTTCGGTCGCGCCGCTGGTGGCTATGGACCTGACCCCGATCGACAAGCACGCGCCCGACAACCGCGAACTGATCACCACCGAACCGCCAACCTATGCTTTGCACCGCTGGGACGGGCGCAGCCTTGTGTCGCATTACGAACGCGTGGGCGATTGGCAGGTGCTGGCGCGCTTTACCCCAGCGTTGCAGCCGATGATCGAAGGGATGTTCGCCGAGCGGGACTGACGCTTAGCGCCGCGCGGCCCGCAGCGGCCCTTGCGGCGCGATGCCGACCCAGCGGTTCATGTCGATCTCGTCCGAGACTTTCCACGGCACACCGCTGCGGGTCATGAACAGACGCTCCATTTCGGGCCTTGTAAAGGGCCGCGATCCGAGCCGACCGAACACCGCCATCTGACCGCCGGTCTCGTCCACCGCGCGGTCACGGTCGAGGCCCTTGGACAGCGCGATTGCCGGCGATGGCGTCCGCGCCCAGGCGATCATCTCCGGCACCGGCGCAGGGCTGAACCCATAGAAATTGCGCTGGCTGTCCGGGCTGGTCAATTGCAGCACCTTCATCCCGTTGCGCCCGTCCGCCACATAGGCGAACAGCGAGGCGTTGGTGGTGCCGACGATCACGTCTTCCGCATCGTTCAGCGTGCCATCCAGAGTCACCTTCTGGGCGACGCGGGGGCGGCGCGGGTTCTTCACATCGAGGATCACCAGCCCATCCCCCTTGGCCGCGACATAGGCATAGGTCCGCGCGATATACATCCGCTGCGCATTGGCGAGCGGCACGGTGCCTTCAGGCAAGGCCACCGGCGCACGCAGGTTGGTGACATCGAACAGCTTCACCCCCTCGGCATCCGTCACCCACAGGTAACGGAACTGCACCGCCGATGCGCGGGCATCGCGCAAGGGCTGCACCGCCGCGACCTTTGGCGCGCCGGGATCAGCCAGATCGGCCACCACCAGACCCTTGTCGGCGGTGATGTAGGCGATCTCGCCCGCCAGCACGACGTGCCGCGCCCCCGTCAGTACGCCATCGGGATTCCAGGCATCGGCGCCGCCCGCAAAGATCTTGCGGGTCAGCTTGTTGTTGCGGAATTCGCCGTCCGCCAGCGTGTTGACGTTGACAAGGATCAGACCTTCGACTGCATCTGTCACCACCGCATAGCTGTAGATCGGCAGGAATGCCTGTTCCTGATTGATGGTGCGCATATCCGGCGTGCTGCGGGTGGGCGCAATCGGCTGGTTGGTGGGCAGCGCCATGCAGGTAGCATTGGTGGTTCTGACGTTGGTATCATGCCCAAGCGGCGAGAACGGACCCTTCAGGATGCGCTCGGACGTACCCTTGTTGGCGATGCTCGCCACGTCATAGGCGGTAAACCCGCCCTTGCCGCCCGCCACGAACATATATTCGCCGCGCAATTGCAGGCAGCCGACGCGGCCGGACGTGCCTTCGTGGATATTGACGAATTCCTCGAACGGCTGGGTTTCTCCGCTGAGGTTCTTGTCGAAGGTCTTGCCCCGCACCCAGTTTTTCAGCTCGCGGCCGTTCTGGTCCACATGAAGGCCCCAGTAATCGGGATAGGCATAGCGGTGGAGGTAGGAACCGATCACCGCCTGCGGCTCGTCATATTCGGTGACGCGTGTGGCCTGGAACCCGCCTTCAAGGCCGGTCCATGCGTTCAGGCCGACGAAGTTGACGTAATTGGTGCCCAGCAGGAAAAGCTGCGCTATGATCGCGTTGTTATCGTCCTTGGCGGACAGGTGACAGTCGGTGCAGGTCTTGGTCTCGGTCTTCCTCACCGTATGCGGGAAGTGCGGCGCGAAGGCCTGACTGGAAAAGCCGATGCTGCTGATCGGCGGCTGCTGCACATAGATCCGTTCACGGTTGATGTTGGTGGAGGACAGCACCAGCGCCGAGGACGAGCGCACCGGCGCGACCTGATTGCCCTTGGTGGTCTGGTGCTTGCCCAGCTGGAACATCTCGTCGCGCGCGACCTGCGGGTTGTAGGTCGCGAAATTGCGCGTCTCGCCGCCTTCGTATTTGTGGCTTTTGGTCTTCCAGTTGGCTTCGATGGGCAAGTGACACCCGCCGCAGGACGTCGTCCAAGAAAGGTGGCAGGTGAAGCACGCTATTTCGGGATCGCGGTGGGCACGGTCGTCAATGCCGATGCCGGTGCCAAATTCGAAATTGCCGGTTTCCGCGCCGTAACGGCTGACCAGCTTCGCCCGCGCGGCCTTGGCGTTGAAGGTCGGCGTAGCGGGATCGACCGAATCCTTGACGAGGCTCATCTCCCATTCGAGCTTGGGATCGACGATGGAACGCTGGATCAGCTTGCGCCTGCCATCCTCGCCCTCGATCCATTCAAACCGGCGCTGGCCGTCGGGATTGCGCAGCAGGGCAAGGTTGTGGCCTTCCGGCGGCGCGGCGGGGCCGCTGGTGCGCAGCGTGGGATAGGCGTCGGGCGTGCCGTGGCAGTCCTTGCAAGTGATCTCGATCGCGTTGGCGACTTCGCCGTAGATGAGGCCGTTGCCGTGGCTGTCCTGTTCGAAGTGGCAATCAGCGCATTGCATCCCGATTTCGGCGTGGATGTCCATCATGTGGACCGCCTTGCCGGGATTGGTGCCAGCGGGGACGAACTTGCCTTCGCCTTCCTTGCGCCATTTTTCCGGATCATCGTTGTCGACGATAGCGCCGTCGGCGTCGAGCAGATTGCCTTCACGGTCGCGCTTGAAGATCGCGCGGAAATTCCAGCCGTGGCCGTGGTAATCGGCAAACTGCGTGTCCTTGAGAGTCGGGTTCAGATCATAGACGTTGCGCAGGAAATCGAGATCGCCCCAGTTGCCGCGCGCGGCGGCGGCTTCGGGATTGCGCTCGTTGATGGCGCGCACTTCTTCGGCGGTGGGGTATTTCTGCTGTTTGGGCCACATCGAGGGCGCATCGCTTTCGTAATCCCACATGGTGTAGCCAAGGAAGGAATTCAGGAAGATATTGGGCTGGTGCATGTGGCAGTTCATGCACTGTGCTGTCGGGATCGCGCGGGTGAAGACGTGGCTCAGCGGATGGCCCTTTTCCTTCACCTTGCCATCTGGGGTGGTAAGCGCGCCGTCGTCCTTGTGGTCGGCGTGATCATCATACCCCGGCTGCTTCACCGCACCATGCATCTTCTCGTCATAGCCTGCCGCGTGCTCGATCTTGCCCGCGATGGTGGGATCAACAGTGATCGTCTGCCCGTCGCGGCCATATTGCGCATAGGTCAGCGAATGGCGCGGTTCGCGGTCGTTGGCATAGACCACGTGGCAACTCGCGCAGCCCGAATGGCGGTAATCGCCCGGCTGATCATTGGTGCCCATGAACCAGGTGAAGGGATCGTTGAGGCGCGTCTTGTGGATGTTGAGCGCCGGGATCGCCACCCGGAGGCCGGTGCCGGGGCCGCGGTTGGATTGCTTGAGATCGGGCCGCCCCGGTTCTTCGAGTCGCTGGATCGCGCCTGACGGGTTGGGCAGGCCGATTTCCGGGAACTGCGAATTGATGGTCCTCCCGCCGCGTTCGAACACGCGGAACACGTCGCCTGGCGGGATCACCTGCCAGGTGGGCAGCGGGTACATCTCTGCCAGCACCCCGCGCGCAACCTGATCTTCCGACAGCACGCCGCCGGGGCCTGCGCCGGGCGAGGTGATCTTCGCGGGCAGGCCGTCGCGGGTGTAGGCCTCACCCAACAGGTAATTCTTGAATGGCAGAATCCCGTTATTGTAGCTCGCCCCGCCCCACAGCATCGCGCCCGACGCCATGATCGAACGCTCCGCCGCCTCGATCGCGCCGATATGGCATGATCCGCAAGCCTCGCGCGCGACGCGGTAATCGCTGGGGTTGATGAATTTCACGAATTCGGGCGATTCCGTATTCAGCAGCGCATAGGATCGCTTCGGATTGGCGGACGAGGGAAAGTGCCAGCTGTTCGGATATTTGGGCAGCACATGCGCGGTATCCCGCGCTCCGACGTAATCGGGGTGATTGTGCGGAAGGTCCGAATTGCCTTGCACCGAAGGGTTGCCGCCGTGGCAATCGGTGCAGCCCAGCCGCACCGCGGGCGAGACATGCATGGTCGGCGCATCGGTCTTGATGTGGCAGGTGAGGCAACCTGCCGACTTGGCCTCCATCTCCGCGACCGATTGGTTCTGCGGCGCGGGCGGAGCGAAAACGGCGGTGTAATCACGCTTGACCGGCTTCTCCTTGTCCGCCGCCATTGGCACGCCCGCGAACAGGCCGACGGCAAGCACCAGCGCCGCTGCCAGCAGCGCGATTTGGCGGGTGAGGGATTGGCCAAGCTTCAACATCAGTAGGTCAGCACCACATTGGCGAGGATCGAGACGAATTCCTGTCCGCCGCCGCGCGCGGTGAACAGGTCGCGGAAGCCATTGCCTGCCAGCAGCGTGGCGGCGGACAGACGGAACACAAGGTTCTGGTTCGCCTTGGGCCGCCAGATCGCGGCAGCCGAAAGGTCAAAGCCGATCTCGCGCGGGATCGAGCCTTCGTTGCGCAGCACCTGCAGGGTCGCAGTATTCTCGAACCACAGGTGATTGGCGTTGGCCGACAGGCGGAACTGCGGCGTCAGATCGAAATCCGCGCCGACCCCTGCAAGGATCAGGCCGGGGTTGTTGAAATTGCTCTGCCCCTGCTCCTTCGAGCTTCGCAGCGAATTGAGGATGCCGTTTCGGCCATTGACCGCAATCGCGCGGCCTCCGCCTGCAAAGGGGATCGTCTGGCGGATCCAGTACGAGGTGTCCGCGCCCGCAAACACCGGGTTTTCGAAGATCGCATCGAAGCCGCCTTCGGTGTCGTCGTAGGGATCGGAGTCGCCGCTGGCATAGGCCCCCGACAGGCGGAAGCGCATCCAGTTGCGATCATAGCTCGCTTCCACCGCGGCGAATTGCGCGTTGATGTTGGCCGGACGGTCGGTGAAGAAGCTGTTCCGATCCTCGCCCAGCGCCCAGTAGAAACTCCCCGTCAGATTCACGCGGCCCACGCGGCCGTCCATGTTGTAGCCGAGATAGACCACGTCATATTCCCGGCCCCGCAGTGTGCCGAGCAGCGCCGGGCGCACCGGGAAGCCGTTGGTGTCGATCTGGATATCGTCCGCCTCGCGGTTCATGTTGTAGACCACGGTGATCTGGCTGGTCAGCGCGGGGATCAGGAAATCCTGCCGGTAGGCATTGGCGACGAACACGAAATCATCGCGGGGACTGCGCAGGATCGCGTTGAGGCCGCTGTTGGTGTCCTTTTCCAGCCGCCAGAACGCGCCCAGATTGAATTGGAAACGGTTGTTGTCGCGCGATCCGAACAGCCGCACGCCCAACTGCTGATCATTGAACAGGAACCCGCGGAAGTCCGACTGGAACGGCTGGATACCCGCCCGGATCGAGATGAAATCGAACCGGTCATTGTCGAACTGGCTGAAGTGGTAGTCGACGAAGGCTTCCTGCACGCCCAGAAACTGGTCAAGCCGGTGCGAGGGGCGTGACGGTTCGACGAACAGCACGCGGCGTTCGGGCACATCGACGTAGTTGACGTTGTAAGCCAGCGTGACGCGGTATTCGATGCTCGGCGGCTTGAAGGTGGTCGAACCCTTCAGCAGCGCAAAACCGGCGATGAAGGTCTGGCTGAAAACCTGGCTGAAATCGTTCCCGAACACGTCGATCCGGTCAGGGTCTTCGGTGGTCTGCACGCCGACCGGGATGGGAAAGGTACGCGGTTCGTAAACGCTGTCCGAGATCAGGTTGGCGACGACAAACCAGTCGTCCTCCTTGATCGGCAGCCACGGCACCTTGGCGCGGTTGATCGGGCGATCCCCCTTGTAGGTGTTCTGGTTATAGGGATCGAACAGGCTCTCTTTCACAAGGCCGAGGCTTTCGATCAATCGCCAGCGATCGGGGATGGGGAGTTGGTCTGTCGGGAAGGCTTCGGGCGGCGGGGCGCGGACGGCGCCATCGTTACGCTGTTCGATCCGCTCGGGCAGCGGCGCGGTGTAGCCGGGGCGCTGGCGACCTTCGATGATATCGGGATCGACGGGAGGAATATCCTGCTCCCAGTCCTTCGGTGCGTCCTCACCGGGAGGGGCTGGCAGCGGCTGCACCGCTTCAGGCGGCGGCGCGGGTTGCAGCAGTAACAGGGCGGGGAGCAGCGCCGCCACCTTACAGCCCCTCGCACACGTTTTGCGCTGCCGTATCGAGGAACGGCGCAAAGGGGCAATTGACGTAGCGCAGGCGCACCTGCCGGTTCCCGACCGCCACCACGATCCGGTCGGCACGGATGGCGGCAGGCGCATTGCCCAGCCCTCCGCCAGCGCGCTTCGTGCCGTTGTGAAGGCCAAGGAAGCTGATCATATCGTCCTGATCGATCCCGTCGCCCGACACCCCGATGCCGCCCACCAGAACATTGCCGCGATAGACCGGGACCGATCCGGGAAAGATCTGGATCCCGTTGGCGAGCCGCGAAATGCCGCCTGCGATCTGCGGCAGCGTGGAACAGTTGCGCGGCGTATCCTGCGCGCTCTGCCCGGTCACAAACGCAAGATGCTCAGCCAGATTGCCAACGATCAGCGCCGATTGCAGCCCGGTCGAAAACGGATTGAACTGCGCGATCGGGCGCGACAGTGGGCCATTGGGCTGCCCCACCTCCCCATCGGGGAAATAGGGCCGCGACAGGTTGCCGCCGGCGCGGTCGGAAAAAGCAAAGGCTCCTGTCAAAGCATTGGGATCGTCAAGAAAGGTGCGGGTGCGGGCAACGAATTGCGGCACTTCTCCACTTGCTGCCAGCAATTCACTGGCCGCAAAGCCTCCCGAGAAGAAATTGGCGGTGCGCGCCTTCTGCAAGCTCACGTCGATCCCGAAAATCGGCGCATCGGGCGACCGGACGAGGCCCAGCACGGCCCCTCGTGTGTCGACCAGGCTGATCGTCACCTGCGCGCGGCTATCGAGCGGTTGGCGGATTTGCGCGCGCGCACGGCTCATCACGGTGAAGGCTTCTTCCAGGATGACGCGGGCTTCGGCGGCGGTGAGCGGCGCGGCGATATCGCCCGCATCGGTCGCCCCGCGCACCGGAAAGCGGTTCGCGCCCGCGCCATTGGTCAGCACGAAGGCATCGCGGTTGGCAAATTCGGCAGATGACGACGCGCGGATGCCCGATGCTTCGGTGCCGTAAGCCGCGCCCGGCAGCAGGGCGGTCCCCACGTAATAGCCCGCCACCGGCACCAGCGCACCCGCCGTCCCGGCGAAACTTGCATTCGCGATATTACCGATCTGCGGATATTCGACGTCGGTGTAGCGCAGCGATGTGCCATCAGCGGTGATGCGGTCCGCGCGGATGCTGACGGGGGCTTCAAAACCCACCGTGCCCGCCAAGGCAATCGCTTCGTCCACATCCGCATCGCGGTCGAGCACATTGGGGTCGAAGCCATAGCTGGCGTCTGCGATGACCCCAACCCCGCCCACCACCACGCCGTTCTGGTAGAGCGGGAAGCCGCCGGGATCGGCGGCCAGACCGAGCGGCGAACGCTTGGGGCCGATGAAGCCGTCGCTTGCCCTTGCGGCAAGGTCGGAACACGGCAATTGGCTAAACTGCACGCCGAACAGCGGACCGCTTTCCAGCCCTGCGGTGGTCGGTGCCGGGGGGAAATGCTCCTGCACGATGAAGCTGGCCGTGCGGCTGGAAAAGGCATTGCCGCTGCTCGACAGGTAGGCGCCGGTGATCGCCTTGGCGATGGCGGCGCCTGCACTGGGAATGTCGAGGCCTTGCGCATCGCGATTGCTGCCATCGGGCGCCGATGGAATACGGGCCAGCGGCGCTGCGCCAGGCATGGCGAACACGCCCAGCACATTGCCGACCCTGTCGGTTACCGCGATGGTCGCTGCCACATTGCGTGCCCGCGCCTCGGCCGCGGCCTGGGCGATGACCGTTCCGACCTCGGCGCTGGACAGACTTTCGGCCGCGGGAACGCTGAACACCTGACCGGTGGGCGGGAGCACGGGCGCGGGCGCGGGTCCGCCGCCTGTCGCTCCGCCATTGCTGGACGGGCTATCCTCCCCGCCGCAGGAGGCAAGGATTAGCGCCGTTGCTGCGATCCAGAATGTCCCCCGCTTGCGCATCGCTATTGCAGCCTGCCGATGGCGCCTGCCGCCGCTTTCAGCGCCACACGGAAATCGGCCGGGCGATAGGCATTGGGTTCGTCCACCGCCTTGTAAGCCCGTGCGATATCGCCGCGAATGCCCGTCGCTGCGCCCTGCGTCACCCGCCCTTCGCGCACCAGTGCGTTGAGCAGCGTGTCCACCGCCATCACCGCCTGCACCGATCCGGCATAGTCGGTGAAGCGCGGCGCGGTGGCTTCGCCCGCGATGATCGCGATCACCTTGAAGGCGTCGGCGCCGGCATAGGTGCGGCCCGAAAGCGCATCCGACAATGCGCCTGCCCGCGCCGAAAGCGCCTGTGCGGCAGCGCGCGTTTGCTCCGGCCCCGAACCCATCGCCTTGTGGAAGTCACGGCTGGCGGTCTGGAACGCCCCCGCCTCGCCCGGCACCAGCGCGCCGGCCACGGCGGACAGCATGATGATGTTCTCGTCATTGAACGGCGGATTGCCGAAGGGGATCGGGCGGCCCGGGTTGCCTTCATGCGTCAGCCTGCGCTGCGGCCCATCGGCGATGGTCCGGTGGCACGAATGGCAATCGTAGAAATAGAATTGCGGGAATGCGCCCGCGTATGCGAATTTGGGCTGGGCAAACAGGCTGGTTGCCCGGCGCACCGCCTCGGCCTGACCCACCGCCCAGAACCGCACCGAATTGGCCGCGCCCTTGCGCGCGGTATAATCGCCGTCGATATTGTGGTGCTGCTGAAGCGCGCTGAACAGGTCAAGCTCGAACGATACCCGCGGATGGCCTGCCGCCATCATGGAATGGGTGACAAATTGCCCCGGCTTGGACGAGCCATAATGGCAATCGAGGCAGACGTTCGCCCGCGCCTTGGGATTATCCAGCGGGGTCAGCCCGGCCGCGATGTTCGAGGCATGGGTCGCGGGCAACGCATAATGTTCGGCCAGCCACCCGCCGCCCGACGCGCCGTGACAGCTTTCGCAGCCCACACCGTCAGTCAGCGTGAACTTCGCCCCGCGCTGCCCCGTGGGCGCATTGGTCGCATGGCAGCCGAGGCAGGCCGGGGCCGACTGCGCATTGCCAAGGCCAAGGCTCGCGGCGATCTGCTGGCCGCGCCGTCCGCCCAGCACGGCATAGGCGCGGGAATGGGCGCCGCCGGGGGAGGAAGGCTCCTGCCAGGTGGCGATCTCGTCCTGCCGGACAACTGCGCCATTGCCCTCGGCCCGGCCATGGCAGGTCGATCCCGCGCAGCTGGCCACGCCTTCGAAGGTAGCATTACCTATCGCGCTGGACGCAGGGTAGAGCGCGGCCAGTGCAAGCACGGCCGCCAAGCGCAAGCCAGCGCGCCCGCACAGCAGGTCAGCGATCCTCTTTGCCCCAAGTTGCCTCATCCCATCTCCCCCCGAGATGCGCGTCAGCGCAGCGTTTGCAGACCGCAAGGCAGGCTCGCACCGCTCCTTCTGCGATGCGTTCAGCGTTGCGTGATCAACTGCGTTTCGCTGTCCGATTCCCCCATCTTGCCCGGCCCACGCCCTTGTCCCAAGCTTACGCGCACGATGCAACAGCCAATCCCGATTTACAGGTGACGCTGCACCGGCGCAGCCTGATCAGCCGCCCGCCGCATCCGCAGATGCCTCAAGGCTGGAGGCGAGCGTTTCCAGCTGCACGGTGCAGCCTTTGGCGATCAGAGCCTCGGCCAAGGCATCGGGTGCGGCATAATCCTCACCCAGCAGCACGAAGTTGATCTGTGCGGTTGCCGCGCCATCGGGGGCGGTGATCATGTAATCGCCGGTTTCCGAGATCGGCAGGCGCGCCGGATCGAGCGCGGCGACGGTCACGGTGTCATCGAACGTCACCTCGGCCTGGGTTGCCCCTGCCTGATCTGCGATACGATAGGTGCTCGTGCCCTGTGTGCCCGGACGCCAGAGCCGCACGGTCGCAAGGTCATAGAGGCAGATCGTGCCTGATCGCGTGACATCGACATACCAAAGGCTGGGATTTGTGGCGGTCTCGTCCGTATCGCCGCGCACGGCTCCGGTGCGCACGCGGGTGGCCGCACGCTTGCGCGTCAGCGAGGCAAAGCGATCGGCGGCGACCTGCGGGCGGTCGCCCACCCGGAAAGTGCCGGCGCCCTTGATGACGCGGGTGCCTTCCGCCGTGAGCACCGTCACCACATCGCCGCCCTTCAGCGTGATCGCGGCATTATCGTCAAGCTTGGTGCCGACCGGGTAGCGTGTGGCCGAAGGGCCGGTGGATTTGACCACCACCCCCGCCATCGCCGTAACCGGCAGCGCCAATGCCGCGCCCGCAACGGCCAGCGCCGTCGCCTTCGATTTCACATTATCCCAGAACATAAGTCCCTCCCTCGTCCAAACCTGTGATGCGCTGCACAAGATTGCCCAGCGCTGCATCCTGCGGGTGGCGGCTGGCCACGGCTTGCGCGAGCCGAACCGCACCCTCCCGATCGATTGTCACCATCGCCAGCGCCTGCGCCAGAATGGCTATGTCTTCCGCCGGAAAATCCGGCGCAGGCTCGAACAGGTCGACCGGCCGCGCCCGGCCACGAAGCACCACACGGCCCATTGGCCGCCACCATTCCAGCCCTGATGCCTCGGCAAACTCGCGGCTCGCCATGACCGAGGAATCCAGTCCCTTGTTGGCCGCTTCCAGCCGGGCTGCGGTGTTCATCGAGTCGCCCAGCGCAGTATACTGGATTCGGGTCGCCCCGCCAAAGTTGCCAATCACCGCCTCGCCGTAATGCAGGCCCACGCGGGTCTTGCCGATCGCCGGAAGGCTGGCATCCATGTCTGCGACCTCACGCCGGAAGGCTTCGCCTACCTGCCACATCGCGTAGCCTGCGCGGGCAGCGCGCATTCCATCATCGGGCCGCGCAATCGGCGCGCCCCAGAACGCCACCACCGCATCGCCCACGAACTTGTCGATCACCCCGCCGTGATCGAGCACCACCTGGCTGAGCAGATCAAGGTAGCGGTTGAGCAGCTTCGCCACCATTTCCGGTGCGATCGCATGGCTCATCTTGGTGAAGCCTTCCAGATCGCTGAACAGCACGAAGATTTCGCGCTTTTCCCCGCCCAGCGACAGCAATTCCGGCTTGTCGATAATCGCCTGGGCAATGTCGCGCGGGATATATTTGCCAAGCGCGCCCGCGGCAAAATTGCGCTGCACCGCGCCCGATGCACGCGCTGCGGCGGTCACTGCGGCAAAGGCGATGATCCAGCCCACCAGCCAGCCGACCGCCGGAAGGCCATAAGTGTCGACATTGGCCAGTTGCAGCACCACCGGAATGCCGATGAAACCGGCGAACAGCGCCAGCATGAAAGGGGCAAGGCGCCGCGCCGGCCATTCCAGCAACGCGGTCAACGCGGCGCTCAGCACCACCAGCACGGCCATCACCCACACGATCCACGCCGGAATTGGCGAGAGCGCCCGATCATCGAGCATCTGGGCAATGATCTCGGCATGGACGGCAAGCCCGGGCGGAAGCTCTCCGGTGATCGAGGTGAAAGTGGTTTCGACCCGGTCATAGTCGACGATATCGCCGCCGATCAGCACATATTTGCCGACAATCTGTTCGGCAAGAAAGGGCACAACCTCGGGATCGGGATCAGCCAGAAGATCGATCTGGAGCGAGGCGAACAGCGGCTCGTCGACGAAGCGCGCGCGCCGGTAATCGAGGGCGCCTTCATAGCCTGCAAACCGGGTGGGGTTTGCATCACTGTCTTCCAGCATGGCGCGCCCCAGCAAGGGCGGCAGGCCGGGAACGATTGTGGGCCACACCCGCGTTGCGCCAAAGGTATTGTCGAGCCGGATGCTCGCCGGCCGTGCACGTGTTCCCGCCAGTTGCGCCTGAAAGCTCTCCAGATATTGCTGTTGCTCATAGACCACGTCGTCCCTGTTGGTGGCGACATTGGCATAGGCGACCGCCACCGGAGTCTGCATCCCGCGCAGGGCCGCGATCAGTTGATCGTCCTCGTCCTGAGGCTGGTCGAACAGGATATCGATGCCGATCGCCTTGGCCCCCATCCCGTCCAGCGTTTGCAAGGTGCGCGCCAGCAGGCCACGATCCAGCGGTGATCGTTTGCGGGCGGCGATTAGGGTTTGATCGGTGTAAACGACCATGACGATCCGCTCGTCCTGCCCGACCAGATCGGCGGCATAATAGGCGCGCAGGTCATACAACGCGCGCTCGGCCTCGCCGGTCAGCGGTGTGGGAATGTTGCCATCGGGCAGCACCCAGCTGAAGCGGGCAATAAACAGTGCCGCACACAGCACCACCAGCGTCGCGGCAAGCTGCACGCCGCCCGCTTCGCGCACATTGCGCCAGCCGCGCCTGATCCAGCCGAGACGCGCGGGTGAAGGGGTTTGCGGATCGCTCATGGTGCCGTTCGCGCCCTCCGTCAGCGCGCTCAGCGCACGAGGCGCGCGGCCCCGTCACCCACCACGGCAAAGGCAGACCAGTAGAAGGGATGCGAGGTTTCGGCTTCGTCCATCAGCGTTTCCTGCGAGGCCTTGAGGGCGCCAGCGGTGGCGCGCCCGTCCTCGGCGAACAGGCCCGAAATCAGGCGGCCGGTCGCGTCGAAATCATCCGGCACGGGCCAATGGCTTGCCAATACGGTGCGCCCACCCGCTCCCACAAAGGCGCGCACCAGCCCGTCGAGCGCGAATTCGCCCCCGCTGGTGACGCCGGCCTCGCGGGTCGCACCCACCGTGGCACTGCCCGCGGTGTCGCAGGCTGACAGAATCACCAGATCAGCGTCGATACGCAGGCCGAAAATCTCGGCAAAGCTCAGCAATCCATCCGAGCCTTCGCCGGAACCGAAACTGGTCAGCAATGCCGGGCGCGGTGGGCATTCAGGTTGCGGAGCGGTCACGAGCCCGTGCGTGGCAAAGTGCAGGATGCGGTATTCGGCAAGATCGCCCATCTCCATGATGGCGTTGTCGGTGAATGCCGCGCCGGTCAGCACTTCGGACGACCCGGCGAAACGCGAGGCGACGGTGCGCAATTCATCGGCCTTGATCGGATTGGCCCAGATATTCGGTGACCACTGGCACGTCTCGCCAGCCGCCAGCGCGGCACGGGTGCGCGCTGCACCGGGCGAGGCAGCACCGATCGGCGCGTTCTCGCCAAGGCCGAGATAGGCGCGCTTGCCATCCGAAGGCGGTGCGGCGCGCACATCGCGGAACGCCGAGGCCGCCACCGAGGTGCTGATCTGCGCCGTGCGCCCGAGCCACCGGGTGCCGCGGAAATCATATTCGTCCGCGCCGGCCACGCTCTTGCGCGCTTCGTAGGCTTCAACGCTGGCATCGTCTGTTACCAGCAAGTTGATCGGCAGCTTCAGCAAGGCGCCATCGGGTTCGAACACGATATGGCGGGCCTTGGGCAATTGATCGGCGACCGGGGTGAACAGGCGGACATAAAGCTCACGCGCTCGGGCAAGGTCGAAAGGATAGGTCAGCACCTGCCCGCCTTCGACCACGGCGATGCTTTCACGGATCTGGCTGACCAGCCGATCGAGTTGCGCGGGCGTGGCGTCTGCCCGCCATGCCGACGCGGCTTCGCGGGTGGCATAGATGACGTAAGCATCGCTATCGAGCGTCACCAGCTTCACATAGGCCTCGCCTTCCACAAGCGTGGCTTGCAGATCGGCAAGTGTGATCGCCTGTTCGGTGACAGCGCGGTAGCGCGGGTAAGCGGCCAACTGCCCCAGCACTTCGGCCTGCTGCTGCTGCAACAGTTCGAGCCGCGCGGCGCGTTCCGCAATCAGGGCGGCCTGCCGGGCGCCGGCTTCGGGCATGGTTTCCAGTTCCAGAAGCGCCGTGCGCAACTGTTCGATCCCGCGTCCAAGATTGGTGGCGGTGCGGAACAGCTGCGAGGCTTCGTCGCTGCCGCCCGAAAGCTCCCGCGCGAGCGCCGCCTGCGTTTGCGCAAGACCTGGCCGCTGGAGCAGTTGGCTCGCCGCGAACATATCGGCCGCTGCGTCCGCAGCGCCGTGTCCTTGGGGCCCTTCGGCAAGCAACAGACCGAAGTAAGGTGTCATCAACCCGCGCAGCGAGGGCAGCGCGCGGCCTTCGGCATCGGCAATGATCGCCCTGTAAAGGGTCATCGCATCGTCACGGCGTCCGCTGCGAGCATAAAACCCCGCCAGCTGGGCACGGGCACTGCCAAGCGCGGGCGAACCGGGATAGGTCGCTTCAAGCAGGGTGATCCCCTGCTGATGCAAGCCTTCTGCCCTGGCCGCATCGCCCGACCGTTCGGCAAGTTCGGCAAGCTCGCCCAGCACCTGCGCGCGCAGCCATGCAACCGAGACCACGCGCCCGCCGCGCACACCGCTGAACGCCGCTTCAGCAGAGCCCAGCACAGCGGCGGCTTCATCGGTCCGGCCCAGCTGCCGAAGCGCCGTGGCCTTGAGATAAGCGTGCTGCCCGTCGAGCAGCGCCGCACGTTCGAGCGGGCTCAGGCTGAGCGAATAATCACCGGTGATCCGTCCGCTTTCGCTTGCCAGCTGCCCCGCCAGTGCGGGGCCGATCTGCAAACTGCGCAGCGCCTCGCTATCGGCGAATTCGATCACCAGTGGCGCATCGAGCACCGCAAGCGCGCGCGCCGACTGCCTTTGATTGAGCGCATCCATCGCCTCGTAATTGCGCAGCAAGCGTGCCAGCAGGGGGCTGGTTGCGCTGGCACGGCGCAGTTGGGCCAATCGGCGGCGGCTTTCGGCATAATTGCCAAGATTGGATTGCTGGAGCGCCGCGTTGAGCTGCGCCTCGACCGCACCCGGACCCGCCAGCGCGGCGGAGGACACGGCAAAAAACTCGGCTGCTTCTGCAAAATTGCCTGCATTGCTGCGGCGATAGGCTTCGACAAGCGCCTGGTCGGCGGCGATGGCTTCGGCTTGCTGGCGGGCAAAAGCGATTGCATCGGTGGAACTGGTAAGCGGGATTTCGACAATGCCCGGAACAATGGCGTCACTGGCGAGCGACGCCAGGCCAAGCTCCAGCGCCTTGGCATAGGCCGACAATCCTTGCGCCGCATAAGTGCGTCCCTTGCGGGTGCCCATCAGCACATCGGTCCGCAGGATGCTGCCATCGCGCGCGCACGAAAGCCGCTGCATCGCGGCCAATCCGGGCACGGCGTCCCCGCCTTGCGCGTCACTGGTGCAGCGCGCTGCATCGCCCGCAAAACGCTCAAGGCCCGCATCGCGTGATGTGACCACCCAAAGCGTGCCCACCGGCGCGGCGGCATCGCGGCAAATGATCGAATAACGCCGGTCAAACATGTTCCCGCCCGGCTCCGGCGACAGAATCTGCGCCTCGCACAGGCCATTGGAGCCGATCGGGAAGGTATCGCGCAGGCTAAGGCTGGCGGTGGCCGGCTCACGCGCCGCGACGGGGCCGTTGGCGGCCAATGCGATCAACATAATCGCCGCAAGCGCAGAACGTATCAGGCGGGGATTGCCGCTGTGCTGGCGCATCTCACTGACCTCCTGCGGGCGGTGTCTGGCCGGTGCCGGACGGTGGCTGACCATCACCATAAAGCGACGCATCGCCGCCGCTGGTCACGGGTTCATCAAGCAGCGGGTCTTCCGCGATCAACGGCGTTTCGGCCTTCACGGGGAAGTCGATCCCGAATCGCTGTTCGTCTTCATCTCTGGTGAGGGTGGACGAAGACTGGTCAATGGCTTGCAGCGCTTCGAAGCGGGTGGGGTTGTAGAGTTCAGGCGGGGTCGGCGAGGTTTCAGGCGGCGACGGCGGCGGTGCGTCCACGGTCAGGGCGCCGGGTGCAAAGGTAGTCACATAATTCGGCGTAGCAACAAGCGTGCCTTGCCGGATCACGAAGACGCCGCTGCCCTCTCCCGGATCGCGCGTAAGGCTGCCCGTCAAGGTGTCATTGTTGACAAGGCCGGCCCCGCCGATGGTGAAGGTGAGCTCCGGATCAGGCTCACCCACGAGCTTTTCCAGATCATCCGCGCTGATGGTAATCGGGCGCGGCGTGATGGTCAGCACGCCATTGGCAAAGCTGACCGCATAGTTGGGACTGGCCGAAAGCGTGCCTTGCGTGATCGGCGCAGAGCCCACTGCGTTCGCGGCCCCCGCGGTGGTCGCCAGCGCGCCGCTGAGCTGATCGCCGTTGACCAGCCCCGCACCGCCAACCGTAAAGGTCAGCGCCGGATTGGCATTGCCGTACACCCGGGTCAGATTGTCCGCCGTCACCGTGATCGGGCGCGGGGCGATCGTCAGCACACCATTGGCAAAGCTTACGGCATAGTTGGAACCGCCCGATAGCGTGCCTTGCGTGATCGGCGCGGTACCGACTCCGGTGGTGACCCCTGCATTCGTCGCCAACGCGCCGGTCAATTGATCGCCGTTCACCAGCCCCAATCCCCCCACGGTAAAGGGTAGCGCCGGATTGGCGTTGCCATAAATCCGGGTGACATCGGCTGCCGTGACGGTGATCGGGCGCGGGGTAATCGTCAATTGGCCGTTGGTGAAGCTCACCGCATAATTGGCGCCGGCCGAAAGCGTGCCTTGCGTGATGGGAGCGGCGCCGACACCCGTGGTCGCCCCCGCACTGGTCGCCAGCGCACCGCTCAACTGGTCGCCGTTCACCAGGCTTGCTTCATCAAAGCGGAAGGTCAGCGCCGGGTTGGCATTGCCATAGATACGGCTAGCATTGTCCGCCGCAATCGTGATCGGGCGCGGCGTGATCGTGAGCTGGCCTTCGATGAAGCTGACCGCATAGTTGGAATCGGCCGCCAGCGTGCCTTGTGTGATCGCCACATTGCCAACCCCGGTGGTGACGCCCGCAGTGGTCGTCACCGCGCCGCTCAGTTGGTCGCCATTCACCAGCCCCGCTCCCCCGACTGTCACGGTCAGCGCGGGATTGGCGTTGCCATAGACGCGGGTCAGATTGTCCGCCGCCAGCGTAATCGGCCTGGGGGTGACGGTCAGCTCGCCGGAGTTGAAGGTGAACTGATAGCCCTGCTCGCTCAGCAGCGATCCTTGCTCCGCGCTGATCGTATAGGCATCCACGCTCGACGTTGCGTTCGCCTCGGCCATTAGAAGCGCCGTTCCGGAAAGGTCTGCGACCCCGTCTCCCGGAAGGAAACCGGCAAAGCTGGCCGTCAGCACAGGATTGGTATCGCCATAGAAACGGCTGAGATCATCGGCTGTCACTGTCAGCAAAGGAGCAATGCGGAACGCCGCGAAGTTGCCGCCCGGGTTCAGCTCGTCATAGAATTCGCTGTCCGGCACGTTGTAGCGCCGCGCATAATTCGTCGGGGAACCGATCAGCGATCCCGTGGGTGTCGCGGCAAAGATGCCATAATGCCCCCCGCCGGTCAGGATCAGGCCGGCGTCGCCCGCGAGGTTCAGAACCTCGCCGTTGACCGATGCCAGATCGATCGCCCGCCCGCTGCCTGACGCGGTCAGCACGCCGGAGCCAAGCACCGTTATGTCGCTTCCGGGACTCGCCCCCAGTGTGCGCGCATCGATGCGGCCCGCGCTTATGTTGGCGAGTGTGATTGGCCCGTCGGCGTTGCGGATTGTGACCGTTCCGGTGCCGGCGTTGATGCTAGCGCCTGGCGCCATGGTGATGAATCGGTCGGAAACCGGCCCGAAGCCCCTGGCGAGCAGAGAGATCGGGCCGTTGCGCGCGGTGAGATTGCCTTCCAGCAAGATCCTGTCGCCCGCATCCACGCTGATCGTCCGGCCGAAAATCCCGGAGCCTGCGCTCCCATCGCTGGTGATCTGGACGGCGTATCCGCTTTCCAGACTGATTGCAGTGTCATTTTCGGAAAGTGCGGCGTTGCCAATGATGTTTCCCGACCCCGTGCGCACGTTCAGGTCACGGAAGGAATAGGCTTCCATGAACTGCGAGACGTTGAGGTTCCCGCCATCGGCGACAATCTGCGAGGTTCGCGGTTCGCCTCCGGCGCCGTTGGCGAAGGCATTGAAGAATTCGACATTCACGCTGCCGCCGAGAACATCGACGACAAACTGCCCGTAACCGTTTTGCTGCCCTGGAATAAAATCGAAAGTCTCGGACTGTGCGTCCGCGTTGAGCGACAGGCCACCTGCATTGACCGCTGCCGTGCTGTCGCTTCCGATCGAGAACGTCGCCGTTCCAGGACCGGCCTTCGACGATTCGATCACCGTTGCGATGGCGTTTACCTCGATCGCGTCGGTGGCGGTCACCCCGCCGGTGCCGGAAATGTTAATTCCGGCAGTGCCGGCAATCGCGACACCCCCGCCGCCGCGATTGGCGACAGCGGAAGCGTTGACAAACAGGTTGCCGACGCCCGTCATCGCTGTGTCGATAAGGGTAAGCGTGCTCTGCCGGGCTGCGGCGTTGCCTCCCGTTGCGCCGCCGCCTCCCGATCCTTGCGAGCGTACCTCCACCCCAAGGTACTGATCGAGCGAGTCGGTCAGCGAAGAACCGGTCAACCGCACATCGACGGTGCCGCTCTGCGCATCGCCGCCAACGCCCGCGCCCGCGCCGCCGTCGCCACCGATCGCGTCCGAGGCGACCAGAACCGATCCGATATCAATCGCGGCGTTGGTAAGCTGGACCCCAACTTGCCCGGATATGGCATTGCCCCCGACGCCATCGGGGCCGGTGGCCGCGCCGCCCTGCGCAACAGACGCAATCTCGATCAGTTGTCCGTTGACCGAGATGTTGTTGAAGCTGGCCGCCACGATTGCGGACCGGGCAAGCCCACCTGTGATTATCCCTGTGCCGCCCTGTGTGGTGCCATCGATGACAATCCGCCCCGTGCCGTTGGCATCGGGCAACAGATTGATGGTCGAGTCGCTCAGGGTCAGGCTGAGGCCGCCGCCTTCGCCGTCACTGAAAGCATCGCCGCCGATCAGGCCAGCGCCGCCGGTGGTCTGGTCGGCCACCGCCATTTCGCCGATGATATTGAGCGTGCTGAAGTTCACCTCGACAGAATGCCGGCTGCCGAAGGCCACGCCGCCATTACCCGTCCCCGAGCCATCGCCGCCGATCCCGCCCGAGATCGCTCTTGCCAATTGCAGCGTTGCTTCCGCACCGTTCAGGACACGAATGCGGCGGGTGCCGCCGAAGGCGTCTCCGCCTGCGATATTCAACGATGGGTTGAGGCTGGTCCCGCCTTTCCCGAAGACCGAATACAAGGTTGTGCCCATGATCATGGTGCCGCCATCCACCTCGATCAGGCCTTCCCCCCCGCGTCCGGTGCCGCCCCGGCCGCCTTCGACCAGCGAGCTTCCTCCATAGCCGCGCGCGAGAAGTCCGATCGGGCCGTCGCTGCCCGGATCGTTGAGCGGGTCGGTTGGCAGGTCAATCGCCCCGCCCAGCGCCGCGCGCAGCACGATCGATCCGCCTCGCCCTTCGCCGCCGATACCGCTGCCGCCTGTGGTCAGTCCGCCGATGCCGATCGCGGCGATCATGCCACCGTCGTTCATTTCGTTGCCGTAGATCGAGGTATCGAAGTTGCGCTGGATGACGATGTTCGATCCTGATCCGAAGCTGCGCAATTCGGCGCTGCCGCCCGTTCCTGTGCCGCCGGCATAGGGCGTCTGGATATCCTCGCTGTCGGCCCCGCGCCCGCTGGCGGTGACCTGAAGCGTGTTGAACTGCACCGTGCTGCCCGATTGAGCCTCAACAAAAGCAACTCCGCCGGTGCCGTTCCCGCCGGAGCCATCGAAACTGGGGAGGCCGCCAAATCCATTGGCGACGATCGCGGTGTTGCCCAGGAATGTCCCGCTGCCTTGCGCGCTGCCGGTTACCCCGACAAAGGCGGTGCCGCCCGCACCGTTACCGGCTGTGCCGCCATCGGCCGATCCGCCAAAGCCGTTCGCTTCGATCGCCGTGTCGCCGCTGACCGTGACGTCAATGCCCTGCAATTCGATGCCGGCTTCACCCCCCTGTCCCAACCCACTGGCAGCAAAGGCGCTCGATCCACCGAACCCATTGGCAAAGGCGCTGTAACGTCCCAGCGTAAGCGCGCCGCCAAGGCTGCCCTGCACCACCGCTGCGCCGCCCGTGCCTAGCCCGGCTATGCGGCCATCGCCGCCGCGGCCCAAGGCACCGAGCGTCACCCGATTGGCCGCAACCGTGCCCGCCCGTATCGTCAGCGCGGCAAAGCCGCCGGTGCCATCGCCCCCGTCGCCGGTCGGAAAATCAAAGCCCGAAAAACCACCGCGCCCGCCAAAGCCGCCGGCCAGCGCGATGACGTCGGCGAAAGAGACCGTCCCAAGCCCCACCGAGCCATCCTGCTCAAACAGGCCTTGACCGAACTGCGCAAGCCCGCCGAAACCATTGCCGCCAGTCCCGCCATCGAAAACGGACCCGCCGAACCCGCCGAGGCCCCCGTAACCTTCTGCAACCAGAATTGCGTTTCCGCTGATCGTAATCCTGCCGTTATCGCCCCCGCCCAGGATAAATGCGCCGCTGTTGAACGCGGAATCCGCCTGATTGGGGAGCGCAAAATCCCCGCCATAGCCATCGCCGCCCTGTCCGGCGGGAATCGTTACGCCGTCGCTTTGGCCGCCGTCACCACCGTTGCCTTGCGCATAGACACTGGCGCCACCGCCGACTGTCAACGTGGCGACCTGGGTGAGTGTGCCGTTGGCTTGCAGAAAGGCATTGCCGCCCTGACCAACGCCGCCATTGCCGCCAAACCCGGAGGTCGCATCGCCGCCCGTGCCGTCACTGATGACATCGGCGAAACCGGCGACCGTGATTGTACCGATTTCGGCAATCACCCCGGCGATCCCCCCGAACCCGTCGCCCCCGGTTTGCCCGTTTCCGCCAACGCCGCGCGCATCGGTCTGGGCGATGCTGTCCGTCACGGTATCGATAGTGATCGTGCCGCCGCCGAATGTCGCTGCCGACGCCCGGCCACCAAGACCGGCACCGCCGGTTCCGCCGGCATTTTCCCCACCTGTGCCTTGCGCTTCGAGAAACAGCGATCCGCCAATGGTGATCACCCCGGACGCATCGACAATGACAGTCGCCTCGCCCGCATCGCCGATGGAGCCTGCCCCGGCGGTGTTGGCTGAGCCGCCTGTCGCATTGGCGCTGAGCATCGCCGCGCCATTGACCGTCAGCGTCCCGCCACCGGGAGAAATCCGCATGAAAGCGCGGCCACCATAAGCGTTCGACACGGTCGAGGTGTCAAACAGCGACCCTTGCGCCGCATTCGCATCGGCAAGCAGAGACACGTCTTGTCCGATCGTGATGCCGCCGCCCAGATCGGCAGAGAGTTCCGCCGTTCCGCCGCGAGCCTCGGCGCCGGTCTGAACGTTCGAGAATGTGGGCCCTTGCGCGGTGGCGGTGATGGTGGCGCTGCCATCAATGGTCAGCGTGCCGCCAAGCGCACGAACAAGCGCCTCGCCGCCGAACGCCGTTCCGGCAGCGCCGTCGAACCCTCCCGTGCTGCTTTGGGCATCGGCGGTAACCAGTGCACTGCCGTTAACGGTAATTTCGCCGCCCGCATTTGCGGTGACAGTTGCAACGCCGCCTTGCGCGTTGATCTCGTCAAGCGATTGCAGGCTGGAGCTGTTCGCGCCAAAATGCTGGGCCGAAACCAGCAGATCGCCCGTCACGGTTATGGACGAACCGACCGCGCTCAGTCCCGCAGTTCCGCCCGCGACACCCCGGCGGCCCGTCGCCACCAACATGAGATTGCCGTCAACCATGCTTGGGCCGCTATTGGCCGCTACACTGACCCGCTGATCGCTGATCGCCAACAGGCCGCTGCTGGCCGTTATGTTTGCCACGGAGATTTCGGCTGCCCCCGTCCCTGGGCCGGGCTGCGAAAAGCTGTCGAACACCGCGCCGATCCCGCTGCTGATCGAATCGCCGCTCACAAACCGTCCGAACACGTCGTAATTGCCGGACAGGATGATTTCGCCGTTGATGATGCTCGCATTCTGCGCCTCATCGAAGCCCAGATTGCCGCTGAACAACATACTGATCGGATCGGCGGCGGCGCGGGCCACGCCGTAGATCATGTGATTGTCGCCTGCGCCGTTGCTGGAGGGTCCCCCGATGGTGCCGCCAAGGTCGAGAACCGTGCCGCTTGCGCCTGTGCCCACGTCAACGAAAATATTGAACAGGCCGTTGGAGAAGCTGAGGTTCACCACCTCGCCCGCGATATAGGCATGGCTGCCGTTGACCTGCGCGCTGCCCCGCATCTGGATATCGGCAGCGACCACCGCGAAAAAGGCATTTTCAGGGGAGGCCAGGATCTGTGCGCCGGGTGCGACCTGGATCCGCGCTGTGGAACCGGCTGCGCCGGTCAGCGTCATGTTGCCGCCGACAAAATTGGCGAAGTTCTCAAAATCGGAGGGCGAGACGTCGAGGGTGGTAAGCATCAGCTGCCCAACATCGAAACTGGCCGTGCTACCGACCAGAATGCCGGTGGGCGAATAGAAGGCAATGAAGCCGCCGGGGCTTTCGATGCCCGACGAGTCGATCAGGCGCGATATGACATTGCCGTTGATAACCGCGACGTTGCCATTGGCAGCAGGCAGGATGCGATTGAGCACTGCGAACTGGCCCTGCCCTGCCGTATTCTGGAACTGCGCAGTGGTGCCGGTTGGGAGGAAATCGAGCGCATTGCCCGACCCGTCTTCAAACGGCTGCCAATCGATGACGGTATTGGCCGCGCCGACTTCGATGGTCGTTGTATTGGCAACCGACTGGTCAATCTCCGCCGCCCCGGTCTGCACCATGCCGTTCGCCTGGATGGCCTGCGCTTCGGCGCGGTTCGGCGCAAGCGTCAGGGCCAGGGCCACCGCCGTGCTGGCAGCGCAGCCGAGCAGACGCGTGCGATTCCGGGTCGAACAGGTCATCTCAATATCTCCACGGAAGCAGGCGGGCTGTCAGAGTGAACAGGAAGCGCACATCGCCGCGGGTTGCGGCAAGATCGGGACGCTCAAGCGGGACGGCGACCATAAAATCGCTCCGGATACCGGACGCCCAATTGACCCGCACACCGCCGCCTGCCGACCATAGCCGGTCGGGGTTGGTGGGCGACCGGCTCGGATCTTCGTTCCAGACGAAGGCGACATCGGTGAACAGATAGGGTTGGAACGCCAGCCCGCTCGCGGTTTTGGGTGCCAGTGAGCCATAGCGCAGCTCGAACGCGCTCATGATACCGCTATCACCCAGCACTGCCCCCGGATCATAGCCCCGCCCGATCGAGAAACTGCCAGCCGCCAATTCCTCAAAGGCGGGCAAGGCATCGCCGGTGATCTGCGTCTGCGTATCGAGCGCGAAGGTGATGCTCGGCACCGGGCGGTATTCGAAATCGGCATTGGCGCGCAGCAGCAGCGGCGTGGGATCCGCCTCGATCCGGCTTGGCGGGATCGCGCCGCCAATAAGGCAGCCCAGCAGATTGGGGCGGCAATCGGGGCTGGCGTCGAACACATCGACACCCTGCCGAACCTCCAGCCCGTAACGCAGCCTCAGCTTTGGCTCGTAAGGGGAATAGCCATCGGCGCGCAGCACGGATCTCTGATCGGTCCACTCACCCGCCAGCCTTGCGTAGGCCATGCGCACCCGGTCTTCGGTCAAACCAAGGTTGTTGAGCGTTACGTCCTGATCGGCATAATCGACACCGATATCAGCAAACAGGCTGTGCCTGCGCGTGCGTTGCAGTGGATAGCTGGCGAAGACGCTGGCGAAGATGGTTTCGGATTCCACGTCAAACCCGGCCAGGCCGACCGACGGGTTTGATGTGCTGTACGTAAACTGACCGCCCAGCCGCAGGCCTTCGCTGCCGACCCGGAAATCGTGGCCGATCTGCACGGTCTGCTGTTCGGTGAACTCCAGCGTGCTGAACAGCGCCACGGTGGTCCGGTCACCCAAGCCCGTCAGGTCATAAATCTCGCCGCGCAAAGTCCCGCCGAACCGTCCGATCGCTCTGGATCCGTAGTTCTGGACATTGACGTCGAGCGTGGCGCGCTGCCGCAGCACCGCGATCTCGCCCACCAGATCACCCGGCGCGCCGCCTGCGGCCGGGCGCAACGACAGGCGCACGTCCAGCCCTGGCAGATCGTCAGCCAGCAGCAGGTAGCGTTCGGCCGCATTGGTGTTGAACACGTCTGCCTGCGTCAGCTTTTCAAGGTAGCCCGCCACCAGCTTTTCCGATGGGCCCGCATCGCCGCGCACCCGCACCGCTGTCAGCCGCCCGAACACCACGTTGAAATCGGGGATGTTATCAGCCAGCGACTGTTCGGGTATTTCGACCGTGGCGAGATAGCCCTGGCGACGCAGGATCGCATTGGCCTCGGCCCGGATGTCGCACAGCACCGATACCGGCAATTCACGCCCGAGATAGCCGGCATAGGCGCCTTCGAGCGAAAGGCCCGGCACGCGGTCCAGCCCGTTGAATTGTGCACCGGCGATGGTGAAGCGGATGGCCGCGAATTCGGCCCGGTCAAGCGCGCACGGGGCACGCTCGAAATCGCCATCGACCTTCAGGGTGACATCGTTATCGTCGCGGCGCAATTCGGGCGGGATCAGATCGCTGCGGTTGGGCGGAGTGATCTGCGCCGCTTGAGCGTTAGCGGGTGCGGCAACCGCGCTGCCCAGCCCTGCCGCGATTGCCAGAGCGGAGCCAAGCCGCAGCCAGCTGCGCACGCACAAACCGGCCTGACAGTCCACAGACAGCAATGCGGCCTTCGCTCCGCGCGAGCTCGTATGTCGTAGCAGCAATGTCCCCCCAGACAGCGCCCATTCGGCCAACGCCCACCGCGCAGCCGATCAGTGCGCTCTTCTTTGTCGGTACGACTCGGCCAGCGCATTCGCGCCAATTCCGATCTGACCCTACGACCCCTGACAGGCAGATTACTCCTATGAGTTGCAAAAACAAGCACGCAAAGGCCATCGCTGCGCGAAAGGCACAACTTGTGCTGGATCGTACCGTGGCTGGGAGAGGCCCGGCGGCCGCTCAGTTGGTCGTAGCGAGCATCACCTTGGCCGAAGCTCCCGATACCGCGCCCGGCTCCATCGGCAGCGTGGCCGGACGGGCAGCGCCGGGATAGGCCTGACCCAGCACACCGAGCGCCTCGGTAATGCGGGCATGGGCCGCCGGGTTCTCCGCCTTGATCGCAGCGCCGGAGGTGGCGAAGGCCGATGCAGCCACCTTCGCAAAGCCATAGCCGTCAAGATACGGCTCGTAGGCGGTGTTCTTGGGCAATTGGCGATACATCGCGCTCGCGCGTTCAATCTGGTCGGCGATGACGCCCGTCGCGACCATGGCAGCGCTGGCGTCGGACTTCGGCGCCTTGCCCGCCGCGCCGCGCAGCGCGGCGATGATCGCGTCATAGGCCTTGTTCACCTCGGCGGCAGGCTTGCCGGCCAGCGCAGCATCCGAAGCGGCGGTAAACAGCGGCTTGAAATCGGCCACGCCAAGCTGGGTAAAGGTTGGGTCCATCTCAAGCAGCACTTCGCTGACCGGGTGGGCAAACATTTCTGCCGCGGCCTCTTTTTGTCCGGCAGCATAGGCATCGCGCGCCGCAACAACATGGGCTTCGGCCACCGCAAGCGCCGTTCCGTAGGCAACCGGGTCGGTCGCCGCATCGGCTACGGCCACGCCGCCCTCGCCCTCGCCGCCCGCCGTCGCGCCGCCTTCACCTTCTCCGCCTGCGGATTCGCCCCCTTCGCCCTCGCCCGCGGTTGCCGCTGTTCCCGCAGCGCCCGCTTCACCGTTCGCCGCACCTTCACCCGCTTCACCGCCGCACGCGGCCAGCAATCCGCCCGCCACCATCGTGCCAAGGCCGAGCTGGGTCCAGAGTTTGAGGGTGCTTTTCATCGGTAAAGACGTCCTTCGGGTAATTTGGCAACATTGCTGACCACTGCCATGGCCGAGATGATAATGGTTCGCAAGAGCCGTTTTGCAAGAACCGCCTTGCAAGGGCTGGTCTGCAACGACGCTTGCCGAACAAATGCGGCGGTTGGTCGATGCAGGCGATTGGGTCTTTCCAGACGGCAGCCAAGTGCATAACAACGCCCCCTTGTCCGTGTGGGCATAGCCATCTTTCGCCGCACAGCGATCACCCGCGCGGCACAACACCTAGGGAACGCAAGCCATGAAGAACTTTTTGCTGGCCGGTGCCAGCATCGCGATGCTGTCCACCACCGCCGCCGTGCAGGCCGATGAAGGCATGTGGTTGCCCAGCCAGACCGGCGCGATTGCCGAAGATATGAAGGCTGCGGGACTTGAACTCGACGCTGCAACGCTGGGCGACCTCCAGCGTCCGCCGCTGACCGCCATCGCCTCGCTCGGCGGCTGTTCGGCGGCATTCCTTTCGCCGCAGGGTCTGGTTGCCACCAACCACCACTGCGTCGCCGGATCGCTCCAGTACAACTCCTCGCCCGAAAACGACTATCTCACCAACGGCTTCCTTGCAAAGTCGCTTGGCGATGAAATCCCCGCCGCTCCCGGCAGCCGCGTTTATGTGATCGAAGACTTGCGCGACGTTAGCGCCGCGATGATGGAAGGCGCGGACACGCTGGAAGGCCGTGCGCGCTACGACCGGCTTCAGGCCAACCGCACCGCGTTGATCGAAGCGTGCGAACAGCAGGCCAACCGCCGCTGCGATGTGCGCGCCTATTTCGGTGGGCAGCAGTATTGGTTGCAGCAGCAGCTTGAAATCAAGGACGTGCGCCTCGCCTACGCACCTGCGGCAGGCGTCGGCAATTTCGGCGGCGAAAAGGATAACTGGATGTGGCCGCGCCACACCGGCGATTTTTCGTTCTACCGCGCCTATGTCGCGCCCGATGGTTCGTCGGCCGACTTTTCGAAGGACAATGTGCCCTTCAAGCCCAAGGCCTGGTTGCCGATCGCCAAGCAGGGCGTGAAGGAAGGCGACTTCATCATGGTTGCAGGCTTCCCCGGCACCACCGAACGCCTGCGTCTGGCCGATGAAGCGCGCTTCTATTACGAAGAGCTCTACCCCTATCAGCAAAATATGCTGGCCGAATATGGCGACATGATCGACGCGCTGACCGCAGGCAATCAGGCGGCCACCATCGCCTATGCCGCAACGCTGCAGGGCATCGAGAATTACGAAAAGAAAATCGCTGGTCAGCTGGCCGGCGCGGACGCGATTTCGCTGGTCGAAAAGAAGCAGGCCGAAGAAGCGGCGTTCCGCGCGTGGATAAAGGCTGACCCGAAGCGTGAGGCGCAGTATGGCGCATCGCTGGCCGAACTGGATCGTCTGATCGCAGAAGGCAATTCCGAAGCTCTCGCCGATGCCAAGCGCGGGATGCTGGGCCGCAGCCAGATGTATGGTGCGGCGCGCAGCCTCTACCGCTGGGCCAACGAACAGGCCAAGCCCGATGCCGAGCGCGAACCCGGCTTCCAGGGCCGTGATCGCGCCTTCATGACGCAAGGGATGCAACGGATCGAGCGGCGCTATGTGGCCGAAATCGACCAGGCGCTTTGGGAAGACGGCATTGCCGAATACCGCACCTTGCCCGCCGACCAGCGCAACGAAAGCTTCGATGCCTTCATGGAAGGCCGCGATCTGGCAAGCTTCTATGCCGCAACCGAACTGGGCGATACGGCCAAGCGGATGGAATGGATGGGCAAGTCGGTGGCCGACTTCCGGGCCAGCAGCGATCCTTTCATCCAGCTCGCCGTCGCCACCTATGACGAGGCAATGGCGAACGAGGCGGAAGAAAAGGAGCGTTCCGGCCATGTCCAGAAGGCTCGTTCCGCCGTCATGGAGGCCCGCCTCGCCTATGCCGCGTCGCAGGGCAAGACGATGTATCCCGATGCCAATGGATCGCTGCGCTTCACCTACGGCAAGGTGACAGGCAAGGCGGTTGACGGGCAAGTGTGGACACCGTTCACTACCGCCGAAGGCATCGTGGCCAAGCACACCGGCCGCGGCGAATTCGATGCGCCTGACAAGATGATCGAACTGATCAAGGCCAAGGATTACGGCCAGTACGCGTCGCCTGAACTCGGCACGCTGCCGGTCGATTACCTGTCCACGGTGGACATCACCAACGGCAACTCGGGCTCATCGACGCTCAACGCGCGCGGCGAGTTTGTCGGCCTTGCCTTTGACGGCACAATCGAAGGCGTTGTTTCGGACTGGATGTATGACCCCACCATCAACCGCACCATCCATGTCGACAGCCGCTTCATGCTGTGGACCATGGAAAAAGTCGACGGTGCAGACCGTCTGCTCGCTGAAATGGGCGTCACGGCCCAATAGACCGCCAGCCGGTAAAATCTGAATAAGTATGCGGCGCGTGGGATTTCCGCGCGCCGCCTGCTAATGCCCCTCCGACAAGCGCAATCGGACGGGGAGAGAATGATGCAAGACGTCGTGGTGGTCGATATCGGCGGCACCCATGCCCGCTTCGCAATTGCCAGCATCGCAGACGACGGCGCGATTGCGCTGGGTGAACCGGCCACGCTCCACACGGCGGATCACGCGAGCTTCCAGACCGCATGGCAGCATTTCCGCGAGATGCGCGGCGGCACCTTGCCCTCGGCAGTCAGCATGGCGATTGCCGGGCCGGTGGGCAGCCCCGGCAATCTCAATCCGGTGATCCGCTTCACCAACAATCCGTGGATCATCCGCCCCGCCCTCATCAATGAAAAGCTGGGGGTGGAACGCTACACCCTCGTCAATGATTTCGCCGCCGTCGCACACGCCGTGGCGCGCGCCGATGACAGCCAGTTCCTGCATCTGGCCGGACCGGACCAGCCGCTTGGCACCGACGGCACGATCAGCGTGCTTGGCCCCGGAACCGGCCTTGGCGTTGCGCACCTGTGGCGCGCAGGCAAGCAATACCGCGTGCAGGCGACCGAAGGCGGGCATATCGACTTTGCCCCGCTGGACAGCATCGAGGACGCGATCCTCGCCCGGTTGCGCAGTCGCCACAACCGCGTTTCGGTGGAACGGGTGGTCGCCGGCCCGGCGATCGTCGACATCTACCAGGCTCTCGCCGCGATGGAACAGCGCAGCGTGCCCGAACGCGATGCGATCACGATCTGGAACCTCGGCACCAGCGGCGAAGACAGCCTTGCCGCCGCCGCGGTCGACCGGTTCTGCCTGTCGCTCGGCTCGGTCGCGGGGGATCTTGCGCTGGCGCAGGGCGGGTTCGCAGGCGTAGTGATCGCAGGGGGCCTCGGCTACCGCATCCGCAAAACCCTGCTCACCTCGGGCTTTTCGGCAAGGTTCAAGGCCAAGGGGCGCTTTGAAAGCCTGATGGCAGGCATCCCGGTCAAGCTGATCGTTCACCCGCAGCCCGGCCTGTTCGGCGCTGCGGCGGCCTTCGCATCGGAACATGGAGCGGCATCATGAAAACAGTCGAAGCTCTCGAAACGCGGCTGGGCGAATTGCATGAACGGACGCGCGAAACCCCGCTGTTCAATCCGGTCTTCCAGCTTTCCCTCGACCTGTCACGGGCGCTGGAAGGGGGCGAATTGACGCTCGACGACCTGACGACGCTAGTGGATGAACTGGAGCGTGACGGTTTGCAGGCGCGCGCGGGCAAGCTGCGCCATCTGCTCGCCCCGCCGCCGATCCTCGCGCCTTTCGCAGGGGATGAGGACGATTTTGCCGCCTTCCGCGCCCGCTGGGAAAGCCCGCAGCTTCACGCCGTCTTCACCGCGCACCCCACCTTCCTGCTGACACCCGAACAAGGCGAGGCCGTGGCGGCGGCAGCGTCCGGCGAAGGCGCGCCCATCGGCATGGTGCCTTCGGAACGCAGCCCGGTCACACTTGTGCACGAACATCGCGCCGCGATGGCAGCGATGGCCGGCGCGCAGGATGCCCGCGATGGAATCGTGGCCCGCCTGCTGGCCGAGGCGCAGGCCCGCTGGCCGCAGGACTGGCGCACCCTGCGCCCCCTGCCCTTCCGCTTCGCCAGCTGGGTCGGCTATGACATGGATGGCCGCACCGATATCGGCTGGCACACCTCGATCGGCTTCCGCCTGACCGAGAAGGCCGAGCGGCTGGCGCGCTACACCGCCAGCCTCGAAGCGATTGATGCCGCCCATCCGCTGCTGGGCACCCTGCGCCCTGCGGCGGCCTTCGCCAAGGCCCGCGCCGACGATTTCGCCGCCGACCTTTCCAGCGCCGATGCGCTGGCTTCGGCCGCCAACCGTCTGACCACGCACAGCGCCGACAACCTGCTGTCGCTTGCGCCCCTGATCGCGGCCCTTGAAGCGGAAGCCGACAACGCCCCGCCGGAACGCGCGGTGCGCCTTCTCACGCTTGCCGCAGCGATGCGGGCCGATGGGCTGGGCATGGGCTGGATCCACTTCCGGGTGAACGCCAAGCAACTCCACAACGCGGTGCGGCGCCGGCTGGGCGAAGGCGAAACGATCGATCTTGCCAGCAAGGGCGCCATCGCCACGCTGCGGCGGATGGTGGATGAGGCAACCCCGCTGCGCACCAATTTTGCCGCGCTGGCCACCGAAAGCTCGACCGCGATCCGACAGTTCATCGCGATGGCGCAGATCCTCAAGCATATCGATGCCGACGCGCCGATCCGGATGCTGGTGGCCGAATGCGAACAGCCCGCCACGGTGTTGGCCGCGCTCTATTTTGCCCGATTGTTCGGCGTGGAAGGCAAAGTCGATGTCTCCCCCCTGTTCGAGACCGAAACCGCGCTGGAGCATGGCGGGCGGTTCCTCGATGCGCTGCTGGCAGAGCCGGCCTATCGCGCCTACGCCCGTGCGCGGGGCCGCGTTGCCATTCAGACCGGCTTTTCCGACGCAGGCCGGTTTGTCGGCCAGATCGCGGCCAGCCTTGCGATCGAACGGCTGCAAGGCCGTCTGGCCGAAGCCATGGCTGCCAACGGACTGTCCGATATCGCGGCGCTGATCTTCAACACCCACGGCGAAAGCATGGGCCGCGGCGCGCACCCCGCCTCTTTCCGCGACCGGCTGGAGTGGCCGCTTTCCCCCTGGGCGCGGCGGCGGTTTGCGCGGGCGGGCATTCGGCTGGAGCCCGAAGTCAGCTTTCAGGGCGGCGATGGCTATCTGTTCTTCGCCACGCCAGAACTGGCGCTGGCCACCCTTACCCGCATCGCCGAACTGCGCCCGGCCGAGACCGACCTCGGCGCACCCGCCGATCCGTTCTATCATCGCACCGATGTCAGTCTGGATTTCTACCGCGCGATCAAGGAGCATCAAGGCGATCATCTGGCCAGCCGCACCTATGCCCGCGCCGTCACCGCCTTCGGGCTGGGCCTGCTGAACCCAACGGGCAGCCGCGTGTCGCGCCGCCAGAGCGATATCAACGCCGACCGCGAGATGAGCCTGCGCCAGATCCGTGCGATCCCGCACAATGCGATCCTCCAGCAGCTCGGCTATCCCGTCAACGTCATCGCCGGAATCGGCAGCGCAGCGGATGGCAATGCCGAGGAAATCGCCGCGCTGCTCACCGATAGCCCGCGCGGCACGCAGATCCTGCGGCTGCTGCGCACCGCCAATGCGCTCGCCAGCATCAAGACGGTGGCCGCTTACGGCGAATTGTTCAATTCGGCCTATTGGGCCAGCCGCACCTATCGCGGGACCGAGGATCATCTGGCCGGTTCCTGCGCGGCACTGGCCGAATATCTGGTGGGCGATGACCGGACCGGGGTGTTCCGCCGCCTGGCCTCGCGCCTCAGGATCGACGCGCTCAAACTGCACCGGCTGACCGATCTGCTCCCCGGCGATGCACCTGACGGGGCCAGTGCTCCGGGGCGCGAGAACGTGCGGCGCCGCATCGGGGTGTTGCAGGCCCTGCGGCTGACGCTGTTTCAGCACATGTTCCTGAAAGCGGTCGCCGTGCCCGCCTTCAGCCGCGCCAATGATATCAGCCGCGGCGATGTGATCGAGATGGTGATGACCCTGCGCATCGAGGATGCCCTCGCCCAGTTGCGCCGGGCCTTTCCGGTGCGCGTTCCCGGCCCGCGAGACTTCCCGCTGGACGAGCCGAGCGATTATCCGGATGGCGGCGAAGAAGGCTATGGCGCGATAGAGCGTGACTTCATGACGCCGATTGCACGGTCGCATGATCTCAGCCTGCGGATTGCAACCGCCATCGCCAACGAATTCGGCGCGCACGGGTAGTTTTCGGCCACCTTCGGCGGGGCGGGAGGTCTGCATCGCGCGCCAGCGCGATTCCCAATCAGCAACGCAACGTGCTGCCCCGCGCGATCAGTTTGACCGGCACCCGCCGCCGCGCAGCTTCGCCTTCATCCAGCACCGCCTCGACCAGCGCGGCCCCCGCCTCGGCCGGATCGGGAGCGATGGTGGTGAGCGGCGGGCGGCTGAAGCGGCCTGCGACGAGATCATCGAACCCCATCACGCCCATATCACCGGGCACGGCGATATCGGCCGCAGCAAAGGCCTCGATCGCGCCAAGCGCCATCGCATCGCACGCCGCGAAGACCGCATCGATATCGTCGCCGCGCTCGATCAGGCGCCGCGCCGCGCGGCGACCCTCTTCCTCGCGACTGGCGGCGTTGACCGTCGGCGCAAGGCACGGCTCCAGGCCCGCATCCCGCATCGCCTCGGCATAGCCTTCATAACGTTCGGTAAACTGCACCTGCGGCGTACCCAGCGCACCGAGAAAGCACGGGCGGCGGTATCCGGCGGCCAGCAGATGTTCGACCGCGAGCCGCCCGGCAGCGCGGTTGTCCGAACGCACCCAGTCAAGCTCGTCGAAGGGCGATCCCCAATAGGCGACCCGGCGTCCTTCGTCTTCAAGTTTGCGGAAATGCTCCCACGCGCCCGCATTGGTGGTGGTGCCGATCACCACCAGCCCATCGGCGCGGCCCTGTTCCTGATAGTGTCCGAAGAAGTCGCCGGGGCGGGCCTGAAAGCTGACCAGCGTTTCGAACCCGCGTTCCGACGCGGCAACGCACACGCTGCCCAGCAGCGCATAGGCAAAGGGATTGATGCTCGAGGCGTTGTCGCCTTCACGGCAGATGACGACCACCGCGAGCGTGCCCGTCGATCCGCGCCGCAGACGGGCGGCGCGTTCATCGACGAAATAGCCCAGCGCTTCGGCAGCCTCGACCACCTTGCGCCGGGTCGCCTCGGCAATCGCGGGCGATCCTGACAGCGCGCGGCTGACGGTCGGCTGGCTCACACCCGCCCGCTCTGCCACATCGAATGATGTCGGCCGTCTGCGTGATCCCCCGTTCATGGCGACATTCTCTAGGGCCTGTGGGTAGCCCCGCGCAAGCCGCCGCTGCATTGCTATTCGCACTGGATTTGTGCGCGCAGGTCTTGCAAATCGCAAAGAGTGCGCGGATTGTGAACGTTAGCAGAAAAAATGCGCAGCTTTGGGAGAGAGCGACGATGGCCATGGCACCGGGTGTGGGCGCGGCAGCGCCTGTGGGCGACGAACTGAACGACACGCCGCAGGTCGTTGCGCCGGGCCTCAACTATTTCGTCTTCGCGCTGTTCTTCATCTTCGGCGGCATCACCAGCCTCAATGATGTGATCCTGCCCAAGCTGCAGGAGCTGTTCACGCTCAGCTACACTGAAGCGATGCTGGTGCAATTCTGCTTTTTCACCGCCTATCTGCTGATCGGCATTCCCGGCGCGGAACTGGTCAAGCGGATCGGCTATATGCGCGGCGCGGTGGTCGGCCTGTTGACGATGATGGCCGGGTGCCTGCTCTTCATTCCCGCCAGCCAGACTGCGACCTATGGCCTGTTTCTGGGCGCTTTGTTCATCCTCGCCAGCGGGGTTGTGGTGGTGCAGGTGGTCACCAATCCGCTCATCAGTCTGCTCGGCCCGCAAAAAACCGTTCATAGCCGGCTTACCTTCGCGCAGGCGTTCAACAGCCTCGGCACCACGGTTTTTCCCCGCATCGGCTCCGGCCTGATCCTCGGCGGTTTGGCCGGGGTTTCGGCCGCGGAATTGAGCGGCGCCGAACTGGACGCCTATCGCACCGCGGAAAGCGCCGCGATCGTTTCGACCTATATCGGGCTGGCCGTGGCGCTGGCGGTGATTGCAGCGGTGGTCTGGCTGTATCGCAACAAGTTGCCCCATGATGCCGGCGCAGCGCGGGACGCGGCTCTCACCACGCCTGCGCGCTATGCCATCGGCGTGGTTCCGATCATCCTTGGCGGCTGGCTGGTCATTCAGGGGATCGAACTTCCCGGCATCGCCTTGCTGATCGCAGGGCCTGCCATCTGGCTGTGGGGCAATCCGTTGCTGGCCCGCACGCGGTTTTCCTTCGGCGCGGCTTGCATCTTCCTTTACGTGGGCGCCGAGGTCGCGATCGGGTCGCTCATCGTCGGCTATCTGATGCAGGACAGCGTCATGGGACTGACCGAGCGCGGCGCGGGCGATCTTATCTTCCTGTATTGGGGCGGAGCCTTGGTCGGGCGGATCATCGGCTCGGCGGTGCTGCGGTTCGCCAGTCCCGGACTGGTGCTGGCAGGCGTTGCGGCTGGCGCGATCACGCTGGTATTGTTCTCCACCAACTCCACCGGCACGACGGCGGGTTACAGCTTGCTCGCCGTGGGCCTGATGAATTCGATCATGTTCCCGACGATCTTCAGCCTCGCCTGCGAGCGGCTGGGGGCCAAGGCGGCGGACGGTTCGGGGATCATCAACATCGCGATCTTCGGCGGCGCGGTGATCCCGTTGCTGACCGGGATGCTGGCCGACGCCAGCGGCAGCCTTGGCACCGCGATGATCCTGCCGATCGCCTGCTATGCCATCATCGCAGCCTTCGGGTTCTATGCACGGCGGCCCGTCTGATCAGGGCGTCACCCTTGAATAAGTATGCGCCGGGGTGGCACGCGGAGGCCTGCGCGACTAGGTAAGGCGCACGCCAAGAAGGGGCCACCTTGCATGAGCTTCACCGCTGACCGCCTGCTACTGTTCGGAGCCACCGGCGATCTTGCGCAACGGATGCTGCTGCCCAGCCTCTTCGCGCTCGACGCTGACGGGCTGCTCGCCCCCGATCTCAAGATCGTTGGCACCGCACGCAGCCAGATGACCGACGGCGAGTACCGCAATTTTGCGCGGGCGGCGCTGGAGAAGTATCTTCCGGCCGACCGGCGCGGGCGCATGGCGGAGTTCCTGAACCGCCTCAGCTACCAACCGCTCGATGCGACCACGCTCGAAGGGTATGACGATCTGGCGGCCAAGGTCGGCACGCCGCAGCGCGGCCTCGCCATCTTCCTTTCGACCGCACCCAGCCTGTTCGGCCCCACCATCAAGGGGCTGCAATCGGCAGGCCTGACGGGCGAAACGGTGCGGATGTGCCTCGAAAAGCCGCTCGGGACCGATCTGGCCTCCAGCTGCGAGATCAATGACGCGGTAGCCGCCGCCTTTCCCGAAGACCGTATCTTCCGCATCGATCATTATCTCGGCAAGGAGACGGTGCAGAACCTGCTCGCCTTGCGTTTTGCCAACATCATGTTCGAACCGCTGTGGAATGCGGCGCACATCGACCACGTGCAGATCACCGTGGCCGAAACCGTCGGGCTTGAGGGGCGCGTTGCCTTTTACGACGATGCCGGCGCGATCCGCGACATGGTGCAGAACCACATGCTGCAACTGCTCGCACTGGTGGCGATGGAGCCGCCCGCGCATTTCGATGCGACCGCCGTGCGTGACGAGAAGGTCAAGGTGCTGCGCGCCCTGCGCCCGGTCGAACCGGCGCAGACTGTCACCGGCCAGTACCGGGCAGGCGCGATCCAGGGCAACGCCGTGCCGGGTTACGATGAGGAGCTGGGCAAGGATTCCGACACCGAAACCTTCGTCGCGATCAAGGCCCATGTCGATAACTGGCGCTGGAAGGGCGTGCCTTTCTACCTGCGCACCGGCAAGCGGATGCCCAAGCGTGTCACCGAAATCGTGATCCAGTTCGCTTGCGTCCCGCACTCGATCTTCGAAGGCAAGGGCGCGACGATGCAGCCCAACCGGCTGGTGATCGGCATCCAGCCCGAAGAAAACATCACCCTGTCGCTGATGGCCAAGGTGCCGGGTCTCGACCGCGAAGGCATCCGCCTGCGCTCGGTCCCGCTCAATATCGCCATGCCCGATGCCTTCAGCGGCGCGGTGCGGCGGATCGCCTATGAACGCCTGCTGCTCGATCTGGTGGAGGGCGACCAGACGTTGTTTGTTCGGCGCGACGAGGTGGAAGCGCAGTGGGAATGGGTCGATGCGATCCGCGCTGGCTGGAAGGCGGATGACATCACGCCCAAAACCTACACCGCCGGCAGCTGGGGCCCGAGCGCGGCCATCGCGCTGGCCGAACGCGACGGAGTAACGTGGCATGAATAAGCCTCTTCACGACGCCCTTCACAAGGTCACACAGCGCGTCATCGAAAACTCGCGCGCCAGCCGTGCCGCCTATCTCGACCTGATCGTGCGCGAAGGCGACAACATGGGCGAACGCAGCGCCGTATCCTGTTCCAACCTCGCCCATGCCTATGCCGGGATGGAGGAAGACAAGCCCGCGCTGGTATCGGCACGCGGGGCCAACATCGGTATCGTCACCAGCTACAATGATATGCTGTCGGCCCACCAGCCGTACGGCCGCTACCCCGATCGGCTTAAGATCTACGCCCGCGAAATCGGTGCCACCGCGCAGGTTGCCGGCGGCACCCCTGCGATGTGCGACGGGGTGACGCAGGGCGAAGTGGGCATGGAACTGTCGCTGTTCAGCCGCGACGTGATCGCACTCAGCACCGCCGTCGCGCTTAGCCACGCGATGTATGACGGCGCGCTGATGCTGGGCATCTGCGACAAGATCGTGCCGGGGCTGTTGATGGGCGCACTGCGCTTTGGTCACCTGCCCGCTATCTTCGTGCCCTCCGGCCCGATGCCCACCGGCATCCCGAACAAGGAAAAGCAGCGCGTCCGCCAGCTTTATGCCGAAGGCAAGGCGGACCGCGCCGAGCTGCTCGCCAGCGAAATGGCCAGCTACCATTCACCCGGCACCTGCACCTTCTTCGGTACGGCCAATTCCAATCAGATGATGATGGAGATGATGGGCCTGCACATTCCGGGCAGCGCCTTCATCCAGCCCGGCACGAAGCTGCGTCAGGCATTGGACCGCGAGGCGGTGCACCGCGTCGCCGCACTGGGGCGCAAGGGTGAGGATTACCGCCCGCTGGGGCTGTGCGTCGATGAAAAGGCGATCATCAACGCCGCCGTCGGCCTGCTGGCGACCGGCGGATCGACCAATCATGCGATCCACCTGCCCGCCATGGCGCGCGCGGCGGGCGTGATCTTCGATTGGGACGACCTCAGCGAATTGTCCGGCGCGGTGCCGCTGATTGCGCAGGTCTATCCCAATGGTTCGGGCGATGTGAACCAGTTCCACGCGGCAGGCGGCATGGGGTTCGTGATCGGCGAACTGCTGGAAGCAGGCCTTGCGCATGGTGATATCCTGACCGTTGGGGGCGGCGATTTCAGCGATTACGCGCGCGAACCCGGCCTTGATGGCGAAGACCTGGTCTGGCGCGATGTCGGCCCGGCGGGCGATGACACGATGCTGCGCCCCGTTGCCGCGCCGTTCCGCCCCGATGGCGGGATGCGGCTGCTTCAGGGCAATCTGGGCCGCGCCTGCATCAAGACCTCGGCGGTCGAGGAACACCGCTGGACCATCGAGGCGCCCGCCCGCGTGTTCCAGGATCAGCACGCGGTCAACGCCGCCTTTGCGGCGGGAGAGTTGGACCGCGATGTGGTGGTGGTCGTCCGGTTCCAGGGCCCACGCGCCAACGGAATGCCCGAATTGCACAAGCTGACCCCGGCTCTGGGTGTGATTCAGGATCGCGGGTTCAAGGTTGCGCTGGTGACAGACGGGCGGATGTCGGGCGCGAGCGGCAAGGTGCCTGCGGCAATCCACTGCACCCCCGAAGCTTTGGGCGGCGGCCCGCTCGCCCGGCTGCGCGATGGCGACATTGTGCGGGTCTGCGCCGTCACCGGCACGCTTTCAACCACGGCTGATCTTGCAGGCCGCGAACCCGCTACCGATCCGCACCCCGACATGGGCACGGGCCGCGAATTGTTCGGCATGATGCGCCGTTTTGCCGACGGAGCCGAACAGGGCGCCAGCGCGATGTTAGCGACCGGAGGAATCTAAGCGATGACGATCGACACCATCATGCGCACCGCGCCGGTTATCCCGGTTATCGTGATTGACGATATCGCCCATGCCGTGCCGCTGGCCGAGGCGCTGGTGGCGGGCGGATTGCGCGTGCTCGAAGTCACCTTGCGCACCCCTGCGGCGCTCGAAGCCATTACGGCGATGAAGCAGGTGGAAGGCGCCATCGTCGGCGCGGGCACTGTCACCAACCCGCATCAGCTCGACGCGGCCCTGGCTGCGGGGAGCGAATTCATTGTCTCCCCCGGCCTTACCGAGACGCTGGGCAAAGCGGCGATTGCAAGCGGTGTGCCCTTCCTTCCCGGCATTGCCAATGCGGGCGATATCATGCGCGGGCTGGATCTGGGCCTCGATCGTTTCAAGTTCTTCCCCGCGATGGCGGCGGGCGGGCTTCCGGCGCTGAAGGCGTTGGCGGGGCCATTTGGCCAGTGCCGGTTCTGCCCTACCGGCGGCATCACGATCGACAATGCGGCCGAATGGCTCGCCTTTGATCCGGTGCTGTGTGTTGGCGGAAGCTGGGTTTCGCCGAAGGGCGCGCCGGATAAGGCGATGATCGAGGCGCTGGCGCGTGAGGCCTTCGCCCTGCGGTAACGCACACGCTTTCCTACTGCGCGGGAAGCTGACAGGCTTGCCCGATGAACCGTCGCAACCCGCCTATGCTCCGTCAGGACAAGACGAACGGAGCGGCAGGTTTTTGGTTTCTGGACTGTGTCTCATGTGTCTCCAACACGGCGGTGACGGGGCCCGCCCCGGCCGAACTGACAAGACTGCTGGGCGCCTTCGTGAACCCGGCTCTCAGCGCCGGGGCTTGTTCAAGCCCTTGCTGCGACCTGAGCCAGCATCATCGCGCCCCTGATCCCGGCATCGCCGCCAAGGCGCGGACGGATCACGGCATGGCGGGCGCCGCCCGGCAGATAGCCTGCATCAAGGCTGCGGCAGCGCCGGGCGACCGTCTCGATCAGCCCCGGCGTGTTCGCTACCCCGCCGCCGATGACGATCTTCCCCACGGCCACACTGGCAAACAGCATATGGCAGGCCTGCGCGATGTAATCGGCGATCATCACGTGACCGGGATGGTCTGCCGGAAGTTCGGACAGCGAAGCGCCCCAGCGCGCCATGATCGCAGGGCCACTGGCAAGCCCTTCCAGACAGTCGCCATGATGCGGGCAGACGCCTGCAAAGTCCGTGTCTTGCGGGTGGCGGCGCGGGTAGATGTGACCCATTTCGGGGTGCGCGATGCCGTGGACCGGCTTGCCGTCCAGCACCAGACCGCCGCCGATCCCGGTGCCGATGGTGAGATAGGCAAGACCTCCGCCCGTCCCCCCCGCGCCAGCGTATTCCGCCAGCGCCGCCGCGTTCACATCGGTATCGAAGCCGACCGGAACGCCCAGCGCCTGGTCGAAATAGCCCACGATATTGCAGTCCGCCCAGCCCGGTTTCGGGGTGTTCGTGATAAAACCCCAGCGTTGCGACTGCCGGTCGAGCTCCACCGGGCCGAAGCTGCCAATGCCAAGCGCCTTGACCGCGCCTCGGCCCGCGAACCAGTCCGCCGCCTCGGCCAGCGTGGTCGCAGGGTCACGGGTGGGGATGGTGTGGCGCGCGGCGATCCGGTCGGGCGAAGGGCCGACGGCCAGCACGAACTTGGTGCCGCCCGCCTCGATCCCGCCGAGCATCAGCCGACCTGCTCCGCCGTGCGAACCGTCGCCCGGTCACCTTCCAGTCGCAGTTGCAAAAGCGGCGCAGGCACGCCGCCGAAACTGCCGTCTGGCATGACATCGACAAAGCTGCACACCGTAAGGGAGGCATCGACGAACCAGCTATAGGTCTGTTGCGGACGGTCTGCCGGATTGGCGAGCACCAGTCCGGTCCCGTTCAGTGGCCGCCACGGGCCTGCCATGCTGTCCGCCACCATCCCGTAAAGCCCGCCCGGTGCATGGCTCAGACCGGGCGCGAAGGTCACCGTCTGCGTTGACCAGAATGCATAGTAACGATCGCCATGAAAGACCAGATGGGCCCGCTCAAGCTCGTTGTTGACGCCGTCTGCATGGAGACAAGGGGGGCACAAGACCCACCCCTGAGCCGTCAAACGGGCTATTCCGAAGGCGCCGTTGAAGGCACTGTCCGATCCGGCCAGCGATGCGGTGAAGGCGATGTAGCGCGCGCCGTCGGCAGGGTCGCGGAAGAAGGCCGGGTCACGGAACGCCTTGATGGTGCCCGGCGCGCCGTCGTGGGCATCGGCGGCCATGTAATAGGGGCCATAGCCTTGAACGGATGGGACCGGGAACGACCACTGCCGCGGCCATCCGTCAGCGCCAAGCGGCGCAGTCGTCGACCACAGTTCCTGCTGGTAGCCACCTGCGGCCCTTGCGGTTCCCGCGGCGGTGAAGAACAGCGTCACTGCGCCTGTGTCGAGCAAGGCCGATCCGGCCCATTCGCGTTCGTAGGGCACGGCCAGATCGGGAAGCGCCGGCCCCAGATCGTGCCACGCATCGCCGCGCCGCTCGATCCAGTGGATCTTCGCCTCGAAATGCCGCAGCGCCGGATCGCCGCGATCGGGCGCAGTCAGCGCCATCCACATGGAACGCCCCGCCAGTTGCGCAGGATGCCCCTGCGCATCTTGCAGTGGCCACATATCCCAATAGAGCCGCGCCGGATCGAGGGCCGAGCGGTCAGGCGCGCGCACTGCCGGTATCAAGCCCGCATCCCCAGGCAGGATACCCTTGACGTGTTCGGCTTTCCAGGCGCTCGTCATGGCAGCGTTTCCATTCCATTATGCAATCAAAAAACGGGCCGGCCCCACCCTTGGATCGGGGGGAAGAAAGAGCGGCAACCGGCCCGCGTGCTTCGGACAGGTTCCTAAAAGTCGAACCGGACCGAAGCGAGTATCGTGCGTCCGGCAATCGAGCGCGCCCGCACGATGCCATTGGCGGGGATCGAGCCTTCTTCTGCCTCGGTAAATCCGGAGACGTTGAACAGGTTCTGCGCGTTCAGCCCCACCTCGATCCGCTCGATCGGGCGGAAGGCGAGGAAAGCGTTGACCTGGGCAAAGGCGGGCAGCACCAGATCGTTGTTGTCCTGCGTGAAGCTTTCCGTGGTGCCGACCACATTGGCGCCCAGCGTGAACATATCGGCGTCATATTGTGCGGTGGCCTGATAAACGAGGTCAGCCTGCCGGCGCGGCGTGTTGCCGATGGTGCCGACCGCCAGCGCATCCACGATCTCCGCATCGGTCCAGGTCGCCCCTGCCGAAAGGGTGAGCGGGCCGGCACGGTAGGCGCCTTCCAGTTCAATGCCGTAGGCTTCGTATTCGGTGTCGAACAATTCCAGCGGAGCCAGTTCAACATTGGTTTCCGCCGTCTTGGCAAAGAACCCGGTGGCAAACAGCGACAGGCCATTGGCCTGATACTTGAGACCCGCCTCAAGCTGATCGACGGTGGCAACCACACCCTGATCGCCGCCCGGCAGGCTGCCATCAATGGTGCTCACCGCAGGCGAGAACAACGAACGGTCCGCTGTGTGACGGCCGCCCTGGCTGTAGCGTGCGAACACGCCCAGATCATCGGTCACAAGGTAGTTGGCCCCCAGCGAGAAGCTGAAGTAATCGAAATCATAATTGACCGGCCGCGCATTGCCGAGCGGCAGAACCGCCGTTTGCGCTTCGGCGGGGCTGATCGCGCCGTTACGGTCGAAATCGAAGCTGGCGATGCCAGCGCCAAAGCCGGTGTCCGATCCGGTGATCGTGCCGCTGGCATCGCCAAAATCGTAACGAACCGACGCATCGATCGTCAGACGATCCAGTTCGACAGAAAGCGAGGCGAAGGGCGCATAGGTCGAATAATCGACATCATAGCTGCGGCGGCAGCAATTGCCAAAGAAGCTCGCGCTATAGCCGACGGTGCCGTTCTGCGTGACTGGCTGGCCTGCCGCATTGCGAATGTCGACCAGCACGGCTTGCCCGTCGCCCTGCACGGTCTGGACATGGCTGGTCCAAACCCAATCGGTATCGACTGTCTGGCGCGACAGGTAAAAGCCGCTGGTGAAGTTGGCCGTGCCGCCGCCGATATCGAACGCCTTGTTGACGCGGAAATCATTGGTGACGTTGTCGAGGCTGTTCAACCGGACGTTGAACACCACCACATTGGCCAGCAAGCCATTCCCGCCGATGTCGGCCGCGTTGGCGGTCTGCCCGGCATTGGGCCCACTGGCAAACACGATGCTGGAGCCCGCGCCGCCGATGCCGTTGGCAATCGCCTGCGCACTGTCCGCGCCCGCCGGGAAGGGCGACTGGAAGCTGCCCGAATTGTCGGCAAAGCGGAAGCGGTTGATCAGCGTCCAACCGCCGCCCACGTCGATCTCGCTCTCGATCCCGAAGGCCTTCGACTGCACCGAAAGCCCGTCACGGAAATCATAGCTGGTGGGATTGTTGCTGCCGTCAAGCGACTGGGCCGGCGTCAGAAACGGGCTGTAGAGCGAATCCGTGCGCGGGTCGAAACCGGCAATCGCCTGATAATCGGGATTGCCGCCAGCGCCGGTAACGCGCACCGGCTGCGGCAGGATGGTGGGGGTGCGATCGTCGAGATACTTGGCATGGAAGCGCACGTATCCGCCGTCGAATTCCTTGGTGAGATTGGCCTTGATCTGGCCGCCGTCATAGCCGTTATAGCCGATATCACGCGGCCCTTCGCCGGTGCGGTAGAAGCCGCCGACGTGGAAGTAGAGGTCATCAGCCAGCGGGGCGCCATAATCGAAATCGATCCGGTAGCTTTCGAAATCGAGCCCGACGCTGCCCTGGATCGCGCCGCCTTCCTGTTCACCCGTCTTGGAGATGAAGTTGATCACCGCGCCCGGCGCATTCGAGGCGAAGGTCGAGGCCGAACCGCCGCGCACTGCTTCGACGCGGGCGACCGAACGGTCGGCGCGCAGGAAGTTATCGGCATTGCCGAAAATGATGTCGCCGAATTCGAGGATCGGCAGGCCATCTTCTTGAAGCTGGATGTAGCGCGCGCCGCCGGTAGAAACCGGAATGCCGCGCACCGCAATATTGGCATTGCCTTCGCCGCCCGATGCTTCGGAACGGATGCCCGGGATCTGGCGGATCAAATCGGCCGCGGACGGCGCGGCAAGATTGGTGATCGCTTCGGCACCGATCGTGCTGACCGAGACCGAGCTTTCGATCCGGTTCTGCCCGCGAGCAACGGCGGTAACGATGATTTCGTCACCCTCAACCTCGGCAGTGTCCTGCGCGAAAGCCGGGGCGGTTATCAGGCAGCACATGGCCGCACTTGCGCAAAGCGCGTGACGCAATTTCATGGACTCTCTCCTCTCGAGTGCACGCTTCTCTGGCGGCAACAAGGCCATGACTAACTTTCCTGCAAACGATTGCAACAGAATAATTGCAATCGTTTGCAACCAGCGCAGATTTGTGTCACCAAATCGCAACAGCGTGGCATAGACTGCGCAAGGGACAGGATCGAGGAGAGGTGCGCATGACGAGCAAGCCACGGCTTTCGTTATTAAGAATCATCGAGATGAACATCGGCTTCTTCGGCCTGCAATTCTCGTTCGGACTGCAACAGGCCAATATGGGGCCGATCTACGGCTTCCTTGGTGCAGACGAAGCAACCATGCCGCTGCTGTGGCTGGCCGGGCCGATGACCGGCCTGTTGATCCAGCCGATCGTGGGCGCGATGAGCGATCGTACCAACACCCGCATGGGCCGCCGCACCCCCTATTTCCTGATTGGCGCGGTGATCTGCACCCTCTCTCTCTTTGCCATGCCCTATTCGAGCACCCTATGGATGGCGGCCAGCCTCCTGTGGATATTGGACGCAGGCAACAACATCACGATGGAGCCTTACCGTGCCTATGTGGCAGACAGGCTGGCGCCGGACCAGCGGTCGACCGGGTTCCTGACGCAAAGCGCCTTCACCGGCCTTGCGCAAACGCTGTCCTATCTTGCGCCTTCGTTGCTGACCGCTTTCGTGGCGCGCGATGTGCTTGACGCGAACGGCATCCCGGTGATCGTCCGGATCGCCTTCCTGATCGGCGCCGTTCTTTCGATTTCGACCATCGTGTGGTCGGTGTGGCGCGTGCCCGAACTGCCGCTTGATGCGGCCGAGCAGGCTGATCTCGATGCCAAGCCTTTGACCGCGCGCAGCACCTTGGCCGACATTCGCGATGCGATTCGCGAAATGCCGCGCCCGATGCGCCAGCTCGCCGGCGCGATGCTGTGTCAGTGGTATGCGATGTTCGCCTATTGGCAATACATCACCTTTGCCGTCGGCCGCAGCATGTATGGCACCAGCGATCCAGCCAGCGCGCTGTTCCGCGAAGCGACGCTGACCACCCAGCAGGCAGGCGCGCTCTACAATTTCATCGCCTTTCTGGGCGCGCTGGTTTTGATCCCGGTGGTGAAGAAGTTTGGGGCGCGGCACGTTCACGCGGTGTGTCTGGCCGCGTCGGGCGCAGCGATGCTGATGATCCCCGGCGCATCGACCCCGGCGGCGCTGTTTGTGCTGATGCTGGGCATCGGGATTGGCTGGGCGGGAATGATGGGCAACACGTACGTCATGCTGGCCGATTGCATCCCTGCGGCGAGGAACGGCATCTACATGGGCATCTTCAATCTGTTCATCGTCATCCCGATGCTGATCCAGACGTTGACCATGCCGCTCATCTACCGTCCTTTGCTGGGCGGCGACCCGCGTCATGTGCTTATTCTGGGTGGCATCTTGATGCTTGCGGGCGCGCTGGCTACGCTGCTTGTGGATGCGGGGCATCGCACCCCGCGCGAACAGACATTGGCCCCGCAGTAAGGCCGCACAGTAGGAACAATCATGCCGGATCGGGATACCAAGGGCGCGGTGCGCACGATCACCGATCTGGCGCGGATCGCCGGTGTTTCGCCCGGCACGGTGAGCCGTGCGTTGGCGGGCAAAAGCCTCGTCAACATAGAGACCCGCACGAAAATCCAGGCCATCGCCCGCGAACATGGCTTTCGGCCCAACCAAATGGCCAGCGGCTTGCGGCGGCAGAAAACCGACGTAATCGGCGTGGTCATCCCTCTGGGCCATGACACCCGCCAGCAGATTTCCGATGCCTTCTTCATGACGTTGCTCGGGCATTTGGCGGACGAGCTGACCCGCGAAGGCTATGATCTGATGCTGCGCCGGGTGGTGCCGGGCAAGGATGCCGACTGGCTGGATCGCTTCATCGGATCGGGCATGATCGACGGCGTGATTGTAATCGGCCAGTCCGACCAGTTCGACCGGATCGAGGATGTCGCCGATGGCTACGACCCGATGGTGGTGTGGGGCAACCACACCGAAGGCCAGCGCCATTGCGTAGTCGGCACCGACAACCGTCTGGGTGGCAGAATGGCGGCAGAGCGCCTGATCGCAGCCGGTGCCACCCGCCTTGCCTTTCTGGGCGATACCACGGCCATCGAATTTGCCGCGCGCTTTGCCGGTGCGCAGGACAGTGTCGCGCGGCTCGGCCTACCGCCGATCGTTACCCTGCGCACCCACCTGTCACCTGACCGTGCCAGTGAAGAGATCGCCCGGCACCTTGCCGACCATGCGGGCACCATCGATGGGATCTTCGCCGCGACCGATACGCTCGCCGCGCTGTGCCTCACCGAACTGCGCAGCCAGGGAATTGCCGTTCCCGATGACATGAAACTGGTCGGCTTTGACGATCTGCCGATTGCGCGCCAAACCGTTCCGCCGCTGACCACGGTGCGGCAGGATATTGCAGCTGGCGCTCAAGGACTGGTCGATCTGTTGTTGCGGCGGTTGGCAGGGGAGGAAACCGAAAGCCTGGTCATGCCGCCTCAATTGGTGGTGCGCGCCACCGCCTAGGGTGTGCGTCGCGCCGCCTGTATGCAATCGCCGCTCCTTGCGATAGGGAGCAGCGCATGGACATGGCTGACCTCCTCCACCGATATTTCGGCACCCGCGACCTTGCCGCCGTCGATGCGGCGGCTCTGCCCGACGGGATCGAACGGATGCGGGTCGATTTCGGCATGACGCAGGACCGGGGCGCACGCTTTGCCCTGTGGACGCTGCTGATGGTGCTGGGCGATGCGCCCGATCTCGACGTCGCCTTTACCCATGAAGAAGACCGTGAGGCTGCGCGCAATCTCATGGACATGCTCGCCGCTGCCGGGCCAGATTAGCTCTGGCGCGCGCCTGCACAATTTAAACGCAAGCCAAACACCCCAAAACTGTGTATGGACCCGGGATCGATGCTCTGCGCGAGGCGGCCTTGCAGCCTGATCCGTGCGTCCGACGTCCCCTTTGCCTCCCCGCCTGCCACATGTGGCGGCGCTCTTGCCTGAAAGCCTTCTCCCCATGTCATTTCCCCATATAGCCGCCGGCCTCGCCGAGGCCCTGACCACGCGCGGCTATGAAACGCTCACCCCGGTGCAGTCTGCCGTTCTTGAACCCGAAGCCCACGGCCGCGATCTGGTCGTCTCGGCGCAGACGGGTTCCGGCAAGACCGTTGCCTTCGGTCTCGCCTTTGCAGATCAGGTGCTGGGCGAGGATGGCCGCGTGGGCCGTGCCACAGCGCCCCTGGCGTTGGTCATCGCCCCGACCCGCGAGCTGGCGTTGCAAGTGGCGCGCGAACTCGACTGGCTGTACAAGTCCGCCGGTGCGCGCATTGCCACCTGCGTGGGCGGCATGAACCCGCAGGTCGAACGCCGCGCACTGGCGGGCGGCGCGACCATTGTGGTTGGCACCCCCGGACGCCTGCGCGATCACCTCGAACGCGGCGCGCTTGACCTGTCGGCGCTGGCCGCAGTTGTGCTCGATGAGGCGGACGAAATGCTCGACATGGGCTTCCGCGACGAACTGGAAGAAATCCTCGACGCGACGCCTGAAAACCGCCGGGTGTTGATGTTCTCGGCCACCATGCCTCGCCCGATCGAAGCGCTCGCCCGCCGTTATCAGCGTGATGCGCTGCGCATCCAGACCGGTGGCAGCGAGCGTGGGCATGGCGACATTGCCTATCAGGCCGTGACCGTTTCCCCCCCGGAAATCGAGAACGCAGTCATCAACCTGCTGCGTTTCCACGAAGCGGAAACCGCAATCCTGTTCTGCGCCACGCGGGACAATGTCCGCCACCTCCACGCCACCTTGCAGGAACGCGGCTTTGGCGTTGTTGCCCTTTCGGGCGAACATTCGCAGCAGGAACGCAATCAGGCATTGCAAGCCTTGCGCGATCGCCGCGCGCGGGTGTGCGTCGCCACCGATGTTGCCGCACGCGGGATCGATCTTCCGAGCCTTAGCCTTGTGGTGCACGTGGAAATCCCGCGGGATGCCGAAACGCTGCAGCACCGTTCGGGCCGCACCGGGCGTGCAGGCAAAAAGGGCATTGCTGTCATCATCGTGCCCTACCCGCGCCGCAAGCGCGTCGAATCGATGCTGCGTCATGCCAAGATCAACGCCGAATGGATCAACGCGCCCAACCGCGAAGATATCGTCGCGCAGGACCGCGTGCGGCTGCTCGACAAGTTGATGCAGCCGGTCGAAGTCACCGATGGCGACCGCGAACTGGCCGACAAGTTGCTCGAAACCCGCTCCCCTCAGGAAATCGCCGCGATGCTGGTGCAGGCGCACCGCGCGTCGATGCCCGAGCCGGAAGAATTGCTGGCGCAATCTGTCGATGCGCAGCGCGCCGCCCAGAAGGATCGTCACCGCGAAGGATTTGAAGATACGGTATGGTTCCGCATGGACATCGGTCGTAGCCAGAATGCCGACCCGCGCTGGATCATGCCGCTGATCTGCCGCCGCGGGTATATCACCCGTAATGAAATCGGCGCGATCCGCATTGCGCAGGGCGAGACCTATTTCCAGATTCCCCGCGCGATTGCAGGCAAGTTCACCGAAGCCGTGGCTGCCACCGCCGGGAGCGAGGAAAACGGCGGCTATGTCGCCATCGAACAGTCGAATGAACCGCCACGCGTGGCCGCGCGCGAAAACGCGCGTCGTGGCAAACCTAACGGCCCCGTCCAGGCACGCCCCTTCAAGGGCAAGCCGACCGGAGCGGGCGCCGCGCAAGGCAAGCCGAAGCATTTCAGCAAGGCGCCCGGCAAGTTCAAGGGCAAGCCCAAGCCGCGCGACTAAAGCAGGGGGCGCGCGTTACGGCGTGCGCCTACCAGCGGATCAGGCGCGGCACCACCACGCGGCCCAGCGCGGCCATCGCCAGCACCGGCGCGCTGTGCCACAATCCGATATGGACAATATCATTATCGGGGCAGTGCAGCGCGAAGGCGAAGGTGCCGAATGCCCCGGCGGCAATTCCGGCTACCAGACCTGCCCGGTCCGGCGCGGTTGGCGCACCCCGGCGCAGCCATCACACCAGCGTCGCAAAGACGACCAACGAGGCCGATCCGCCCATGACAAGGCACAACCGGCCGTGATCCATCTTCTGTGCCAAGGACACGTCACTGCCACTGCTACTTCCAACGATCAGTGCTGCCAGGGGTAACATTCCCGCCATGCCCGCCGCCCAGCGCCAGCCAGTATGGTCGCTTCCCACCTGCGGGCGGCTCATGATGATGACGGTCGACGTCGCCGCCAGTGCGAGGCCGAGGTAAAGCCCGGTGGTCACCAGATGCATCGCGTTGACCCGGCCCGCTGCAATATCGGCACGAAGACCGAACAGCGCGATGACCAGCAGCGTTGCCGCCGTTGCCGCCGCCAAGGCAAGCGCCATGCCCGCACCAAAGCGCAGCGGCTTCACCGGCTCAAGGCCGCCCACCAGTTCGGCAATCAGGGCGTCGGAATTGCGCAACATTGTCATTCTTTCTCGATCATGTGGGCAAGCCGTTTCAGCCCCGGGTGAATATTCACTTTGACCAGAGCCTCGCTCTGCCCCGTCGCGGCGATGCTCAGTCCTTGGATCTTGACCAGGTCGATCGCCCGCTCCTGCGCGGGCGGGAGCAGGCCGAGCAAGCGGTCCAGACTGATCCGTGCGGCAATGGCCGGTTCGTCATCGGTGCCGATCAGTTCATCATGGAATTCATGTTCGCTGGCACGATACAGGCGGCGCAGGTGATCCACCCAGCGGTAGCGCGCAATCGCCGCCAGCCATGGCAGAAACGGCCGGGACGAATCCCACGAAGCGCGTTTTGTGTGGAGCGCAATTAGCGTTTCCTGCACCAGGTCATCAAGGCTGGCAGGCGCCAAGCGGCGGCTGTATTAGCCGCGCAGCCAGCGCTGGCAGGCTTCCAGTAGAGCGGCATAGGCTTGCTTGTCGCCCGCTTGCGACAGCGCCATCAAGCGGGCAAGCGTGGCTTTGTCGGCTTTCACACAGCCCCGTTCGCAGCACGCCGGCACATGATTACAGCACAAATGCAAAGGCCCCGTTCCCGGATATCCGGGAACGGGGCCTCATGCATGGTCAGCGAAAGCCTCAGCCGAGCGCGACGTGGCGCTTCATGTGATGATCGACATTGCCGAATTCGCTGTCGAAGATCGTCAGGCGCTTGAAGTAGTGGCCGATGGCATATTCGTCGGTCACGCCGTTGCCGCCATGGATCTGGACCGCTTCCTGCCCCATCAGCCGCGCCGACTGCCCTACCCCGACCTTTGCCGCCGAGACGGCGCGCTTGCGCTCCGTCTCATCGGCGGAGAGCCGCAGGGTTGCCAGATAGGTCAGTGAAACGGCAGTTTCATAGGCGGTGTACATGTCGACCATGCGGTGCTGCAGCACCTGGAAGCTGCCGATCGGCACGCCGAACTGCTTGCGCTGACGCGAATATTCGACTGTCATCGCGTGTGCGACCTTCATCGCCCCGCAGGCTTCGGCACAGATCGCGGCAATCGCCTCGTCAGTGACAAGCTCGATCAGCGCGAGGCCTTCGCCCTCGCCGCCGATCAGCGCGTCGGCGCCGACTGCGACGTTTTCGAAATAGACTTCGGCGGCGCGGCGGCCATCCACGGTCACGTAATCGCGGGTGGTGATACCTGCGGCATCCTTGGCGACCACGAAGACCGAGACGCCCGAACGATCACGGCGTTCCCCGCCGGTGCGGGCGGTGACGATCAGGTGGCTCGCCCAGGGCGCGCCGATCACGACGGCCTTGTGGCCGTTGATGACGTAGCCTGCGCCGTCCTTCTTGGCGGTGGTTTCCAAGTCGGCATAGTCGAACCGCCCGCGCGGTTCGGCATAAGCGAAGGCAAAAACGCTGCTGCCCGCAACGATCCCGCCGATATGCTCATCCTTCTGCGCCTGCGTGCCGCCGTGCTTCAGGAATCCGCCCGCACAGACCACGGTGGGGACGAAAGGTTCGACCACCAGACCCTTGCCGAACTCTTCCATGATGACCATCGCGTCGATCGCGCCGCCGCCAAAACCGCCGTCGGCCTCGCTGAACGGCATGCCGAGGATGCCGAGTTCCGCCAACTGCGCCCACACTTCGGGCCGCCAGCCTTCGTTCGACGCGATCGCCTTGCGCCGCGTTTCCCAGTCGTATTGTTCACGCACCATCCGCGACAACCCGTCGCGAACCATGTCCTGTTCTTCGGTGAAGTTGAAATCCACGTAGTCTCTCCCGTCCGCAACCTTACAGGCCGAGGATCATCTTGGTGATGATGTTGCGCTGAATCTCGTTCGATCCGCCATAGATCGAGGTCTTGCGCATGTTGAAATAAGTCGCCGCCGCGTGCTGGGCGTGCGCCGGGCCGACCGCATATTCGTTGCTGCCGGTGTCGTTGGCGATGCTGCCATAATAGGGCGCGCTATAGGTGCCGACCGCTTCCAGCATCAGTTCGGTGAGGCGTTGCTGAATTTCGGTGCCCTTGATCTTGAGGATCGAGCTTTCCGGCCCCGGCCCCTTGCCCGCCTGCTCGCCTGCCAGCGTGCGCAGCTCGGTGATTTCGAGCGCGGCGAGATCGATTTCGAGCTGGCTCACCTTCTTGGCAAAGTCGTAATCCTTGATCAGCGGCGCACCGTCCAGCGTTTCGTTGGCGGCAATTTCGCGCAGCTTTTCCACGCCGCGCTTCGAGCGGGCAACGCCGGCGATGCCGGAGCGTTCATGGGCGAGCAGGAACTTGGCGTAGGTCCAGCCCTTGTTCTCCTGCCCGACGAGGTTCTCGACCGGCACCCGCACATCGGTCAGCCAGGTTTCGTTGACCTCATAACCGCCGTCGAGCAGCTTGATAGGCTTCACTTCCACACCCGGCGTGTTCATGTCGATCAGGATGAAGCTGATGCCTTCCTGCGCTTTCACGGTGGAATCGGTGCGACACAGGAAGAAGCCCCAATCGGCGTGCTGGGCAAGGGTCGTCCAGGTCTTCTGACCGTTGATGATATAGTGATCGCCATCGCGCACGGCGGTGGTCTTGAGGCTGGCGAGATCCGACCCAGCGCCGGGCTCGGAGTAACCCTGGCACCACCACACTTCGCCGCTGCGGATGCCGGGCAGGTGCTTGGCCTTCTGTTCTTCATTGCCGAAGGTGTAGATCACCGGGCCGACCATCGAGACGCCGAACGGCAATGGCATGAAAGTGTTGGCGCGGGCATTTTCTTCGGACCAGATGTACCGCTGAGTCGGGCTCCAGCCGGTGCCGCCATATTCGACCGGCCAAGCCGGAACCGACCAGCCCTTTGTGCCAAGGACCTTGTGCCAGGCGACCATTTCCTCGCGCGTCATATCTTCGCGCATCCCGAAATCGCCCAGTTCCGTGGGGTGATTCTCGGCGATGAAGGTGCGGACTTCGTCGCGGAAGGCCTGTTCTTCCGGGGTGAATTCAAGGTTCATGACGTGCTCTCTCCAGCGAGGGTTTGTGCGTTACCACACGTCTTGTCATGGCCTGCGGACGCGGAAAAGAGGCAATTGCGCCAGCTTTGCCGAACCGTTGCGGGAACCGGCCATGCAGTAGGGGAAGGTTTCACGAGAAACATCGGGCAAGCCAAGTCTGGAGGGGGGCTATGCTGGGTCTAAAGGGGTCTGGACAAGTCCGGGGCCGGCCAGAGTCGCGCCGCCGGCGCTTACAATCGGTGTCCGACATGGCGGCAGGCGCGCAGTGAAGAATCCCGATTGCCCGCCCCGCTGCGGATGTGCAGGAATGCCTTGGTGAGGTCCATTGTGTAAATGGCTGATTATCCATTCATCCTTGTTGCGGCCTCGGCTTCGTTTGTTAGGTTGTATCAGGAAGGGGGCCGAGGATCATGGGAGAACGCCAATGACGAAACTCACCCTTGCCAGCATAGCAGCGCTGGCTTGCACCGTGCTCTCGCAATCGGCTCTGAGCGCCGCGCAGGTGACCACAGCGCCCTTGCCCTTTCCGCGCAGCATGAACACGACGATGATGAAGATCGCGCCCCCCGCCAAGGGCGATCTGGTGCTGTCGTGGGAGGTGAGCGAAATCGCTTGCGCTGGCAGCGCGGTGACGGCGACCACATGGATCGCGCCCCATTTGCGGTTCGCCGACAAGCAGCTGCTCGATTTTCCAGTGACCATCGGCTTTGCCATCGATGCCGAAGGCCGCGCGGTCGATATCAGGGTGTTGGAAGGCGGCTTTGTCGAAGGCAAGTTCGAAGCCAATTTCGATGCGGCGGCCAAGACGGTGCGCATCAACGCCAAGGGCCTGCTCGAAGCAGCCGCGCTGCGCGATCTGATGCCATCGCTGCGCGCCAGCCGCTTTGCCGCCGATGCGCCGCAGACCGGGTGCAGCGTGATCTATGCTCCGCGCTATGGCGACGCAGCCGAGATCGGGCGCGACAGGCTGGCCGCGATCGCCGCTGTGCCGGGGTTCCGCGTGACACCCGCCCAGCGCGATCAGTTGGGCGGTAGCGATTGCAACACCGTGGGCTGGCCGGCCCCGCTGACGCGCCTATCCTGATTTTCGCCGGATCAACCCGCAGCCCGGCGCGCGCAAATGGAACTGGATCCGCTTCGACATTGATGAAGCGGGCCAGCCTGCCAATCTCAGCATCATTGCTTCGAGCGGGGATTACGATCTCGACGCCGAGGGCCTGCGCGCTGTGCGGGAAAGCCGCGTGGCCGAAGGCCCGCGCACCGGCTGCGTCATGGCGTGGTGGAGCAATCCTGCCATCATCCCTGCCCCGGCCGCGCCGGATAACGCACACTTTCCCGATTTCCGCAGTTGCGATGCGCTGCGCACCTGGGACACGAAGCCCAAACTCACCTACCCGCAAGCCTATAATGAACGGCAGATCGAAGGCTGGGCAGTGCTGGGCTTCGACATCGCAGGCGATGGCAGCATCGGCAATGTCAGCGTGCTCGCCGCCCAGCCGACCGAGGAGTTCGGCACGGCGGGCACAGTGGTGCTGCAATCGGGTAAGTTCCTGCCATCGGAAGAAGCCCACACCGCCTGTATTGAGCGGGTGCGCTTTGTGATCCGGACCAACACGCCCGCACAGGACGGAGCGGCACAGGACGAAGCCGCAGAGGACGGGACCGAAAGAGACGGGGCGGAGCCTGCCGACAGCTGACGGCAGACCCCGCGCGCCTTACAGTTCCAGCGGGCCGTGCGCGATATGCGGCAGCACATGGCGCGCAAACAGATCGGCTTCCTGCGCATGGGGGTAGCCTGACAGAATGAAGGCCTCGATCCCTTCGGCCTGATAGGCGCGCAGTTTCGCCAGCACCTGATCAGGTGTGCCAACAATCGCCGCCCCGCAGCCCGAACGCGCGCGGCCGAGGCCGGTCCACAGGTTCTCTTCGACAAAGCCATCGCCATCCGCCGCCCCGCGCAATTCCTGCTGCCGCTGCACGCCGTAGTTCTTGGCATCGAGGCTCTGTTCGCGGATCGCGCGGCCCGCTTCATCGTCGAGTTTGGAAAGCAGGCGATCCGCATAAAGGCGCGCTTCGTCCTCTGTCTCGCGGACAATCACGTGAGCGCGATAGCCGAACTTCAACGTTCGACCGTAATTGGCAGCGCGTGCCTTCAGGTCAGCGATATTCTCGCGGACCTTGTCCATCGTGTCGGGCCACATCAGGTAGACGTCCGCCGCTTCTGCTGCGCACTCGCGGGCTTCGTGGCTGAGGCCGCCAAAGTAGAACGGCGGGCACTTGCCATTCAGCGTTGTGATCCGCGGCGGATCAAGCTTCAGTTGGTAGAATTCACCCTGAAAATCGAGGTGTTCGCCGTTCAGCAGCGTGCGGACGATCTTCATGATCTCGGTGCCGCGGCGATAGCGCGGTGCGCTTTCGATCTTTTCGCCCGGCATGTCAGACGAGATGATGTTGACGTTCAGCCGCCCGCCGGTACCCGCCGCGTTGGGCCCGAGGATGCGATCAAGTGTCGCGATCCGGCGCGCCAGTTGCGGCGGCCAGTCTTCGCCCATGCGGGTCGCCCAAAGCAGCTTGATGCGCTTGACCTGCGTCGCGACGGCGGCGGCAAAGATCGTGGTGTCAACGCCAAGCTGATAGCCCGAAGGCAGCAGGATGTTGTCAAACCCGCCCTCTTCGGCGCGCAGCACGATATTGCGGCAATGCTCCCAGCTCGATTGCAGGTAGGGATCTGGAACGCCGAGAAACTCGTAATCATCGTCGCACAGCGCGGAAAACCACGCGATTTCGCATTGTTGCTGTTCAGTCATTGCGTCATTCCCATCCCAATTTCCGTTCGCCCTGAGCTTGTCGAAGGGCTGCAATTTGCTTCGCCTCACCAACCGAACCTCAAGAAAGGCAGGGCTTCGACAAGCTCAGCCCGAACGGGGGGAGGTGTGAGCGTCAGGGCAGCGGAACGCCCCGCGCGGCGACCAGAACCGCGTACCAATCCGTGCGGGTCCAGCGGACCTTGAGCGCCTCGGCACTTTCCGCGATCCGCTCGGCATTCTGTGAGCCGATGATGGGGATGATCCCGGCGGGGTGCGCCATCAGCCAGCTATAGGCGCAGACCGTGCGCGACACGCCTTGTGCCTCTGCCACGCTATCTAGCGCGGCAGCCACCGCTTTGTCGCGCGGCGTTTCCGGCACCGCAAGCCTGCCGCCGCCCAGCGGCGACCATGCCATCGGAGTCAGGCCCAGCATCATCGCCTGGTCCAGCTCGCCATTCTCGAAGCAGTCGATACGCAGCGCACTGATTTCGGGCTGGGTCGTTACCAGCTTGGTGCCGAGGAGGTGATTGAGCGCGGCGGTCTGATGAATGGTGAAGTTTGACACGCCAAGGCTGCGCACCTTGCCGCTTGCCACGACATCATCCAGCACGCGCGCCGTCTCTTGCGGGTGCGCGAGAATATCGGGACGGTGAATCTGCCAAAGGTCAACGCTGTCAACCTTCAGCCGTGCCAGCGAATCGTCGATAGCCTTGCGCAGATAATCCGCGCTCTGATCGTATGGCAGCGGCGGCAGGATGCCGCCCTTGGTGGCCAGCACCATACGGTCCCGCAAACCGGGCTCCGCCGCCAGCACTTCGCCCAGCAGCACTTCGGCATCGCCAAAGCCGCCGTTGCCATCGAAACCATAGATGTCGGCGGTGTCGAGGAAGGTGATCCCGGCATCGAGCGCGGCGTGAACCAGCTTAGCCGCATCGGCGGCGCTGCGGCCATTGTCGGCCAGACGCCACATCCCCCATGCGAGCGGGGAGACTTCGATCCCGCCTGCGCCAAGGTGGCGGCCAAGAACACGGGACTCGGGCGGCAGGGGCAATTCACTCATGCGGGGTTCCTCATTGGGTCTTCTTTGGCGGAGCGACCGAAGCGCGCTCGACAAGGTCATGGGGCAAGCGTTTATGGGTGATGTCTCCACCTGCAATCAGGATCTGGGTAGCGGTGCGCGCCAGATCGGCCATCGGCTGGCGGATGGTGGTAAGCGGCGGCCAGACGGTCCGGGCCAGTGTGGTATCATCGAAGCCGGCGACGGACAGATCAGCCGGAATTGCAATCCCCCGGTCATGCGCCAAGGCGAGCACACCTGCGGCCATATCGTCATTCGAAGCGAAGATCGCGGTCGGCCGGTCAGGCAGGTCGAGCAAGACGCGCGCGCCCGCCACGCCGGAATCGAAATCGAATTTGCCGTCGACCACCATCTGCGGTTCAAACGGGATGCCGACCCGGTCCAGCGCGCGGCGGTAACCAAACAACCGGTCGTCGGACGCCATGTGATTGGTGTGGCCCTTGATGAAGCCGATCCGGCGATGGCCGGCATTGATGAGGTGCGTGGTCATGTCATCGGCGGCCTGGGCATCGTCCATGAACACCGATGATGTCAGCGCATGATTGGTGCCCGGCGAAATCCGCACGAAGGGCACGTCCATCCCCTCCAGCGCGCGCAGCACGGACACGCAATCGGTGACGGGCGATGACAGGATGATGCCGTCGACGTGTGTCTCGGTCACCAGCCCGCGCACCTGATCGCCGACGCGGGGGTCGGCGACATCCACGGGCTGTGCCAGCAGGCGAACGCCATTTTCGTGGCACACGTCCCAGCAGCCCTTCTGGATCTGGAACATGTAATAGGGGCTGTGATTGTCGTAAATCAGCGCGATCTGATGGGACTTTGCCCCCGAAAGTATGCGGGCCGCAACGGAAGGGCGGTAATCGAGATCGGCCATCGCTGTCTCGACCTTCTCGCGCAGCGCCTCGCTGACATAGGGATGGCCGTTCAGGACGCGACTGACCGTCTTCACCGCCACGCCCGCGCGGGCGGCCACATCCTTGATATTGGCGCGGCTCATTTGGGGATTCTCGCGAACAGCGGCGCAAAGGCGCTGTCCGGTCGATAGAACACAGGCGGCTCGCCCAGCGGCGCTGCGACATCGTGCCACCCAGGGGCGAAGTCCTGCCCGCTCCACACGTGCCGCCATGCGCCGTCCGGAAGATAGACCTTTCGCATATTCGCCCCTGCTTCGATCACGGGTGCCACCATCATGTCCCTGCCATAGAGGAACTGGTCCTGTATGGTGAAGGTTTCGCGGTCTTCGGGATAGTGCAGAAACACCGCCCGCTGCGCCGGAAGGCCGGTGGCCTGTGCCTCGGCAACGAGATGACGGAGATAGGGCGTCAGTGCGGTATGAACATTGCTCCAGCGCACAAATCCGGCGATCAGTTCGGCATTGCTGTCGATCTGGAGATTGTCGTCCGGCCGGTTGCCTTCATGCGTGCGCATCACGGGGCTGAAGGCGCCCAGTTCGTACCAGCGCAGCATCAGTTCCGGTGTGCGGACATTGCCAAACAGGCTGGTATAGCCACCGACGTCCGAGTGGCTGAAGGCATTGCCGACAAGCCCGGACGAAAGCGCAGCGGTGATGACCGTGCCGATACCGTCATGGCGGCTGAAATCGACCGACTGGTCGCCTGCCCACAGCAAGGGGCAATGCGCCTGCACGCCCGTATGGCCAGCGCGCATGAACCACAGCACGTCGCCCGTGCGCCCGCGTGACGCAACGGCGCGGGCGTTAACTTCGGCCCAGCGCACCGGCCAGCGGTTGTGTTCCTCCATCGGGTCGCCATCGTGCAGGCGCAAATCAGTGGGGAGATATTCGCCAAAGTCCGCCATCCAGCCATCCAGCCCGAAATCGAGCATTCGCTGGCCGATCACGTCTTCGGCAAACCAATCGCACGCGGCAGGATTGGTGAAATCGACCACGCCTGCGTAAAACTCGCCAAAATCGACCGCGTAGGGTTCATCGCTATCCAGGCATTTGGCGAAATAGCCCTTGGCAGCGGCCTCGGGATAGAGTGGGCCATCGACCGCGAGATAGGGGTTCACATAGCCAAGGAAGCGGATGCCTCGCGCCTTTAACGCTGCCATGCGCGCGGGCAAATCCGGATAACGGTCGGCGTTCCACTGCCAATCCCAGAACAGGCGGCGCCCGAAGCTGGTTTCGCGGATACCGACCCAGTCTTCACACCAAAGGCCGCTGACCATCGCGCCGGCATCGATCAGGGCTTCAAGCCGGTCGAAGCTGGCCGCGCCCTGTTTGAGCCCGACGATGGCGCCGCCCAGCGCCCAATCGGGGAGTGCGGGGCGTGCGCCGAAACGGCCTGCCAATTGCCGGGTGAGATCGGCGGGCTCACCTTCAAACAGGTCGATCCGGACTGTGCCCGACCAGACATTGATGCGCAGCCGACCCGGCTGGGTCGCGTCCAGTTCGACATAGTCGGCATTGGCAAGGCTCAGCGCCCATCCTGCCGAACACAGCACCGTGGGTTCGGGATAATTGGTGGTCCAGTAATCCCCGCCCGCAAAGGATCCATCGGCGCTTGCCTGATCGGTCGGCGGCGTACCAGGTTCACGGCCCACGCCCGGCTCGCTGGTCCAGATCGGGAAGGTGCGGCCATTCAGGGCGAGATAGCTCATCTGTTCGCCCCCGCCCCACAAGATGTCGTCAGAGCCTAGCGTGACATCGATCGTCAGCCGGTCATGCCTGCAAAGTGCCGCCACAGTGAGGCGCGATGCATCCCGCGCAAGCGCGACGGACACCTTCGCGCTGCCATCAGCGGTCGATAGCGTCCATTGCCCGGCATCGTCCACTTCTGCCACGCATAGTGGCTGCGCGGTCACAGCATCGTCGGACAGGCGGAAGTTGCCACGCACCATGACGACCCGCGGGTCACCCGAAGCCACCGAAATTGCAGGATATTCCGGGCGATGACGCAGCAAAGCGCACCCGGCCAATGCCAAGTCAAATCCGCCCTCGCATGGCGTCAGCCGCACCATTCCAGCCCCTCGATCAAGCAGCGGGATATCCCGTAACCCACTATGACACCGCTTGACAGATCGCGGCGGACAGCGCAACCCGAACAGCGAAAGATCGACCCACGAGCGATGGCTTTGGCCATTGCCCGAATGAACCGATCACGATGCAGGGGAGAGAATGATATGCCGGCCACCACCCGTATTGCGCAGCGATTCGCGCTGAGGGCACTTGCCCTTTCTGCCAGTTCGCTGGCGTTGATCCACACCGCGCCGGCTATGGCGCAGGTCGAAGAGATCATCGTAACCTCACAAAAAGTCGAGGAAAATGTGCAGGACGTGCCGATCGCGATTACCGCGGTTTCGGGCGACCGCCTGCAACAAGCCGTCGTCTTCAGTCTTGAAAACATCTCGACCGTGATCCCGTCGGTGACCTTCCGCAAGGGCACCACCAGCGCCAACAGCGCGATCGTGATGCGCGGCGTCGGCACCATCAGCTTCTCGGTCGCGGCCGAGCCATCCGTGTCCACCGTTGTCGACGGCGTTGTCCTGTCGCGTTCGGGACAGGCCTTCATGGACCTGGTCGATATCCAGCGCCTTGAAGTGCTGCGCGGGCCTCAAGGCACGCTGTTCGGTCGCAATGCCTCGGCTGGCCTCGTCAACATCGTATCGAAGGGTGGCACCGACACCCTCGAGGCCGAAGTGAACGCCGATTATTTCGAGGGCGACGAATATCGGCTGCGCGCCGCGCTGTCTGGCCCGCTTGGCGAAAACCTCAGCGCCCGTCTTACCGGCTTTTATGGCAGCTATGATGGCAACATCACCAACATCAATGGCGGCACCAACAACAAGGTCAATGGTTACGAACGTTACGGCGTGCGCGGGATCATGGATTATGATGACGGCGCCAATGCCGTTCGCCTGATCGCCGATTACTACAAGGCGAATGACGATTGCTGCGCCGATGTGACCGGCGCCAGCCGCGGCGCGCAGCAGGATGCCGAACTGAACCTGCCGAACGGCGTGGCGCTTGGCGAGGACCAGCGTTTCGTCAATCACAACCTCGTAACGCAGACCAATGACGAACAGTGGAGCCTGACCGCCGCGGGCGATTTCGAGATCAGTGATACCCACACCCTGAGCGCCGTTCTGGGCTATCGCAACTGGTTCAACCGCGAGCAGCGTGAAGGCGATTTCCTGCCGCGCGCACTGGTGGGCGTGGGCGAGCTGCACGATGACGGCGTGGTGCGGACCGAGCAGCTTTCAGCCGAAATCCGCATCGCATCTGATCAGACCCAGCCGTTCTTCTATCAGGCCGGCGTGTTTGCCTGGCAGTCGGACAACACGCAGGACTTTACCCGCAACAACGTCACCTGCGCCACCTCGACCCTGCCGGTCGACCCGCGCACCGGCGCACGGCCCTGCAACCTTGCAGACCGCGTGAACACCCTGTTCCCGACCGCGACCTCGCGCAGCGAGGTGCGTTCGCAAAACTTTGCGGTGTTCAGCCAGGCGACCTATCGCTTCACTGAGCAGCTCTCGTTGACCGGCGGCCTGCGCTACACTTGGGACGATCTCGAATACACCCACACCCGCGCACCGGGCGTCAATGCCGTCACCGGCCTGCCGGCAACCGGGCCGGGCGTGTCGGGCAATCCGGCGGGCGGCACCATCGCCGGCGGCGGCAACGGGACCAACACCTCGGCGGGATCGACCACCAACGGCAACCTCTCGGGCCGCGCGGTGATCCAGTTCGAGCCGACCGAAGACATCATGCTCTACGGGTCGTACACGCGCGGTTACAAAGGCCCGGCGTTCAACGTGTTCTTCAACCACACCGCGCCGAACAACGCTGTGCCGATCAACGAAGAGCTGTCCGACAGTTTCGAAATCGGGGTGAAGTCGCAGTTTCTCGACAACCGGGTGCAATTGAATCTGGCGGCCTTCACGGTCGAATATGACGGGTTCCAGGCGAACAACTTCGTCCTGATCAACGGCGCGACGGTATCGAACCTGACCAACGCCGGGACGGTCAAGTCCGAAGGCTTCGAAGCCGACCTCGTGGTTTCGGCAGTCGATGGTCTGAACTTGCGCGCCAGCGCCGCCTACGCTGATGCACGGGTCAAGGAATTCAACCCCAACCCGCTGACCAACGCGCCCAACGCCCAGAACGGGACGCAGCTGCCGCTCGCCCCCAAGTTCGTCTATACCGTGGGTGCAGACTACACGAGGGATCTGGGCGATGCAGCGGTGATGTATCTCAACACCGATTTCCGCCACACCAGCACGCAGTTTTCGGACCTCGGCGAAAATCCCGCGACCCGGATTGATCCTTACGGGATCTGGAATGCCTCGATCGGCTTCTCCGATATTGAGGACAAGTATCGCATCACTTTCCATGCGCGCAACATCACCGATGAAAGCTACGTGCTGCTCAACATCGAGAACCAGCGCCGCCTGCAAATCCCGCGCGATGCGGATCGTTACTTCGGCGTCAGCCTGCGCGCGCGGATGTGATGCGCCCCTTCAGGTCATAACAAACAAGAAAGGGCCGTCGGAGCGATCCGGCGGCCCTTCGCATGATAGCCTGGCCTTGTGCTGGCCTGCATTTTGCTGATGAGGAGCCGATGATGGCCCAATCTTCCCCGATCCTGTCCGCCCGGTTGCGTTGGTCGCTGTTCACGGTGCTGTGCGTCGCAGGTGTGTTCAACGCGATGGACCGTCCGATCATCGCAATCCTCAAGCCCGACATGATGGCCGATTTCGGATGGAGCGACAGCAACTTCGGTGATTTGGCCGCAGTGACGCAGTTTTCGGCCGCCTTTGCGTTTCTGTTCACCGGCTGGCTGGTTGATCGGCTGGGCGTGAACCGTTCGATGCAGGTCGGCGCGGCGGCGTGGAGCCTTGCGGCCATGGCGCACGGCTGGGCGATCACCACCGCGCAGGTCGTCGCCGCCCGCGTGGGTCTTGGCGTGACCGAGGCGGTGCAGACCCCGCTAACAATCAAGACCGTCGCCACATTGTTCCCGCCCGACCAGCGCAGCTTCGCCTTCGGCTTTGCCACCATGTTGGCAGGGGCGGGGACAATTGCGATGCCTTTCGTAATCCCGGCGCTGGCGCTGACGGTGGGCTGGCGCGGGGCGCTGGTGGCAGGCGGTATTGGCGGATTCATTTCGCTGCTGGCGTGGATCTGGCTGGCGCGCGGTGTGGCGCAATTGCGGGAGCGCACGGTTACCGCTTCACCGGCCGATAGCGCGAACAGCGCGGCTTATGGCCCGATCCTTGCCAACCGCCAGACCTGGGCGATCGTCGGCGCGAAGGCGCTGTCGGACATGACATGGTGGTTCATCAATTTCTGGCTGGCCGATTATTACCGCAAGGAATTTGGTCTCACCACGCTCGAATTGGCGCTGCCGCTGGCCATCGCGTTCGCCGGATCGGGGCTTGGTGCGCTGCTGGCAGGCTGGGTCTCGACCAAGCTGCTGGAGCGCGGCGTCAGCCCCAACCGTGTGCGCAAGAGCGTGATGCTTGTCTCCGCCCTGCTGGTTGCGCCCTTGCCGCTGGTGCTGGAATTGAATGCCTTTTGGCCGGTTGCCTGCATGATCGGGCTGGTCATGGCCGGACACCAGGGCTTCTCGCTCTCGCTGTTCTCGACCATCACCGATGTGGTCCCCAATGCGAAGGTCGGGCGGGTGACGGCGTTCGGCGCGTTCATGGGCAACATGGGCGGCGTCGCGATCAGCCTTGTGACCGGCCGCGTGCTGGATGCGGGGCTGGGCTTCGTTCCGCTGTTCATCTTTGCCGCTTCATCCTATCTTGTCGCCCTGGCATGGTTCCAATGGCTGCTGCCCGATATCCGCCGCCCGGAAGACGCCGCTCTCGCAGCGGATTGAACGCACGCGCGGTTGCAATGGGAAGCGGCGCGGGTTAGGGTTATGACACCGTAAGACAGAAGCGCCGCGACAAGGGTTCGCCGCGCAGGCGATGGGCAAGGCTGCACCGGCATGAAGCGAGGGTCCACCCCCGATTTCGAGGCGTTCGCCGGCGATCTGTTCGGCGAGATCATGCTGGCCGACACAGCCGCTGCGGCCGAGCCCCGCACCCGCAAGCCGCTGTCGCGCTTCATACCCGGCGTTGCCATCTGCGCCATCGCCGGGGCTGCTGCGGCTTGGCTCAGCCAGAACTACAGTGTGCCGATCATTCTGGCAGGGCTGCTGATCGGCCTTGCGCTGAACTTCGCCGCGAGCGATCCGCGCACGCATGAAGGCCTCGATTGGGTGTCGCGCCACGGCCTACGCGCCGGGATCGTGCTGCTGGGGGTGCAGGTCACGGTCATGCAGGTCCTCGCAATGGGGGCGGTACCGTTCATGGGCCTGGCACTTGTGATGATGTCCGCGTTGATCGCCGCGCTCGCCGCTGCGCGTCTCACGGGGCAAAGCGCCGCCGTCGGTATCCTTGGCGGCGGGTCAACCGCGATCTGCGGCGCATCGGCGGCGTTGGCTCTGTACGGTGTGATCGGGCGAGAACGGATCGACCAATCGCTCTTCACCCTCACGCTGGTCATCCTGGCCGCAGCCAGCGCCATTGCGCTTGTCACCTATCCGCCGCTGACCCGGATGCTCGGCTTTACCGATGCGCAGGCAGGCTTCCTCGTCGGCGCGTCCATTCATGACGTGGCGCAGGCGATCGGCGCAGGTTTTGCCGTGTCCGACGCAGCCGGCGCGCAAGCGACCGTGGTGAAGTTGACCCGCGTTGCCCTGCTCGCGCCATCGGTGACGCTCGCCGCGCTGTGGATCGCCCGAGCGCAGCCTCTGCCTGAAGAGACCGGAAAAGCGCGGGTCCCCCTGCTGCCGGGCTTCATTCTGGCGTTCCTTGTGCTGGTAATAGTCAATTCCGTGGTCACCCTGCCCGCCAATCTGGCTGGGCACGCGCTGACAGCGTCAAAAGCCTTGCTGCTTCTGGCCGTCACCGCCACAGCGATGCGGACGCGCACCGACCTGCTGCTCGGGCTCGGCTGGCGTTCGGTGATGCCGGTGCTGGCGGCGACTATTGCCTCGCTGGGAACCGCGCTGGGCTTTGCATGGTGGATGATCTGATGCCCGACTCTGAAACAGCCATGTTCGACCTTGCGGTGATCGGTGGCGGCGTGAACGGCGCCGGGATCGCGCGCGACGCGGCAGGACGCGGCGCTAAGGTGCTGCTGCTCGAACGTGGCGATCTGGCGGAAGGCACCTCGTCCAATTCCACCAAGCTGATTCACGGCGGCTTGCGCTATCTCGAGCACTACGAGTTCAGCCTCGTGCGCGAGGCACTGACAGAGCGCGAGGTGCTGTGGGGGATCGCGCCGCACATCATCTGGCCGCTGCGCTTTATCCTACCGCACCGCCCCGGCCTGCGCCCGCGCTGGTTGCTGCGGCTGGGCCTGTTCCTGTATGATCACATCGGCGGGCGCAAATATCTGCCGTCGGCCAAAAGCGTCGACCTTGCGCGCCATCCAGCTGGTGCGCCGCTCAAGCCCGATTACACCCGCGCCTTCGCCTATTCCGATGGCTGGGTGGACGATGCGCGCTTGGTGGTGCTAACCGCTCGCGATGCGGCGAACCGCGGGGCCGTCGTGCGCACGCGCTGCGAGGTCACGGCGCTCTCCCGAGACAGCGATCACTGGCGGATTGCAGCGGGCGACGAGGCCTTCCATGCCCGCGCCGTGGTCAACGCCGCAGGCCCGCGCGTGCTCGATCTCTTGGGCCGCGCGGGCGAGCCTTCTGCGCAGAAGATGCGGCTGGTTCGCGGATCGCATATTGTGGTGAACAAGCTGTTCGATCACGAATTTGCCTATTTCTTTCAACTGCCGGACGGGCGCATTTTCTTTGCCATCCCCTACGAACAGGACTTCACCCTGATCGGCACCACCGATGTCGATCACGACGGCAGCCTCGACGAGGTGCGCGCCAGTGCAGAGGAAATCGCCTATCTGTGCGCGGGCGCTTCGGAATATTTCCGCAAACCCGTCACCCCTGCTGATGTGGTCTGGACCTATTCCGGGGTCCGCCCGCTGATTGACGACGGTTCAGGCAAGCCTGAGGCGGCGACGCGCGGTTACAGCTTTGAATGCGACGGCGGCAGCGACGGCACGGCACCGCTGCTGTCCGTGTTCGGCGGCAAGATTACCACCTACCGCGAGCTCGCCGCCGAGGCGATTGACCAGCTTGCGCCCTTCCTGCCGGTGTTGGGCGGCAGCGACTGGACCGGCAAGGCTCCCTTGCCCGGCGGTGATTTCGGCCGTTTCCAGGCGCCCGAACTTGCCCGCGATCTGGCAGCGCGCTATCCCTTCCTGGGCGGAGCCGAAGCGACACGTCTGATCCGCCTTTACGGCACAAGCGCCGCAACCATTCTTGGCCATGCCGCATCACTCGCAGACCTTGGCGAGCATTTCGGCCACGGACTGTCCGCTGCCGAGGTCAACCATCTCATCGAGCACGAATGGGCGCGCACGGCCGAAGATGTCTTGTGGCGGCGTACCAAGCTTGGCCTGCATTTCACGGACGCGCAGACGGCGCATCTTGCTGGCTATATCACCGAAAGGATCACCCCCGCATGACCCGCATTGTAGCCCTTGGCGGCACGGTCAATCCCGGTTCGTCGACCGAGCAGGCCTTGCGTCTGGCCGCCAGCATCGCGGCTGAAGGCGGGGCCGAAGTGACGGTGTTCGGCGGCGAATATCTCACCGCCCTGCCCCATTATCTCGGCCCGCTGCACGATCCCTCGCAAGGGGCAGAGATGGTCGCAGCGGTGCGCGCGGCGGATGGTTTGCTGGTCGCAGCACCGGGCTATCACGGCACCATATCCGGGATGGTCAAGAACGCACTCGATTACCTCGAAGACCTGTCGCGGGACGAACGCCCCTATCTCGATGGCCGCGCGGTCGGTCTGATTGCCACTGCGTTCGGCGATCAGGCGTCGATGTCGACGCTGCTGACGATGCGGGCGATCACCCATGCCCTGCGCGGCTGGCCGACCCCGATGGGCGCGACGATCCGCACCTATCGCGGGCTGTTCTCGCCCGATGGCGAGTGTCTGGATGAACGCGCGCGGGGTCAGTTGGAGCTCGTTGGCAAGCAGGTGGTGCTGGGCGCCAGAAGCTTCGCGGCGGGAAGGGATCTGGCGTGAGCGGCGCTGGGCTGGACGCGGCGCTGGCGGCCATTGCGGCGGGGCGGATCGTTGTGATTTCGGGCGATCAGCTGCGCGGCGGCGATATCGATCTGATGATCGCCGCCCGCCATGTCACGCCCGAAGCGATCAATTTCATGGCCACCCACGGGCGCGGGTTGATCTGTCTTGCGGTCACGCCCGAGCGGGCAGCGCAGCTTGGCCTCAGTCTCATAAACCCTGGCACAGCACGCCAAACCGGGCGGCCCTTCGCCCGCTCGATCGAGGCAGGGCATGGCGTCTCCACCGGCATTTCCGCGGCCGACCGCGCCCATACCATCGCAGTGACAATCGCCGATAACGCAACGTCAGCGGACATCCACTCCCCCGGCCATGTCTTCCCGCTGATCGCGCAAAGCGGCGGCGTTCTCGACCGCGCAGCGGCTTGCGAGGCGGCGATTGACCTTGCGCGTCTTGCGGGCGCCGGCGATGCCGCAGTGATCTGTTCGATCCTGCGCGACGATGGCGAAATGGCGCGGATCGATGATATTAGCGATATGATCGCGTCTCACGCCCTGGCCGTTGCTGATATCGGCGACCTTATCACGCTACGTGAAGCGGCCAGGGTCTGAGAGCGTCCAGACGCTCACCTGTTCCACGTGAAACATGGGGCTAAATCAGGCTGGAAGGAGTCTGGCGCAGCCTGACGTGGGTCTAGCCGCAGCGCATCGCGGTCCTGAAGGTCTGTCGCATCCACAAGGCGCTTCGTGGGAACTGACGGCGCCTGTTGATGTATGTGAGTGCCGCGCTGCCCCCCCAAGCCACAAGATCTGTCCTGCCTAATACGGAGGAGATTCCCATGGCTGATACTATCAACACCGACGAAACCCGCGATCTCATCGCGTCAAACAAGGTCGAAGGCACCGCTGTCTACAATATGACAGGCGAACGGCTTGGCAACGTGAACAATTTCATGGTCGACAAGCGTTCGGGCCAGGCAGAATATGCTGTGATGCAGTTTGGCGGGTTCCTCGGCATCGGCGCCGATTATTACCCCATTCCCTGGAAGATGCTCAATTACAGCACCGATCAGGGCGGTTATGTGGTCGATCTCGACAAGGATCGTCTGGAAGATGCGCCGCGCTATGCCGACAATAACGAACCGGATTATAACGACGGTTATGGTCAGCAGGTCTATTCCTACTATGGCGTGACTTACTGAGACAAATCCAGCGGCCCTGCCCTATCGGCGGGGCCGCTATTTTTCCGGGTCGATCGCTTGGGCCACTTCTTCTTTCTCGCGTTGCGGCAATGCGATCATGCCGAGAATGAATAGCGCAAAGCACAGGCAAATCGCGTTGGGAATAACCAGCGTCCATTCGCCCTTCAGAAATCCAAAAGCAGTCCATGCCGCGAAAGCCAGCGCCGTCAGCGCGAACATCGCCAGCGACAGGCCCTGTGTCGAGCGTTCGTGAATGATCTTCCAAGCTTGCGGAGTGAAACTCGCAACCGAGGCGCAAGCGCCGACTGTGCCGATGATAGTCACCCAGTCGATCATAGCTCTGTCTCCGTCGCATCGAGCGTCACCCGGTTGCGGTTCAATGAGCGGGGCAGTGTTTCGGCCAGAGCGCGCACCACGGCCTCGCGCACATCACACCGCAAATCAAACAATTCCGAACCGTTGCGCCCGCTCATCAAAACCCGCAGCTCCAATGTCTGTGCCGTCATGTCGGTGACTTGCAGCGCGGCGACCCGCCCGTCCCACAGGCGATGCCCCTGCACCGCGTTCAGCGCAATGTCGCGCAAGGCCGCGATGTCGGCGGCATGATCGACATGGATGAACACCGCGCCCAGCAGATCGCTGGTCTGGCGGGTCCAGTTCTCGATCGGCTCTTCGACCAGTTTGGACACTGGGATCACCAGGCGGCGTTGATCCCAGATGCGCAGCACCACATAGGTCAAGCCGATCTGCTCAATCCGGCCCCATTCGCCGCGATAGACGATCACGTCATCAATCCGCACGGGCTCGGTAAAAGCCAGCTGGAAACCGCCCACGATATTCTTGAGCAGGGGCTGCGCCGCAACCCCTACCGCAAGACCTGCAAGACCCGCCGAGGCAACCAGCGCAACGCCGATTTCGCGCACCGCCGGAATGTTCAACAGCATCAGACCGGCACTGATGACGATCACGATGACCACCGCAATGCGTGCAAGAATATCGGCGCGCGTGCGGCGGCGGCGCGCACCGAGGTTATCCTCGACATCGATGTCTGAGGTTTTGTCGATATACCGCTTGGCAAAGCGGATCAGCGCGATGGCCATCATACCCCACAACACCGGCATCACCACGCGCGTTGCGCTGATGATCCAGCCGGCCAGCGCGGTGTCGGATGTGGCGATCTGATCAAGCCCGTTCAGCGCCAGTGCTACCATGATCCAACGCAGCGGCTTAGCCAGATGGTCGAGCAGCAATTCGTCGCTCTGCGTGCGTGTGCGCTGGGTTATGCGGCGGGCAACGAACACAAACAATCGGTGGGCCACCAGCGCCGCAACCACCAGCACCAGCACCACACCGAGCGTCTGAATCATGGCGATCAGTCGGGCTTCATCCGCCACCATTGCGGCGATTGGCTCGCTCAATATCATGTCAGTCGCATGGCCGGTCAGGCCCGGTTGAAATGCAGGTAATTGGGATTGAACATCGACACGCGCTTTAACCGTTCAAGGTCGATAATCCGCAACTGCCGGTCACTAAGCTCGATCAATCCTTCGCGCCGCATTTCCTGCAACGTCCGGTTGATGTGCACTACACTGACGCCGTTGGCTTCGGCCAAATGGTTCTGCGTCAGCGGGAAATCGAAGGTCAGCCCGGTCGCCAGGCCGACCGCCCGCAGACGGTAGTAAAGTTCCACAAACAGATGCGCCAGCCGCTCCACCGGAGAGCGTTGCCCGATGGAAAGCAGCCATTCGCGCTGAATCGCCGAGGACACCAGTTCATGATAAAGCGAGGCGCGAAGCAGGTTCGGACGCGGGTCGATCACATCCTTGATCTGGTGCGGCGCGATTTCGTAATACCGGACATGCGTTAATGCACCGATCGAATGGTCAAGCTGGCTCAGGATATAGACATTCTGATCGCAGAAATCGCCGGGCAGAAAAAACCCGACGATTTGCCGCCGGCCATCGGGCAGATCCTTGTAACGGCACGCCCAACCCGAAACCAGCAGGCGCACAACTGACGGGTTCTCGCCTTCGCGCGCGATGTCACTACGCGCATCGCACGACAGCATCTGGCCCGCTTCGAGCACCGTCAGCGCCTCACGGTCCGCCTGATCCAGCGGCATGAAGCAATTGAGCAATCGGAAAAGCGGCTCTGTCCCCGCGGCGGTCAAAGATGCCATAATTCTATATTCCCTGATGAGGGAGGCATGATGACAGCCGCCTCAAACGCGGTTGTATAATACCCATTGCTGTCCTGGTTAAGGCTCATGCATCGGAAATGTGCGACTGGACGCCTTGCAAACCGGATCGGACGTGCACGGCGGCGTGCTGGTCGCGATGCCCGTCAGTAATTGCCGGGAGGATCGCTGGCCGGGAAACTCTGATCGCTGGCCTGGTCCACCTCTGACCAACGGCCGCTCGGCGGATCGCGCATAGCATCGGGCCCGGCATCGCGAACATCGTCGTGGGCTTTGCGCGGCTGGCCATCGGCGTAGGCCGCATTTCCAGACGCGCTGCGGCCCGCCTTGCGGGTAAGCGCATAGGCAGCGCCGCCGATGGCGAGCAGGCTGAGAATGAACCGCATAAATACTCCTTCAGGGACAAAAGATCTGGCGGCGTTGTCGCCGCCGCAGGGTATTGCGTCCCTATCGTGCGTTAGTGCCGACAGGGTGCCTTCATCTAAAACACCTGCTATTAACATGGCGAACTGCCCCGTCGCCCATGCGATTGAGTCTACAAGGCATATTGATGTCGGATTTTCCGGACAAGACGCAAGACAGCCTTTTTATTACCGCCTTCTCGGCCTTGCCTGACGCTGCCTGCATTCTTGAACCGCTCGGCGGTGCTGACGATGCTGGATGCGATTGGCGCTATCTTTCGTCCAATCCCGCCTTTTGCCAATTGCTCCAAGTAGACGACCTTGCCGGGATGTCGCTGCGCGCGCGTTTTCCCAAAGTGGCGCAGCAGTGGTCGGATCATTTCCATCGCGCGCTTTCCAGCAAAACGTCACAGGTCGTCACGCAGGAAGACCCGGACCAACCGCGCTTGTTCGAGGTTTCGCTGACGCCCCTGGCACATGGCGAATATGGTGCGGTTCTGGCGCGGGTGCGCGATGTAACCAGCGAACACCTCGCTCGCGAACGCCGTCGCGAGGCCGATGCGCGGTACAAGCTTCTGTTCGATGCCATCGACGAAGGGTTCTGCATTATTGATGTGATCTTCGACGATAAGGGCACGCCCGTCGATTACCGCTTCGTGGAAGCTAACAACGCCTTTGTCAGCCACACCGGCCTGATCGATCCGATCGGCAAGACAATGCGCGCCTTGCAGCCCGATATCGAAGACCATTGGCCCGCCATTTATGGCCGCATCGCAATGGGCGGTGTCGCAGAACGGTTTGAGAGCGAGTCCAGCGCCATGGGGCGTTGGTTCGATGTCTTTGCCTTCCCGATCGGTGAGCAGGCGCCCTACCAGCTGGGAATCCTGTTTGAGGACGTCGGGCAGCGCAAGGCGATGGAAATGGCACTGCGCCACAGTGAAAATCGGCTGCATTCGTTGATTGAGGCGACGTCCGATCTGATCTTTCAGATGAATCCTGACGCCACCGAAATGCAGCAGGTCGGCGGCAGGGATCTGTTGGGGAATCCCGGTGCGGCAACCAACTGGATCGAAGCGTTTGTTCTCGATAGCGACCGCGCAGCGGTGCAGGCCGCAGTCGCCGCCGCCATCAGCAATCGCCAGCCGATCGAGATCGAGCATCGCGTGGTCACAGCGCAAGGCGCGCTCAAATGGCTATCATCGCGCGCCGTTCCGGTGCTGGGCGATGACGGCGAGATTGCAGAATGGTTCGGCATGGCAGCCGACATTACCACCCGGCGCCAGGTCGAACAGCAGCTTTCGCACGGTGCGCAGATGCTGCGTGTAGCGAGCGAGATCGGCAGGGTGGGTCTGTGGGACTGGAACGTCGAAAGCGGCGAACTCACCTGGTCTGACGAACATTTCCGCATGGAAGGCTATGAGCCTGGCGAAATCGTGCCGACCTACGACGTTTGGGCCGCACGCCTGCATCCCGAAGACCGCGCCACCACCGAAGCCAAGATCGCCGATGCGATGCGCACCGGCGGCGAATATCTCAACGAATACCGGGTGTGCCAACCCAATGGCGATGTCCGATGGCTTTCGGCGCGGGGTCGCTTTTTGTTTGGCGAACAGGGCCAGGCGGTGCGGATGCTCGGCGCTATCGTGGATACCACCCAGCGCCGCCGCGAAGAGGAATGGCAAAGGCTGTTGGTGGCCGAACTGCAGCACCGGGTGCGCAACCTGATAGGCATGGTTCGTTCGGTGGCCCGCCTATCCGCGCCCAGCCACCGCAATGTCAGCGACTATGTCGACCACCTGATCGGCCGGTTGCAAGCGATGGGCCGCACGCAAAGCACACTCACCCGCTCACCGGGCCGCAGTGTCGATCTGAGCGAACTGGTGCGCGAAGAATTGCTGGTCCATGCCGCTCAACCCGACCAGTATCATCTTGATGGGCCTCCCATCGCGCTGTCGCCACACGCTGCGGAAATCGTGACGCTGGCGATTCATGAACTGGCCGCCAACTCAATCAAATATGGCGCGTTGGGCGATACCGGTTATATTCGGATTGTTTGGAAAACCTTGGACAGGGACGGCAAGCCATGGATCAGCCTGCGCTGGCAGGAAACCGCGCCGCCGCACAAGACCAAGTTCAATCGCAAGGGTTTTGGCAGGCGCCTGATCGAAGAGCGCGTGCCTTACGAATTACAAGGCGAGGGGCGATTCGAAATCCACGACACCGGGGTGCTGGCACAATTGGATTTCCCGCTTTCGAATGCTGGCAGCATTCTCGAGACGCGTTCCTGAGACTGCCGCTGCCATGACCGACAGAGCACTCTCTGGCTGCCGCATCATCATCGTCGAAGACGATTACTATCAGGCCCACGATTGCAAGCAGATGCTTGAACAGGCCGGGGCCAAGGTGATTGCGGTGTCGGCTGTCGTCCCTGACCTAGATGCGCTGCTGGCAGATGGACGGCTGGACGCGGCTCTGATCGACATCAATCTGGGACAAAGCCACACGTTCGATTTTGCCCGTGAACTCAACGCCAAGGCAATCCCTTTTGCATTCCTGACGGGTTATGATGCGGGAATCCTGCCGGACGATCTGTCTGCCAGCACCTGCATCAGCAAGCCGGCCAATATCAACCGTGTGATCGAGGTGATTGCGAACATCGCCGCGCGCCCGACGTAATTCACCACCAAAGCTGCGCGCGCGATCTCACGCGGCGGCGGCGCGCGGACTTTGTTGATCGGGCTGCGATTGTGCGCGCGGTGTCAGATACGCAGGATCGAAGCCGGCCACCTGCTGCAATGCGCGCAGATCATGAATCGTCAATTGCTTGCACCGCAGCGTGATCAGATCATCCTGACGCAATTGTTGAAGCTTGCGATTGATATGAACCGGCGTGAGGCCAAGAACGTCAGCCAGATCGTCCTGTGTCAGCGGAAAATGAATCTGCTGACCTTGATCCAGATCGACCAGCGCAAGGCGGTAATGCGATTCGCAAATCAGGTGCGCCATCCGCTCCAGCGCGTCGCGCCGGCCGACATTGACCACCCAAGACGCCAAAATGGCATTCTCCATGCAACCATAGGTGCGCATCGCCTCGCCGATCGCCGGAAAACGGTCGATCAGACGGCGCATGTCCGAATAGAGAATATTCACGATCTTGCATGGGCTCAAAGTGATCACTTCTTCAATCGCGACCCCATTGGGCGCTGATCCAAAATAGAACGCATCGCCGGGAAGCAACAATCGTGTAATCTGCCGCGCACCGTCACGAAGAATCTGATAACGCGCTGCCCACCCGCTCAACACAACAGGAAATGACACCATTTCGTCACCGTCGCGCGACAGATACTTCTTGGCGGCAATATCCTTAGGCTGACGGCAAAGCTCATCAACCGCGGATAGCTCCCCATCAGTAAGGTCGGCCGCTTGGCTTAAGCGTTGCAGAAAAGCATTGACCATTTTGCGTCCTCCTCCGGATGGTTGCATCCAAATCAATATTGGCCAATTGCTCCTGCTCTTCTCACTCAAAAGATATGCTGCGGATCGAATTGACTTCGTTCTACCGCGAAAAAACCGCGCACTGACGTTCGGCAACAAACCAGATCAGTTAACCAGGCAAGGCGCGAACACACGCCTGTAATTTTATCAAATCGCACGGTTTAATCTTATCCTCAGAAATATGTTCCGCCATTATGGCGAAATACCGAGCAGGTTGCTGGACGACGCCGCCCAACCATCGAGGGCCTCACGGATGCTTGCGCTGGGTAAAGCGGTTGATGCGGGCACCACACGCTAACCGCTCAACCGTGAAACTCGGTGATTGTGGCCCGTAGAGATCGAAACCGCGACTCCCCAATGTAGGTTAAAGCGTGCTTCGGCTAAGGTGGGCAGTGTCTTGAATACCAGAAGCGCCCGATTCTTCTGGTCTTTGAATGATCCGGCCCGTGCGCGACTTTCATCCGGTCCGGTCATTGCCCCAATATACTCCCCGCCCAGCAATGGGCGGGGTTTTTTGTCGCGTCGCACAGCGGCAAGGCGCGTCGGGCGGATCAGGTGGCAATGAACCGATACGCAAGACGCTTGCCTCCCTGAGCGGCCGGCGGCAGATACCGTTCATGTCTTATCACGAATTCCTGCTGTTTGCAGGACTCGCCATCTGTGCGGCGTATTGGCTGCCGCGCTTCGTTTCGGGCCGCGCGCCGGCAGCTTCTGCGCTGCTGATTGCCGGTGGGGTGGTGTGCGCTCTGGTCATTCCTGAGACGCCGAACCTGTTCGATCCGATCGCCGAGCCAGACTGGTGGGAGACCCTGAGCGAAATGACGGTGATTGTGGCGCTATTTGCTACTGGCATCCGGCTGGATGTGGTGCGCCCGTTCACACGGTGGCGCGTGACCTGGCGCTTGCTGGCGGTGGCAATGCCGTTGACGATTGGTGCGATGGTTCTGGCCGGAACCGCGATCGGCCTGCCGTTGGCAAGCGCATTGTTGTTGGGCGCGGTGCTTGCGCCGACCGATCCGGTGCTGGCAGCCGATGTGCAGGTCGGTCCGCCAACCGAGGGGGGCGAGCATCCGGTGCGATTCGGACTCACGACCGAAGCCGGATTGAATGACGGGCTGGCGTTCCCCTTCGTCTATCTTGCGATTGTGGCGCTCGGCGGGCTGTCCGCCACGGACATGTGGCACTGGCTTGCCTATGATGTGGGCTATCGGATTGTGGTGGGCACGCTCACTGGCGCACTGGTTGGTTGGCTGCTGGGACAGGTGGTGTTCCGCTGGCCCGCGCACAATGTGCTGGCCGAGACAGGATCGGGTGTGCTCGCACTGGCCGGCGTTTTTGTCTGCTACGGTGCGGCGGAATTCATCCACGGTTACGGCTTCATCGCCTGCTTTGTGGGCGGGCTTGTGTTCCGGCAGATTGAAGCGCAGCACCAATTTCACAGCAACCTTCACCTGTTCAACCTCGCCATCGAACACGCGTTGACTTCGGTGTTGCTGCTGATGACAGGCGCTGCGCTGGGCACCTATGCGGCTTCGATCGCGTGGTACCATGTGGTGATCGCAGCCAGCCTGGTCTTCCTCGTCCGGCCGCTGAGCGGGTGGATTGCGCTGGTAGGAACGGACCTCCCACCCCGAGAGCGTCTGGTCACCGCAGTCTTTGGCGTGCGGGGGATCGGGAGCCTTTATTACCTCGCCTTTGCCGCGGGCACCGCCACCTTGCCCGGCCTTGCCGACCTGTGGCTCACCGTATTGGTAACGATCGCTCTGTCGGCGGTGGTCCATGGCCTGAGTGCCGGAGCAGCCCTTGCCGGAATTCGCGCCGATGACGATGCGGAAAACGGGGCCGAAGGCAACGTCGGCGCGGATGCCGCAGCGCAAAAGGCGTGACCATTCCGTTCAACGCATCCCTTTTCAAAACCTTGCCGAGTATAGTGTGATCGAACAGGTAAGCGCCGATGGGGGGTGATTAGAAACGTGACGGAAAGGCGCCATGCCCCCATTATCCTCCACGAAGCCCTGCGATGGCCACGCTGACGGCTTTGCCGACGACATGGTTGCGGCTTTGCCGGCGCTTAGGCGCTTTGCACGGTCGCTCTGCCGCCAAGGCGACATCGCCGATGATCTTGTGCAGGAAACGATGATGAGAGCCTGGTCTTCGCGCCACACCTTTCAGCCCGGTAGCAATTTTCGCCCATGGGTGTTCACCATTCTGCGCAACCAGTTCTACAGCACCGCACGCAAACGCAGCCGTATGATCTCGTGGGATCCCGAGGCGGCAGAGCGGATTTTGATCCAGCAGCCGGACCAGGAATCGGATTTCCACGTCCAGGATATCCAATCCGCCGTGCGAAAGCTTCCTGACAGCCAGCGAGAAATGCTGATGCTGATCGCGGGCGCGGGCATGAGCTACGAAGAAGCCGCCATCGCAGCCGATTGCAAGATCGGCACCGTCAAGAGCCGGATTTCTCGCGGACGAGCGGCAATCAGGGCAACACTCGACGGTGGCCAAGGGTTGTTGCTGGCCTGAGCTGGCGCACGCGCCAGCCGGAAACCCGCATATCAGTTCCAGCAAGAACGATTTGCAGTTCATGCAGACCAGCGCACCGGGCGAGTCGCCGCACAAAAGGTCAGCGTTGGCTTGGGCGGCTTTAACGTCGCGAAGTCGTACCGTCACTTAACACAAAAATGTGACTGGGGTTGCCCCACGATCGAAAGATTCGGCTCGCAATTCCGGGTAATTGCGCATTTTGCGCACAGATCGTTCCGGATATATCTCTTGACGAAACGCGCGTGGCTGCTGATGGTCCCAGGTAACGGCGTAAGCTGCCATTCAGCGCTTCAACACTTTCGGCTCCCGAAATGTGGATTGGTTTTGTGAAGCGGGCGCGCTGAAAATGCCATAATTCGGCAAAGCGGCGACCAAGGCGGAACAACTGGCGCAAAGATGCCGGACCACTCGTCAGGGAAAGACATGAGGCGGCGGAGGGAAACGCCGAGTCCGTGCGAGCCGAAGTGCCCGTGCCGCTCGTCCGGTTCCCAAGCGTCAAGGCGAAGTGGGGATCGATGGATGGTCAGAGCAAACAACCTTCAATTTCCGCAGGACAACTGGGTCGGTTGCCTGACCTATCAAAGCACCGCGACTGTCATGCCGAGCGCTGATGAGCTTCGTTCGCTCACCCGTCAGGCCCGCGCGCGGAATCGCAGCGTCGGCGTGACTGGAATGCTCCTGTTTGAAGAAGGTCGCTTTCTCCAGACCTTGGAAGGCCCACCCGAAGGGCTTGATGCGATCTGGTCATCGGTTGCCCGCGATCAGCGCCACAGCGACATCGAAGTGCTGAGCAAGCACATGGCTCCCGCCCGCTTGTTCACCGGGTGGGACATGTTCTTGAGCAGCAAGACAGGCCACGTGTCCAGTCCGGCGGGGATCGTATCCGACCTTCCGCCCGCCGTGGCCGAACATGTGCGCGCCGCGGTCAAACTGTCACTCGATGGCGATGACATCGGCCTCAATGCGCTGATGGCGGAACTGGTGGAAAAGGGCTGGACCAGCGACGCGATGCTCCGCATGCTGATCGAACCGTCAGCACGCGCTTTGGGCGATGCCTGGCTTGCCGACGATTGCAGCGAACTGGATCTTACCATTGCGCTCAGCATGATGCAGCTTGCAGGTCACGCCGTGCGCTATGAAACAGCACCGCAAGCGATCCGTAGCAGCCGATACAGCATCCTTCTGGCGACCGCGCCGGGAGAGCCGCATATGCTGGGCACCGCGCTTCTGGCGGATCAGTTCACCGACGCTGGATGGGATGTGCAGATGGCCTTCCCCGATAGCGAGGAGGCTCTGCTGAATCAGCTGAGCGCGCAAAGACCCGATGCGCTCGACATCGGCCTGTCTGATGCCTTGTTCCGGCAGCAATCGCTGATAGGCCTGCGTAGCACGGTGGAGCACAGCCGACTTATCCCGGCCAATCACCCCACCGTAGTTTCGGTAGGGGGGCGCCTGTTTGCCGAGGCAGCGGCAACCGCAGCATCGGTAGGCGCGGATCACGCCCGCGTGACAGTAGCTGGCGCAAGCATCCGGATGGCGGAACTTGTACGGCAAAGCCGCAAGTTCTGAAGGCATTGGCTGTCATTCACGAAAAAATGGTTTAACACAGATTAACATTGTTGCCGTAGCTTCAACAGATTTCGCGCTACCCCGCCTTGCTGCAAAGCATAGGTCGGGGAGCCAAGGAAATGTCGCAACCGAAGCCAAATTCGACGACCGCATCTTTCGCCAACGCTATTCTTCCAGACAATGAACGCCGCGCCGAAGACCGCGTGCACACGGTGTTTCGCGTCGCCCGCATCATCGGCGCCGATGACGAGGGCCTGGCCCGGATCAAGAACATGTCCGACAGCGGTGCGGGTATACGCATGTCGATCCCGGCGGATCTGTCGGACACCGTCACGATCGAGCTTGTCGACGGTGTGGAGCTGCGCGGGCACGTGGTATGGAGAAACGACCACGAGTTCGGCCTGAATTTTGAACGCCCTATAAGTGCGGTCGATCTGCTGGCTGCGCTGGCGGTCGGAACACAAAGCGGCCTTACCCGTCCGGTAAGACTGCGCGTTGCCGCCACGGCCCTCACCCGCAGCGAACGCGGGGTTCGCAGCGTCCGCGTGGTCGATATTTCGCAGCGCGGGCTCAAGCTTCTGCACGATGGCAGCCTGACCGCAGGCCTGGACCTGAAGGTGACGCTGCCCTGCGGTCTGGATCGTCAGGGGATCGTGCGTTGGACTCGTGATAACCACGCCGGGGTCATGTTGCTGGAACCGCTTAGCGTCGAGGCGCTCGGATCGGCGCGCAGTCTTGTGACACCTTGCGTCTCCATGATCGTATCAGGGGGGCTAGACGAGCCGGCTGCACAACCATGACATTGGCGCTGCACGACTTTTCGCCCGATAGCATCGCATACGAACCGGACAGTTCCGACCGCGAACGTTCACGATCCCGGCGCGATGCGCTCGCCCGATATGACATCCTCGACAGCGCATCGGAAACCCAGTTCGATGATCTCGTGACGCTGGCGGCACGCATCGTTGGAACGCAGGCGGCCGCCATCAGTCTGATCGATGACCACCGCCAATGGTTCAAGGCCCGCTGCGGTATCGAACCGAGCGAAACGCCGCTTTCGGTGTCCTTCTGCGCCCATGCCATTGAATCGGACGATCTGTTCGTGATCAGGGACGCATCGTCCGATTGCCGTTTTGCTGACAACCCCCTCGTCACAGGCCCGCCGCATGTCCGATTTTATGCCGGCATGCGGATACTGGCAGGCGACGGCACGCCAATCGCGGCGCTCTGCGTAATCGATCAGACTCCGCGTCCCGACGGCCTGACTGCGATCGAGGAAACCACCCTGCGGACGCTGGCGGGACAGGTCGAAGCCTTGCTGGAACTGCGCCGCCTGTTACTTGAACGCGAGGCACAGGTGATCGCGCAATCCCGCTTGTCGGACCGACTGCGCTACGTGGCAGAGCACGACGATCTCACCGGCCTGCCGCGCCGCGACCTGTTTCAACGACGGCTTATCGCCGCGATGCACGATGCGGCGCAGAACGGCACGCGCACGGCCATGCTGTTCGTTGATGTCGATCACTTCAAACAAGTGAACGATTCGCTTGGTCATGATGCGGGCGATGCGCTGCTATGCGGCTTTGGACAAAAGCTGCGCACCCTGCTGCGGCACAAGGACACCGCAGCGCGTCTTGGCGGCGATGAATTCGGCGTAATCCTGACCGGGATCGATCGTGACGAGCAGATCGCCGACGTAATGAAGTCACTCAGTCAGCGTCTTCACGAGCCGATCCCCCACCGCGGCCAGCAGATCAATTGCAAGGCCAGTGTGGGTGTGGCCATCTATCCCGATCATGCCACTGATGCCGAAGGCCTGATGAAATGCGCTGACCTTGCGCTCGCCGAAGCCAAGCTTTCGCGCGGCCGCGTCGAAACCTTCAGCCCCCGCTTGATGGATGAGTTTAACCACAATGCGCAAATGCTGTCGGTGGCGAGAGAAGGGCTGGATGCCGGTCGCCTGATCGCTCACTACCAGCCGAAGATAGATCTGAACACCGGGGCACTCGTCGGTTTCGAAGCCCTGGTCCGGTGCCAGATCGATGACGATCTTACGATCATGCCGAACAGCTTTGCCCATGCCTTCGATGACCGCGAACTGGCGGTCGCCATCAGCGCCAAGATGATTTCGTCAGTGCTTGACGATATCCGGACATGGGCTGACCAGGGGCTTGCCTTCGGCCACGTCGCCATTAACACCGGAGCGGCGGATTTTCGGACGGACTCCTTTGCCGAAATGCTGCTTGCAGAGATCAATGCGCGGGGCCTGTCGCCCAGCATGATCGAACTCGAAGTGACCGAAGGTGTGTTCCTGGGACGCGGCGCTCAGCATGTGGATCGCGCCCTGTCCACACTGAGCAAAGCGGGTGTGAGAATTGCGCTTGACGATTTCGGAACGGGCTATGCCTCGCTCACTCACCTCAAGCAATTCCGTGTCGATGTCCTGAAGATCGACCGATCCTTCGTCAGTGGGATCGACGAAAACTTTGATGACACAACCATTGTGCGTGCGCTGATCGGCCTTGGCAAAAGCCTAGGGATTGCAACCGTCGCAGAAGGGATTGAAACAGCAGCGCAGGCTGAATTCGCAAGATTCCATGGCTGCGATATCGCACAAGGCTACTTTTTCGGCAAAGCCAAGCCGGCCGCCTTTGTTCCCGCAGTGATTGAACGCTTCACCCGCGACGCGTCATCACCGCTATCGCTGGGATCCGATAGCCATTGAGCCTTTTGTCCCTCCTTTATGTCAGCCGCAGCACCTTACCTGCCGATAGCGCCGCCGACGCGGTGGCGGATATTATAACGGCGTCGCGTAGCAACAACTCCCGTCTGGGGGTGACCGGCGCCCTGTTATTCACTGGGGAACACTTCGCACAGGTGTTCGAAGGTCCGTCAGCGGTCGTCGACAAACTGATGGAGAAGATTGCCGCTGACGTTCGGCATGACACCATCATCATCTTCGCACAGGCGCCAATTCGTGCGCGGCGGTTTGGCGCGTGGAACATGGCCTATTCCGGCCCCTCACAATTCGTGGCAGGCTACGTCACGCGCCTTTTGAACGAGGAAAGTTCCGTTAGAAAAGCTCTCTCGGCGCAATGGCTTGATGAGCTTTTATGGGAGTTCGCCAGAGGCTCGGGCGCAACCTAATTCGCCACCGCGCGCCTGAAATCAGCGTCGCCCTGCGTGTCATCGGGTAACGGAATGGAAAAGCGGAACTCGGCCCCTTGCGGACTGCTCTTCTCCAGCCAAATGGTGCCGCGATACAGTTCGACAATCGTGCGGCAGATCGAAAGTCCGATCCCCATACCTTCATCCTTGGACGTCGCAGTCCACGAAAAGATGGCTTCCCTCTCGCCTTCGGGCACGCCGGGGCCGGCATCGGCAATGCATACGGTCAGATCATTCGGCCCCTGTATCGCGGAGATTACAATCAGCTCGCCCTGATTATCCAACATTGCTTCACAGGCATTCTGAAGCAGATTGATCAGCACCTGTTGGATCTTTACGCGATCGGCGATCATGATGGCATCATCCGCCACGCGATTTTCAAACACGATGCATTCCGGGTAGGAACACCGCATCAGCCGCACACATTCTTCAACCGCGTCGTGCAGCTTGAACGGTTCGCGCATGGGTTTGCGATGCCGGGTCAGCTTACGCAGGTGACTGATGATCGCAGACGCGCGCTCTGATGATTGGCGGATCCCCTCCATTGCTTCGCATAGCCGGTCGACATCAGGGGCGGCCCCGTCCAACGGCCTCACACCCGCAAGGTAGTTGTTGATCGATGTGAGCGGTTGATTGAGCTCATGCGCAAGCGTGGCAGCCATCGTCCCCATCGCATTGACGCGCGAGACATGGATCATTTTCAATTCCAGCTCAGCCAGGGCCTCGTTCATATGATGCAGCGTGGTGACATCATGCCCTTCACAGAACAGACCGATGATCGCACCCTGCGCATCACGCACGGGCTGATACACCACATTCATCCACCGCTGCTGGAGACGTCCTGTTGCCGGGTCGAGGACGCGGATCGGCAGACTTGTCCCGCGAAAGGGCACGCCCGTGCGGTAGACTTCATCCAGTAGCGTAAGGAAACCCTCTGCGGCTATTTCCGGCAGGGCCTCGGCCACACCTCGCCCGATCAAGTCATCGCGATTCACAAAGTTGCGATAGGACGTATTGGCGTAGATGAAGGTGTGGCTAGGTCCGCGCGATATCGCGATGAAGCCCGGTGCATCGTCGTAGATGCCCGTTTCGAACCCATCCTTGCCGTGCGCGCTAACGCCGATCATTGCCGGCCCGGCCAGATTGACGCTGTGACCCACCACTGCGCCCGCCGCATCGCAAATCGGTGAAAGATAGACCACCGCGGATTGCCAAGCAGTGTTTTTCAGCCTGAGCCGCATCTGCCAATTCCCACTGCTTCCCACCGCCAACGCCGTCTGGAATTGGGACAAAACCGAAGCGCCCTGGCTTTCGCCGATAATAGTCATGACCGACTGTGCCATGATCGACTCGCGCGGCGTCTTCGTCGCTTCGACAAAAGCATCGTTGGCGAACACCACAGGGTGTGGCGGTTTCAAACCATCGATCAGGACGGTTGGTAGCGCAGACCGCTGCGCTATTCGGGCGGCAGCATCAATAGCAGGATGAAGCGCCTGCGGCAGATCCATCGCACCCGATTGAGCGCAGTTTGCCATCGTCAAATGTCCTGATTCCCGTTTTCAGGCAGTCTCCGTCGTGCGTCGCGACGACGCCTTACTCAACGCCGGTTCTCAAGCTTTCGGCCAATGATTGGATCCAAAACCTAGCCTGGATTAGGGTTCTTAACATTTCTCTTGCTCAAAAGAGGCGCGAATTTCCATCATAGCCTCCCAACGCCGCCAGTTTCACGACTTCGGCGATGCTTTTGACATCCAGCTTGGCAAGCGCATTGGCACGGTGCATCTCGGCTGTCCGCACACTCAGGCCTAACCGATGCGCCACTTCTTTGTTGGATACCCCCTCCATCAAAATGGCAATGGTTTCGCGTTCGCGGGCCGTCAGCTGGCTGACCCGGTAACGCACCTGATCCTGTACCGAGAGCAAATCTTCGGTCCTTCCAAGAGTATCGAACGCCTGCGCCACCGCCTTGTCCAGCGCCTCTGCAGCAAACGGTTTTTCAAGAAACTCGATCGCGCCAAGCTTCATCGCCTGCACAGCAACCGTGATGTCGCCATGCGCGGTCAGCACAACAACAGGCCAAGCGATACCGCGATCATTGAGGATCTGGAGAAGCTGCAAGCCATCGATCTCGGCCATGCGGATATCGAGCAGAATAGGAGCCGGAGACAGGATATCCAACTGATCGAGAAAATCTGCTGCCGATGCAAAAGGCCGAACATTTATGTTCGATGCCTTGAACAAGAAGTGCAGGGATTTGCGCACATCGCTATCATCATCGACCACGTATATCCGGCGCTCAGAACTCGCTTCCATTGGCTTGTCTTCGTACAATTTTTGGGCACTAATCATAAGTTTTGTATCACAAATCCACTCGAACAAAAATCTGTCCGGTTCTTCAAGATGGCAATAGTTCATTCGGCATGAGTGTCGCATGAACCTTAGCCGGAATGCCGAAGCGTTGCAGCCTGCCGGGGATGGCAAAGCGCCAGCCAATGCCCCGCGTTCCGAGCGAAAGGCACCCTTTACGCACGGCCGCATGATCGATCAGATCTCGGCCGAGCCGCTCCTCCATCGCGAGCTACAGCGCAACCTGCGGAAACTACGGTCAGTCCCATCATGATTTGTAAAAATCATGCTCCCGTTGCCCTGCCAAAGTCCAAACGCCCTCGCTTTGTGACGTAGCTCGTTCAAACGCCAGCATCTCCAGGCGCAAAACCTCCGCCCAGTGAAACAAACAGCGTCGCGCGGTTTTGCAGCCAGGCCCGGTTCGTTGCGAGCAATTGCTGCTCGGCGCTGAAAAGGTTGCGCTCGGCATCGAGCACTTCGAGGTAATCGGCCACACCTTCACGGTAACGCGCGCGGGCGATACGCGCGATTTCGGTCTGTGCGATGCGTGCGCGCTCCAGCGTCTCGATCTGTTGCGCGAGATATTCGCGTCCTGCCAGCGCATCGGACACTTCGCGGAACGCCTGCTGGACGGTCAGATCATACGTGGCGACCTGCTCCACTTCGAGCGCGCGGGCCAGATCGAGATTGGCCTCGCGTGCACCGAAATCGAAGATCGGCAACGAGATCGAAGGACCAAAGCTCCAGCCCAGCCCGTCACCGTTGAACAGGTTGCCGAGGCTGGCGGAGGTTAGCCCGGCATTGCCGGTCAACGAGATCGACGGGAAGAAGGCGGCGCGTGCGGCGCCGATGTTGGCCCGCGCCGCGCGAAGCTGCTCCTCTGCGGCAAGAATATCCGGGCGCGCCAGCAGCAGTTCGGACGGAAGCCCCGCTGCAAGCCGCCGTTCGTCCGCCTGCGCGGCAAGCGACAGGCCCGGCGGCAGACCCTCGGGCGCAGCCCCGCCCACCAGCACGGCCAGTTGGTTGCGCAACTGCGCAAGCGCCAACCGCTCGCTGGCAATCTGCTGTTCGGCCTGCGTCAGCAGGGTTTCCGCCTGTCGATATGGCAGCGCCGAGGTCACGCCAGCATCCAGCCGCAGCTTGGCAATCTTCAGGCCCTCACGGCGGCTCGCGGCGGTCGCTTCGGCCAGCACGATCTGTTCTTCGCTCTCGACAATCTCGAAATAGGTCGTCGCGGTGTCGGCAATCAACGAAAGATAAAAGGCCCGCTGCGTGGCGACTGATGCGAGGTAACTCGCCCGCGCCGCTTCGCTGAGATTGCTGACCCGCCCCCAGAAATCGAGCTCAAACGCGCTGACGCCAACCCCGATATCGTAGCGATTAAAAGTGAAAGAGGTCGGGAGGTTGCCGCCCGCCGCCCCGAATGCCGGGTTCCCCGCCGTGGCCTGCCGCGTGCGCGTGCCATTGGCCGTGGCGACAAGGTTGGGCAGGCGGCGGCTGTTTTCGATCCGGAAGCTCGCACGGGCCTGCTCAATCCGGGCGGTCGCCGCCATCAGATCGCGGTTATTCGCCAGCGCAGAGGCAATCAGGCCCTGGAGGCGCGGATCGCGATACCATTCGCGATAGGACATCTGCGATGCCACAACCGTGCCATCGGGCCGGTATGCAGGATCGAAGGCAGGCGTGGTGGCCAACGTTGGGCGGGTATCGTCCGGGGCCAGATTAACGCAGCCAGTCAGCATGGTCGTAGCAATCGCAATAGGGATCAGACGGTTCATTGCACGGGCTCCCCCTCGCGAACAGGGCCATAAGGAACCGCGCCTCTAGTGGACGCGTCATCGTCCTTGTGACCGATGCGGCGAATCGTCAGATATAGCAGCGGGATCAGGAAGATGCCCAGCACGGTTGCCGCGATCATGCCGCCCAGAACGCCGGTGCCCACCGCAATGCGGCTGGCCGCACCCGCACCACTGGCCAGCACCAGCGGCACCATCCCCATCGCAAAGGCGAGCGACGTCATGATGATCGGGCGCAGCCGCAACCGGGCGGCAGACTTGACGGCTTCAAGCGGGGACACGCCGCGTTCCTCTTCCTCGATCGCAAACTCGACGATCAGGATCGCGTTCTTTGCGGCCAGACCGATGATCGTGATCAGGCCGACATTGAAATACACATCGGCCGAAAGTCCACGCAGCATCGAGAATAGCACCGCGCCCAGCACGCCCATCGGCACGATCAGCAGCACCGCGAGCGGGATCGTCCAGCTTTCATAAAGTGCGGCCAGCACGAGGAACACGACCACGACCGAAAGGCCCAGCAGCAAACCGATCTGCCCGCCAGCCTGCTTTTCTTCATAAGACACGCCGGTCCATTCATAGCCGATGCCCTGCGGCAATTCGCCAGCGAACCGCTCCATTTCGGCCAGCGCCGCGCCCGAGGACTGACTCGGCGCCGCCATGCCTGACAGGGTCATCGCAGGGTAGCCATTGTAACGGGCAAGACTGGCTGGCGCGGCAGACCATTCTGCTGTGGCAAAGGCACCGAACGGCACCAGTTCGCCCACCGCATTGGGAATGCGCAGGGCCAGCACATCATCGGGCGTCATGCGGAACGGCGCATCAGCCTGCACCAGCACCTGCAACACCCGGCCTTCGCGGTTGAAGTCATTGGCATAGGCCGAACCAAAAGTGATCGAGAGCGCCGCGTTCACTTCAGTCATAGAAAGGCCCAGCGCGCGGGCTTGCACCCGGTCGATCTTGACCTTGACCTCGGGGCTGGGGCCCTGATCCTCGGGCCTGAGATTGGCGACAACGGGGCTTTGCGAGGCGGCGCCAAGCAATTGGTCGCGCGCAGCGATCAAGGCCTCGCGCCCCACGCCGCCGCGATCCTGCAACTTCAGCGTAAAGCCGCTCGCCTGCCCGAGTGACTGGATCGCCGGGGGCTGGATTACAAAGGCGGTGGCGCCGTCATTCTGCATGAACAGACCCATCGCGCGTTGCAGCAGCGATTCCGCGCTGCTTTCGGCTGCGGAACGTTCACCCCATGGCTTGAGCGAGGCGAACATCAGCGCATTGTTCTGCCCCTGACCGAAGAAGCTGAAGCCGCGCACCACCACCAAGCTTTGCACCTCGTCCTGACCCATCCAGAAATCGGTGACGGGCTTCAGCGCCTCGTCCATCCGTTCCTCGGTAGCACCGGGAGGGGCTTGCACGGCGGTAATCAGGAAGCCCTGATCTTCGGTCGGCAGGAACGCTGTCGGAAGACGCATGAACAACAGGACAGTGACCGCAATCAGCGCAAGAAAAATCGCCATCCCGCGCTTGGGCCGCGCAAGAATGCGCGTGTTGGTGCGGTCGTATCTGCCCTCCATGCGCCCGAACCAGACGTTGAACTTGCCCAAAAAGCGGCCGGCAAATCCGCGCGCGCGTGCCAACCACGCGCGCCAGCCAGGCTGCGGCGGCTGCGCGGGCGAATGAACCAGGTCGTCGACCTGATGCCCCGCCCCATGCCCATGGCCCGCCATCGGCTTCAGGAAGGTCGCGCACAGCGCCGGGGTGAGCGAAAGCGCCAGAAATGCAGAAAAGAAAATCGCGATGGCCAGCGTGACCGAAAACTGGCGGTAGATTCCCCCTGTCGATCCGGGGAAAAAGGCCATCGGCACAAACACCGCAATCAGAACCAGCGTCATGCCGATGATCGCGGTATTGATCTGGCCCATTGCCTTGCGGGTCGCCTCAAGCGGAGGCAGGCCTTCTTCGCGCATGATCCGTTCGACATTCTCGATCACTACGATGGCATCATCGACCAGAATGCCGATCGCCAGCACCATGCCGAACAGCGACAGCACGTTGATCGAGAAACCAAACAACCACAGGCCCAGACACGCGCCCGCCAGCGCGATCGGAACGACCAGCGTGGGGATCAGCGTTGCGCGCCAGTTCTGCAAGAACAGGTACATGACGAGAAACACGAGGACCATCGCTTCGACAAGCGTCTTGATCACTTCGTCAACGGACGCCTGCACAAAGGGCGTGGTGTCATAGGGGATCGACCAGGTGACATCACCCGGCAGGCCCGACGCCAGTTCCGCCATCCGCGCCTTCACGCCCTCCGCCGCGGCAAGCGCGTTAGCGCCGGTCCCCAGCTGCACCGCCATCCCCGCCATCGGAACCCCGTTGAGCGTGGTGGACGTGGCATAGGTTTGCGCGCCAATTTCAATCCGGGCCACTTCGCCCAGCCGCACCACCGCCGCGCCGGTATTGGCGCGCAGGATGATGTTCTCAAACTCTTCGACCGTACGGAAGCGCCCTTCGCTGGTGATCGTGGCGGTGATCTGCTGGCCGGCCGCAAGCGGCTTGGCTCCGATGGAGCCACCGGCGATCTGGGTGTTCTGTTCGCGGATCGCATTCAGTACCGCAGCGGGCGACAGGTTGTAGGACGCCAGCGCATCGGGATCGAGCCATATCCGCATGGCATAAGGCGATCCGAACAGCGTGACATCGCCCACGCCGGGCACACGCCGCAATTCGTCGATCACCTGACTGGACGCGATGTTGCCCAGATCGGTGCTGGTCAGATCGCCGGCCGGCGAGGTCAGCGCGACGATCAGCAGGAAGCCTGCGTTGGCCTGCCGCACAGTTATGCCCTGCTGGCGGACCTCTTCGGGCAATCGTGCCTCTACCGTGCTGAGGCGGTTTTGCACCTCGGTCTGCGCAATATCAATATCGGTGCCGGCCTCGAAAGTCAGGGTGATGCTGGCCGTGCCGTTCGATGCGCTCGAAGAGGCCATGTAGAGGAAGCCCTCGACCCCGTTGAGCTGCTGTTCGATGACCTGTGTAACGTTCTGTTCAAGCGTCTGCGCATCGGCACCGGGATAGACCACGCTGATCGTCAGGGATGGCGGGGCGACTTCGGGATATTGCTCGATCGGCAAGGCGCGCAGTGCGATGATGCCGGCCAGCAGGATGCCGAGCGCCACCACCCAGGCAAAGATGGGGCGATCGATGAAAAAACGCGCCATAAATCAACGCGCCTTGTTTGCTGGGGCGGTGCTGGCTGGGGCAGTCTGGGCTCCGGCAGGTTGGCGCGCCGCAGCGGCACGGTTGGCCGCTTTCACCGGCACGCCGGGCCGCAATTTCTGGAGATTGCTGACAATCACCACATCGCCTGCCTTCAGCCCGCTTTCGACGATCCAGTTGCCATCGACCAGCGACCCAAGCTTGACCGCGCGCGGCGCGACAAGACCCTTGGCGTCGATCACAAACACCGATCCGCCCTGTTCGGACAGCGTCACCGCCCGTTGCGGAACGACAATCCCCTGCCGCACTTCCCCCACGAACAGCTTGGCCCGCACGAATTCGCCGGGCAACAGCAGCCCGGTGGGGTTGGGAAATTCGGCGCGCAGTCCCACGGTTCCCGTTTCCTCGTCGACCGAGAAGGCAAGGAAGTTGATGTAGCCAGGAATGGGATATTCACTGCCGTCGGTGAAGGTGAGACGCACCTCGACCCTGTCATCGGCATCGAGCGCGATCTTGCCCGCGCTAATGTCACGGCGGATCGCCAGAACCTGGCTCGCAGCCTGGGCGAAGTTGACATAGACCGGTGCGGTCTGTTCGATCCGTGTCATCAGCGTGCCTTCGGTCTGGCTGACCAGCGCACCTTCGGTAATCTCGGCGCGCCCGGCCCTGCCAGCAATCGGGGCGCGTACCGTGGTGTAATTGAGCTGGAGCGATGCGGCCTCCAACTGCGCACGAATCTGCGCGACATTCGCCTCCGCCTCACGCGCAGTTGCCAGGGCCGCATCATATTCCTGACCGCTTATGGCGTTTTCGGCGACCAGCGGCTTGTAACGTTCCACCACGGCGCGAGCATTGCTTTGCGTCGCACGGGCACGGTCAAGGGCTGCCTGCGTCTGGGCATAGCTGGCGCGCAATTCGCGCGGATCGATCCGGAACAGCGGCTGGCCTTCGGCGACATTGGTGCCCTCTGTATAAAGCCGTTTCACCACGATTCCGGTCACCCGCGCGCGCACTTCGGCCTGACGCACCGGCTCCACCCGCCCGGGCAGTTCAATCACATTGGGGATCGCCTGACTCGCAATCGTAACAGTCTGCACCGGAACCGGCTGAGGCTCGGGGGGAGCCTGCTCACCTGAACATGCAACGATCAGGAAGCAGGCGGCAAGGCCGGTGCAAATGCGATTCATCGGGAGAGATCTTTCATTTGGTATTTTATTGCAGCTGCGAACGTGTAATAGCGATTACACCAATGTCAATCATTCCTGCGCTTGGGGAGACGCATTTCATCATGGATTTATCAGCCGACACGTGCCGACTCGACCGGCGTAGAGCGGCCATCATTGCTGCGGCGCGGCATCTGTTCGTCGAACAAGGCTACGAACACACGACTCTTGCGGAAATCGTGCGGCGCGCCGGGGGGTCTCTGGCGACGGTCTACAAGCTGTTCGGCAACAAGGACGGCTTGCTTGAGGCAGTGATTCGCGAAAATGTGGCATCGGGCGAAACGCTTGTCCGCGACGCTGCGGCGGCGCGCCTCCCTCCGGCAGCAACATTGCGCCGGATCGCGGAAGGGCTGCACGAACGGTTTCTGGAACCCGAAGTGATCGCGTTGGTCCGCATCGTGATCGCGCGCAGCATCAGCGAGCCGCAATTCGCCCGCCAGTTTTTTGAACGGACAGCCAACCAGACCCGCGATGCGATTGCGGCGCTGTTTACCCAGTGGCGGTCAGACGGCGTGGCCATGAACGGCACGCCGCAATTTCTGGCCGAAATGTTCATGGGGCTGTTCGTCAGCGACCTGCAAACGCAAGCGATCAGCCACGGTGCAGCTATCAGAGTTCAATCCGAACGCCTGCATGACCGCACCGATTTCTTCCTTGTGGCGGCAAGAATGGGCGAGCCTCAACCCGCGCCCTGCCCCGTTTGCAACCCCGGTTGCGAGAGGCCCGCCGCCAGCGCGACGGGCCTATAGCCTCACCCCGCGTCGCCGTCGGCGTGGCCGCGGCCTTCTGCAGTCGCTTCTGCGGAACCGCCTGCGCCGTTCCCGCCATTGGCTTCCCACCAATAGGGTTGCCGCGTGGCGGTGCCGGTGCCGACCTCGTTCAGGGTTTTGGCGTCATACAGCCGCCCACCGATCATCACTTGTTCGATATTGTCCGAATTGGCGATGTCGGCGCTGGGGTCGTCCGACAGGATCACAAGATCGGCAAGCTTGCCGACCTCGATACTGCCGATATCCTTGCCCATGCCGAGCGATTGCGCCGAAGTGATCGTGCCTGCCTTCAATGCTTCGACCGGGCTCATCCCGCCGCGCACGAAGCTCCACAACTCCCAGTGCGCCCCGATGCCGGCTTGCTGACCGTGCGCGCCGATGCTGACCTTGACGCCGCGCTGGGCAAGCTTGCGCGCCTCGCGGGCGCTGTCATCATCAACATATGCCCACTCCGGTGCCGTGGTGCGACGACCATTATCCGCCAGCAACTGTTTGGGCGGGGTGTGAACCATCAGCGGATTTTCCCAGACGTTGGTCGCCTGCCGCCAATAGGGATCGCCTGCAAGGCCGCCGTAAGTCACCACCAGCGTCGGCGTGTAGTTGCTGTTCGACTGTCCGAAGAACTGCAACACGTCCTCGTAAAACACATTGACCGGCACGTTATGCTCGAGTGTCGAGTTGCCATCGGCGACAAGGTTCATGTCCATCCCGAACAGCGATCCACCTTCGGCGACCACGAGCATATTTTCGGCCGCCGCAGCGCGGGCGACCATCTGGCGCTGTTCGCGGCGCGGCTGGTTGTAGTTCTTGACCGATATCCCGCCTTGCGCCTTGATCCGGCGAACATGGGCGAGCGCATCGTCATAGGTGTCGATCCGCGCATAGACGCCCGGTGCCTTGGCCCCGTAGATGATCTCGCCGGTAGAGAAGATCCGCGGCCCCAGCGTCAACCCGGCGCGCTGGCGTTCGGCAGTGGCGAACACCGTGCTCGCCTGGCTCGACGGGTTGTGCACCGTGGTCACACCCAGCGCGAGATCCTGAAGCAGCGCCCAGTTCTGCTGCGGGATCAGGTCGCCGACACCATACGGCCCGTGCGCGTGCGCATCGACCAGCCCCGGCATGATCGTTTTGCCGCTGGCGTCGATCAAGGTCGCATCCTCGGGCAATTTGATCCGCACCGTGGTCGCATCATAGACGCCGGTGATCCGGTCACCGGTGATGACGATCAATCCATTCTGGATCACGCCGGCATCATCTGCGCCTAGTCCCGCCTTCATCGTCAACACGCGCGCGCCAGTAATGACGGTTGTGCCCGTGGGCTTGGCCGCCTGCACGGTCACGCCCAGCGGAATGCCCGTGGTCGGAGGGGTGTAGGCGGCGGTCTTGTCGCCTTCGGCCTTGGGCGCTGCGGCGAAGAATTCGGCCACCTTGGCGCTTTGCAGGCTGGGCCCGATCGACCAGAACAGCGTTTCCCCGCCATTGGCCCAGCCGATGTAATCCGCGCCGCCGGTGCTGACCTTGGTAACAGGCAGCGCCCCGCCCTTTTCGCTCACATCCACTGGCTTGCCGCCGGGGATCAGCGGCATCGCGAACACCTCGTAATTCTGCCGGAAAGCAATGGTGCGCCCATCGGGCGAAATACGCAGATCATTGGCAAGATCGCCCTTGGCATGGACCCGCTTTGCCTCGCCATTGAGGTCGGTCGAAACCAGGGCCAGCCCGCCGCCTTCGCGCCCGACCATGAACAGACGGTCGGTGCTCTCGTCCCATTGCGGAGCGGCCCCGTCCCGACTGACGAGACGCGCCTCGCCGCCGCTCACCGGGATGACATAGATGCCGCCATTTTCGGAATAGTCGCCTGAGGTCAGATAGCCGCCATCGCGCTTTTCAAAGGCGATCATGCTGCCATCGGGCGAAAAGACGAGATTGCCGAAATGGCCCGGCCCGGTCAGCACGCGTCGGTTCTGGCCGCTGGCGTCGGCGATGACAATCTCGCCCAGCGCAGCGTCATTCCAGCGCACATAAGCCAGTTGACTGCCATCGCGGCTGAAGGCCGGGAAGGCTTCCACTACGTCATCGGTGTCCCCCGTCAGAGGCGCAGGCGCATCCCTGCCGCGCGCGGACTTGCTGTGCAGGCGGCCGAGGCTTTCGAACACGACCTGGCTGCCGTCAGGCGAGAGCGTGGCAAAACGCGGCATGGTGGTGGTGAAGGTATCGGGCGACACCTCGATGGTCGGATGCGGCGCATCGGCAATCCCGCGCGTGTCATTCACGGAAAAAGGAATGACCGCATGGCCCGTCCCGTCGCGGTTGACGCGGTTAAGCTTGCCGCCGGCCCAGAAAACAATGCCCGAGCTGTCGGGCAACCAGTCGATATTGGGATAGACCCCGGTGACCGCCCAGGTTTCCTGCACATCCAAGTCGAGCTTGCCGTAGATCATGCGTTCTCGCCCTGTGGCGATGTCCTTGACCCACAGCTGGCTCTGATCCTTGTCGCGCCGGACGAAGGCAAGTTCCTGGCCGTCGGGCGATGGCGCAGGCCGCACCGCGCCACCATAGCCGCTGACCGCGGTGCTGACTTCACCGGTTGCCAAATCGTGACGTTCGATAGCGAAGATGCCCGCGTTGGAATCCTGCGCGTATTCGAAGATATTCCCGGAGGTCGTGTTGCGCGTGTAGTAGATTGCACTGCCATCAGGCGCGAACACCGGCTCGCCCAGTTCCTTCTGCAAGGACTCATTGGCGCGTTCGACCACCTGCACACCGCCGCCGCCAGACACGTGATAAAGCCAGATTTCACCCGTGCCGAGCGAACGGCCGGTGGTGAAGTGCTTCTTCGCAGCAATAAATTGCCCGTCGGGCGACCAGCTGGGCTGGTTCAACAGGCGAAAATCTTCCTTGGTCAGCTGCCGCGCGTCGGAGCCGTCAACATTCATGACCCAGATGTTGTCCCCGCCCGCACGGTCCGAAGTGAAGGCGATGCGCGTGCCGTCGGGAGAAAAGCGCGGGTGCACGTCCCAGGCGAGGCCTTCGGTGATGCGCTTGGGCGTCCCGCCGGCGATCGGCATCGTGTAGATATCACCAAGCAGCGTGAAAGCGATCGTGCCCCCGTTTGGCGAAACATCGACATCCATCCAGGTGCCTTCGTCCGTACGGATCGGCACTTGCTTGATCGTCGCACCCTTGGGCGCTTCGACGCTCCATGCGGCGGCATCGGTCTTGGCGTCCTTGCCTTTGGACTGCGCAGCAAGCGGCGTGGCAATACAGGCAGCCCCGGCAAGCAGGGCGGCGGCGATATAGCGCATGAAGTGTCTCCCTCTATTGGAACGGGAGCCTAGCGAGGCGACACGATATTGCTAGAGGGCGAAACGTCGTTGGTCGATTTGGACCGGCTATTTCCCGCTGCTAATCGCTAAAGAAAGGCGTCCCAGATAATTTCCGGAACGCAAAAGGTAGCCTGCGACTATTCACTCGCTAAAACCCCGGCATGAGTTCCCTTTCCACAATGCGCATTTATCTTTCCTTCGCGTTTGCAGCATCGCTGGCCGCGTGTTCAGCCGAGAATGATCCCGCTCCGAACCGCGAAGTGGCGGTTGTGGCGCAAGCGGCCGAGTTTCTTCCCGACGAGAATATCCTTGAAGCGGTTGGCACCGCGCGGGCCATGCGGTCGGCGCAAATCTTTGCGGAAGTGTCGGGCCGCGTTTCAGCCGTGCGCTTCACATCCGGTGGGTTTGCCCGCGCCGGACAGATTCTGGTTGAACTGGATGCCCGGCGCGAACAGCTGGCGCTTAAACTGGCGGAAGTACGGGTTGAGGAAGCCCAGCAATTGCTCGACCGCTATCGCCGGATTGAAGATACCGGCGCGCTTTCCGATAGCCAGATTGAATCGGGCGAAACCGCGCTGGCAGCAGCGCAAATCGAGCGTGATCAGGCCGCCGTCGCGCTCGCCGAACGCACGATCAAGGCGCCCTTTGCCGGCCATGTCAGCTTTTCGGAAATCGACCCGGGCGACCGCGTGACGCCCGAAACGCTGATTGCCCAGATCGACCAGCGCAGCCGTCTGCTGGTGGACTTCAATGCGCCCGAAGCCGTGTTCCGCCGCCTGACTCGCGGCCAAAGCGTCGAACTGGTGCCGTTTTCTGAACCTGAAACGACAATCACCAGCCGCATCGAGGCGGTCAACAGCACGATTGAGCAGGACCAACGCAGTTATATTGCCCGCATAGCCATCGCCAATGGTGCAGACCGCTTCCGTCCCGGCATGAGCTTCAGCGTGCGGTTCACCGATAGCGGACAGGTGCGCCCGGCCGTGCCCGAAGCCGCGGTGATGTGGACCGGAGAAGGCTCATCGGTCTTTGCCGTGCGCAATGGCAAGGCCGTGCGCGTGCCCGTAACGATTACATCGCGCCGCGACGGCACGGTCCTGCTTGATGGGGCAATCGCTGCCAACACACCGATCATCATCGAAGGCGTCCAGAAGGTTCGCCCCGGCCAATCGGTACGCCTTGTAAAGCAACCGCAGCGCGCCCCCGCCACCGCCGAGGTCAAGGGCTGATGGCGCGGACGGACCTTCCGCTGCTTGCGGTCAAGCGGCCGCTGCTGATTATGGTTCTGAACCTGCTGATCGTGATTGCCGGGGCCGCTGCCTTGTTGGGCAGCGAGGTTCGCGAACTGCCGAACGTCGATCGCCCGATCGTGACCGTCAGCGCCACTTTGCCCGGCGGCGCACCGAAAACAATGGATTCCGAAGTCACATCCTTGCTCGAAAACGCCGCTGCGCGGGTCAACGGCGTGCGCCAGATCCGGTCGTCGAGCGAGGAAAACAACAGCCGCATCCGGGTCGAATTCAATCCCGGAACCGACCTTGATACTGCGGCATCCGATCTGCGCGAGGCGGTGAGCCGTGTGACCCGCGACCTGCCCGAACGCACGGAACAGGTGCAGGTCGTCAAAGCGGATCAGGATGCCGAAGCAATCATGACATTGGCGGTGAAAAGCGACGCCTATGATGTCGCCGAACTGACCCGGATTGTCGAAAACGACATCATCCCCGAACTTCTCGCCGCTGACGGGGTCGCGAGTATCGAGACATTCGGAACACGCCAGACGCAGTTGCGGGTGGCGGTCGATCCGGCCCGGCTGGCGCGATACCGTCTGACAATGAGCGATGTAGCGACCGCTCTGCAACAGGCGCCGTTCGATACGCCGGTGGGTTCGTTCCGCTCGGACGCGCAGGAACTGATCGTTCGGGCCCAAGCAACCGCAGACAATCCACAGCGCATCGCCGCTGTGGTGATGCAAGGCGAAGTCACCATCGGGGACGTGGCAGAAACCTTCTTCGCGCCTGCTGATGCGACCAGTTATGTGCGGCTCGATGGCGAACCGGTGATCGGGCTGGGCGTGGTCCGTCAGGCCAATTCCAATACCATCGCCATTTCAGATGCAACGCGCGAAGCTGTTGCGCGTCTGAATGAGAGGTTCGACAATATCAGCCTGCAGGTCATTTCCGACGATGCGACCTTTATCAGCGTATCGGTGCAAGAGGTGCTGGTAACACTGGTGGTTACCGTGCTGGTCGTGATGGGCGTGATCTACCTGTTCTTTGGCCATCTGAAACCGACGCTGATCCCCAGCACAGCCATTCCGGTGGCTTTGGTGGGCGTGGTGGCCGGAATCTGGGCTTTCGGTTTCTCGATCAATCTTCTCACCCTGCTAGCCCTCGTGCTGGCGACAGGGCTGGTGGTGGACGACGCCATCGTGGTGCTGGAAAACGCTCAGCGCTTGCAAAAGGAAAAGAAGCTGGGCCGCAAGGCTGCGGCCGTTCTGGGTACGCGGCAGGTCTACTTCGCCGTCATCGCAACCACGGCCGTGCTTGTTTCGGTGTTTGTGCCAATCAGTTTCCTTCCGTCCGAAACCGGGCGGCTGTTCCGCGAATTCGGCTTCGTTCTGGCCATGGCTGTCATCCTGTCCACCTTCGTCGCTGTCTCGCTGGTGCCCGCCTTGGCTGCCAAGGTCGATCTGGCCGGCGAAGGCGCCGAGCCCCATCCCCGCCTGCAAGGCTACGCCACACATGTGGCAGGGCGTTACGAGCGGATGGTGAGCCGGTGCATCGCAAGGCCGTGGCTGGTGGTCGGCGCGTCGCTTCTCGCGGTGTTGGGCGCCGGGCTCGCCTACACCCAGATCGAGGAAGAACTGGTGCCCGACGAAGACCGTTCGACCTTCTATGTCTGGGCCAGCGGACCGGACGGCGTGGGCCTTGCCTTCATGGACCGCGAGATGGACGAAATCGAAACGGTGCTTGCCCCGTTGGAGCAAAGCGGTGAAATCCAGTCCACCCTTTCGATCGTTGGCCGCTATGATCCCAACCGGATCCAGGTCACCGCGAACCTTGCCGATTGGGGGGATCGCAGCCGCAGCCAGGCAGAGATCGTGGCGGATCTGGAAAAGCCTCTCGACGAACTGCCAGGTTCGCGCGCGTCGGCACGGGGTCGCAGCACATTGGGCGGCGGTGGCGGTGGCAGCGGCGGCATTCAGGTTGCCCTGACCGGCAATAACTACGAAGGCATCTACCGCTCTGCCCGCGCGCTGGCTGATGCGATTGGAGCAGAATCGACCATCCTGTCCGACCCCGAGATTTCCTACCAGCCGACCCAGCCGCAGATCTCGATCGCGATCGACCGTGCGCGCGTTGCCGAATTGGGCGTAGATCTTGAAGAGCTTGCCGTGACCTTGCAGACGATGGTGGACGGCACCGAGGTCGTCGATCTCAATGTCGACGATCAGGCTATTCCGATCTTCCTGACGGCCAAGACCGTCGCGATCACCCGGCCCGATGATCTTGGCAATCTCTACGTGCGCAGCACCGCAGGTGGGCTGGTTCCGATCTCCTCGCTCACCACGTTTACCGAGGAAGGCGTTGCTGCCGAACTCGACCGCACCGAACAACGCCGTGCGATCGAGGTGGAGGCAGCCATTGCGCCGGGCGTTCCGCTGGCCGAAGCGGTGGCCGAAATCGAGCGTCTGGCCGAAACCGCCTTGGCTGACGACATCGAGTTGATCCTGCGCGGCGAGGCGGAGCAGTTGGAAGAAAGCTCTCAGGAATTGCTGCTGACCTACGGGTTTGCGCTGCTGATCGTGTTCCTCGTGCTTGTCGCCCAATTCGAAAGCCTGGCCAGTCCGCTGGTCATTCTCGCGTCGATTCCGTTCGCGCTCGCGGCGGCGGTGTTTGCCTTGTTCATGTCGGGCACCTCGTTGAACATCTACTCGCAGATCGGGCTGGTCATGTTGATCGGGCTGATGGCCAAGAACGGCATCCTGATGGTCGAATTTGCCGATCAGCGGCGCGACGAAGGTGCAGATGTGGCTACTGCAGTCCGGGACGCCGCGACCATCCGGCTGCGGCCCATTGCGATGACGCTGATTTCAACAGTGCTGGGCGCGGTGCCGCTGGTCGTCGCGAGCGGCGCCGGGGCCGAAGCGCGCCAGGCGATCGGCTGGGTAATCTTCGGCGGCCTGGGCATTGCTGCCATCTTCACGTTGTTTCTGGTGCCGGCGCTGTATGTGCTGATCGCACCGCTATCCAAACGGCGCCGTGTCGATCTTGCCCGGCTTGAACGGGAGCTGCGTGATGACGAAGACGGCACGGCGCCCGTGGTTGCAGGCCCAGGCGCAGGCGCAGGCGCCCTCGCAGGCAGTCCGGCTGAATGATTGTCCCCAAACCTGCCATTGCCGCATCATTGCTTGCGCTGGTCGCTGCTTGCGCCTCGCCGCGCATCCCCACGGTCGAGCCGGCTTCGGGAATTGCCCTCTCACCCGATTACTTTTCGGGTGGCCGGCCCGAACCGGGCCTCGATGATGTATGGTGGCGCGGGTTTGGTGATCCTGCGCTGGATGATCTGGTGGATCAGGCCCTTGCGCGCAACCAGTCGCTGGAAGCGGCGCGCCAGCGGCTGGCAGCAGCACGGGCAATTGTCGTCGCAGAAGATTCCGATTTCTTCCCGACCATCGATGCGGAGGTGTCGGGTGACAGTTCCCTGGATGATGCGGGCCGCAGCGACAACAGCGCGGGCGGTTCGCTTGGCGGCGTGTGGACCATCGACATCAACGGGCGCCTCGCGGCGGAACGGGCCGCAGCGGTCGCTGCAGCCGATGGCGCTGCCCATCTTGTCGCCGATCAGCGCCGCCTACTCGCCGCCGCCGTCGCCAGCCAGTATATCGAACGCAAGCGTACCGCTGCACGGCTGCGCTTGCTGGAAGAATCGACCGACCTCCAGCGCCAAACCCTGCGGATCGTCACCCTGCGATTTGAAGCCGGCCTATCGTCCAACCTCGATGTGCGGCGCGCGCGCGCCGACCTGGCGCGCACCGAGGCCCAGCGCGGCCTGCTGGTGCTCGCCCGCGCCCGCGCCGCGAACGCGCTCGCGGTGCTGACAGGAGAGCCTCCCTCTCCAATCCCGGCAGTCGAACAGAGCGCCCAAGTGCCAAGCTATGACCGCGGCCCTGCCGTCGGTATCCCAGCCGATCTGCTGCGCAGGCGACCTGATCTGCTGCTGGCCGAAGCTGAAGTGGCCGAAGCGGCGGCTGTCGTGGGGATTGAGCGCGCTGACCTGCTGCCCGCTCTGGCGCTGCCCGGTCTTTTGACGCTGGGCAATGGCAGCGTGGACGGACTGTTCTCGTCTGTGGTGGCGGGTCTGTCGGCTGTCCTTGGCGTGCCGGTTTTCGACGGGGGCCGACGCCGCGCCGAAGTCAGCGCCGCGCAAAGCGAACTGGAAGCGCAGTTGGCCGATTATCGTCAGGCACTGCTGGAGGTTCTGGCGGAAGTCGAAACCGCGTTCACTGCGATCAGCGCGGCCAAGGATCGCACGACAGAATTCCAGAATGCCGTCACCGAAAGTGAAGCCGCCTTCGACCAGTCCAATGCGCTCTACCGCGAAGGCCTCGCCTCGCTGTTCGATGTGCTTGATGTGCAGCGCCAGCTCATTTCGGGACGCGAGGCGCTGATCGATGGGGATGCGGACCTTGCGCAGGCTTACGTCACGCTTTTTACGGCGGTTGGCGATGATCGCAGCAGCGACAGTCCCGTGATTGAACCGTGACCGTAACGGGGATGCGCCGACGAAGCCTCGACCGCCGTTTCAGCGGGCGGGCGCGTAAACGAAATTGACTATCGGGCACGCGGCTGCGACCCACTTGGCCATGACAAAGCTCCGCATCGCTCTCGAATGGTTTCTGAACCCCGATCACCTGCCGCTGCTGGCCGCGCGCGAACTGTGGCAGGCCGATGGCCGGAACATCGAACTTGTGATTCCGGATGACCATTATGATGGCTTTGACGCTCTGGCAGATGGCGCTGTCGATCTGGTGGTCAACGAACCCTTGCATCTTGTCGAGCAGCGGGATCTGAAACTCACCTCGCATGGCTGCTTCTTTGCGACCGATGGCGGCGTGCTGATGCACCGTGACGCGTTGCTGCGTCTCACGGCGGGAGCTCCGATACGGATTGCTTCCCCCGTTTCCAACCCGACAACCGATGGCCTGTGTCTCGACATTTTGCGCGGCTGGATGGCCAGCCAAGGCGCTTTGCTGGAAGGCGATCAGGTGAGAATTGACACCGCCGGCTTCAGCCATGTTGACAACCTCGCCAATGGCTTTGATGGGGCATGGCTGGCCTTTGCCAATGTCGAAGGCGTTTCGGCGCAGGTGCGCGGAATGGACACGCAGATGATTACCACTGCCGAAGCGGGGATCCCTAATTTCTCGGCGTTGGAGTTGATTGGCGCGGCGGATGCAACGGCGGGCCTGCGCAGAACCGTCGCGAACCTGGTGGCGACGCTGGACAAAGTGACGCCCGGCCTGTGCGCTGACCCGGCCGCGGCGCGCGCGTTGTGGTATCGGGCCAGCGGCGCGGCACCGGATGCCGAATCCGATGCAATTGTCGATGCCTCGCTGTCACGCTTTCTCGAACCGGTGGTTCGTGATGCAGAAATGTGGCGGCCGATGTGGCGGTATCTGCATGATCGCGGCGGTGATGTGGTGGACGAGGCGACCTTCGAAGCGATGTTCGCATGAATATCCCGTCCTCGCCCGATTTCCCGGCTGAGGCCTTTGCCAAGCAGGATCCGGGCGATGACCTGGATTTCTACGCGCCGCCCCGTCTGGTCACACACATCGACGATGGCGCAACCGCCGCCCTGACACAGCTTTATCGCGAATTGCTGCCTGAAGGCGGGCGTCTGCTTGATCTGATGTCGAGCTGGGTCAGCCATCTACCCTGCGATCGCAATTACGCCGACGTGGTCGGCCACGGGATGAACGCTGTTGAGCTGGAAGCCAATCCACGCCTGACCCGGTGGTTTGTGCAGAACCTCAATCAAACCCCGGTGCTGCCGATCCGTGATCGCACCTTTGATGCGGCAGTTTGCTGCGTGGGCGTACAATATCTTCAACAACCGCTGGTCGTGTTTGCCGAAGTCCGCCGCGTGCTGATGCCCGCCGCGCCATTCATCGTCAGCTTTTCCAACCGTTGCTTTCCCACCAAGGCTGTCGCGATTTGGCAGTCGCTGGATAGGCGTGGCCATGCAGCGCTGGTCAGACTGTATCTGGAGCGCGCCGGTTTCACGGAGATTGGCGCCCAATTGCTGACCGACGGCACCGCCTGCGATCCCCTCGTCGCTGTAACTGGCCGGGCACCGTTGCGCTGATACTTGACCTTCCAACCGTTTGGAAAAAACAGCCCATGGCAAAGCATGATCTGGACCCGGCGTCCCTTAGCGAAATCGTGGAAATGGCTTTGAGCGATTCAGCAAGCTTTGCCTGCATCGAAGCTTTGCATGGCCTGAGCGCCGATGAAGTGCGCGCAGTGATGCGGCAAACATTGAAGCCGGGCAGTTACCGGGCGTGGCGCAAGCGCGTTCGCACGTTCTCGGACCGTCGCGAAACCTACAAGTGATTTTCAGAACGACAAGTTGTGGTGCGAAACGACGCCGATGCCCCGAATAGAGGCCGTGGCGTCGGAGCCAAAGCCAAGTCGATCGGCTTCTAGGATCTCCAGTCACGCCAATGATCTGCCCTAACCAGATTGGGATCGCGATGGTTTGGCCTGTCCAAGCCTGTGCAGGGGAAGACGCCGGCCGCGCAATAGCAGCGGATGCTGCTGCCCTGAAAGTTTGATAGCATAAGTCATATCGCATCACAGTATGATCGGCAGGGCCATACCCACGACACGATGGTCAGGCGCAACGGCAGGCGCTTAGTTCCTCGAGCGTGGGTTGGCGCAGGATGCGAAGGTATTCGTTGCGCCAATCAATCTGGCCATTCGATGAAATGCCACGTATCCATCCGGCGGGGGCCGCCTTGCCTGGTTAGGCAGCGAGCGCTCTTAAGCGTGCTCTTAAGAGTGTGCTTTGGAGCGGTCGATGGGTCAGGTGACGGTATTTTCGGGGCCGGAGCGGCGCCG